>JGI12316J15309_10001998_pt1 | contig 317654 bp, 288 predicted proteins | sample MarCyaLeptolynsp_FD_15309 | JGI IMG/M metagenome (IMG submission 15309) | reverse complement strand
CGATCTCGACACCCCGGCAAACGGTTCACGGAGGGGAGTTCGTACGCGGCGAGAACGCGATCTGCATTACGCTGGAGCTTGTCCTGCAGGAGTGGCTGCCGGCCTAGAGTCTCGCGCCTTGATTCGGCCCCATTGAGACGCCGTATTCGGTCTTCCTGGAAACCTTCCGGATGCGTCGCCGCCCCTTGCCGATGCGCTGCATCGCCGGCGCAACGGCTCCTGCCCGGTAGGCTTCCAAGAAGATCTCAATTGAGTCCGAATTAAGGCGCGAGGCTCTAGTGTCTTTTCCCTATTCAGCGTCCGGTTTGGGCCGGTGTTTCTTGAAGGCCTTCAACTGCTCGGCGTACTTTTCGCACGGGTCCTGGGTATCCACACGCGGCGTGAACCAAACATAGTCCGCCGGAGCCGCCCCATCCTCGGCGACGCCCAATGCCGCTTGCGGATCGGTTTCCCCCTCGTCGACCTCCAGCATCGCGATGACGAGAATGTCCTTCTCGGCGACGCCACGCGCCCGTAGGTACCAGGGCACGCCATAGTCCTTGCGGGCATGCCCACCGCCCGCGATCAGGAAACGGCGCTGCGGAGCCGCGCCCGCTCCGGATTTGAGCAACGCCTGAGCCATGGCGGCGTCGCGGGCGCGCTGCACGTTGATGACCGGGCCGACAGCCTCCGACGGCAGCAAACCGCAATGGCCGTCCACGATATGCCGGGCGAGCGCCGCGCGCGCCGGATCCTCCAACGGGCGGTCCAGCGCCCACTCCCGCGCGACGCCAGGCCCCAGGATATCGAAACCGCGGCTGACCGCCTTGCGCTTGTCCCGCGCCACGTCGCCGGTGCGCGGGACGGCCCCGGTCTCGGCAATCGCGCCGAAGATCGGCCGATAGATCGCCCAGGTGAACCAGCCGCGTTCTTCCCAGCGTAACGCCTGTCCAAGCGCCTCCAGATCCGTATCGCCGCCGCGCCAAACCTCGGTAAGCGCCGTTTCCTCCTCGGCCGACAACATTTCGAACACGACGCCGTCGCCCGGCGCGGCGGACCGTTCAACGATCCAAGCCTGCAATCGGTGATGATCCGGGTTGTCGTGCTTTTCGCCGAGCAAGACAAAGGACGCCCGCCGGGCCGCCTCAAGCACGTCATCGGGGCCGGCAAAACGCTGTTCGCGGGTCGACCAGACCCGGCCCACCAGGGGGTGGTCGACCAGCGCGGATGCTTGCCAATTTCCCGATTGGGGAACCGCCTGGACCCCGGTTGCGGCGAGTAGAATTGCCGCCAGGGCGATCATGCCGGTCGTGAAACGCTGTCGGTTTGCCACGGAACCCTCCTTCGAAAGCACGGTCGCGTTTGACACCCGTCAAAGCGGCCTTGAGTCGATCCCTCTACGGTCAGTCGAGTTCGCCCGGATCACCGATGGCGAGACCGCACTTTTCAGAACGGGGAAACGCTATGATTAAGACGATGCTCGTTGCTGTCGATGGGTCAGATCAATCCTTGAAGGCCGCCGCACTGGCCGGGGAACTGGCCGGCAAATGCGGCAGCAGCCTGACGGTCCTGCATGTGCTGCTGCACCGCGACCTTTCAAACCTCCGCCGGATGGCCGAAGTCGAGCACTTGGCCGATCCGCCCGAATTCCAACTGGGCATGCCCCCCGCGATCGCGCAGGACGTCGCCACGACCATGCGCGACATCGCCGAGAACACGCTGCCTTACGATGTCCTGAACAAGATCGGCCGGTCCATCGTCGCCACCGCCGAACAGACCGCCCGGGACGCGGGCGCCGAAGATGTCTCCTCCCTCGTCCGGGACGGCGATCCCGTGGAAGAGATCCTGAAGGCCGCCGAGACCGAAGGCGCGGACCTCATCCTGCTGGGCAGCCGGGGGATCGGGCCGATTGAGTCGATGATCATGGGGAGCGTATCGAACAAGGTCTCGCAGACGGCGCCCTGCAGTTGCGTTACGGTGAAGTAACGGGTCGCGGCCGCACACGTCGCTCTAACGGCGGTTTCCGCACGGTCAGCGGGGTTTAAGCGCCGCGGCGGCGCGGGCGTTTTCCTCTATGGCGCTCCAGTCGCCGCGCTGCACCGCGTCCGCCGGGGCGATCCAAGACCCGCCCACGCACAAGACATTGGGCAACGCCAGATAGTCCGGAGCGTTTTTCGGCGACACGCCGCCGGTCGGGCAGAAGCACACCTCCGAGAGGGGAGCCGACCAAGCCTTCAACATGGCGATTCCGCCGGCCTGTTCCGCAGGGAAGAACTTCTGCCTGGTAAACCCCGCCTCGAGCAGCCGCATCACGTCCGACGCGCTGGCGGCGCCGGGGAGGACCGGCACAGCCGTTTCCTGAAACGCCTGGATCAGGGCATCGGTGGCGCCGGGGCTGACGATGAAGGACGCCCCCGCCGACACCGCGGCCGTGAGCTGACCGGCGTTCAGGACAGTCCCCGCGCCGACGATGGCCTCCGGCACGTCGCGCGCGATCGCCTCGATCGCCGAGAGGGCACCAGGCGTGCGCAGGGTCACCTCAACGACAGGCAGACCGCCGTCTACCAGGGCGCGGGCCATGGGCACGGCATCGTCCGCCCCCTGAACCGTGACCACCGGAATAACCGGCGCCGCCGTCATCAACTCTTCCACGCTTCGCGTCATGGACCCGCCTTCCCTTTCAGTGCGCACCGGCCGCCGGCCGGCTGCCGCGATACTAACGGTATATGCGGCGAGGAAAAGACGGACGTGAACGGCCACGAAGATTAGAAGCGGCTTCCACTTTCAGGGAACCGTCAATGCGTGTATCCGTTCCAGCACGGTTTCAGACAGTGGGAGGTTCGGGCGCGTGAGGTCCTTGGTCTGCGTCGGAGAGTGCATGATCGAAATGAACCAGCAGGGCGCCGACGCGGCGCCGGGCGGTTCAACGACCATGGCGCGCACTTATGGCGGGGATGTTCTGAACACCGCCGTCTACGCCGCCCGCGCCGGAGCGGGACAATGCCGCGTCGCGTTCGCGACCGCGCTGGGAGACGATCCCTATTCGGACGCCATGGCCGCCGCCTGGCGCGCGGAAGGGATCGAAACCGATCTGGTCCTGCGGTATCCCGGCCGCCTGCCGGGCCTGTATATGATCCGGACCGACGCGGACGGCGAACGGTCGTTTCATTATTGGCGGGACCGCGCAGCCGCGCGCGATCTGTTCGCGCATCCCGAGGCGGAGGCCCTGACGGCCAGCTTGCGCGGTGCGGACATGTTGTACTTTTCCGGCATCAGCCTCGCCATTCTCGACCGGTCCGGACAGGAGGCGCTGATCCAGGCCGCGAAGGCGGTGCGCGACACCGGCGGACATGTCGCGTTCGACACCAACTACCGCCCGCGTCTGTGGGCGGGCGCGGACGCGGCCGCCACTGTCATGGAACAGGCCTTGGGCGTCACCACGATCGCATTGCCCAGCGTGGAAGACGCCGCCGCCTTGTCGCTCGGCGACAATGCCGAACGGATCATCGACCGTTTCCGCGGTTTGGGCGTCGAGGAAGTTGTGGTCAAGGACGGTCCGAACCCGACCACGGTAGCCGCCCCGGGCCATCCGGCCACCCTGTTGGACCGCCCCGTGGTCGAGAAACCGCTGGACACCACCGCCGCAGGAGACAGTTTCAACGGCGCCTATCTGGCGCGCCGCCTGGCAGGCGGAACGCCCGAGGAAGCCGCGCAGGACGGCAGGACCATGGCCGCCTGGGTGGTTCGGCACAAAGGCGCCATCGTGCCCGCGCTCCCGGCGGGGGACGCCTGATGACAACGGGACCGATCGCCGGCCTGATCTTCGATTTCGACGGGGTCATCGTGGATTCCGTGCAGTTGAAGGTCGAGGCGTTCCTGGAAATGTATCGCGGCCATCCGCCGGAAATCCTGGAAGCTGTCGAGCACTACCAGCGCTATCACGGCGGTATCTCGCGCAGCCGGAAGTTCGCCTATTTCGAAACCGAACTGCTGGGGCGGCCGCCGGACGAGGCCCGCATCGCCGAGATGTCGGAACGCTATGCCCGCCTGGTGGAGGACAAGGTCGTCGCCGCGCCGCTGATCCCCGGCGCCGAAGCGTTCCTGACCCGGTATGCGGCCCGGATTCCCTGCTCCGTCATTTCCGGAACGCCGGAGGCGGAACTGCAGCGCATTGCCGAACGCCGCGGCTTGAGCGGGTATTTCCGCCGGTTGATGGGATTCCCGACCACGAAGGAACAGGGTATCGAACGATTTCTGGAAGAGGGTTCCTTTGACCGGGACAGGGTCGCGATGATCGGCGATGCGATGACAGACCACGACGCGGCGGCCGCGACCGGCGTCCCGTTCGTGGGGGTCGCGCCGTCCGACGTGCCGCACTTCTTTCCCGCGGCCACCCGCACCGTGCGGGATTTGACCGAGCTGGCCGAGGCGCTCGGCCTCTGACGCCTAGGCGGCGCCGGCCGAGCCTTTCTCGAACTGGTTGAACTTGGCGAGCAGATACTCGACATCTTCGTCGCCGAAGCTTTCCGCCTCGCCGTTCGGAACCGTGAGGACCCGTTCCAGCATCCGGCGCATGATCACTTCCGGATCGTCGTCGGTGCGCTCGGTCTCGGCGTCGATATTCAGATCCACCGCCGAGCGGAAGGCAATATACAGTTGCTTCGGCAAGCCGGCCCGGTCGTAGAGCGATTTCAAGCCCAGATCGCCCTCGTCATGGATCAGGATCCGCGCGTTGGTAACAGGCACATCCGCCAGCATGGCGACCGCGACTTCGAAAAACGGCAAATCCCCAACGCACAGTGATCGCAGGATAATCGACGGCGTCAGCCGCCCGCTGCTGCGCAATTGAGCGATAAGCGAGATCAGATCGTCCTCGCTGGCCCCGCTGGACACCAAGCCGATCGTCGCGCGCTCCCGGGTCTGCAGGATGATATCCGCGGCAAGCTGTTCGGGCAGTTCATGATGCGCGACCAGGTAGGACTTCAACTCGTCCGAGATTTTGCTGACCAGTTTTTCCGCAACATTCACCGGCAGCCGGTCGCGGTGAACCAGCGGTTTTTGCACGCGTTCGACATCGCCGTGCTTGTCCACCACCTGTTCCAGCGTCGTGTCCGAAATGCTGGCGTTTTCGTTCGACACCAGACTGACGACGGCCTCCTCGGCGCCATGTTCGACAATAGCGTCGGCGACGGTTTCCGAGACGGCCGGCCGTTCGGCAACGGCAACCTGCCGGGTTTCCGGCTGGGTCCGGACGATTTCAACCAGATCCTCGTCGGTGAGCACCTCCGAGAACTGAATGATCGGCAGCGCCACCGTATCGCTGATGTCATGCGCGAGGCGGTTGGCCAGATCGCGCGGCAGATTCGGCGCGGACTGCAGGTTCTTGGCCAAGGCTTCGCGGACGCGTGTTTCCGCGTCCTTCACCATGATCTGAAAGATTTCCTGGGCGAGTTGCCCTTCGGCTTCGCTCAGTTCGCCCTCGCCGAACTGCTGGGCCACCTTCTCTGCGGTCGCCGCCCGGTTTTCCGGCGACGGATCCGTCATTAACCGGGCAACGTCTTCCTGGCTCAGATTTCCAACCATGTTCACCTACTTCGACAACGAGTTTTCGCGGCGGGCGCGGGCCTGTCCACCAGTTCCCACACAACCGCCGTTCCGCGCGCATGCGTCGGTTGACGAGCATCCGAGCGGAACAGTGGCCCGCCGCGCCGGGCTACACAAGGCCTTGATTTGGGTATGCCGCACCACAACGACCCCATGCGCGGATGCCGACCCTCATCACAAGCCATCGAAGCGACGGCGCCGTCACGACTATACACAGGATACGGCGCGCCGCACAGACACACGCGCCACATGCGGCGGTTCGGGACCGCGCACATGAAATCAGCGCCGCTGCGGTGAACAAGAAGCGGATAAGGGTCCGCGCCGCGCCTAGGCGGATTGGAACATACGCACCGTGTTGGGATTACCCTGATCGTTTCCCGATGGGAGCGTCACTTCGTGCATACCACATAAGGCTGCCAGCAATTCCGCCACCCGGCTGTCGGCAATCGAATAGTAGATTTTCTGGGCGTCCCGGCGGGTCTTCACCATGCCGTCGCGCCGCAAACGGGCGAGATGCTGGGACAGCGCGGACTGGCTGAGTCCAACCAATTCCTCGAGTTCGCCAACAGCACGTTCGCCGGAAAGTAGGTAGTACACGATTTCAAGACGGCGTTCGTTGCCGACTGCCTTCAACAGCGTGACAATGTCTACCAACCTGGTTTCTAACTTCTTGTCGGACACGAATTCCGCTCCTCTCCTCTTTCGAACGATACTGATGTCGAAAGTCCCCCCACAAAGACTTCGCATCGTCAGAGTATATCTTGCACAACGATTGGCAAGATAGTGTCTGAACCCAAGGATTTCGTTAACGCCCGAATCTGAAATGTTCAAATTCGAGGTAAATTCCTAAACCTCTGTTCTAGATAGGTTTTTATCCCTTGGATAGCGAAAAAACTGACCTTTCAGACGAACTCTAAAGCAGGAAAAACCGCAAACTTGTTTACTCTGCCGGCGACTTCTCGGGTAACCTGGTAGCGCTGTCCGGCGACTCGGCACGCTCCCGGGCCATCAGGCCCGCGATCAGAGACAGCAACGGCGGGACCACCGCCAGGGTGACGATTGCCGAGAGCGAAAGTCCGCCGACCACCACCGACCCCAATCCCTTGTAGATCTCCGAGCCGGCGCCCGGGAAGGTGACCAGCGGCAGCATTCCGAAGACGCTGGTCAGCGTGGACATGAAAATCGGCCGGATGCGGTTTCGCGTCGCTTCCAGGATCGCATCCTGCGGCTCCAGCCCTTCTTCGCGCAGATGGTAGAGCGTTTGGTGCACGATCAGGATCGCGTTGTTCACGACAATGCCGATCAGGATGACGAAGCCCAGCATCGTCAAGGTATCCAGCGGCTGGAACGTATACAGGTTCAAAACGTTGAGCCCGATCACGCCGCCCGCCGTCGCCAAAGGCACCGAAAAGACGATCACCAGGGGATAGACGAAACTTTCGAACAGCACGGCCATCACCAGAAACACAATGGCCAGCGCCAGGAGCAGGTCAAGGCGCATCTCGTCCACCGCCTCGGACAGTTTGTCGGCCGTCCCCGACAGGCGCATGGTCACGCCCGGCGGCAGGCCTTCCTCTATCAAAGGTTCGATGACCTCGGCCCGCAAACGCTCCAGCGCGGCGCCCAAAGCGACGTCGTCGCGGGGACTGACCTGCAGCGTGATCGTACGGTTGTTCTCCACATGCCGTATTTCGGTCGGACCGGCGGTGATGCTGACCGTCGCCAGCGAGGAAACTGGCACAATCGTGCCCGACTGGGTCACGACGGGCAGGTTCTCGATTTTCTGCGTCTCTTCAATGTTCAGCTCCGGCCCCTTCAGCATCAGGTTGCGCAGACGGCCGTTCAGCATGATTTCGTCGACGCGGAGCCCGTCATTGAAGGCGTCGATGGTCAGCCCCAGATCGCGCGCGCTAATGCCGTTATCGGCCAAGGCAACGGGATCCGGCTCGATCCGCACTTCCGGCGCGCCCAAGGACAGAGACGGCTGGGGCCTAACCTGGTTGCCTTCGCTGCGCGGGAAGACGGCATTCACCTGACCGAAGGCGCGCTGCGCAACATCCACGAGGTCTTCCAGATTGCCGCCGGAGATATCCACATCGATCGAGCGCGATCCGCCGACACCCCGTCCGAAAAGCGACGATTGCCGGAAGAAGCCGAACGTTCCAGGCTCTCCAAACAGCGCGCGCTGCAGGACCGGCAGCAGTTCCGACGCGCGCATCGGATCGACCGCGCTGGCGCCGATGAAGTTTCCGCTTCGCCACGTGACGAAGAAGAAGTTCTCGATCTTGGGAGGCCCTCCCTCTTCGGACTCAGGCCCCGAAACGGACGCGAACAGCGGTTTCAACCGTGCTTCCACCTGCTGCCCGATCTTTCTGGTGGCTTCCAGGTTGTAGCCTGGGGGCGGAAAAACGAAACCGAACATCAGGTTACGGTTCCCGTCCGGCAGATAGTCCAGATCCGGCAGCAGGACATAGGTCAGAGAACCGGCGCCAACGGTGATCCCGGCAACAAGCACCAACGCAAGGGCGCGGCTTGCCAAGACAGCCTTGGTCAATCCGACGAACAAGCCCGCGAAAGCCCGCCCGAACAACCCCAAGGCAGCGCCGAGTGTCTTGTCGTAAACGAACGCGATAACATTGAAGACCGGCAGATCGGCAACCTTCTTCCCATCGCCGCTCATCTGGCCGCCCAGCAGACGGTTGGACAGCGCGGGGATCACCGTGATCGAGACGATCAGCGACAGAATCACCGATACGGATATGGCGACCGCGATGTCGCGGAACAGTTGCCCGACTTCCTGCTCCATCACCAGAATGGGAATGAACACCATCACGGTGGTCAGGGAGGAGACGAAAATCGCCCCCCAGACCTGTCGGGCCCCTTCGTAAGCGGCTTTATGGGTCGGCATGCCCGACTGCCGCAGCCGGTAAATGTTCTCCAGCACCACAATCGCCGCATCGACGACCATCCCCACGGCGAAGGCAATGCCCGCCAGGCTGATCACGTTCAGCGACCGGCCCAGCGCCGCCATGGCGACGAAAGAGGCGATGACCGACACCGGGATGGCCAGGGCGATGACCAGGGTCGCGCGAACGGAGCGCAGGAAGATCATCAGGATCGCAGCGGCCAAAAGCCCACCGACCCAGATATTCTGCGTCACCAGATTGATGGCCGAGTCGATGTAAATGGTCTCGTCATAGACCTGATAGATGTCCAGCCGCTGACCGGGCAGCGCGAACTCGTTCAACTCGGCGACCGCCTCCCGAATCCCTTCCATGGTTTCGATGACGTTCGCGCCCGTTTCACGGGTTGCGTTCATCGCAATGGCGAATTCGCCGTTCGCACGGATGGCGGAGGACTGCTTTTCCCAGGCATAGGTGACAGTGGCGATATCGCCGACCGTCACCCGACTGACGCGGCCGGTCTCCGGGTCGTTCCAACTGCGCAGGACGACTTTGGAGACATCCTCCGGTTTGGTGAAGTCGTTCTCCGTGCGGACAACATAGCGGCGCTTGCCCTCGTCGAGATCTCCACCGGAGACCGAGGCGTTGGCGCGCCGCAGAATATCCGAAACCTCCGAAACCGTGAGGTTGTACCGCGCCATGTACTGCGGATCGACGGTGATGTGCATTTCCGGGGCGACGCCGCCGTAAACGTTGACGTCCGCAACCCCGGCGACACGCTCCAGACGTTCCTTCACATTGAACCAGACCCAGTCGCCGAACAGATGGATCGGCGTATCGTTCCCCGGCTGCGGCACGATTCGGAACCAGGCGATCGGGTTGTCCTCGCTGCTGGAGGTGCCGAGCGTCGGCTCGTCCGCCTCCTCCGGATAGCTTGAAACCCGGTCCAACTGATTGGCGGTGAGCAGGAGCGCCCTGCTCATATCCGTGCCGACCGCGAATTCCAGGGTGATCGAGGCGCTGCCGTTGCCGGCGCGTCCGGTCATCCGTTTAAGGTTCTCCAACCCCTGCAGGACGTCCTGCTGCTCGTTCAGGATCTCGCGTTCGACCTCGGCCGGCGCGGCGCCGGGCCAGTTGGTCTTAACGCTGATCACCGGCTGGCGGACGTCCGGCGCAAGTTGAATGGGAATGGTTTGCGCGGCGACGACACCGAACATGATGGCCATGATCACCGCCGCCATGACGGCGACTGGACGGTCGATTGCGATGCGGATGATGTCCATGCTGCCTAAGACGCCTTACCGTCTTCGCTCTTCGACTGCACTTTTGCGCCACCCGCCGGCGGCTGGCCGGGGATACCGATCTCCTGCCCCGGACGCAGCCGTTCGTTGCCCCGGACCACGACCTGATCGCCTTGCTCCAGGCCGCGCAGCACGACAAACCGGTTGCCCACCGACTCGCCGAGTTCCACCGCGCGCATCTCCGCCTTGCCATCCTTGGCGACGAAGACGTTGTTCGTCGGTCCGCGCGGAACGACCGCGTCCTTATGCACGGTGACGACGTCGCTCGCTTCCCCGACCGGCACCGACACGGTGACCGTCTGGTTCGCCGCAAACGGTGTACTGTTCTGGGAAACGATCTGATCCAGCGCCAGCGAGAAACGGACCGCCCGGGTCCGGGTCAAGGCGTTTTCCTCAGGGACGACGGCGCGGACGAACCCATCGAAAACCCGACCGTCTCCGAGGGCCATCTTCACCTCGCGCCCTGGCGTCAGGCCGGAAATCCGGTTGGACGGCACCTCGGCGGCGACTTCCAAATCCTGATCGTTGATCAGCGTGACAATGGGGTCGCCCGTGCTGAGATAAGCGCCGCGCTCGGTATGCCGTTCCACGACAACGCCGTCATACGGCGCTTTCACGGTCGACCGGTCCAAATCGATTTCCGCCAGACGCAGGTCCGCGACGGCGCTGGCGACGGCGGCTTCCGCTTCGGCCATCTCGCTAAGCTTGGTCGCGACCTGTTTGACCTGGTCGTCGTAACGCGCCTGCGAAAAGGCGGCGGAACTGCGCAGCCGTTCCAGCCGCGCCAATTCCTGTTGGGCGAGACCGAACTCGGCCCGCGCCGTATCGACCTTGGCCCGCGCCACGGTCACTTCGGCGGCCTGGAGGTTTCGGGTTTGATCGATCCGTTCGGCGGCGATGCGCAGAATGACGTCGCCGGAAGAGATCCGGTCGCCCACATCCACGGTGATTTCGCGGACGGGACCGTTGGTCAGAGCCGCCACCAAGCCGCGCTGCCGGGACACCAGCCGGCCCAGCACCGGCGTTGTCTGGGTCAGCGGCTCCACCACCACCAGGTCCACGGCCACTACCGCGGGCCCGCCCTGGGCCAACGACGCACCCGGAGACCAGACGGCACAGATCAGCGCGGTCGCCATAAGACACCGCGCGCTTGAGCCAAACCGCATACAGATTTCCATCATTACCTTACCCGAGCCCCGAACAGACGGACGGTCGTCTGCCCCCACCGGAACATCATGAACATAGGCTCTTTCGCACCCAGAACCAGATTGGATCGACAGCCGATCCAACCGCCATGCTCAACTTCGCGATACCTTAAGGCGTTATGTAGGGAGGATTTTCCAAACAGGGAACCGGAAAATCGACCCGCGCCGGTTCAATTCCCCATCAGGGCCGAAACGTGCGCCGCCGCGGAGCGCCCCAAGGCGCCCAAGTCGTAGCCGCCCTCGAGGGACGACACCACCCTGCCGCCGCAGAGCTCGTCGGCCAGATTGCACAACTGCCGCGTCGCCCAGGCGTAATCCTGTTCGATCAGATCGAGGTTGGCCAAGGGGTCGTCCTTATGGGCGTCGAACCCGGCAGAGATCATCAGCAGATCCGGGCTGAAATCGCACAGGGCGGGGATTATCCGCAGTTCAAAAGCGATTCGGAATTCTTCTCCCCCGGCATGCGGGGGCAGAGCGACGTTGACAATGTTGCCGGCACAGCCGCGTTCCGATTCCTGCCCCGTGCCGGGATAGAGCGGCATTTGATGCGTCGATCCGAAAAACATGTTGGGCTTGTGCGCGAACATCGCCTGCGTGCCGTTGCCGTGATGCACGTCGAAATCGACGACCGCAACGCGGCTTGCGCCGTGGGCGGCGATCATATGCTCGGCGCCGATGGCGATGTTATTGAACAGGCAGAAGCCCATGGCGCGATCGGGTTCGGCGTGATGGCCGGGCGGACGGACGGCGCAAAACGCATTGCGGTATTCACCGGCGGCCACGGCGTCTACCGCGGCAACGACCGCGCCCGCCGCCCGCAAAGCGGCCTCGCCCGAACCGACCGACAAGGCCGTATCCGCATCGATATGAACGATCCCGTTTTCCGGCACCGCATCCATGATTGCGTCGATATGGTCCCTTGGATGACAGCGGGCGATCTGTTCCCGCGTAGCGCAGGGCGCCTCTTCCCGTATCAGGTACTGGAACTCTTCCGCCTCCAGCGCCACCAGCACCGCATCGAGGCGCGCCGGCTGCTCCGGATGCCCGGATCCCATAAAGTGTTCCCGGCAGGCGGGATGCCAATAAAGCGCCGTGGTCATGTCGGCGAGTGTCCACCCAAACCCGTCCCGGGGGCAAGGACTGATCGGCGGCGCACCGAAATAATCCCGGAGCCGTTCGGAACGACCGGGCCGGCGCGTCCGGCGCGTTTGCATCCCGCGGTCCGGCGGTACTATAACCACGTCCTCGAATTGGACCTGCGGTGACCCGCGCCGGCCCTGAAGGCCGGCAGGGGATGGGGACCGGCAGGCGTACGGGAAGGGAGGCAAATGTCGAAGGCAACCAACAGCGACATCGCAGCCATGAGCTTCGAAGCCGCCCTTGCGGAGCTGGAAACCATCGTCCGCAAGCTCGAAGAAGGCGAGACCAGTCTCGACGACGCCATTGGCGCTTACGAGCGCGGCGCGCTTTTGAAACAGCATTGCCAGAAGAAACTGGACGAAGCCAAGACCAGGGTCGACAAGATCACCATCCAGTCCGACGGTTCCGTCTCCACCGAACCCGCCGACCTTTCGTGACCCGCGTCCGGATTGCCCGGCGCCCGGCAACGACAATCAGGATTATTGAATGACTGTGCTAGAAAATGCGCTTCGCGAATCCGCCGATCGCGTGGAAGAGGAACTGGACCAGATCCTAACGACCGATATGGCGCCGGAGCAGCGGCTGATCGACGCAATGCGCTACAGTGTGCTGGGTGGCGGGAAACGCTTGCGCCCCTTTCTGACGCTTCAGGTGGCCGGTCTGTTCGGCGTTTCGGAACGCTCCGCTCTACGGGTCGCGGCCGCCGTGGAACTGGTGCACTGCTACTCGCTTGTCCACGACGACCTGCCGGCGATGGACGATGACGATCTGCGCCGCGGCAAGCCGACCACGCACAAGCAGTTCGACGAGGCGACCGCCATCCTGGCGGGAGATGCCCTGCTGACACTCGCTTTCGGCGTTCTGGCCAACCCGGCCACTCATGGCAGCCCGGCGGTTCGGGCGGATTTGGTCGTCCGCATGGCCAAGGCGGCGGGCGGGCATGGCATGGTCGGCGGACAGATGATCGACCTTACCGCCGCCGACACGGAGCTGGATATCGGCGCCATCACCCGCTTGCAGCGCTTGAAAACCGGCGCGCTTATCGAATATGCCTGCATCGCCGGCGCGGCCCTGGGCAATGCACCGCAAAAGGCCCGGGAGGCGCTGCGCGGTTTTGCCCACGATCTGGGGCTCGCCTTTCAGATCGCCGACGATCTGCTCGATGTCGAAGGGGATGAAGCGGAGACCGGAAAGGCTTTGCGAAAAGACGCCGAGCAGGGAAAAGCCACTTTCGTATCCATTCTGGGCCCGGAACGGGCACGCAGCCAGGCGCAGCTGCTCTCCGAGCAAGCTGTTGAACATCTTGCCGTTTTCGACGATAAAGCCGACTTGCTTCGAATGGCCGCGCGGTTTGTGGTGGATAGGCGTCGGTAATACTCTATCCTTCTTATACAAAGAACGAGACCGGCCCGCGTCGGGACCGACAAATAAGCGATTGGAGTCGATACCGTGACCTCCGCGACACCCCTGCTGGATAAGGTCGACAGCCCGGCAGACCTGCGCTCCCTCGAGGAGACCGATCTTGCGCAGTTGGTGGATGAACTGCGGACGGAACTGGTCAGTGCGGTCAGCGTGACAGGCGGGCATCTGGGCGCCGGTCTGGGCGTCGTCGAGTTGACGGTCGCGCTGCATTACATCTTCAACACGCCGCAAGACCGTTTGATCTGGGATGTCGGCCATCAGTGCTATCCGCACAAGATCCTGACCGGGCGGCGTGACCGGATACGCACGCTGCGCCAGGGCGGCGGCCTGTCCGGGTTCACCAAACGTTCCGAGAGTGAATACGACCCGTTCGGCGCGGCGCATTCCTCGACCTCTATTTCCGCCGGCCTCGGCATGGCGGTCGCCCGCGACCTGCATGACGGCGACAATGCGGTCGTTGCGGTGATCGGCGACGGATCGATGAGCGCGGGTATGGCTTTCGAAGCCATGAACAACGCGGGATCGATGAACTCGCGCCTGATCGTCATCCTGAACGACAACGACATGTCGATCGCCCCGCCCGTCGGCGCGATGAGCGCGTATTTGTCGCGCCTGTTGTCCTCGAAACAGTATCTGTCGCTTCGGAACCTGGGCAAACAGATTGCCGAGCGGTTCCCCAAACAGCTTGAAATCGCCGCCGGGCGCGCCGAGGAATTCGCCCGCGGTTTCGTCACCGGCGGCACCCTGTTCGAGGAGCTGGGCTTCTACTATGTCGGACCGATCGACGGGCATAACCTGGAGCATCTGCTGCCGGTCCTGAAGAATGTCCGCGATAACGACAATGCCGGCCCCGTCCTGATCCACGTGGTCACCCAAAAGGGCAAAGGCTATGCGCCCGCCGAGAAATCGGCCGACAAGTATCATGGGGTGTCCAAGTTCGACATCGTGACCGGCGCACAGGTCAAATCGAAGCCGAACGCGCCGAGTTACACCAAGGTGTTCGGCGAAACGCTGGCCAAACTGGCCGACAAGGACGACAAGATCGTCGCGGTCACCGCCGCGATGCCGTCGGGTACGGGCGTCAATGTCTTTCAAGACCGCCACCCGGACCGCGCCTTCGATGTCGGCATCGCCGAGCAGCATGCGGTGACGTTCTGCGGCGGGTTGGCGACCGAGGGCTATCGCCCGTTCGCGGCCATCTATTCGACCTTTTTGCAGCGCGGCTACGACCAGGTGGTGCATGATGTCGCGATTCAGAAACTCCCCGTGCGCTTCGCCATCGACCGGGCCGGCTATGTCGGCGCGGACGGTCAGACACATTGCGGGGCATTCGACGTCGCCTATCTGGCCTGCCTGCCCGACTTTGTGGTGATGGCGGCCGCGGACGAGGCCGAGCTTGCGCATATGGTCGCGACGGCGGCCGCAATCGACGACCGCCCGTCCGCCTTCCGGTATCCGCGCGGCGAAGGCGTCGGCGTGGACATGCCGGAAGAGCCGCAGGTGTTGGAAATCGGCAAGGGCCGGGTGCTGCGCGAAGGCAAGACCGTGGCAATTCTCTCGCTCGGCACGCGTCTCCAGGCATCGCTGGAAGCAGCCGATCTTCTGCAAGCCAAAGGCTATTCGACGACCGTGGCGGACGCCCGCTTCGCAAAACCGATCGATGCCGACCTGGTGCGCCGGCTGGCCCGCGATCACGAAGTTCTGGTGACCATCGAAGAAGGGTCCATCGGCGGGTTCGCCACACAGGTGCTGGACCTTTTGGTCCGCGAAGACCTGACCCAGCACGTCAAGGTACGCCCGCTCTATATGCCGGACGCGTTCCTGGATCACGACAAGCCGGAAAAACAGGTCGAGCAAGCGGGCCTCTCCGCCGCCGATATCGTCACGGCGGCCGTGCGCGCGCTTGGCGGCGACGCCCTGGAGGCCTCGGCGCGGGCCTAAGCCACGAGGCTCGAAGGTAAGGCGCGATGGCGCAGAACAAGCCACAGATCGCTCACACCGTCACGAGCATTCACCGCTGGCCCTTTCTGCTCTTGGGCCTTGCCGCCCTCGCCGTGGGACTTGTCGGCGTTGTCGTGCCGCTGTTGCCGACCACCCCGTTCCTCATCGTCGCCGCCTGGAGCTTCGCACGGTCCTCGCAACGGCTGCATGACTGGCTATACGAACACCGGCTGTTCGGTCCGATGCTCCGGGATTGGGATACCAACAGGGTGATCCCCATTTGGGCAAAGGCCTGCGCCTGTACGGCGATGGCCGCCAGTTTCACCTATGTCGCGCTTTCCCGCGACCTGCCCGTATGGTTGCTGGCGGTGACCGCGCTCTGCCTTATCGCGGTCGCGGTCTATATTCTCTCCAAACCCAGTCGGGCATGAGCACGGGCAAACCCAAGAAACAGCGCGCGGACCAGGCCTTGGTCGACCGCGGGCTGGTGGAGACGAAGTCGAAGGCTCAGGCCCTGATCATGGCGGGGTTGGTCTATTCGGGCGAACAGAAGATCGCCAAGCCGGGACAGCCGACGCCGGAAGACAAACCGCTTGAAGTGCGCGGCCAGGACCATCCCTGGGTCAGCCGCGGCGGGCTCAAGCTGGCAAAAGGGCTCTCGGAATTCGACATCGACCCCGGCGGCATGACCGCCCTGGATGTCGGCGCCTCCACGGGCGGGTTTACCGATGTCCTGCTGCAAAACGGCGCGGCCAAGGTCTATGCGGTCGATGTCGGGCGCGGCCAGTTGCACTGGAAGCTCCGCAACGACGCGCGGGTGGTGGTTCTGGAAGGCACGAACGCCCGCCATCTCAGCCGTGCGGAGATCCCCGATGCGGTCGATATCGTGGTCTGCGACGCCAGTTTCATCGGCCTGGAGAAAGTGCTGCCGGCGGCCATGGCGCTTGCCGGACCCGGCGCGTTGCTGATCGCCCTGATCAAGCCGCAGTTTCAGGTCGGCAAGGGCGAAGTGGGCAAGGGCGGCGTGGTGCGCGACCCGGATTTGCATGCACGGGTCTGCCGGGAAGCGGAAGACTGGCTGACCGGAACAATGGGCTGGACCGTGCTCGGCCTGACCGAAAGCCCGATCACCGGTCCACAGGGGAATGTCGAGTTTCTGATCGCGGCCTCGAAACCCGCCTGAGCGCCGGGTTCCGCGCTTGAACCTAAGGTTCGGTGTGGTACGGTCTCGCCAACGCCAAGGCGCCATCGACAGAGCGAGAGGAAAGAGGGGATCATGTCCGATACCGAAGGCCAAATGCCGGCCGGAGACGCCCAGGATGAAACCGCCGAAGCGGCCCCGCAACGCCCAAACACGCTGGGTCAGGTCGCCGCCGAACTGCTTTGGCTGATGACCCGCACGCCGAGCCACCGGCACTTCTTCATCTCAGACGCCGAATGGCTGATCTTTCCGCCGATCGCGCGGGCCCAATTCCGGATGTACCGGGACGAGAACGGGTCTCCCGCCGGCTGTGTCCTGTGGGCCTCTCTGTCGGAGGAAGTCGAGGCGCGGGTCGAATCCGGCGCCACCCGCCTGGCGCCCGGCGACTGGAAGAGCGGTGACAATCTGTGGATCATCGACGTGATCGCGCCGAACGGCAAAGCGGGCGCCATGGTCGAAGATATGCGCAACTCGGTCTTCAAGGGCAAGGCGTTCAAATTCCACGCCACCGGCCAGGACGGCAAACGGTCGGTCCAGCAGGTCACCCCGAAAGAAGAAGACGCCTAGGGAACCCCAGGCGTCTCGACTGTACTCTCAACTGACTTGGACGGGCTGTCCGGTTAGGCGGCCTTTCTGCGGCGGCGCGCAAAGAACGCGAACGCCCCCAAGCCGGTGATCAGCAGCGGCAAGGTCGCGGGGATCGGCACGACAGAGGCGCCGAACCGGCCGATGGCGCCGGAACCCGGGAATTCAACCGAGAAGGAATTCACGACCCGGCCGTCGAAATTGATGAAGTCGTACTCCCGGTCTCTGCCGCCGAAGGTCTCGCTCGGGCCAAGCCCAAGGGCCGACGCGACATCGAACTCGACACCATCCAGGAAGATCCTGGCGCTACCGGAGTTGTCGCCCGCATCGAGCAGGAAAATCGCCGTCAGGGCGATCGGCAGATCGAAGGCGAACGTGATTCGCCCGCCGTTTGCCGCATCATCTGGAAATCCGGGAGCGGGCCGGCTGCCGGGCTTTTCCTCGAGGATCAGGGCGTTTCCGAATTCAAGACTCGGAGCGCCGAAAGCAAGATCGGTCGGGTTGCTCGCTCTGGCGGCGCTGAACGGTCCAAGCAGATCCGGGTCGTTCGCAACGCTGCCCGTACCGGGGTTGGTGTCGAACACCTGCACCCTTCCGGTCGCCCGCGATCCCAGGTTACTGGTGGAAATGTTCCCGGTCAGACCGTTTCCGAAGTCGAACAAACCGATCGTTCCGTCGGAGACGATGGCGCCTTCCGTCAGAGGCGACCCGCTGTTCTCGTCGAACTGAACGATTGTGGTGGCCTTCGCCATACCGGCCGTCAGAACCATGGCCCCTGCCAACAGGGATGCCGCACACATTGTGCGGACGGATGCGAGGTCCCAGTCACGTGCTCTCGAGCGCATTGCTAACCCATCTCTAAATAAGCGTTGCGCGGACTATACAGGGTCTATTGCCGCGCGGTCGCGCGAATAACGCAGGATATTTTTCCGCTATTCAAACGAACGTTGTGAATGTCAACAGACCGGTCACAAACCCGGTGGTTTGCAAATTGGCGTTGATATTGCGAAGGATCTGTAAGATTTGCGTTTTATCAAGCGGGACTTAGGCGGACCGGCGGCGGCGCAGCCAGCCCAGCGCGAGCAGTCCGGTCGCCAGCAGCGGCAGCGCCGGGGGGACCGGTATGCTCGATACCGAATTGTTCAGGATTCCGATCCCGACCACCAAATCGTCCAGATCCGTATCCCCGGTACCGTCCCCGAAAAAGGCGACGAGAGAGCTGAAGCCCCGGGAATTCGTGAAGATGGTTTCCGTGAAGCCAATCTCCAACGGACGGGCCGCGAGGCTCTGATTCTGGCTCTCGTCATTCGCCGCGTCGGCCAACCGGTTGCTGCGGTTCTTCCGCGTGCTGAAGGTCCGGTAGACGAAGGGCAAAAGGCCTGCATCCCCAAGCGCAATGTCGCCGGGCTCGTCGCCGAAGCTCAAGGTTATGCTGTGTCCGATCGGCGTCCGCCCTTGGCTGCGATCGCCCTTGTTGCGGAACAATTCGCTGAACACGCCGTTCTCATGAATGCCGGCGAAATTCCGGAACCCCGCTTCGGAGCCGAAAAAAGTGAAACGCACATCGACCGAACCGGTGAAGCCCGTCAGCGCCAGGCCGTTCGGCGTCAGAGCCGCCGATCCGTTCCGTTCGAAAACCAAAACGCTTTCGTCGCGGATATTGCGGTTGATTCCGTCCTGGCTGATGAAATCGTTGATCGCGCTGATGCCGGCGCTGGGAGGGTTGAAGTTGCCCGGAATATTTCGGACTTCCGCCTGGTCGGCGCCCAAAATGTCGAAGCTCACGGCCTGAGCGGCCGTGCCGGTAAACGCAGAGGCCGTAACGACGGCCAACCCCACGACGGCGAATTTCAATACACGCATAACAATACCGATCCACATGTGTTTTCTGGAGCGGAACATGCTGTGCCGGCGATCGGCTTTCAATAGGATTCGACCAACTTGTTGATTATAATCAGTTTTGTTCGTCAACATAGGTTTTTAATATGAACATATGTTGACATTATAGGCAGGATGCCGCCCCGCCGTCGACAATAGGAAAAAGCGCCGGGGAAGCGCGATTGTCCGCGCGCGCCGACATTCCGACGGCCGAAAAACCTCCCCAACCGCAACCGACAAGCTGTAGAGAGCAGCGGACGCAAGATCGGCGATGTCTGCCATCTGCAAGGCGCGGTCTTGGCCCCGCCGGCCTCCACACGTCGGCCCATTCAACAGCCGACGCCCTTGATTGAGTTTCGAGCCGGCGAGACCTGCCGCACAGATCCGGTGGTTTTCCGGGCGGCAAAGCAAAACCGCCGGAACACGATGGTTCCGGCGGCCCTTTGCGGACACTGCATAAGCGTCGGTTAGGACTTCATCCGCGCGTTGCTGGGATCGTAGAGCGCCTTCATGCCGACGCCTTCCACCTTCACCGGGAATTTCTGGTTGAAGTATTCGATCTCCAATTCCACGCCTTCCTGGCAGTAATCGTGCGGCAGATAGCCGAGCGCGATGTTCTTCCCGACGGAGGGGCCGAAAGCGAGCGACGTGGTGTAGGACCGGCGGCCCCGCGCGTCGATCAGCACCTCGTCGGTCTTCGGATCGACGATCGGGCAGTTCCCCATCATGAAGCGGGGCGTCCCATCCCGGTCAGTATTGTCGCTGACCGTCATGGTGCAGAGCATGGCCGCCTGATGCGGCAGGTCGCGCTGCTTCAGATTCGCGTCCTTGCCGCGGAAGTCGGCTGCCTTGACCTTGGGCCGGGCAAGGCCGGCTTCCAGCAGGTTGTACTCGGTCAGCAGATCGGCGTTCTGCAACCGCAGGCTTTTTTCCAGACGGCGGCTGTTGGCATAGGTCTCCACGCCCACCGGGGTGATGTCCATTTCGCGGAACATATCCCACAGCGCCAGACCGTAGGACATGGAGAAATGCAGTTCCCATCCCTGCTCGCCGACATAGGAAATGCGGAAACCCTTCACCGGAACGCCGCGCAGGGTGAAATCCTTGCAGGCGCCGAAGGCAAAGTTTTCGGGGTCGAGACCGGCCGGGTCGTCCGCCAGCTTCTTGAGGGTCTCGCGGGCGTTCGGGCCCCAGACGCCGATACAGCCGTAATGGTCCGTGCGGTCCTCGACGAACACATCCCATTCCTTGTCCTGAACCATGCGGCGCAGGTAGGTGGCGTCGCGGTTCCCTGCGTCCCCCCCGTCGATCATCTGGAAGCGGTTCTCGCCCAGGCGCAGCACGGTCAGGTCGGCCATGATGCCACCCTCGTCGTCCAGGAAATTGGTGTAGACGCCTTTGCCGACGGCCGTATCGCCCGCCACCTTGGAGGATGACACATATTCCATCAGCGCCGCCGCATCGCCGCCGGAAATGTCATAGATCGCGAAATGCGACAGGTTCACCATCCCGATATTTTCGGAAAGCTCCAGGTGCTCGGCGTTGGAAACGCGCCAGAAGTGCCGGTTGTCCCATTCATGCGGACGTTCGGGCACGCGGTCGGCATACTTCTCCAGCAGATGCGCGTTGCTGGCATAGCCGTGCGCGCGTTCCCAGCCGGCGATGTCCATGAAGTGGCCGCCGAGTTCCTTTTCCCGAAGGTAGTACGGGGCGGAGCGCAGGTTGCGACCCTTGGAATAGGGCTCGCGGTTATGGACCGGCGGGTTGTAGATCTTAAAGGCGGACTCGAAACAGCGGTCGTGGATGAACTTCTCCGATTTCTGGATCGGATAGTACCGCGCATAGTCGATGGCGTTGTGGTCGATATGCGTACGACCGTCGGTCATCCAGTCCGCGATGATCTTGCCGGTGCCCGGACCGTCCTTGACCCAGACGGACACGCCGTACCAAAGCCCGCGCACGGATGGGGACTCGCCGATCGACGGCCCACCGTCGGCGGTTACCTGCAACAGGCCGTTGAAGGACCATTTCTCGTTATAACCGAGCTCGCCCAGGATCGGCGTCAGTTCCATGGCGCGTTCCAAGGGCTCGATGATCTGTTCCATTTCCAGATCGCGCTGGGAGGGGGACAGGCGGGCTTCTTCCTTCTCCAGCAGGTCGCGCGGATGCACCATCCGCGGCTCCTTTTCCTCGTAGTATCCCCATTCGATCTGTCCGCCTTCGGAGGTGGTCGGATCGCCCGTGTCGCGCAGATAGGCGGAGTTGCCCTGGTCGCGCAGCAGGGGATAGCCGATATCCTTACCGGTGCCCGCGAATTCGTTGTAGGGGCCGAAGAAGGTCAGCGGGTGGTCCACCGGCATCACCGGCAGGTCTTCGCCCGCCATCTCGGCGATCAGGCGGCCCCACAACCCGGCGGCAACCACTACATAACTGGTTTCGATATACCCGCGGGAGGTATGAACGCCCTTGATCCTGCCGTTCTCGATGTCCAGGCCGGTGCAGGGCGTGTTCGGCATGGTTTCCAGCTTACCGCTGTCTTCCGCCTCCTTGACCATCTCGCCGGCGACGACCTGCGAGCGCGGAAAGACAAGGCCGGCATCCGGGTCATACAAAGCGCACTGGATCATGTCCTCTTCGATCAGCGGCATCATCTCCTTCGCTTCCTTGGCGGAGATCATGCGAACGCGGTTGCCGAAGGCGCGGCCCGAACTGACGCGGCGTTCCAGTTCCAGCACCCGCTCGTCGTCGCCCTTACGCGCCACTTCGATACCGCCGACCTTGGCATATCGGCCGCGCTTCTCGAAGAAATCGATCGAGTATTTCGTCGTGAAGATCGTCATTTGATCGTGCATCGTGTTGAAACAGAAATCCGATGCATGCCCCGTCGAGCCGATATCCGTCGGGATGCCCGACTTGTCGATGCCGATGATGTTGTCCCAACCCCGTTCGATCAGGTGATGGGCCACCGATGCCCCGACAATGCCGCCCAGGCCAATGATTACGACATCCGCGCTCTTGTGGAACTGCGTCATGGATATTGTCTCCGTCTCAGAAGCGTTCTTTTCGGCACAGCCGTCGCCAGCCTCGGGGGCTTCGCCGCCGGACCGTTCCGTCTGTGGAAAATGACCGTCCCTGGCGTTGTGGATTTTCCAAGCTTTTCAGGCTTTCACCTGAACGACAGGGATGCGTGGATTTCGCGTCGCAGGGCTGGGAGTTCGCGTTGAGGACTGCGCCGGCGCCACACGCTAACCGAAACGCGAAGGGTCGTAGGGCCGCGGATCGACGATCGGGTCCTCGCCAGACATCATTTCGGCCAACAGGCGGCCGCTCACGGGCCCCAGGGTGAAGCCGATATGTTGATGGCCGAAACAGGCCCAGATCCGCTTCTGACCCGGCGCCCGGCCGATGGCCGGCATACTGTCCGGCAGGCTAGGCCGGCGGCCGAGCCAGGGTTCCGGGTCCAAGGCCTCCGCCAGCGGGAAGGCCTGTTGCGCCAACGGCGTCACGCCCTCGATCAGTTTGCGTGACGGGCCCGCCTCCTCCGGCGCGATCTCCACGCCGCAGGTCAGACGGATACCGGCGGCCATCGGGGCCAGCACGAACGCCCCTTCCGTATCGTTCACCGGCCGGCTCAGAGCCGCATTGCCCGCGGCGCGGTAATGCCGGTGATAGCCGCGCTCGTGAAACAGCGGCAGGGCGACCCCGACACTCTTCAGCACCTCGCCGGACCAGGGCCCCAGGGCGACCACAACGGCATCGGCCTGCAACGCGTTCCCATCGCGAAGCCGGACGCCGGCGGCCCCGCCGCCGTCTTCCAGCCGCACCGCCTCCCCCTTATGAACCAGTCCGCCGAGCTTTTCGAACAACGCCGCATAGGCGCGGCAAACTCCGCCCGGATCGTCGACGCTGGCCGTGTCCAGGATGTGCACGCCGCGCACGTAGATCGGTTGCAGGTTCGGCTCCAGCGCGGCGATCTCCTCCGCATCCAGCACCCGGTAGGCCACACCCAGTTCGTCCATCACGTCGCGCTCGAAGGCGGTCGCCGCAAAGCCGGCTTCGGTCCGGTACACTTTCAGCCAGCCGGCACGGGTCAAATGCACCGTCGCCCCGGCTTCCTGCATCAGGGCCTCATGCTCCTCCAAACAGGCAGCCAAAAGAGCGTTCAGCGCTCGGGAGATGCGGCGGTTCTCTGCCTTGGTCGCGCTGCGCAGAAAGGTCGGCGCCCAGCCCAGCATGCTCAGCCAGGCCTTGGGATCGACCCGCACGGCGCGCGACCGCCCCGCCAGGATCTTTGGAATGTCCCATAGCAATCCCGGATAGCTGACCGGCAGTATCGATCCGCGGCTGATCACCCCCGCATTGCCGAAAGACGTCTCCGACCCGGGTTCGCTTCTGTCGACAAGCGTGACACGCCAGCCGCGCTTCAACAGGTGAATCCCGACCGACACGCCAACCATGCCGGCGCCCAGAACGATCGCGCTTTTTTCTGCCGCGTCCATCTTCTTGTCCGTACCGTCCCGCCTCAACACAACGCCGAGTCTCGGCGTCGGCATTAGACGGCATCGCCCCGTTTTGTCCAGTACGGGCCGACGCCCCTGAGCGGCTCCGGCGCGCCACGCTTTCCCATGAGAATATTAGAATATACAATGGTCGGTACGGCACAGGCAGCGACCTGATGGAGTTAGACAGACATGTCCGAGCAGATGACGATGCCCGCCTTGGACCGGCAGCTTGTCGATGCAATCGAGACCCATGTCGTCGCAGGCAACGAAGGATCGATCGGGAAAGCCTTGCCCAACGGCCTGCAAGCCCCGCCGCGGCTGCGCTGGGACCCGGAGCTGGAACGCATCGAGGACCCGCAGCTCGCCCGGCTGCATACTTATTGGTCCGATCTCGGTCGTAACGGCGGGCTGCCGCGCTCGTCTCAAGCGGATCTTTTGGACCTACAGACCCAGGCGCCCTATGCGATGCTGTTGGACGTCCGGGAAGACGGTTGGGATTTCCGGTATCGCTATTACGGATCCGGGATTGCCGAGCGGTCCGGCTTCGACCTGACCGGCCTGAGCGTTTGGGAAATCCCCTCCACGCCGGAAATCAGCATCTTTTTTACCGCGTGCTACCGCGCGGTCCTGCATCACCGGATCCCGCTGATGACCTGGCATGTCGCCCCGCCGCAGCGGACCGTCGTCTCCTGGGATCGCCTGATCCTGCCGCTGACCGACGAGGCCGGCGGTGCGATCAGCCGTCTCCTGGTCGGCAACATTCCGGGGGCCTGGCGGCGCGTCCGGGATTGAAAGACCGCGGCGGTCGGATCAAAGTGAAGGTTCCTCCCGCAATCACTTTCCGAGAGCGCCGCGCGTATGCCCAGAGAGGTCCTTATCCTCCTGCCTCTGTTGACCGTCTTTTGGGGCGTGAACTGGACGATCATGAAGGTCGGTCTGGAGGATTTCGAGGTGCTTACCTTCCGGGCGATCAACGTGTCTGCCAGCGCGTTCGGTTTCCTGATGATCGCCTTGATCAAGAAACGCAATCTGATCCCGACGCGGCGCGATTTCCGGGGCCTGCTGCCGGCGGGCATTCTGAACATCACCGGATGGAACCTGTTCATCCTGTGGGGCATCGACGAAATGGCCTCAGGGCGCGCCGCGATCCTGGGCTATACGATGCCGGTCTGGGCCAGCCTGATCACGGTCATCGTCGTCAAGGAACGCCTGACCCCACGGCAGATCTTCGGTTTGGCGGCGGGTCTCGCCGCCATGCTGCTGCTGTTGGTGCAGGACTTTCGCATTATCGGCCAGAACCCTCTGGGCACGGCGAGCTGCATTCTGGCCGCCTTCCTGTGGGGCGCCGGCACGGTCTTCATCCGGCACTACGGGTTTTCGCTGGCGACCTCGGCGACCACCGCCTGGCTTCAGGGTATCGGGGTCGTGCCGATCATCGTTCTGGCCGTGTGGTTCGACACGTGGGATTTCAGCGGGGTCGGTTGGCCGGCGGGCTTGTCCCTGCTCTACAACTGCACGGTCGCAGGCGTCTTCTGTTATTACGCCTGGTACAGGATCGCCGGCCAGGTGCCGGTCGTGGTCTCCACGGTGTCGACGCTCTTCATTCCGGTTCTCGGCGTCTTCAGCGGCGCGGTCTTCCTGGATGAAACGCCCGGCCTGTACGAGTTCTCGTCCCTGCTTCTGGTCATCGTCGCGGTCGGCGCGGTCCTTCTGCGCAGGCGGTCGGCCTAAACCAGGCCGCTGACATTCCCAACCGTTGAGATGACGCCAACGGCGGGCTTCGTTGTCGCGAATGCGCGCGCCACGGCGGCCCGGCGGATGTTTAGTCCCGCGATACGTCATGCCCCGGTGGGGCGGCCTTTGGGATTCGCAGATATGGAAACACAAGAACAAGCAGGCGGGCGGCGGTCACGGCGCGGCGGCGGCGGGCGCGCGGCTCGTCAAGCGGCGCGGTCTTCCGGCGCCGCCGAGCGCATCGCCTATATCAAACGGGGCATTCCGACTTTCGATCCGTTCAACGAGGAACAGCTTTCTCTCGTCGAGGAGAACGCCGAAACCATCCTCGCCGAGATCGGCATCGATTTCCGGGACGATCCGGAGACCCTTGAGATTTGGAAGGCCGCCGGCGCCTCGGTCGACGGCGAACGCGTGCGGTTCGAAAAGGGCATGCTGCGGGAAATCATTCAAAAGACCGCGCCGCGCGAGTTTACCCAGCATGCGCGCAATCCGCAGAAATCCGTCCAGATCGGCGGTAAGAACGCGGTTCTGGTGCCGGCCTACGGCCCGCCCTTCATCCGGTCGCTGCAGGAAGGCCGCCGTTACGCGACCATCGACGACTTCCGCAATTTCGTGAAACTGGCCTATCAGGTCGAGGGGCTTCACCATTCCGGCGGCACCCTGTGCGAACCCGTCGACCTGCCGGTGAACAAGCGCCACCTTGACATGGTCTACAGCCATATGAGCCTGAGCGACAAACCCTTCATGGGGTCGGTCACCGCACCGGAGCGCGCGCAGGATACGGTCGACATGTGCAAGATCCTGTTCGGCGAGGAATTCGTCGACCAGAACTGCGTGGTGATCAACCTGATCAACGCCAACTCGCCCATGGTCTGGGACGACACCATGCTGGGGGCGCTGAAGGTCTATGCCCGGAACAATCAGGCGACCGTGATCTCGCCCTTCATTCTGGCCGGTGCGATGAGCCCGGTTACAGTGGCCGGCACGCTTTCCCAGATTTTGGCTGAAGCCATGTCCGGCATGGCGCTCACCCAGTTGGTCCGGCCCGGCGCGCCGGTTGTCTTCGGCACTTTCGCGTCCTCGATCTCCATGCAATCCGGGGCCCCCACCTTTGGGACGCCGGAGCCGACGATGGTCCTCTATGGAGCGGCGCAACTGGCACGGCGCCTGGGCGTTCCCTTCCGTTCGGGCGGCGGTCTGTGCGGTTCGAAGATCTCGGACGCGCAGGCGGCCTACGAGGCGGCGAACACCCTTCAGAACGCGGCCCTGGCAGGCGTCAACTTCATGCTGCACGCGGCGGGCTGGCTGGAAGGCGGCCTGGTGATGGGCTACGAAAAGTTCGTCATGGACGCCGACCAGTGCGCCATGATCGAACGCCTGCTGGCCGGACCGGACTTGAGCGAAAACGGCCAAGGCCTGTCGGCCGTGCGGGAAGTCGGACCGGGGAACCACTATCTCGGCTGCGCCCATACCCAGGCGAACTTCGAGACGGCTTTCTACCGGTCGCCGCTTGCCGACAATAACTCGTTCGAACAGTGGGCGGCCGAGGGCGAACAGGACATGACCCAACGCGCCAACCAGCGGGTTCAGGCTCTGCTTGAGAGTTACGAGAAGCCGGATATGGATGCCGGGGTTCACGAAGCCTTGAGAGCTTTCATCAAAGGCCGAAAGGACGCTTTCCCCGACAGCAACATCTAGGTACCCTCCCCGCCACAAAGCTATTCACCGGTCGTGCTCGCCGCGCGCCGGACAGCCGCGGGGAGGCCCTTATGTCCGACAGTCCGATCACCAGCGAAATCGATCTTGCCGCGCCGGGCAAACAGACCGGCTATCTGCGCCTTCCCCACTCCGTGCATCGGTCGGGCTATGGCTATCTGCCCGTTCCCATCGCCTGTGTCGCCAACGGCACGGGGCCGACCGTGCTGTTGATGGCCGGCAATCACGGTGACGAATACGAAGGTCAGGTCATCCTCTCGACGATGATCCGGGAATTGGAGCCTGCGGAAGTGACCGGGCGCATCATCATTCTGCCGATGGCGAACTTCCCGGCCGCGCAGGCGGGCCTGCGCACCTCGCCGATTGACGAGGGCAACCTGAACCGCAGCTTTCCCGGCGATCCGAGGGGCACGCCGACCCAGGTTATCGCGCACTATATCGAGACGGTGCTTTTGAAAGAGGCCGACTTCCTCTTCGACCTGCATTCCGGCGGCAGCTCACTGCTCTACATACCCACCGTCTTGGCGCCGATCTTCGAGAACGACCCGGACGAGGCGCTTAAGCGTGAGATCGTGGACGGGTTCGGACTGCCCCACGGCCTATGGTTCGTTCGGCCAGAGGTCGGCGGATACTCCTCCGCCGCGGCGTTCCGGCAGAGTGTCTGTTCCATCACCACCGAACTGGGTGGGGCTGGGACCGTCAACAGCGGCTATACGCAAATCGCCAAGGCGGGGCTGGAACGCGCCCTGGTTCGGATCGGCGTCCTCAACATCCCGCTGACACCCGCTGGAACGACACCGCAGGTCTTCATGAAAGAGGATCTGATCTACGCCCAGGAAACGGGTCTCTACGAACCGCTGGCAGAGCCCGGCGATAGCGTCGAGGCGGGCGAATTGGCCGCCCTGATCCACTATCCGGAAACGCCGGCGAAGGAGCCCGGCGAAGTCTATTTCGACAATGCCGGCGTGGTTTTGTGCAAGCGCATTCCTGCAAGAGTGGTAAGAGGGGATTGTCTTTTCCACCTTGGCATTAAATAAGAAGAATTAAATGTTCTAACATCTAAAGTACTATTATTGCCATAGTTGCAATTTCTAATAATTACAAAATAGTGGTTTTCCAAAGGCTTGCGGCATGAATTGCGACCGCGGCCGTGGAGACGCCTTTTGTCCCGCCTGAGAACCTGCAGGGACTTCTTCGGAATTTCACTTGACACCAAATTTAAAAAGAAAGTGGATTTTCATCGGGGTACATCGAAAAACACGAACGCGGCGCTGAATGGATACGCGCTTCGTCCGTGTTTTGCTAACAGTGTTAGGTTAGATTTATGGGTACCTCAGGGCCGCATCAGACAGACGCTCGACTGCAAACTTCCGACAGCCAGGAAAAGTTTAAATTCTTCTCGAATATAAAGGTCGGCAAAAAGATAGGAATTTCCTCCGCTACCGTTTTGTTCTTTCTGGTTCTCGTCATCGCCATTTCCTATTTCAGCCTAACCGGCACCAGCGAGACCTTTAAGGACTACCGTCTGTTGGCGCGGCAGACGAACCAGATGGGACGCATTCAGGCGAACCTGCTCTCCGCCCGCTTGGGGGTGAAGGATTTCATCATCAAGAACACGGACAGCGCCGCACAGACCGTACGGGACCGCGCAAAGGCGACGGAAGACATCATCCTCGATTCCAAGGCCTTGTTCACCGACAGCGAACATCTCGATACGATCCTGCGCTCCGCGGAAGAGATCAGTACGTACCGCTCGGCCTTCGAGGACGTGGCGCAGCTGGTGAAGACCCGCAATGAGATCGTCGACACGCTGAACACGGTGGGGCCCGCATCCGAGCGCGCCTTGACGGAAATCATGAAAAGCGCCTTCGAAGACGGCGATGCCGCCGCCGCCTACCGGGCAGGAGAGACCTTGCGCCACTTGTTGCTGGCGCGGCTCTATTCCAACAGATTTCTCATCGACAATAGCGAGGCCAGCAGAGACCGGGCCAATCAGGAACTCGGCGATTTCCAGACCACGGCGGCGGGCATGCGCGACGAGCTTCAGAACCCCAGACGGCAGGAACTGGCGCAGGAGACAACGCGCCTTTCCCAGGAATACCAAGCGGCGTTCAACCGTGTGGTGGAGACGATCCTGAAACGCAACGCCATCATTACCGACACATTGGACACTATCGGGCCGCACCTGGCGAACAGCGTCGAACAGATAAAATTGTCGAACAAGGACGCTCAGGACGAACTCGGGCCCCGCGCGACCGAGAACATGGAGCAATCCGTTGCGACCATGGAAGTCGCCGCGGTGATCGCCTTTATTCTGGGCATAACCGTCGCCGTTGTCATCGGGCGGGCGATTTCCAAGCCGATCGTCGATATGACATCCGCCATGGCCAAGCTTGCCGACGGCGACCACAAAGCCGAAGTCCCCGCCCTTGGACGGACGGACGAAGTCGGGTTGATGGCCAAAGCCGTTCAGGTCTTCAAGGAAAACGCCATCGAAGCCGAGCGCCTTCGCGGCGAACGGGCCGAGGCCGATAAACGCCTTGAAGAAGAAAAGCGCCAAGCCACCATGCAGATGGCCGACGATCTGGAATCGAGCGTAAAAGGCGTCGTGGACGGCGTCGCCAACGCCGCCGAAAAAATGGGCACGACCGCAAACACGATGTCGTCGGCGTCCGAACAGACCACGGACCGGGCGCAGGCGGTGGCCAGTTCCTCGGAAGAAGCCACGACGACGGCCCAGGCGGTGGCGTCCGCCGCCGAGGAACTGTCGCACTCGATCCAGGAAATCTCCCGCCAGGTGACCGACGCAACCTCTATCGCCTCGGCGGGCCGAACCCAGGTGGAGACCGCCAGCGCGACCGTCAAAGGCCTTGCAAGCGGCGCGCACAAGATCGGCGATGTCGTGCAATTGATCAACGACATCGCCGAACAGACGAACTTGCTGGCCTTGAATGCGACAATCGAGGCGGCGCGCGCCGGAGAAGCCGGAAAAGGATTCGCGGTCGTCGCTTCCGAGGTTAAGTCCCTGGCGAATCAGACCGCAAAGGCGACGGAGGAAATCAGCCAACAAATCAGCATGATGCAAACGTCGACTCAGCGCACCGTGTCCGAGATCGAAGCGGTCGCAAGCGCCATGGTGCAGATCAACGATGTCACGACATCGGTCGCCACCGCCGTGGAGCAGCAAAACGCCGCCACGCAGGAGATCGCGCAAAACATCCAGCAGACCGCCGTGGGAACCCAGGACGTTTCGTCAAACATCGTGGAAGTGCGCTCGGCGGCACAACAGTCCAGCGAGGCGGCGGCGGACGTTGTCGTGGTGGTTCGGGAACTGACAAGTCAATCCGAAGTTCTGCGGAAAGAGTTGGACACGTTTCTCTCCAAGCTTCGCATAGCATGAGCCGGCGCAACGGGCGCTCACTGCACGACAGCTCGTCAGCGATGCCGCCGTGCACAAGACTGGCGCGAAGGACGCCGAGTTCCGCCCTTCGCGGTCCCGCGGCGCGCCGCGGCCGCGATCCGTCGGATCCAGGTCGACTAGAACAATTTCGCTTGCGGTCTTTGGCGCTTCGCCTTACCTAGCCGCACGCGCCGGCACACGGCGTTGCGCTTCGGAGATTTTATGCGAGAGCCCCGGGCATAGGCCCGTTCCTGGTTAAGGCTTCAGGAACACGACGGTAAGAGGACACCCAGGCAACTGGCCGGGTGATCCGTCTTCTGTGCCCTCATAAAATCGAGACAATTCCATGAATATCTCAAAACACGAACAGCGTGTTTTGCACGAACTCGCGTTAGGCGGAGCCATCCACCATGAGCGCTGCGAGAACGGCAAGGTCCGTGCGATCACCTGTTTCACGCGGGACGGTCATGTTCTGACCGACTGTACGCTGGCCATCTTCACCCGTTTGAAGAAGCGCCGCCTTATCCGTTCGACGAACGGACGGCCCTACCGTGCCTCACGGCTGGGGATCCAAGCCGTTCGCGCGCAACTGAACCAACGGTAAGACCGGCTTCAACAAGAAAGACCTAACGAGGTCCATCAACATGCCGCAGGAACCCGGTGGCCACGCGGCGCCTCCGGGTCCCTCGGCTTGATCTCGCAAGGCAGAACCGCCGGGCCGGACCGTCCGGCGGATTTCCTGGATGTAGTTTGCCGCTGCCGATTTACCTGTTTTCGGTATTTCCTACAGCCAAAGCGGGACTGGAAAAGACCTAACTTTTTTCGTCAGAGAGAAAGGCTTTCCCGGTACCGTACCCCTGACCGAAGCGCGCCAAGGCTTCATCCATCTGGCGGTCATTCAGGAGGACGGCGCCGCCGGCAATCATGGTGCGCCAATAGACGTCGCACAGCGTCTCGACCTCCAATGCCATGGAAAGCGCCTGCTTGAGCGATCCACCGACGGCGATCTGCCCATGATTGGCGAGCAAGCAGGCTTTGCGGCCTTCCAGAGCCTTCACGGCAACATCGGACAGTTCCTGGGTCGCGAAGGTTTCGTACGGTGCGCAACGGATACTCTTCCCGCCCGTCACACCGATCATATAGTGGATCGGCGGCACGTCCTTGCGCAGACAGGCAATGGTCATCACCGCTTTGCCATGGGTATGAACGATAGCCTGGACTTCCGGCCGTGCGACGAAAGTATCCTCGTGGAACCGCCACTCGCTGGACGGTTTCCGCAGGCCGTTGGGGCTCTCATAGTCGCCGCCGATGCGCTTGAACACCACGTCCTCGGGCTGGATCTCTTCGTAAGCCATGCCGGACGGCGTGATCAGATAGCCCCTGTCCAGCCGCACCGCCGCGTTGCCCGACGTGCCTTGATTGATCCCCAACTCGTTCATCTTGAGGACGGTCTGGATCAGGTCGTTTCTGAGATCGAGGTCTTTCATGCGGCGCTGTACAATCCGTTGAGTTTCGAGAAGGGTTTTGACGGCGCCACCCCGTGCGGAACAGCGCGTACGCGCCTATACCGACGGGCAGCCGGCCATTAGAATCTATAGCTGCGTGGGGTTGGGGGCATCGCCGTAGACCGCTTGAGGATCGAAGCTCTTTTCCGCCTCCATGAACACCAGTTGCGCCGGTCCTTCATGCGGGGCATCAAGCGCAACCGATCGATAGAAGCACGACCGATATCCGACATGGCAACTCGCCCCGCCGCCGCCGACCGAGACGCGCAGCCAAACCGCATCCTGGTCGTCGTCGATCCGAAGGTCGACGACCTGCTGGACGAGGCCGCTTGTCGCGCCCTTTCGCCACAGGCAGCGGCGGCTCCGGCTCCAATAATGGGCCTCGCCGGTTGAGATCGTCCGGGCCAGCGCGTCCCCATTCATGTAGCCGAGCATCAACACTTCGCCCGAGTCCGCGTCGGTCGTGACGCAGGGCATAAGACCGTCCGCGTCGAATTTCGGGGCCAGCGCCAGGCCCTCTTCAACCTGTTCTACCGTCTCTCGCGCGGCGAAAAGACTGCTCGTGTCCGTGTTTCTTCTATCAGGCTCCATCCGCTGCACGCCTTCCCAATGGTTTCGAGGAGCCAGGGCCCCTTGCCCGCATCGTCCCCTATCGCCTGCCGCGACGACCCAGCGTCTCTATCGCTTGAAGCTTCAAAATACAACGTTATAACATTACGTCAAAGTTCAGCCGGCCTTCGACCGCCGGGCGGCCCCCTTCAAACCAACCGTTTTGCGCAGCCGCCGCCACCGTTGCGTCCCCGCCATTGACGGACCAGGGAAAGCCGGCACCCAAAAATGCCAAACAATAAGAACAGCCTGATAGGGAGCGCATCCCAGATACCTGAGACCCGGCAGAGCGCACCCTTTGCCCTTCGAACCCGAAACGGCGTTTTGCGGATCGGCGAAACTGGATACCATCTGAGCGATTTTGTGATTTACGGGAGCGATACATGGCTTACGCAGTGGTGATACATGGCGGCGCGGGTGCGAACCCGGCGAAAGACTATTCATTGCAAAGGCCGCATATGGCCGCGCTCATCGAACGGGGCGGCGAGATGCTGGCCGGCGGGGCGAGCGCTCTGGACACGGTCTGCGCCATGGTCATGGATATGGAAGCCTCCGGACTCTACGTCGCCGGCAAGGGGAGCGCGCCGAACCAATCGGGCGAGGTGGAACTGGACGCCAGCCTGATGGATGGGGAAGGGCAACGTGCGGGCGCTGTCGCCTGCCTCAAAGGCTTTGTCCACCCTATTGCCGCAGCCCGGGCCGTGATGGAAGACGGCAACCACGTCATGTTGGCAGGCCGGGGCGCCGAGGCTTTCGCCCGCGAGCGCGACCTGGAAGCCGTGGACGAACCGGCTCTCTATTACCACGATTACAAAAACCACCTGCCGCCAGGCGGCGTTCAGGACAGCGCCGCGCACGGTACCGTGGGTGCCGTGGCCTTGGACATACACGGCGGTTTGGCGGCGGCGACCTCGACCGGTGGAACCTTCAACAAGCGCGCCGGCCGGGTCGGGGACACACCGTTGATCGGGGCCGGCACCTGGGCGGACCGGCGCGTGGCGGTGTCCGTTACCGGCACGGGCGAGTATTTCATTCGCACGGCCGCCGCCCATAACGTGGCCGCACGCATGACCCATGGCGGCGAGAATCTGGACGCGGCCTGCCGCGCCGTTCTTGACGAGATTCGTGACTTGGGCGGCGATGGCGGCCTGATCGCAGTCGATCAGGAGGGCAATGTCTCCATGCCCTTCAACTCCAAAGGCATGAAACGGGCAGCCGTCACAACGGACAAATCCCCCATTGTGCGTATCTTCGAGCCGGAGTAATCGACCCGGCCGGGATTGGTGCTGGAATCCGCATTTTCCTGTTTAGAGAAGGGTCAGACCGCCACGCGCCGCGCAGCGTCCTGGAGTTCCAAGCCCCCTTTCATAAGGTTGCCCGAAACTCGGTTTGAGGCGCCGATAGCCCTACCCCCCGGTGCCGGCGTCGCGCAGCAAACGTGCGACCGCCGGCGCAAAATAGGTGAGGACGCCGTCGCATCCGGCGCGCTTGAAGGCCATCAGGCTTTCGACCATCGCGCGATCCCGGTCAAGCCAGCCGTTCTGCGCGGCGGCCATGATCATCGCGTATTCGCCGGACACTTGATAGGCGAAGGTCGGCGCGCCGAAGCCCTCCTTCACGCGGCGGCAGATATCCAGATAGGGCAGGCCCGGTTTGACCATCACCATGTCGGCGCCCTCGGATAGGTCGCGCTCGACCAGGCGCAGGGCCTCGTCGCTGTTCGCGGGATTCATCTGATAGGTCTTCTTGTCGCCTTTGAGCGCCGTCGATGCCCCGATGGCATCGCGGAAAGGCCCATAAAACGCGCTGGCATATTTGGCGGCGTACGACATCAGCATGACGTCGTGATGTCCGGCCGCTTCAAGCGCGGTTCGGATGGCGCCGATCCTGCCGTCCATCATGTCCGACGGCCCGATGATATCGACACCCGCTTCCGCCTGACTCAGGGCCTGTTTGACCAGGGCTTCGATCGTCTCGTCATTGACGATCTTGCCGTCGACCACGAACCCGTCATGGCCGGTATCCGAATAGGGATCGAGCGCCACGTCCGTCATGACCGAAATCTCGGGGACGGCGGCCTTGACCGCCCGGGTCGCCCGGTTGGACAGGTTGTCGGGATTCCAGGCCTCGGCACAGTCCGCGGTGCGATCCTCCGAGGAGGTGTAGGGAAACAGGCAGATCGCCGGGATCCCCAACGCCACGGCCTCGCGGGCGGCTTCGACGACTTTGTCGATGGACCGTCGCACGACGCCGGGCATGGACGGGATCGGTTCCTCCGCCCCCTCTCCGGCGCACACGAAAACGGGCCAGATCAGGTCGCTTGGCCCGAGTGTGTTTTCAGCCACCAGAGCCCGGACCGAGGGCGACTGGCGTGTGCGGCGCAAACGGGTCGCCGGAAAGGGAGCTTGGGTCGGCTGCACGGCGCGTCTCCTCGGGTTTTCTGCCGTCGACGTCAATGGACCGGCGGGTAATGCGAATTACCGGAAAATCCGGCCTTGGATGCCTGATGTTACGCGGCTTGCCACGTGCGTGAAAGGCAGATCGGGGCCCTTCCACACGTGTTATGCTTTGTGCGCCTACGGAAAACCGCCGAACCAGAAGGTCCGGCGGCTAACCGAAACATCCAGGTTGCCGGTAACTTTACCAGCTACCGGTATTCTCCATCGAGGCCCAAGGTTCCGCCGACGGAAGCGCATCGCCACGCTGCAGCAGTTCGACGGAGATGCCGTCCGGCGAGCGGACAAAGGCCATGCGGCCGTCTCGCGGCGGGCGGTTGATGGTTACGCCCTTATCCATCATCTGTTGGCAAGCTTCATAGATGTTGTCGACGCGATATGCGAGATGGCCGAAGTTCCGGCCGCCGTCATAGTCTTCCGGGTCCCAGTTGTAGGTCAGCTCGACCATCGCGGCGCGCTCGGACTTGGCGACGTCCACATCGTCGGGGGCGGCGAGGAAGATCAGGGTGAAACGCCCCTTCTCGTTCTCGTAGCGCTCCATCTCAACCAGGCCGAGCTTGTTGCAATAGAAGTCGAGCGACTCGTCGATGTCCTTCACGCGGACCATCGTGTGCAGATACTGCATTCCCATCGGTTGTCCCTCCCAGGTTTGCTGTGGGGTTTCGTGTTTCACCGGATGACATAGCGCGCGGGGACGCCCGAACCAAGTCCGTCAGGACAGAACCTTCTGACACACGGTATCCAGCGCGCTTTCCAGCCGCGCCCAACCGTCGCTGGTGGAAATGTCCAGCCCGTTGAAGGAGGTATTGTGTCGCGAGCGCGCCGTCAGATAGTTGACCGCCGCGGCGACCAGGGCGGAAAAGGCCATCAGGTCCACCTCCGACGGGCCGGCATGGCCGAAGCGCCGGGTGAACTCGCGGCCCAGGCTTTCCCGCACTTCGTCCAGGTGGTGGGTCAGCTCGTTTCCTTCCGCCATCTCCCAGGCCAGGATTTCCAGCGTCACCGGGCGGCGCACCAGGCCGCGGATCAGGTTCTTGAACACCCGCGACATCTGTTCCGCCGCCGGCCGGGCGCGGTAGATCGCTTCCGGCTCGTTCACCAGTTCCTCGACCGTGGGCCAGAAATCGCCCTCTTCCGCATAGGATTTGATCAAGCCGTCGAGGCCTTCGAAATACCTGTAGATCAAGACTTTATCGACGCCGGCCTCGCGGGCGACGGCGTTCACGCCAAGCTTGGCGAACCCATCGCGCGCCATCACTTTGCCCGCCGCTTCGATCAGCTTCGCCTTGGTGGCTTCCTTGTTCCTTCTGCTCAACGGCTATCCTCCCACCGCTTCACCCGGATGGTTTTTCCCATCCTTTAGTCACTTATTAGTGACAGAGTAGCAAAGGAGTCGCGGCGCGCCAAGGGGATGACGCACGCCGGGAATGCAGCCCGTCCGGGAACCGGTCAGGCGATCAGGCCGGGCAGTGCGGAAACCGATCCGGATCCGGGCAGGACGCGGCTGTTGAGCGCGGAGGCGGAGAGGCCCATATGCCCCGCCAGGACAGATTTGATCACGCCGCGCAGATCCACGGACGGCGCCAGGTCGCGTCCGTCGGCCAGCGCATCCGGCGCAAGTCCCGGCCATTTGCCGACGATGGAGCCGCCCTTGACCGCACCCCCCAACAGCAACGCCGCACCCGCAGTGCCGTGATCGGTGCCGCCGGTGCCATTCGGGCGCGCGGTGCGGCCGAATTCGGTCATCACCAAAACCGCGGTCTGTTTCCAGCGCGGCCCCAACGCCTCGGCCAAGGCCGCCAGCCCGTCGGCGAGACCGGCGAAGCGCCGCGCCAGCACACCTTCTTCGACCCCCTGGTTCTGGTGCGTATCCCAGCCTGAGGCCTCCAGCACCGCGACGCGCGGCCCATCGTCGGAAGCCAAAAGCTTACCGGCGGCGCCCCCCGCCAGGGTGAGATGCTGGGCGCGACGGGCCGAGCGGCCCGATTTCAAATCCTCTTCAGAGAGGATCGCGCCGATCTGTTCGCGGGCGCGGACGCCCTGCACCAACATCTGGCTGAACAAGGTATCGTCGCCGTAGAGGAGCTGTACTCTCCGGAAGAAACCCGGGTCCTGATACGGAACGCGGTCGTCCCCCAGGGTCACGGCTTGCGCCGGCCCGCGCAGGATCAGCGGCAGCTGCGGCGCGGCGGCGACCGCACTGCCGTTCATCGCACTCAGGGCGCGGTTCAGCCATCCCGTTCCATCGCCGCCGCCCCTGGGCCGTCCGGTCTCCAGCGCATCCTGCGCGGCGAAGTGAGAGCGCCCTTCATAGCCGCTCCAGGCCGCCGGGATTACCGCCATCTCACCCGCCGTCCAGAACGGCATCAGGGCTTCGGCGGCGGGATGAAGACCGAAAAAGCCGTTCAGATCCAAGATCCCGCCGGTACGGTTGGCCGGGATCAGGGCTAGCTCGCCCCGCACCGTCTCGTAATTCTTGTCGCCATAAGGCGGCACCAAAGCCAGCCCATCCATCCCACCGCGCAGCAGGACGACGACAAGCCGTTTGTCCCCAGGCGCCGCGGCGGCGCTCAAGGTTACGCCCTGACTGGCCAGGACGGTGAAGGCGGAAAGCTGCGCCAGGGCGGTGCGGCGCGAAACGCCGCCTGTCTTCGCGGTGCGTGTCATCGACGTTGAAACTCCGAACTGGCGAACAGCAGGGCCAGCGCCTCCTCCTGCGACGCGGCGACCCGCAACCGGCGATAGGTGGCGGGTTTCAGCTGCGCACCCAGAATGCTCAAGCCCAGGTCGCTGGCGGATACGCCCTTGGGCGGACCGCGCCGCCCGGCGACTTCGGCTCCCCATTCCAACCGTTCCAAAAGAGTCTCCGGCGAAATCCACGCCAGCGCCGTCTGCGGCCAGCCGGCCGGCGACGGGGCCTGATACGGGGGCTGCCCCAACTGACGCAAAGCCGCCAGAATCCGCCGGCCGCTATCGGCGCGCAGATCGAGCGCCCGCAATGTCGAGAAAACCAGATCGGTCGGTGTCTTGACCTTGCGTTGTTCCGGGACCCAGGCCTCTGAATCGTCCAGGATACGTTCCGCCATGCCGTCGACCCGCCCACCCCCGACGTAGAAGCCGGCATAGGCGGAGCTGGCCAGACCGTTGAGCGTATCGTCCGCAACGAAAGCCTGCGCCATCTTGTGCGAAAGATACCGGCCGGTAACGGCGTTGCGGGCCAGATGGTCGAGCGCGGCTTCGCCTTCCAGCATGCCGGCCGGCGGGAAAGTGCGACCCAGGAAAAGCTTGGAATTCCCTTCGTGCCAGTTCTCCTGAAACACGAATTCACCGGCCTTCGCAGTGCCGGCGCGCCCGACCGTCCAGCCCGTCAGCATCTGCGCCAGGGCCCGCACGTCGAGCTGGCTGAAGCCGGAGCCCTCGCCCAAGGTGTGAAGCTCCAGCAACTCGCGCGCGAGGTTCTCGTTCAGGCCCCGTTTGCGCGCCCGGCCCACCGGTGAGTTCGGACCGATCGAGCGGACATTGTCGAGATAGATCAGCATTGCCGGATGACTGACCACCGCATGCAGCATGTCGTAGAAGCTGCCGTTGAGGTTGGGCCGGATCGCCTCCCGCTCGAAGGCGGTCACCAGCGGCAGCACGGCGGGCTTCACCATGGAGACGGTGAAATGGTTGGTCCAGAAACGCACCAGGCGTTCGACATAGGGATTGGGACTGTTCACCGCGACGGCCAGATGGGTCGCTGCTTCGTCCAACACGCGCTTGCGCGCTTCCTGGCGGTAGCGGCGCAGTGCGGTGCGGCCGCTGCGCCGCGCCTTCAGCATGTCGATCAGAATTTCCTTGCTGCTGGGCAGCGCGCGCAGCGGTTCGGGCATCGGATCCGACAGCAATTGCGCCAACAGCCAGCCCTTGGCGTCCTCGCCGATCAGTTCCAGGTCGAAGGGGCGTGCGCCATAACCGAAGCGCGTCGCTGCAATCGCGGCCTCGACTTCAAAACTCTGAAACTCTTCCGGATATTCCCGCACCATCGCGCCGACGCCGGTCCTCAAATCCCTGTTCAAAAAACGACGCCCAGGACGCAGGGCGGCCACCAACTGTCGCCTTTTGGCCTTTACGCCCTTCCGGGTCCGTCACATGCTTCCGGCGTGGGACCCCGTCCCACGGCCATCTCGGAATTCTATGCGCGATTCATGCCACAAGACCAACGCCTGAAAGGCCGGGCAACAGGCCATCGCCGTCTACACCAGGGAGTCCCAAATCCATGAAAGCCCAAACCCAGGTCGTCGTGATCGGCGGCGGCGTCGTCGGATGCAGTGTGCTGTACCACCTGACCAAGGCGGGCTGGAGCGACGTGGTGCTGATCGAACGCTCGGAATTGACCTCCGGTTCGACCTGGCACGCGGCGGGCGGCTGCCACACACTGAACTCGGATCCGCAGGTGGCCAAGCTGCAGTCCTACACGATCGAACTCTACAAGGAGATCGAGGAGATTTCCGGACAGGCGACCGGTTTTCACCTGACCGGCGGCGTGTTCCTGGCCTGCACGCCGGAGCGTATGGAACTTCTGAAAGTGATGCAGAGCCAGGAAAAACTGCTTGGCATCGACACCGAGATCCTGACCCCGCAGGAAGCGCACAAGATTCTGCCCATCATGGACCCGGATCAGTTTCTCGGCGCGTTGTACACGCCGATGCACGGCCATCTCGCACCCGCGGACGTGACCCACGCCTACGCCAAGGCGGCAAAGATCCAAGGAGCCGAGATCTATCTGCGCAACCGGGTGACCGAGTTGGCGCAGCGCCAGGACGGCACCTGGGACGTCGTGACCGAACAGGGCACGATCCATACCGAACATGTGGTGAATGCGGGGGGCCTGTGGGCACGCGAGGTCGGGCGCATGGTCGGCCTGGAACTGCCGGTGCTGGCCATGGAACATATGTACCTGATCACCGAAGACATGCCGGAAGTCGAGGAGATCAACCGCACCACCGGCAAGGAAGTGCTGCACGTGGTCGACCCGGACGGCGAGATCTATATGCGCCAGGAGCGCAAGGGCATGCTGATGGGGACCTATGAGAAGGCCGGTGTGCCCTGGTCGCCCAAGGACACGCCGTGGGACTTCGGCCACGAACTGCTGCAGGAGGATCTCGACCGTATCGCCCCCTCCCTGGAAGTCGGCTTCAAGCACTTCCCGCCCTTCCAGCGCACCGGTATCAAACAGATCATCAACGGCCCCTTCACCTTCGCGCCGGACGGAAACCCGCTGGTCGGGCCGGTCCGGGGTCTGAAGAACTACTGGTGCGCCTGCGCGGTGATGGCGGGCTTCAGTCAGGGCGGCGGCGTCGGCCTGGCGCTTTCCAACTGGATGGTGAACGGCGACCCCGGTTTCGACATCTGGGGCATGGATGTCGCCCGCTTCGGCGACTGGACGACCATGGCCTACACCAACGCCAAGGTCCGCGAGAACTATTCCCGCCGTTTCAAGGTCGCCTTCCCGAACGAGGAATTGGCCGCCGGGCGGCCGCTGCGCACCACGCCGATCTACGAGAAGCAGAAGGGCATGAACGCCGTCTTCGGCGTCGCCTACGGCATGGAACAGGCGCTTTGGTACGCGCCTGAAGGCGTCGACCCGGTGGAGAACATCACCTTTCTGCGCTCGAACGCCTTCCCGCATATTCAGGCGGAAGCGAAAAACGTTCGGGACAATGTCGGGGTTTGCGACATTTCTTCGTTCGCCAAGTATGAGGTTACAGGCCCCAATGCGGAAAGCTGGCTCAGCCGGCTCGTCGCCGCCAAGGTGCCGCGCGCCGGCCGCATGACGCTGGCCCCGCTGTTGAACGAATTCGGCAAGGTGATCGGCGATTTCACCCTGGCGAAGCTCGACGACGAACGCTTCTTCCTGTTCGGCTCCGGCATGGGCGAGACCTATCACATGCGCTGGTTCGAACGGCACCTGCCGGAAGACGGCGGGGTGGAGATCACGGCGCACGGCATGGGCCTGCTGGGCCTGTCGGTCGCCGGTCCGAACGCACGCGCGGTGCTGGCCAAACTGACGGACGCGGACGTGTCGAACGCAGCCTTCAAGTTCCTGGACTTCAAACAGATCGACCTCGGCATGGTGCCGGCGCTGGTCGGGCGGGTCACCTTCACCGGCGATCTCGGTTACGAGATGTGGGTGAAGCCGGAATTCCTCAGCCGGTTGTTCGACACCGTTCTGGAAGCCGGCGCCGAATTCGGGATCAAACCGTTCGGGTCGCGGGCCATGCGTTCGCTGAGCCTGGAAAAGAGCTTCGGGTCCTGGGGCACCGAGTACCGGCCGATCTACGGCCCCTTCGCCTGCGGCATGGACCGGTTCGTCGATCTGACCAAGAACGACTTCATCGGCCTGGAAGCCGCCCGGCGCGAGAAGGAGGAAGGGCCGGAGAAGCGCCTGGTCACCTTCGCCATCGATGACAACGGCATCGACGTGATGGGGAACGAGCCGATCTACCGCAACGGCGACATCGTCGGCTATGTCACGTCGGGCATGTACGCCCACCATGTGGAGCGGTCGGTCGCCATGGGCTTCGTCCCGGCGGATCTGGCAGGCGACGACAGCGACGGCGCCTTCCATATCGAGATCTTCGGCGACATGCGTCCGGCGACCATCGCCCCCCAGCCGCTGTTCGATCCGGAAGCGGCGCGGATGCGCGGCTAATCCGGTTTGCGCAAACCGCGCGCGCCGTGATACCCCCGATTCCGTTCTGGAAAAGGGGGAAGTCATGGCGGACATAAAGCTGACACTGGACGAGGCGGATGCGCTGGTGATGCGTATCCTGACGGCGAACGGCTGCGATGCGCCAAACGCGCGGGCCGTCGCCGACACGATCATGGCGGCGGAAGCCGATATCTGCCATTCCCACGGCGTTTTCCGCCTGCCCGGATATGTCGCCTCGCTGCGCAGCGGCAAGGTTAAGGGGGATGCGAACCCCACCGTGCAAAAGATCGCCCCCGGGGTGTTGCGGATCGACGGCGACGGCGGCTTCGCGCCCCTGGCGCTACAGCGCGGCCGCCAGCCCCTGATCGATCTGGCGCGCGAGCAGGGGATCGCCGCGCTCAGCATCGTCGACATCTTCCACTTCGCCGCCCTGTGGGTGGAGGTGGAACCGATTGCCGAACAAGGGCTCGCCGCCTTCGCCTGGACCGCCGCAAGCCCGATGGTGGCGCCCGCCGGCGGCACGAAACCGCTGTTCGGAACGAACCCCATGTCCTTCGGCTGGCCGCGCAAGGACGGTCCGCCCATGGTATTCGACCAGGCCTCGGCCGCGATGGCCCGGGGCGATGTCATGATCCACGCCCGCGACGGCAAAACCGTTCCGCTTGGCGTCGGCATCGATGCGGACGGCAAGGACACCACCGACCCGAACGCCGTGCTTGAGGGCGCGCAATTGCCGTTCGGCGGCTACAAGGGATCGGCCATTGCGATGATGGTGGAACTGCTGGTCGGCGCGTTGCTCGGGGAGGATCTGAGCTTTGAGTCCGGCCAGCGCGATATCAAGGACGGCGGCCCGCCGCACGGCGGCGAGTTGATGATCGCCATCGATCCAAACCGGTTCGGCGATCCGGACGGCTGGCTCGACCACGGCGAAAAATTGTTCGCCAAGATCGCCGAACAGCCAGGGACGCGTCTGCCCGGCCAGCGGCGGCATGAAAACCGCCTGCGCACGCCCGCCGAGGGCGTACAGGTACCGGAAGCGCTGTTCAACCAGATCACGGCCCTGGAAACGTCCTGACGTCGAACGGACCGGCAGCGCTGTTCCGGAATTGGGCGGCTCGATTTTGACGACCGTCAATTCCTAGGCAAACGCTCTTTGCACATTGTGAACGAGCATTGCGCTCATCGGCCTTTTCTTCGGCTCTGATGACAATGACAACAACCGTTGAACATTAGGCAGCCACTGTATACGGCTGGCGACGTACCCCCTGTCGACTTTGGACACGGCTTCGTTATGAATACCTCAGTACCGAATTGAAGATTTTTGGGGTGTGAACGCCGACGGCCTTTCCCAGAGACCTCGGCTAAGACGTCATCAACGATGGTCAGACCATCATTGCTGGGCGGGGGAATAGAATGACAGTCATGAGAACCGCGCTTTTAAAAGCGTCAGCAGCCTTTGGTCTCTCGCTCGGCATCGCGCTGGGCAGCGGACCGGCCGCGGCCACCGGCGTGCCGGTTGGCGCGAACATCCTGAACCAATGGAACCTGTTCGATCATCCGGATGGCGGCGCGGCGCTGCCGACCTACGGGCTGCGTCTGGACGGGTTGCTGTCGGGGATCGGGAGCAAACAGCCGGGAACGCACGACATCTGGACCTTCAGTTTCCAGGACAAGCCGGGAGACGGGCGCAACACAAGCCCGATCGGCAACAGCACCGTTTTGATGACACTGTATGAATTCAACGGCGCCCAGAACATCAACATCAATGGCACTGTCTTCGGCGGCCGCCGGGCCGATGCGTCGGGCGACGTCGATAGCGAGGATGTCTTCGGCGAAACCGGTCCCGACGGATGGATCGACTCCTTCTCGGGCATTTGGGAACTCGACTTTACTTACGATACCGGCGTTTCCAGCACCGCGAATGACACACCGCTGGAAGTCTCCAACCCGACTGCGGAACTGGACAAACTGAACACCGGGACATTGACGGCGATCGCCGTCGGCGGGGACATCGCCGCGGACGCGGTGTTCAATCTGGAAGCGGAGTCCGGCAAACACTCGTATGCCTTCCGGTACGGCGACGATGCGGCGGGCCGGTGCGGCGGTTTCCCGGCCGTCTTGTGTGCGGACCGGGCGGAAGGCCACGGATGGCTGAACCACGGCATAACGCCGGGTTCCGAGCCCGCCGGCCATCTTTACGCCAGCGACTTCTTTTTCACAGGCGTTCAAGCCGTCCCGGTTCCGGCAGCTCTGCCGCTGATGCTGACCGGCCTTGCGGCGTTCGGTCTGCTCTCCCGGCGCCGTAAAAACGTCGCGTCTTAAATCCCTAAACAGTACCAGTCTTTGCGATCACGACCCCGCCCCTGGCGGGGTCGTTTGCTTTGGGGGCGGCGCCGCGCAGGGGCCGGCAAGAAAGCGGGTTGATTTTGGAACGAATGTTCCATTATAAACGCATCACGATGCAATCGACCGTCTCCGTACGCCATCTCTGAAAGGGTCCGCCATGACAATCCGCCTCTACGATCTCGCCGGTGCAGAAGAAGACCGCCGTTTCAGCCCCTTTTGCTGGCGTATCAAGATGGCCCTGGCGCACAAGGGTCTGGCGGTCGACGAAGTGCCGTGGCGTTTCACGCAGAAGGACGCGATCGGGTTTACCGAACAGCCGCGCGTGCCGGTTATCATCGACACCGCGAACGGCGACAAGACGGTCTGGGATTCCTGGAACATCGCGCTCTACCTGGATCAAGCCTATCCTCAGAACCCGCTATTCACGGAAAACAGCGGGCAAGCCGCGACCTATTTCTTCAAGGCCTGGGCCGAACGGACCCTGCATCCGGGCGTCGCCAAACAGGTCTTGCTGGACGTCTACAATCACTTGCATGACATGGACCGGGACTATTTCCGCACGACCCGGGAAAAGGTCTTCGGGATGAGCTTGGAAGAGGTGGTCGCCACCGCCGACGAGACCCTGCCCGCCTTCCAGGCGTCGCTGGCGCCGATGCGCGCGACGCTGGAGCAGTACGCTTTCCTGGGCGGCGACACGCCATCCTTCGCGGACCATGTCGCTTTCGGACCCTTCGCCTGGGCGCGGGCGGTTTCGGAGAAAACCCTGCTGTCCGGCGACGACGCGGTCCATGCCTGGCGCGAACGGATGCTGGATCAGTATGACGGGTTCGCCCGCCGCGCCCCGGGATACGCCGTGTAACCGACCTTTTGAACAGCCGACCGCCCTTTGCCAGGAGCCGCCCCATGATCGACCTCTACTACTGGACCACCCCGAACGGCCACAAAATCACGCTGTTTCTGGAAGAAGCGGACGTGCCGTACGCGATAAAGCCGGTGAACATCTCCAAGGGCGAACAGTTCGAACCAGAGTTCCTGAAAATCAGCCCGAACAACCGCATGCCGGCGATCGTGGATCACGCGCCCGCGGACAAAGGGGCCCCTGTCCCGGTATTCGAATCCGGCGCCATCCTTCTATATCTGGGCGAAAAGTACGGCCGCTTCCTGCCCACGGACCTGCGCGAACGCTACGAAGTCATTCAATGGCTGCAGTGGCAAATGGGCGGACTTGGGCCGATGCTGGGGCAGAACCATCACTTCAAGACCTATGCCCCGGAAAAGATCGATTACGCGATCAACCGCTATGTCAACGAGACCTCCCGCCTGTACGGCGTCTTGGACAAACGGCTTGCAGACCGGGCGTTTGCCGCGGGCGACTCCTACTCCATCGCGGACATGGCCTGTTACCCCTGGATTGTGCTCTGGGAACGGCAGGGCATGAAACTGGAAGACTTCCCCAACCTGAAGCGTTGGTTCGAGGCGATCGCCGAACGGCCGGCGACGGTAAGGGCCTACGCCAAGGGGGCAGAGATCAACACCGCTCCCACCGTCGACGAAGATGCCAAAAAGATCCTGTTCGGGCAAACCAACGCGGTCGTCCGTTAGGGCGCATCCCACGTCCAAGCGCTCGCTGAGGTCCGGCGTAGCGCGACGGCGGGCAGCCGCGCCGACGGCAAGATGGTCCGGATTCGGGATTGTTGCGCGCAAGCGACAGGTCTTACGGTAATTGGCCACCCCAACCGGCACCCCGAATCATATCGTTGCAGCGGTAAGCATTTCCGCTTTATGCTACTATTAGAGCCGTCTGGAGCACGTTCAGCGGTGATTTTAGGGGCTGAGGCAAGTAGGTACATGGACCGTAGACTACCACCAGCCGTTACGGACGAGAACGTAACGGCTACTGTAAAGTGGTTTAATGCCACTAAAGGCTTTGGTTTTGTCGTTCCTGAGGACGGTGGACGGGATATATTCATTCATGCGTCGGTAATCGCCGAGACGGGGAACTCGGAATTGCCTGAAGGCACGACTGTGACGGTCGACGTGATGGAGACCCAACGCGGCAAACAAGTCGCCAAGGTACACTCGGTCGATATGTCCACGGCGCAGGCAACGCCAAGCCGGGGCGGATTCGGCGCAGGTCCGCCGCGCGACCGGGGTCCCGGCGATGGCGGCGACCGCGATGCGCCGGCCGGTCCTCCGACGGACGGAACCATCAAATTCTTCGACGCGGGCAAGGGATATGGCTTCATCGTCATGGACGATGGCAGCCGGGACGTCTTCATTTCGGCCCGCACGCTGGAACGGAACGGCTTGATGTCGCTTGAGCCCGACCAGCGCGTCCGGGTGACAACCCGGATGGGTCAAAAAGGGCCGATGGCCGAGAGCGTCGAACTGATCTGACGCTTCAGGGCGTTACGATCCGCCTCTTTTACGTCACGGACGCATAAGTGCCGGACAGCTATGCTGTGCCGGCACATCTTTTTTGGCCAAAAGCGGACGGTTGCCGGCCAATTCGCACCACCGATGCGGATATTTGTATCGATTTGATATATTCCATCTTGATATAAAAATCGTCTGCTCCTATATCCGGCGCATTGGGGGTATAGGATGGATATCAAAACGACATGCCTGGGCGTGCTGGCCAAGCGCAGCGCCAGCGGGTACGAGATCCGCAAAGCCTTTGAGGAAGGGCCTTTCAGCCATTTCGCAGAAGGCGGCTTCGGGTCGATCTATCCGGCGCTGAACAAGCTTGCCGAGGACGGTCTGGTCACGTTCGAACGTGCCGAACAGGACAAGCGTCCGGACAAGAAAATCTATCATATCACCGTCGAAGGGCGCCGAGCGCTCGTCAAGGCCCTCAGTGAACGCGTGCCTGGCGAGGACAAGTACAAGTCCGACCTGCTGTTTCTGCTGTTCTTCGCAGAGGAATTGCCGGCCGCCCATATCGCGCGGGTCATCGACGACAGAATAGCTTGGTACGAGGCGAAGATCGCCCATATCGAGGACTGCGAGAAATCCGCCGAACCGATCGGTTGCGATCTGGTCGGCCAGTTCGGAGTCGCGGTCTACCGATCGGCCTTGGAGTTTTTGCTGACCCATCGTCAGGAATTCATTGACTTAGCCGCGGCGGACGACGCCTCCGCGGCCACTGCTGCGGAATAACGCCATGGATACGACCACACCTTCGGAGCAACCGGACGCGGAGAAACGACCCAAACGCCGCATCCGGTCTTCCATTCTGATCGCTGCAACCCTGGCCGTCGGCGCGACCGCCTGGATTGTATCGGGCAACCTGCCGCCGGCGTTGCAGGCCAATCTGGAGGGTGCAGAGGCTACGGCCCCACACGCATCCGCGCCCGAACAGACGAGCGACGCCGCTGCGGAAAGCGAGAAGATCCCTTCGGTTCGGGTCTATCGCAGCACCGCGCGCAGCCGACAGGCGATGATCCGGATCGCCGGACTGACAGAGGCGTCCCGTTCCGGCCGCATCATGGCGGAAACGGAAGGCCCGATCGCCAATATCTCGATCGAAGAAGGCGACGTGGTCGCCCGCGGGGACGTGCTTGGCCGGATCGAAATCGACGAACGTCAGGCCACCGTCCGGGAAGCCGAGGCGTTGGTGCAGCAGCGTGCGATTGAATTCGACGCCGCTTCCAAGCTGGCGAACAAGGGTTTCCAGTCCGAAGTTCGCCGCGCCCAAGCGCAGGCTGAACTGGAGGCCGCGAAAGCGTCGCTCGACCGCGCGAAGATCGATCTCTCCAAGACCCGCCTGCTGACGCCTTTTGACGGCGTGGTTTCCACCAAGGACGTCGAACTGGGCGATCTGGTTCAGATCGGCGACCTGATCGCCACGATTGTCGATCTGGATCCCCTCCTGGTGGTCGCCAATGTTTCCGAACGGGAAGTCGGACGGTTGGCCGAAGGGGCGCTGGCGGAAGCCCATCTGATCACCGGCGAAACGGTCGAGGGTATCGTCAGTTACATCGCCCCGAAAGCGGATGACAACACGCGGACCTTCCGGGTGGAAGTTGAGATTCCGGACACCGGGAACCGTCTGAAAGCGGGAGTCACGGCGGAACTGATGCTGCCGGCGCAGCAAAAGGACGCCCATCTGATTTCGCCGGCGCTGCTGACGCTGAACGATGTCGGCGATGTCGGCGTCAAGATCGTCGAAGCAGATCAGACCGCCCGGTTCGTGCCGGTGCGCATCGCCGAGGACACGCCGGAAGGGCTTTGGGTGCTGGGCCTGCCGAGGACCGTCGATTTGATCAGCGTGGGCCACGAATTCGTCGCCGACGGCGAGCGCGTGGAGGCCGTACCGGCGACGGTCCTGATCCCCGGCCAGCCGAAATCCTGACACGTTGAGCCGCCACCGGGCGGAAGGACAGTCTGACCATGTCTATTATCGATGCAGCCCTAAGCCGGTCCCGAACGGTCCTGAGCCTGCTGTTCTTCATCCTGGTCGCGGGCTTCATCGCCTATCAGGCGATCCCCAAGGAATCGGACCCGGATATCAACATCCCGATCATCTATGTCAGCATGCATCACGAAGGGATCTCTCCGGAGGATGCAGAACGCCTGCTTGTCCGGCCGATGGAACAGGAATTGCGCTCCATCGAGGGGGCGAAGGAAATGCGTTCCAGCGCCTATCAGGGCGGTGCGAACGTGACGCTGGAGTTCGAGGCGGGATTCGATGCCGACGAGGCGCTGGACGATGTCCGCGAGAAAGTGGATCTCGCGAAACCGGAACTGCCGGACGACACCGACGAGCCCACCGTCAACGAAGTCAATCTCTCGCTGTTTCCCGTTCTGAACATCACCCTGTCGGGTCCGGTCGGCGAACGCACCTTGCTGAAGCTGGCCCGCGATCTGAAGGACGAGGTCGAGGCCATCGGCGAAGTGTTGGAGGCAAAGATCGTCGGCGACCGCGAGGAAGCGGTTGAACTGATTATCGACCCGGTGCTTCTGGACAGCTACCAGATCCAGGCGGAACAACTGCTGGAATCCGTCGCCCGGTCGAACACGCTGATCGCCGCGGGCAACCTGGATACCGGACAAGGCCGCTTCGCCATCAAACTGCCGGGCCTGCTGGAAACCTCCACCGACATCCTGGACCTGACCGTGAAGCAGCAAGGCGATGCGGTGGTGAAGGTCCGCGACGTGACAAGCGTGAAGCGCACCTTCAAGGACCCGGAAACCTTCGCACGGATCAACGGCGAACCGGCGCTGGTCCTGGAGGTCTCCAAACGGACCGGCGAGAATATCATCAATACCATCGCCAAGGTCCGCGCCATTGTCGAAGAGGTCAGCGCCACCTGGCCCGCAGGCGTGGAGGTCGGCTTCAGTCAGGATCAGTCCAACAACATTCGGCAGATGCTGACGGACCTGCAGAACAACGTCATGTCCGCCATCCTGCTCGTGATGATCGTGATCGTGGGGGCGCTTGGCGTGCGCGGCGGGATGCTCGTCGGGGTCGCGATCCCCGGCTCGTTCCTGACCGGCATCCTGTTCCTCTATACCATCGGTTTGACGGTCAATATCGTTGTGCTGTTCAGCCTTATCCTGGCGGTCGGCATGCTGGTCGATGGGGCCATCGTGGTGACGGAATATGCCGACCGGAAACTGGCCGAAGGTCTCTCCCGGCGCGACGCCTATGCGGCGGCCGCCAAACGGATGGCATGGCCGATCATCGCCTCGACGGCGACGACGCTTGCCGCCTTCATGCCATTGCTGTTCTGGCCGGGCGTCGTCGGAGAATTCATGAAATTCCTGCCGATCACCCTGATCGCGACGCTGTCGGCTTCGCTGGCCATGGCATTGGTCTTCATCCCCGTCCTCGGGGCCAATTTCTCGACCGTGACGGTCGTCTTGCTCACCGCTTTCCTGACCGCCGTCGGCGGCATGGTCGGCAGCGGCCTGGCCCAGGCCTTCGCGCCCGATCTGCCGGGCGCCCTGGCGGGGCTGGCGGGCATCGTCATCGCCTTCTATCCGGCCTTCAAGCTGGCCGCGATGGTCGGCCGCTATCTCGACAAGCCCGTGGTGGTTTCGGATAACGCCAAATCCTTGGCCGGCGGCGGCGGCGGCGACGATTTCGACAATGTCCGCGGCTTCACCGGGCTGTACGTGTCGCTTCTGAAGGTCGCCCTGAACAGGCCCGCCGTGGTCGTTGTTCTGGCGGTAGGCGCAATGATCGGTACCTACACCGCCTACGGCGCTTTCGGCAAAGGCGTCGAATTCTTCCCTGATGTCGAACCGGAGCAGCTGATCGTCAACGTGCATGCACGCGGCAACATGTCGGTGTTCGAACGCGACACCCTGGTGGCGGAAGTCGAGACGGAAATCCTGGCGCTGCAGGAGGAATACGGCGAGTTCAAAACGATCTACACCTCCAGCGGCAATTTCGAGGTTCGGGACGAGGATGCCGAAGATACCGTTGGCAAAATTCAGCTTGAATTCGTCGATTGGGCGCAACGCCGGCCCGCCGACCGGGTGAAAGCGGACATTCAAGAGCGCACCAAACACCTTGCCGGGATCTTCGTCGAAGTGCGGGAGCCGGAAGCGGGCCCGCCGGTCGGCAAGCCCGTGCATGTGCAACTCTCAAGCCGCGACCCTGCCCTGCTGGAGTCCGCCGGCAACAAGGTCCGGGCCTATTTCGAGTCGCTGGACGGGCTGGAAGCGATCGAGGATTCAAGCCCCATCCCCGGCATCGAATGGGAACTGACCGTGGACCGTGCGCAGGCGTCCAAATTCGGCGCGGACATCGCCCTGGTCGGCAACTTCGTGCAGTTGGTGACCAAAGGATTGAAGATCAGCGACTTCCGGCCCGACGATGCGGACGAGGAAGTGGATATTCTGGCCCGCTTCCCGGAGGAGTACCGGACGCTGGATCAGTTGGACCAGATCCGGGTCAGCACCGCCACCGGCACGATACCGGTCGGCAACTTCCTGGAACGCTCGGCACAGCAGAAGACCGGCTTGTTGCGGCGCGTCGACGCCAAACGCATCGTGTTCGTCCGCGCCGACGTGGCCGAGGGCGTGCTGGTCGACGACAAGGTCACGCAGATCAAGGAATGGCTACCGACCGCGAACCTGCCGGACGGGGTAGACGTCACCTTCAAGGGCGAGGACGAGGAACAGGCCGCCGCCCAAGACTTCCTGATGAAGGCTTTCGCCGTCGCGCTCTTCATCATGGCGGTCATCCTGGTCACCCAGTTCAACAGTTTCTATTCGGGTCTGCTCATCCTCTCGGCCGTGGTGATGTCGACGGTTGGCGTGCTGCTCGGCCTGATGGCCATTCAAGAGCCGTTCGGCATCGTGATGAGCGGGATCGGCGTCATCGCCTTGGCCGGGATCGTGGTGAACAACAATATCGTTCTGATCGATACCTACGACTTCCTGGCGAAACAGGAAAAGGACCTGCGCACCGCGATCCTGAAGACCGGCGCGCAGCGTCTGCGCCCCGTGATGCTGACCACGGTCACCACCATTCTGGGCCTGATGCCGATGGTTCTGCAGACGAACATCGACTTCATCACCCGCGAGGTGGCAACCGGCGCGCCCTCGACCCAATGGTGGGTGCAATTGGCGACCGCCATCGTGTTCGGGCTGGCTTTCGCGACGGTGCTGACGCTGTTGGTCACGCCGAGCCTGTTGATGCTGCGCGCGCGGCGGATCGAAAAGCGGCGCGCCAAAGAGCGGGCGAATGCTTCTCTGGACCAAGCCGCGGCGGTTCCCGCGGAATGACCGGCCCGGTCAATCGAACAGAGCGTCGATGGCGTCCTGGCCCATGACCACGGTTTCCTCGGCGTCGGTTTCTCCCTCCACCGGATGGTCGACCTCGTCGCCGGCGGCCATGGCCAGGGCGGCGGCTCCCTCGACGCCGTTGATGATACCGCTGCAGCGATCGATCATGGCCTGAAGCCTTTGGCTGAATGCCGTACAGAGGGCACGCAGGGCGTCCGGATCGCCCGAAGCGATCGCCGCGGGGATGGCGTTGAACGCCCGTTCCACCGTCCGGTTCATCAGATCGACCGTGAATTCCAGGGCCTCGCGATCCTCGTCCAGAACATGGTCGTAAGCGGCGATGGCAAGATCCTTGTGGGTGAACACCGAAACCTGAAAATGTTCGACATAGGTCTTGGGTTGCCACTCCTGGGCTTCCTCGAACATTTCAGGCATGTCCGGGACCAGATCGAGCATCATCACCAACTCGTTGAAGTGGTTCAGATAATCGGTAGACAGGAAGGTCGTTGAATTGATCGTCGTGTTCTCGACGAGCTTTCGATAGGTGCGCCGGAACTTGAAACTGTCAGACCGCGCGGTGTCCCAGGCCGACGAACTAGGCATAACGGCACGCGGTCCCGGGCGCGTTGGGCTGCCCGGTCTTGGGAACGGTCGCGGCATTCTGCGCGGACAGTGGCCGAATCATGCCTCGACTGTACCGGAATCGGCCGTCAGAGCAAATCCGAGTCGACCGATTTATCCGCTGAAGACAAACGGATAAGCGTCGGCAGCACGTCTTCGATATCGGCGACAACCTCGAACAAAGCCCGGTTTGCGGGACGGGCGAAACCTTCCTCAACGATATGGTCAACCGCCTGGATCAACGGCTGCCAGTAACCGCCGATATCGGCAATGACGATCGGCTTGTTGTGCAGCTTGAGCTGCCGCCAGGTCAGAATCTCGAAAAACTCATCCAGCGTGCCGAATCCGCCGGGCAACACGACGAATCCGTCAGACCGTTCCGCCATGATCTGTTTGCGGACATGCATGGAGTCGACACGGATCAGTTCGGTGACGTCACTTTTGCCGACTTCCGCTTCATGCAGGAATTCGGGGATGATGCCGGTGACGTGCCCGCCGCCCGCCAGCACCGCGTCCGCAACGATCCCCATGATGCCGACCTGGCCACCGCCATAAACCAGTTCGACGGACTTCGCCGCCATCTCAGCGCCGAGCGCCGCGGCCGCGTCCTTATAGGCTTGCGACACCGCAGAGGACGATCCGCAATAGACACAAACGCTGTTCACGTCGGGCATGCCGTGCTGCTCCCCTCAGATCGATCCAGGTACGCGCAAATAAACGGAACACCGCAGCGGCGCAAGCACAGAACGCACCGGCCGGGCCCGGGCCGGGATATCAATAAAATTTGAAGGGGATTTGCGAAAACGCATTGAAAGATCGGCTGTTCGTAACAGTTTCTTCGCTACACTATGCTGAGTCTGTTCCAGACAAACACAATTGAGGGACTTCAACATGCTTGCAGGACGGAAGGCTTTGGCCACGGTATTGGTACTTCTCTTCGCATTTGGCGCTCAGGGCGTATCGGCCGCGTCACCGGACGACAAGATCAAGAACCGCAAGTCGGCCATGAAAGAGATCGGCGGCCAGATGAAAGTCATCAAGGGCTATTTGGAAGGCAAGGGCACAGCCGCCGACGTCGCGGCCGGCGCCACGAAGATCAACGGGCTCAGCAAGACGACCCCGGCGCTGTTCGTCCCCGGCACGGCCCGCGGCGAGGCCGGCCTTGCGGTCGAAACCGAAGCGCTCGCCAAGATCTGGGAAGACCCTGCAGGCTTTCAAAAGGCTTGGGATGTCCTGATTGCGGAATCGCAGAAGCTTGCCGAGGTTGCCGCGACGGACGACCCAGAACAGATCGGCGCGCAGTTCGGAGCCATGGCCAAAATGGGCTGCGGCGGTTGCCATAAAGTCTATCGGGTTAAGAAGTAAGCGTCTCCGGACGTCGGAACGGCGCGGGCGGGCCTGACGGTCCGCCCGTTCTCTTTTTCGGGCCTTGCCCGCAGAGGACCGCGTCAGCCGTCGCTTGCGATGCATCCAGCATCGCGGCGCAACGCCGTCCTCCCCGAAAGACGGCAAAGACCGTCTCTGGGGGTTCGAGGAACCGGGACACGCACTAGAGGAGGCCGGGCAGAACCCAAACCACGAAGCCCATGACGGCCGCCGAGACCAGCAAGGCGACGAGGGCCCGCGAGGTCGGAACGAGCGTCGGCGGCGTGATCGGACCGTCATCGCTAAACCGCCGCCAACCCCATAGCATCGCCGAGATCAGCCTCTCGTTCTTGTAACCCTCGTGAAATGCGACGGCGGAAATGTGGACGCCGATCACGATCAACAGGATATCGAAGATGAGATGGTGGAGGTCCGACGCCTGATTTCCGGCATCGAAGGAGATCAGGCCGCTCAACGGTCCGGAATTGATGAAATCGATATCCTGGGCGAACAGGCCGGTCGCGACTTGGGCCGTCAGCAATCCGATAAGCGCCAGCACGCCGAGACCGCCCAGGGGGTTGTGGCCGATTTCATTGCCCGGCTTGCGGCGGAAAAACTCGCCCAGATAGGAAAACAGCGTGGCCGGCGTCGAAAAACAGGCCGTCAGCCGGGACGTATCGCTGCCGATCAGGCCCCACATCAGGCGGAACAGAATCAACACGAACATCCCGTAGCCGGAATAGTAGTGCAGCGAGAAATTGTCGAATTCGGCACTGGCCCAGGAAACCACGAACAGCGTGACGATACCCCAATGGAACAACCGGGTTGGAAGATCCCAGATTTTCATCTCGCGCATGATGTTTGATCCGATCCTGAAAAGTCTAACCCTACGGACTGCACGCCAATTTGCGCAAAACAGCCGTAACGACTACATATAACAGTGCGTATTCGGCATTCTGAGAATCATGTATGGCTCGATTTGCTCGCAGTCTCAAAGGTCGAAGATGAGTTAGTGGGTACGCTTCGGGGCGCATGATACAGCGCCCAGGCGGTCCCGTCGCCCGAAACGGCTTAGAATTACGAGGCGATATTGAACCGAAGTCTCTTGGTTGGCCTAGCCGGTGTCGTCATCATTGTGGCGGCGCTCGGTCTGAACTTCTGGCTGAACCGCGATGCATCCCAGGATGTCGCTTCAGGCGGAGAGACGGACTCGCCCCGCGTCGTCGCCGAACAGCCTGCCGAAACCTCCACCACCGGCGGCACCGCCTCTGCAACGCCCGCAAGCCCGGCACAACAGCAGGAACAGGGCGGAACTGCGCCCGCCCCTGCAACCGCCCAAACCGACAACACACCGCAGGCGGCCGCCGGCGAAGAGACCGCGTCCGCCGCTCAGGATCAGCCCGCAGAGGCCCCGGCGGCCGACGCGGACGCCCCTGCCTTCGACGTGGTGCGCCTCAGCAGCAAGGGCGACTCCGTCATGGCGGGCCGTGGAAAGCCTGGAACAACCGTCGACATTCTGTCCGACAACGAGACCATCGGATCGGTCGAAGTGGACGACCGGGGCGAATGGGTCTTCGTCCCGACGACCCCGCTGGAGCCCGGCAGCCACGAACTGTCGCTTCAGGCCTCGGAGGAAGACAGCGAGACACCGCCGGTGAAGTCGGACCACGTGGTCGTCCTGGTGGTGCCGAAGTCCGGCGAAGATATCGCCGGCCAGCCCAGCCGCGAGGAAAGCGAGCCGCTGGCCCTGCTTGTGCCAAGCGACGGGAAACCCGGCGAAACGCGCGTCCTGCAGAAGCCGACCACCGTGCCGGGCGGCGTAGAGGCGGAGACCGGCGATCTGGCGCTCGACATCGTCGACTACGACGAGGAAGGGACGCTGGCCTTATCCGGGCGCGGACAGCCGAACGCCTCGGTCCGGGTTTACCTGGATAATGATTTCGTGGGCGAGGCCCCGGTCGACGACAAAGGCTTCTGGCGCGCCAGGCCCGATCAAGGCGTCGATCCCGGCGTCTACGATCTGCGCGTCGATCAGGTTATCGACGAAGCGGTGGTGGCGCGTTTGGAACTGCCGTTCAGCCGGGCCGCTCCCATCACCTCGCTGCGCGACGAACAGCTGGTGATCGTGCAGCCGGGCAACAGCCTGTGGCGTATCGCACGCCGCACGTTGGGTGAGGGCATGGCGTTCTCGGTAATCTATGACGCGAACAAGAACCAGATCCGAGACCCGGACCTGATTTACCCCGGCCAGATCTTCCAGGTTCCCAAGCGCGCCGTGAACTGATCGGCCGCCTTCGCCCTTGTCGGCTTGGATGGGGTGTTCGGATCGCGTCTCCGCCGGTTACGGCCGGGTTGCGAGGCAGAAGATACTGAGCCCAACCGCACGGTTCCTCGGAAAGACCCACCCTCTTTCAGTGTTGTGAATGCCGACCAGCAGGCGGTTCAAACCGTCCGAGGCCTTCTTCAACTGACTCTTGGCGACGGTCGGTCGAGAGCCACCGACAAGGCGGTCGGCAAGCCGCAATGCGGCGACGGCCGGAAACAAAAGCCCGAAGAAGTAGCGCCCCGCGAGCGGCTGCAGTCCGGCGCGCTGCACCAGCGCCTCAATCTCGGCCAACGTGTATCGGCGTCGATGTTCCAGGAAGACGTCATGCCCCGACCAGAGCCATTGAAAGGCAGGCACGGTGATCAGAACGTGCCCGCCGCGCGGCAAGCGGTCGCCGTAAGATCGCAGCAGAGCCAGATCGTCATCCACATGTTCCAGAACATCCATGAACAGGATCAGGTCTTGGCTTTGATCATCAACCTGACGCACGAACCGGAGATCCGGCCGGCTTTCATCGGCAAGGCGCGCATCGTCGTAGTAGGGATCGACACACGTTGCGGAACGCACAAGGCCTGCATCCAGCAGCCGGCGCGCAAAAATCCCGGACCCGGCGCCGACATCCAGCACGGAGGTCGCCGCCACCCCCGTCAGCATGGCCTCCAGGGCCCGTCCCTTGGAAACGTAGTACCAGTGAGACGCCAGATCGGGCCCCAGGATTTCTTCCTCTTTCAGATCCAACGATGTCGTCCTTGATTGCGCAATGAAGAAGAAAAGCCGGCCCACAACAGCCCGGCCCTGGGAGACGTGACAAACTTCAACAGACATCCGGCTTGCCCTGGGCGGGTCGGCACCCTAGTTTCCCCTCGCAAATCGGTGCGGGCAATCCCGCATCAGACCGCGCACAACGGAATATCGCATGACGATTACGGACATTCTGAAACCCGTCCTTGTCCCCATCAACCGGGAAGGCTGGCCTTTCGTCACGCTGTTCGCCATCGGCACCTTCGTCGGCTCGTTGCTGTTGGGCGACTGGTTTCTGGTCGCCGGTGGATTGCTGACCCTGTGGTGCGTGTATTTCTTTCGCGATCCGCCGCGCATCACGCCGCAGCGCGAGGGCTTGGTGATCAGCCCGGCGGACGGCGTCGTTCAGATGATCAAGAAGGTCGATCCACCGCCGGAGCTGGAATATGCCGGCAAGCCGATGACCCGGATCAGCGTCTTCATGAATGTCTTCGATGTGCATGTGAACCGCGTCCCGATCGACGGCCATATCACCAAGCTCCACTACCGTCCGGGCGCCTTCCTGAACGCCTCTCTGGACAAGGCCAGCGAAGACAACGAACGGCAATCGATCCTGATGCAGACCGAGGACGGCCACCCGGTCGCCTTTGTGCAGATCGCGGGTCTCGTGGCGCGCCGCATTCTTTGTGACCTGGAACCGGGCCAGGATGTGAAAACCGGCGAGCGGTTCGGCATGATCCGGTTCGGCAGCCGGGTCGATGTCTTCATCCCGGAGAACGTCGCCCCCCTGGTGTGCGAAGGCCAGCGAACGGTAGCGGGCGAAACCATCCTCGCCGATTTCAAGGCGCGCAAGTCCAAGCAATATATGCAAGGGCTCGAGCGCTAGGGCGCATCAGCCCCGGCCGCTTGAGAAGCACCCGCCTTGGCGGTAGGGTGCGGGCGGGTTAACGGCACATTGAACCGCATGTTGAACGGCAAGAACGAGAACGGCCGGAACCGGCGGAAGCGGCGCTTGCGCGGCCTGTCGGTCCACGGCCTAATCCCCAACGCGATCACGGTTTCGGCGACCTGCGCCGGCCTGACGGGCGTGCGGTTCGCGCTGGAAGAACGCTGGGAATTCGCCGTCGGCGCGATCCTGCTGGCGGCAATTCTCGACGCCCTGGACGGGCGGATGGCGCGTCTGCTCAACGCAGCCAGCAATTTCGGCGCCGAGTTGGATTCGCTGTCCGACTTCGTCGCTTTCGGCGTCTCGCCGGCGATCATCATGTATTTCTGGACCTTGAACAGCCTCGGCGGCATCGGCTGGGCGCTGGCCTTGTTCTTCGTCGTGTGCGCCGGGCTGCGTCTCGCCCGGTTCAACAGCCGTATCGGCACGCTTCCCTCCTATGCCTACAACTACTTCCAGGGCGTTCCGGCCCCGGCCGGCGCGGGCGTCGGCCTGTTGCCACTGATCTTCGTGTTGGCCTTCGGCGAAGAGGTGACGCCGCCGGCCGCCGCGACCGGCGTCTGGCTGGTTGCGGTCGGGTTGCTGATGGTGAGCGAACTGCCGACCTACTCTTTCAAACGGTTCAAGGTGCCGCGCCGTTTCCTGCTGCCAGCGATGGCGCTGGTCGGGCTGGCCGCGGCCGGGATCGCGGGGCAGCCGTGGATGACGCTTTTTGTGCTCCTCGCCGCTTATATCGCCACCTTCCCCCTTTCCTACCGGTCTTTCCGCCGGTTGCGAGAAAATGCCGAACGGCGGCAAGAGGAGGAAGATCAGGACGGCAGTTCCGGTGATGGGGATTCCGGCGACGGCGACGGTTCCAACTCGATAACCCTGCGCCCCGTATCCTAAGTCCTGGCGAATCCGGCCGGAATGAGTGTTGTTCCTACGCAAGCGGGACCTAAATCCCCTGCAAAGGCGTTATAGTCGCCGGCCACAATAAGACCCGCGCGGAGAATATCCCATGGCACCCGACGGCCCCACAATGGATCTGCCTACCCGGCCCACGCCGAGTTACTCGGATGAAGATATCCGGATGCTGGAGGCACTGGAGCGCCGGGTTCGCTGGCTCAGCACCTGGACGATCCATAACGCCAACCACCTGCGCGACAATCCGGACGGCGTGAAAGTGGGCGGGCATCAGTCGTCCTGCGCCTCGATCAACACGATCATGACGGCGCTCTACTTCCACGTTCTGACCGAACACGACCGGATCGCGGTGAAACCGCACGGCAGTCCGGTGATGCACGCGATCCAATATCTGTTGGGCAATCAGACCCAGGAGCGGCTGAAAGACTTCCGCGGCTATGGCGGCGCGCAATCCTATCCCTCCCGCACCAAGGACAACGAGACGGTCGACTTTTCAACCGGCTCCGTCGGACTGGGCGCGGCGGTCACCAACTTCGCGGCGCTGACCCAGGACTATCTGCGCATGAAGGGCATCACCCCGACGGAGCGGCCGCCCGGGCGGATGATGGCCATCGTGGGCGACGCCGAGCTCGACGAGGGCAATATCTACGAATGCCTGATGGATACCTGGAAACACGATATCCGGAACTGCTGGTGGATCATCGACTACAACCGGCAGAGCCTGGACGGCGTGGTGAACGAGCATCTGTTCCGGGTGATCGGTCGGATGTTCCGCTCGGTGGGCTGGAACGTGATCACGGTCAAGTACGGCCGCAAGCAAATGGACGCCTTCAAAAAGCCCGGCGGACGGCTGCTGAAGAAATTCATCAACGAGTGTCCGAACGATGTCTATTCCGCGCTTGCGTTCCAGGGCGGCTCGGCCTGGCGGCGGCAGATCCTGGAGGATATCAGCGCCGGGGAAGAGGATATCGGCGAGCTGCACGACCTCTTGAACAGTTACAGCGACGATGAACTCCATGCGGTGATGACCAATCTGGGCGGTCACAGCATGGAAGCGGTGCTGCACGCCTTCGATCAGGTCACCGACGACCGGCCCACCTGTTTCATCTTTTACACGATCAAGGGTTTTGGCCTGCCGTTGATGGGTCACAAGGACAACCATGCCGGTTTGATGACGCCGGATCAGATGGCCGCCTTCCAGCAGGCGGAAGGCGTGCGCGAAGGCCGCGAATGGGAACCCTTCGAAGGGCTGGACGTACCGGAGGCCCAGGTCCGTACCTTCATGCAGAAAGCGCCGTACGCGTCGCGCAAGGCGTTTCGCATGCATGACCAGCGCATTCCCGTGCCGGACGCCCTGACCCTCCCCGCGCAGGAGAGAACCTCGACCCAGGAAGCCTTCGGGCGCATCCTGAACGAGATCGCCCGGGCCGGCGGCCTGTTGGCGGAACGGATCGTCACCACCTCGCCCGACGTGACGGTGTCCACCAATCTCGGCCCCTGGGTGAACCAGCGCGGCCTGTTCGGGCGGCACCAGAAGGAAGACGCCTTCCGCGAACGCAAGGTGCCCTCGGCCCAGAAATGGAACCGCTCGCCCAAAGGACAGCATATCGAATTGGGCATCGCCGAGAACGACCTGTTTCTAAACCTGGCGGCCCTGGGCCTCTCGGAAAGCCTGTTCGGCGGCCGACTGCTGCCCATCGGCACGCTCTACGACCCATTCATTGCACGTGGCTTGGATTCGCTGAATTACGCCTGTTACATGGATGCCCGCTTTATGCTGGTCGCAACGCCCAGCGGTGTGACGCTCGCCCCCGAAGGCGGCGCGCACCAATCGATCTCCACACCACTGATCGGCATGGGCCAGCCGGGACTGCTCAGCTTCGAACCTTCCTTCGCAGACGAGTTGGCCGAGATCATGCGCTTCGGCTTTGAGTACATGCAGGAGGAAGACGGCGGCTCGGTCTATCTGCGGCTTTCCACGCGCCCCGTGCAGCAGGTGCAGCGCGAGCTGGACGCAGAAACGAAGCGCCACATCACCAAGGGTGGGTATTGGCTGCGCGAACCGAAACGCGGCGCGACCTTCGCCATCGTCTATACGGGCGCGGTCGCCCAGCAGGCGCTTGAGGCCTTCGACATCCTTGAGGAGCGTTTCCCGGGTGCAGGACTGCTGGCGGTGACCTCCGCCGACCGGCTTTACAACGATTGGCAAGCATTGGAACGCGCCCGGATCAAGGGCACCGACGGCGGCGCGATGGCGCATATCGAGGATCTGCTGGAACCGCTGGCGTCGAACGCCCGGTTCTGTACGGTGATCGACGGCCATCCGGCGGCGCTCGCTTGGATGGGCGCGGTGCGCGGCCACTCGGTCGCCCCGCTCGGCGTCGACCATTTCGGCCAGACCGGCACGCCGAGCGACCTCTACGATCATTTCGCCATCGACGCGCAGAGCATCGAAAAGGCCGCGGAACGGATGCCGAAAGTGCCGAAGCAGGTCTAGGCAGCCGTTACGGGGCAGACCGGCCCGAAACGGGGATTGGGGTTACTCGGCCGCTTTGCCGCCCGGCGCCTTCAGTGCGGCGAACACGGTCGTCAACGCTTCCTCATCCATGGTTTCCTGGGCGAGGAGTTGGTGTGCGCCTTCTTCCAGGGTTGCGCGGTTTTCGGTCAGGATCGCCGTGCCGCGGGCAAAGGCGTCGTCGATGATCTCCTTCACCGCCGCGTCCATGCGTTCGGCTGTCGCGTCGCTGAACTTGCGTTCCAGCATGGCAGGCCGACCGTTCGGCCCCAGGAAGCCCGGTCCCTGGGCCTCGTGGCTGACATGCCCGATCTCCGCATCCATGCCGTAGCGCGACACCATGCTGCGGGCGATGTCCGTCGCTTTCGCCAAATCGTCCGCCGCACCGGTCGACAGATGGTCGAAGACGAGTTTCTCCGCGGCGCGCCCGCCCAGCAATACCGCAATTTTGTTTTCAAGCTCCTCCCGCGTCATCAGGAAGCGATCCTCGGTCGGCCGCTGAATGGTATAGCCCAACGCGCCGATGCCGCGCGGAATGATCGACACCTTGTGGACCTTGTCCGCTCCCGGCAGCGCCATCGCCACCAGGGCATGCCCCATCTCGTGAAAGGCGACGAATTCCCGCTCGCGCTCGTTCAGCAGACGGTTCTTTTTCTCTAGCCCCGCGACGATCCGCTCGATGGCGCGGGTGAAATCCTCCATCGCGACCTCGACGCCCCGCCGCCGGGTCGCCAGCAGGGCCGCCTCGTTCACCAGGTTGGCGAGGTCCGCGCCGCTGAAACCGGTGGTCAGGCCCGCGATCGCCGCCGGGTCGACATCGTCGGCCAGCGTTACCTTGCGCAGATGCACCTTCAGGATCTGCACCCGGCCCGTTCTGTCCGGCCGGTCGACCAGAACCTGGCGGTCGAACCGCCCGGCGCGCAGCAGAGCCGGATCCAGAATCTCCGGCCGGTTCGTCGCCGCCAACAGCACCAGCCCGTCGCTGGGATCGAACCCGTCCAATTCGGCCAGCAGTTGGTTCAGGGTCTGCTCTCGCTCGTCATGGCCGCCGAACCCGCCCATCGCGCCGCGCACCCGGCCCAGCGCATCCAACTCATCGACGAAGATGATCGCGGGCGCCGCCGCGCGGGCCTGTTCGAAAAGGTCGCGGACCCGGGCCGCGCCGACACCGACGAACATCTCCACAAACTCGGACCCGGTGATCGAAAAGAACGGGACGCCCGCTTCGCCTGCGACCGCGCGGGCCAGCAGGGTCTTGCCGGTGCCCGGCGGCCCGACCAGCAAGACGCCCTTTGGAATGTGCGCACCGAGCACACCGTATTCCTTGGGCGCGCGCAGGAAATCGATGATTTCCTGCAGTTCCTCCTTGGCTTCGTCCACCCCGGCGACATCGTCGAAGGTGACCTTGGTGTCGGTCACGACATACACCTTCGCCTTGCTCTTGCCGATCGCCATCATGCCGCCGAACCCCTGTTTGTCGGCGATGCGGCGGATGAAGAACATCCAGATCCCCACGAAAACCAGGGCCGGCACGATCCAGGAGAGCAAGGTGGTGAACCAGGTGTTTTCAACCGTCCCGGAGAAGGCGACCCCCCGGTCCGCCAGGTGCTCGGCGAGGTCCGGTTCGACGCGCGTCGTCACGAAGGAGCGTTTACCGTTCTGCGGCGCCGTGAAGGTCCCTGTAATGCGTTCGGAGCCGATCTGAACTTCCTCGATCAGCCCCTGCTCCAGATACTCTTCGAATTGGCTGTAGGGGATCGGCGCGACCTGCTGGCTTTCGGTCCACAGGTCGCGCAGCAGCACGATGCCCATAACGGCCAGTACGACGTACCAGATGTTGATCTGCGTCTTGCGTTCCATACCCCTGCCCGCCAATGGTTGACCGACACCGCCCCAGGGGAGCATAGGACGGGGCCGAAACCATCGTCCACTCCCGGCGAAGGGTTCATTAGATCGCGGATTTCGGAGAATGCATTGAGCAAGGTCATCTGCTTCGGCGCGGCCCACTGGGACATCATCGCCCGCGCGAAGCCGGATACGGCGGGCCTCGACCGTCCCGGCATCGTCGAGACAAGGCCGGGCGGGGTGGCTCTGAACGTCGCCACCGCACTGGCGGCGCAGCAGGTCGATACGTTGCTTGTGGCGCCCGTCGGCGGCGACGATGAAGGCGCGCGCCTGCTGTCGGCCATTCGCGGGCGGGGCATCGATCCCGGTGGCCTGGTCGTCCGGAGCGGACGGGAAACCGGGCGCTATGTCGCCATCGAAGAGGCGGACGGCGGCTTGCTCCATGCCATCGCCGACAACCGGATTCTGGGTACGATGACGCCGGAGAGGATCGATTTCGGCGCACTCTCCGATGCCGATATCTGGATGGTTGAAGCCAACCTGCCGGAAAAACTCCTGACCGCGATCGCAGGCCAGACGGACCGCCCGCCATTGATCGCCAATCCGGTGTCGGACGCCAAGGCCGGGCGCCTGACGTCCATTCTGCCGTCGCTCTCCCTGCTCTACTGCAACCGGCGCGAAGCGGAAGTTCTCTGCGGCCTCCCCTTGGCGGACGCGACCGCCGCCGCTGAGGCCTTGCGGGGTAAAGGCATTGACCGTGCGGTCGTGACCAGCGGGGCGGAGAAAACCACCGATGCAGGACCGGACGGCACGGCGACCGCATCCCCGCCGCCGCTAACGAACGGGTCGGTAACCGGCGCCGGCGATGCGTTTATGGCGGGTCACCTGGCCGCCACGCTGGCAGGCGCCGCGCCCGCGGATGCACTTGCACGGGGCTTCAACGCCGTTAACGAGAGAGACATATGGTACCGATAATCAAAAGTCCGGCGGTCCTGGCCGCGGAGCAGGCCAACCTGCCCTTGGTGGCGCTGGAAAGCACCATCGTGACCCATGGGCTGCCCTGGCCGCGCAACCTGGAAACCGCGCTGCTGGTGGAAGAAACCGTAAGGGCGGCAGGCGCGATACCGGCGACCATCGCGGTTCTGCGCGGGCAGATCCATATCGGCTTGGATGCCGAACAGTTGGAGGCACTGGCCCAGGCGACGGACGTCTACAAATTGAGCCGCGGCGACCTGGCGGCCCGGATGGCGATGGGACAGGACGGCTCAACCACCGTCGCCGCGACCATGATCTGCGCCAGGCTGGCCGGGATCGAGGTTTTCGCGACCGGCGGGATCGGCGGCGTCCACCGGGGTGCCGAGGCGAGTTTCGATATCTCGGCGGATCTGGACGAGCTGGCCCAGACCCCGGTGACCGTCGTCTCCGCCGGCGCGAAGGCGATCCTGGATCTTCCCAAGACCCTGGAAGCGCTGGAAACAAGGGGCGTCCCGGTGATCGGCTGGCAGACCGACGCGTTTCCGGCCTTCTGGTCCCGGGCCAGCGGGCTCGACTGTCCGCTGCGAATGGAATCACCGGAGGAGATCGCCCGCGCCCATCGGCTGCGCGCCCGGCTGGATGTTCCCGGCGGGCAGTTGGTGGCCAACCCCATTCCCGCCGAATATGAGATCCCGCGCGATGTCATCGGTCCGGTGGTGGATGCCGCGCTGCAGGCCGCGGATGCGGCGGGCATCACCGGCAAGGCGGTGACGCCCTTCCTCTTGGAGCGCGTTCTCGAAGCAACGGAAGGCCGCAGTCTGGAGGCAAACATCGCCCTGGTTCAGAACAATGCGCGCCTCGCGGCCCGGATCGCGGCGGCGCTGACAAGCGGGTAGTTGTGGCTGCCGGGACAACAGCGTCGACGCGCAGTGCGGCGCGTCCCTCGTTCGAAGGTGCCTGTTGCTCCGTTATCCCTGTTTGAGTAAGGTCCGTCCGCTATCACCCGCACGGGATGCTCGCGGCGTTTTCGCCCGAAAAGCTGGATGGTTCGGCAGGTTCACCAACCCGTCGCGATCCTGTGCGTTCCGCTAAGCCCACTTACCTCGGGGAGCGTGCCAATAATGTCGAAAATCAAAGTTGAAAATCCGATCGTCGAACTCGACGGCGACGAAATGACCCGCATCATCTGGGACTTCATCAAGAACAAACTGATCCTGCCGTACCTGGACGTCGATCTGAAATACTACGACCTGGGTGTCGAGAAGCGCGACGAGACAGACGATCAGATCACCATCGATGCGGCGAACGCCATCAAGGAACACCGGGTCGGCGTGAAATGCGCAACCATCACGCCGGACGAAGACCGGGTCGAAGAATTCGGCCTGAAGCAGATGTGGCGTTCTCCCAATGGGACGATCCGGAACATTCTGGACGGGACGGTTTTCCGTGAGCCGATCGTCTGCCAAAACGTGCCGCGCCTGATCCCGAGCTGGACCAGCCCGATCGTCGTCGCCCGTCACGCCTTCGGCGACCAGTACCGCGCGACCGACTTCCTGGTTCCGGAAGCCGGCACGCTGCACATCACTTTCACGCCGGACGATCCGGAAGGAGAAAACATCCGCCACACGGTCTTCCATTTCGACGGCGCCGGCATCGCGATGGGCATGTACAACCTGGATGACTCCATCCGCGGCTTTGCCCGGGCCTGCATGAATTACGGCCTGATGCGCGGTTATCCGGTCTACCTCTCGACCAAGAACACCATCCTGAAAGCCTATGACGGTCGCTTTAAGGATCTCTTCCAGGAGGTCTACGAGGCCGAGTTCGAAGGGAAGTTCAAGGAAGCCGGCATCTGGTACGAGCACCGCCTGATCGACGACATGGTCGCCTTCGCGCTGAAAAACAGCGGCGACTTCCTGTGGGCCGCCAAGAACTACGACGGCGATGTGCAGTCCGATTCGGTCGCCCAGGGCTTCGGCTCTCTCGGCCTGATGACCTCGGTCCTGATGACGCCGGACGGGCAGACGGTGGAAGCGGAAGCCGCGCACGGCACTGTCACGCGGCACTATCGCCAGCACCAGCAGGGCAAGGAAACCTCGACCAACCCGATCGCCTCGATCTTCGCCTGGACCCGGGGTATCGGCTACCGCGGCAAGTTCGACGGCACGCCGGATGTCGAGAAGTTCGCCGCGACCTTGGAAAAGGTCTGCGTGGACACGGTGGAAAGCGGCCACATGACCAAGGATCTGGCGCTGCTGATCGGCGAAAGCCAGCCCTGGCTGACCACCAACCAGTTCCTGGAAAAACTGGATGACAACCTGAAGGCCGCCATGGATCAGTGGTGATCGCCTGACCGCATCCTTTCGGATCGCAGTGCAAAAGAGCCCCGCCGTTTCGGCGGGGCTTTAGTTTAGGGACTGATGGGGTCAAAAACCCCGAGGGGTCCGGGCCGAACGCTTAATTGGCCGCCCGGTTTTGACGGCGGCGGGCGGCCAGCGCCAGCCCGGCCAAGCCGGTCAACAGAAGCGGGAATGCCGCGGGAACGGGGACGACGGTGGTGCCTGCGCCGCTGAACGCGAGATCGATGCCGAGACCGAACGCAGCGCCGGAACTCGGGTAATACTTGTTGGCAATGCCGGAACAATCATCGCCCGGCGCGCAGGTGAAACTGTCGTTCGAGCGTGTATCGCCCCACAGGAAAATCTCCACCGAGCCGGCGTCCAATTCTGCGACGCCGTTCACCACACCCATCATAATGGCGTTCGCGAACTGGAACGTATCGGTCGCACTGGCAATAAGCGCGTCGGTGCTGTTGTTGAACTGGTCGATCCGGAATTCCAGATTGCCGCCGATGCTATGGCTGATGGTGCGCTCCTGGGAGGTTCCGGGCTTGGAGACGAACGGGTCGAACGCGCCGCCGCTGTCCAACAGCGGGTCGCCGACGGTCAGGAAAGAGGACGCGCTTTTGACCAGGCTCACTTCGAAACGGTTACTGCCGTAGACTTTCTGGTAAATCGTCGTCTCTTCGACGTCGAAGACCGCCCGCGTGCCGGCGCCGAACGCTGTCGGCACGCCGGGGACGGCGTTGGGTTGAACGTCCCAGAGGTATTTGATCGGCTGACCGATGGTGAGCGAACCGCGGCCGGAACCGTTCCCCATCCCGTTGGACGAAAGATGGAGACTGGAGAATCCGACACCGTCTCTGGAGAAACCGCCGAGAATCTCGCCTTCATGAAGGAAGGTCGTCGCCTTGGCACTCGGTATCAACGACGCGCCCGCGACCAACGCGGCCGTCAGCGCCGCGGTCTTCAAAACAATTCCCCTGAACCCATACATCATTGGACATCCCCTAGCCCCGGCGTTTGCCGCCGGATTGTCCGCGCCGGTCAAGCCGACTGCGTGGATGCCCCGCCCAATCCGATGTTTTGTCCTAGCGCAATACCGGTTGCGGTGCCATGGCACCGCTTACACCGCGGGCCATAATGTCGACGGGCCGGTTCAACGCCCGCAAAATGTCAACATACGTTGACGTGACGAACAACCTGAGCGCTCGGCCTATTGCGCCTTGCAGAGAAAAGTTGCGCGGTTGCGCTTGGACAGGGGGCAATTGTTCAGGAAATTGTCGTGATCGATCAGCTCGACAGCCGGTTTGGCGATCGGGCACAGGCTTTGGGCATAGGCCTCGATCTGCTCCCGGGTCGAAACGGCCGCGCTGTAACACACCGAGACCACCGGTTCGCCGGACACCTCCTGCCACACATCGGGACCCGTTTCCGACGGCTCCCGCGCACAGGCGGCTAACAGCAGAACGCCGCCGACTGCCAGAGCCGTCTTGAGGAGCCGGTTCATGTCAGCGCCCGCATGGCGTCGTCCAAGCCGCGCAGGGTCAGCGGGAACATTCTGTTTTCCATAATCTCCCGCATCAGCTTGATCGACGGCATTCGGTCCCACCAGGCTGGGTTCTGCGGGTTGAGCCAGACGGTGTTTGGGAAATTCATCAAAAGTCGCTCCATCCAGACCCGGCCTGCTTCCTCGTTCCAGTGTTCGACGCTGCCGCCGGGATAGACGATCTCATAAGGGCTCATCGAGGCATCCCCGACCAGGATGACGCGGTAGTCGCGCGGATAGGTGCGGAGCACTTCGTCTGTCGAGACGCGCTCTTCCCAACGCCGGCGGTTATCCCGCCAGACGCTTTCGTAGAGGCAGTTGTGAAAATAGTAGTATTCGAGGTGCTTGAACTCCGACCGGACGGCGGAAAACAGTTCCTCGCAGACCCGGACATGGTCGTCCATCGACCCACCGATATCGAAAAAGATCAGAACCTTCACCGCGTTGTGGCGTTCCGGCACCAGTTTCAGGTCCAGCATGCCCGCATTGTCGGCGGTGGCGCGTATCGTATCGTCGAGATCGAGTTCGGTCGCCGCCCCCTCGCGCGCGAACCGCCGCAACCGGCGCAGCGCCACCTTGATGTTCCGGGTGCCGATCTCGACATCGTCGTCCAGGTTCTTGAACTCGCGTCGGTCCCAAACCTTGACCGCGCGCCGGTGGGTCGATTCACCGCCGATGCGAATGCCCTCCGGGTTGTATCCATAAGCGCCAAACGGCGAGGTACCGGCCGTGCCGATCCATTTCGACCCGCCTTGATGGCGCCCTTCCTGTTCTTCGAGCCTCTGCTTCAGGGTTTCCATCAGCTTATCGAAGCCGCCGAGGGCTTCGACCATCGCTTTTTCCTCATCGGTCAGGTGCTTTTCCGCGAGTTTTCGGAGCCACTCTTCAGGCAGGGTAACCGCGGTGGGATCCACGCCGTCGGCCCGTTCCAGTCCCTTGAAGACCTCGCCGAACACCCTGTCGAAACGATCCAGATAGCGTTCGTCCTTCACCAAGGCAGACCGGCTGAGATAGTAGAAAGCATTAACGTCGAAAGCCGCGACGCGCGCTTGCATCGCTTCCATCAAGGTCAGGTATTCCCGCAAGGACACCGGAAGACCCGCCTGTTTAAGGCCGAGGAAAAGATCGACGAACATCCATCGGTGGTAGCCGCAACGCCGATCAATCACAAGAGCGGACATCGGGGCGCCCCATCAAAGCCGCTTGATCGAACGAAACCGCGCAATGACCGCCTCCCCGGCGGCGGCGTGCGCACCGTCACAGCGGACAAGGTCAACAGTGGTCAACACTGCGGAATCGGTGAATGATCCGCCTCGGGAACAACCCGAAGTTTCGGGGATGGGGATGATGGCGAAATATACGCTGCGCGAACTGATCGACGTTGCGAAAAGCCCGAACCAGCAGGATCGCAACCTGCTGGCGGAATCCTTGAGCCGTCTGGTCCTGTCCACCGGCCGCAAGCTTAGCGAGACGGAACAGTACATCGTCTACGACATCCTGCGCCATTTGATCCACCAGGTTGAGATGTCGGTGCGCCGAATGCTGTCGGAGAGTCTCTCCCAGCGCGAGGATGCCCCGCACGACATCGTTCTCACCCTCGCGAATGACGTGATCGAGGTCGCCCACCCGGTTTTGACCCAAAGCCCGGTGCTCCAGGATGTCGACCTGATCCGCCTGATCCTGGAACACACCGAACAGCATCAGATCGCCATCACCAAGCGGCCGCGCCTGTCGGTGGACGTCTCCGAAACGCTTGTGGATACCGGCACGCCATCGGTCATCAAATCGCTGCTGGAGAACGACAATGCGGAACTGAACCTGGAAACCTTCGACAAGCTGGTCGAAACCTCCCACCTGATGGACGAGATCCGCACGCCGCTGGCCTACCGCGCCGATCTGCCGCCGGACCTGGCGCGCCGGATGATCGGTTGGGTCGGGGAGGCCTTGCGGGACTACCTGGAATCCAAACTGTCCGAGACGGGACTGGACGAGGAAGACCTCGACACCGCGATCGAACGGGCAATCGAAGACGACAGACTGACCGAGGAAATGGTCGGCGTGGCCTCGCCGGTCATGCGCGGCGGCGAGGAAAGCGGTTTTCTGCCGCATCCCCGCGTTCTGGTGCGGGCGCTTGAAAACGGTGACATCATCGAATTCGAAACGCTGTTCCGCGAGTTCACGCGGCTGAGCGAGCAGACATTCGCCAAGATTCTTTATGATTCCGGGCCGGAGGCCCTGGCCATCGCCTGCAAAGGGTCCGGCATCGACCGATACACCTTTTCTGACATCCTGTGCCATCTGCACGGCGGCGGCGACATGGTGCGCTACCGGGAGTCCTCCGACTATCTGAAGGTCATGGAATACTATGAACGGATCGGCGGCGACGGCGCCAAGCGGGTATTGGACGCCTGGCGGGCGGCGGAAGGCGGCGCTCTATAGGTCGCGGGCCATCAGGGCGACGGATTTCGCGCCTGCCTCGGTTTCCTGCCGTCCAACGATCGTAAACCCGAGACGTTCATGAAACCGGATGGAGCCGGGATTGGGCGGTTTTTCATTAACCTCGCAGGTAATCCGCGCAGTCTTCCCAAGCGCGAAATCGAAAAGATCCTGGTAGAGTATTCCCCCGATACCGCGCCCACGGGCGGCGTCGGCCACCACCACCCGGTCGATATAGAGGAAATCGTCATAGCGGCCGGAAAACCAGACATAGTTCTGGCTGCGGTAGTCGGCCCCCGGGGCGAAAGCGATCAGAAATCCGACCGGTTGCCCGTTATCCAGGGCGATCCGGCGGTAGGCGGCCTGCCCGGCGAGGTCGATCAAAGCCGGCCCGGAAAGCGCGTTGACATTCGGCACGGCGGCGTTGTTCTCCGCCTCCAGCCAATCGGCATCTTCGGGTGCAATCTCGCGCAGTTGAACCGTCATCGCCGTAGGCGTCATCCGCCCCGCTTGGCCGCGGCTTCCGCGCGCAGCTTTTCCTGAACGGGCTTGAAGTCGTAGGTCGGATAAAACTCCGTCGAAAAGGCGCCCCAGGCCTTTTTCTCGATCGCCAGGTTCACTTCCCGCAGCCGGTCCGGCGGCACCCGCAGGGTGGCGACTTGCCCGATCCCCATCATGACATACCAGGAGACGACGTCGATGCCGTCCGGCGGAAAGTCGGCCCAGAACTCGGCCGCCGCCAGCTTTTCGTTGATCTCGGCAAGGTTCTTGTCCTGCTGATGCTTTAGAAAGACGGTTAGCAAGATGGCATCGGTCATCCTCAGCGTGCCCCTTCCCGCCGCGCCATGAAGGCGAGCCGTTCAAACAGATGGACATCCTGCTCGTTCTTCAGAAGGGCGCCGTACAGCGGCGGGATCGCCTGGCCCGCATCCTGTTCGCGCAGCGCTTCGGGCGGCACGTCTTCTGCGACCAGCAGCTTGATCCAATCCAGCAGCTCCGAGGTCGATGGCCGTTTCTTCAGTCCTTTCACGTCACGGACTTCGTAGAACACGGTCAGGGCTTCGCGCAGCAGCATCTTCTTCAAACCCGGGTAGTGCACGTTGACGATTTGCTCCATCACCTCCCGGTCCGGAAACTTGATGTAGTGAAAGAAACAGCGGCGCAGGAAAGCGTCCGGCAGTTCCTTCTCGTTGTTCGAGGTGATGATCACAATCGGGCGGTGCTTCGCCTGGACCGTTTCCCGGGTCTCGTAGACGAAGAACTCCATACGGTCCAATTCCAGTAACAAGTCGTTCGGGAATTCAATGTCGGCTTTGTCGATCTCGTCGATCAAAAGCACAGGCGCGACATCGGATTCGAAGGCTTCCCACATTTTGCCGCGGACGATGTAGTTGCGGATGTCGTGCACACGTTCGTCGCCAAGTTGACTGTCGCGCAACCGGCTCACCGCATCATATTCATACAGTCCTTGCTGCGCCCTTGTCGTCGACTTCACATGCCATTCCAGCAGCGGACGGCCCAGAGACTCGGCGACTTCCTTGGCCAAAACGGTCTTTCCCGTTCCCGGTTCGCCTTTCACCAACAACGGTCGCTGCAAGGTAACCGCCGCATTCACCGCGATGGTCAGATCGTCGGTGGCGACGTAGCTGTCGGTTCCTTCAAAACGCATGGATCACCTGTCGGGTTCTGGCGAGACTGTGGTGGACGATATAGCAGGCTGTCGGGTGAGAGCCAGGGGCCATACACAGCCCCTGTTCGGCGAAACGGCGCGCCTCCCGGCCTATCCGGCCGCGGCGGTGGCTTCCAGCTGTGTTTCCAGAACGGTCTGGTTCCGCCCGTGTTGTTTGGCGAAGTACAGGCCCGCATCCGCACGCTGAATCATATCCGTCACGGTATCGCCCGGTTTGAAGATCGCGACGCCGAGCGAGAGCGTGATATTCCCCATCGACTCGCCCGTGTTCCGGTTGCGGATCTGTTTCGAACTGACCAGTTCGCGGACCCGCTCGCAGACCGCGTGCGCATCCTCCAGGTTGGCGCCGGGCATGATCAGGCCGAATTCCTCACCGCCATAGCGCGCGGCAAGCTCCCCGTCCCGCACGCTAGACTCCAGGATCTTCGCGACCAGTTTCAGAACCTGGTCGCCCGTCTGGTGTCCGTAGTTGTCGTTGAACGCCTTGAAGAAGTCGATGTCCGTCATCGCCAGACAAATGGGTTCGCCCGTGGCGGTGGCCCGTTCGATCGAACTGTCCATGACCGCGTCGAACCGCTTGCGGTTCGCTATGCCGGTAAGACCGTCGGTCAGCGCTTCCTTTTGCACCTCTTCCAGGTTTTCACGCAGCGTCACGATTTCCTTCGACGAGGTTTCCAGACGCTTTTGCAGTTCCGAATTGGAAGACTGCATCTTTTGCGCTTCGTCGACCAGCGTGCGCATCACTTTGGTGATGCCTTCGATGCCTTGATCCTTGGTCAGGTCGCGCAGGTTTTCCTGCAAGGATTCCTGGAAATGCTCGGCATCGCCTGTCGCTTCGGAAATCGCCGCCAGAACATCCGCCAGTTCGCGTTCCATCTTCGCGCCGGTCTGCTGAACGGCTGCGGTGCCATCCGCTTCGTTGAGATAGCGGTTATAGATCTCTTCGCTCCGCTCCGGCGTGAGGGCGGCCGGTTGGTCGAGAAGCTGCTCTACTTCTTTGCTGAGGTCGGGAATCTTGCCGGACGCGTGCGCGTACCAGATCTTGAAGTTCGAGGGCGTAGGCGGAACATCGTTCTGTTGCATCGCCGCCAAGGCCGATTCGGCCAACTTCCGAGCGTCCGCCAGCCCATCAGAGAAATTCACGCCGATCCTCCACAATTAACACCCTAGGACGAAAGCTTCATTCCGCCTGTTGAAACCCGTCCCGTTAACAACCGCGATAAATTAGGGAAGTTGGACATAAGCCTCAACAATTTTGCGAAGGATCAAGCCGCAACACACGCCAAAGCGCAATTATTTCCAGAGATCGGCCTCCATTTACCACAAAAGACAGCCTATTTCGTCACCATCAGCCGGCCGACACGGTCTGGCCGGCCAAGATGCGACTGTTGTGTCATGATTTCGGACAGCAATTGCCGTTGCGCTTCCGGGATCGGCGCCACCCGCCGGACCGACATATCCATGTGCAGACTGAGACATTCGTTGGTGGCCGCCAAAAAACCCTCTTCGGCATGATACATAGCGTGGAAATAGTGTACCCGCTTGTCGTCGAAACCCAGGAGCTGCGTTGTGAAGACGAGAGGATCGTCCTTATGAACCTCCCGGATGTAAGAGACGTTCATTTCGGCCGTGAAGGTCGACCCGTTGCAGCGTTTCAAATAGCCCTCGCCAAGATCGATCCGGGCGAGGAAATGATCGGTCGCCCGGTCGAAGGCCAGGACATAGAACGCGACGTTCATATGCCCATTATAATCGACCCAGGCCGGGTCCACGGTGAGGCCGCAACCGGAGATTAACGCGGCGTCGGTATCGGTCAGTCTGTCGCCCTGCGGCACGGTGCTACTCCCCTGGTTACTGGGCCGGTCAGCCGGCTCGCACCTGCATCCGACAAGCGAGACATATATGCAACACCCATCTGAGATTCACAAAGTCGCGAGCCATATCTTTTTGGTCACCGGCAGGCCTTGTGCTAACGGAAGCGCATGATGAGAGATCCGTGCAGTTAGGTGCGCAAATCTTCAGTGCATCTCTTCGCGGTGGATTAATTAGGAGTACAGCCGAGCATTTGCGCCATGCGCCGCGCCGTGCAGCCAAGGCAGGCACTGAATTACCAGCGTAGCGCGGGTGCAAAAAATTGTGTCTTCAATCGGTTAAGCCTTGCTTAATCGCTTGCCGGGCACATTATCTTGGGCGATTACTGAAGTGGTCAGCCGAAGGTTCGGCTTAAGGCGATTAGGGGTGTGGTCTGAATCATGCGCGTTTCCGGTATACTGCGGTTGCTCAGCATTCTTGTGGTTTCCTTTGGGTTGGTGGCCTGCGCCGCCGGACCTCAATCGGGGAACAATACACAAAGCGCAGAGGTCAATGACCCCTTCGAGGATGTCAACCGGGTTATCTTCGAGGTTAACTTGGCCCTCGATAAGGTTCTGGTGCGTCCGGCGGCCTTCTTCTACAGCCAGCTTCCGGGCGGCGTGAAAGACGGCGTGCGCAACTTCCTGCGCAACCTGAAGACCCCGGTGATCCTGGCCAACAACATCCTGCAGGGCGACGTTCAGGGCGCCAGCGACACCATCGGCCGCTTTCTAACCAACACAATCGCCGGGCTTGGCGGCGTGTTCGATGTCGCGAACGGCAACGGTAAGGGCATTGCCTACCGTCCGGAAGATTTCGGTCAGACGCTTGCCGTCTGGGGCTTCGGTGAAGGCCCTTATCTGATGCTGCCGATTCTCGGCCCGTCGAACCTGCGTGACGGCATCGGCCTGGTGCCGGACTACTTCTTCGACCCCATCAACTGGTGGGACATGAACTCGGACAGCGACGCGCCGACTTACATCGGGATCGGTGGCCGTGTGCTGACCGCCATCGACACGCGGTCGCGCAATGTTGCGCAGCTTGAAGACCTGGAAGCGACGTCGCTCGATTTCTACGCGACGGTGCGCAGCCTGTACCGTCAGCAGCGTGACAACATGATCCGGAACACCGACGAGGCGGAAGGGGAAGCAATTCCGTCCGTCAATTTCGAGATCGAAGAAGACGACACCAGCAACAAGGCTGCCTTGGTGCAATAGGGGATAGCGAGGGCGGACCATGGTTCGGTCTCTCAAAGCATCGGCTTTTGCTCTTTTTGCGCTTGTCGCAACCCTGTCCATCAACCCGTCGCATGCGGCGGAGTCCCCGTCGGAGTTTATCGAAAGGCTGGCTCGCACCGCGATCAGCACCTTGACCGAATCCGCCCTGTCGTTGGAAGAACGGCAAGACCGCTTTCGGATGATGCTGCGCAACGGCTTCGATATCGACGCGGTTTCCAGATTTCTGCTGGGGCCGTTCCGGCGCAAAGCAAGCGACGACGAATTGCTCTCCTTCCGTGAGGCATTGGAAGACAATGTCGTCGCCACCTATGCTTGGCGTTTCGGGGCCTACAACGGCCAACGCTTCGAGGTAACGGGCTTTCGCGACGGCCGCCGCGGCCGCAAGATCGTCAACAGCGTCATCGAACCGGTCGACGGCTCAGAGTCGATTTCGGTCGATTGGACCCTGTCGCCGCACGACGATACCTGGCGGATCTTCGATATCTCGATCGAGGGCCTGTCCATGCTGGTGACCCAACGCGACGAATACGCCTCGGTCATTCGGCGAAACGGCGGCGAGATCGGCGCCCTGACGAAAGCGCTGAAAGCGCAAAGCGAACGGTTGAACAAGAAGCAGCGTCGCGCATCTTCCAGCTGACCGCCGGTCAAAGAAGGTCTTCCGCGTCCTCCGGCGGCGTTACCGCTGTGCGGCAGCCCGCCAACAACGCTTCGATCGTCTCTTTCATCGGCAAGGCGCTAGGCAATTCCAGAATAGCGGTGGCGTAGAGCTGCAAATTCTGGCGCGCCAAACCGGTCGGTTCCGCGTCACGTCCATCGCGGCCAGGCAGGGTTTGCAGGGCGGCGTATAGCAAGTCCTGCTCCACCTTCTCCGCCAACAGTTCCGCCTGTTTAATCTGCTCCCGGACCGGTCCGGCCATGGCGACGTCGATCGGGCCGACGGGCTGGCGCAGCCGGGTGCGCAAGGCGCGTAGAGGCTGGATCGCCTCGGCCCGCCACCCCTCCGCCAGCGCATCCAGCCGCCGGATGCTTTCGGGCGTCAGTTTGACCCCAACGAAACCCAGCCAGCAGCAAAGCAGCAGAAGGTTAACATCCGCGCCATGATCGTCCTGGGCCGCCAGACAAGCCGCGCCGACCCGCGGTTCTCCATAAACGGTCAGTGAAAAGTCCCAAAACGGGTTCGCCTTACCGGTTTCGGTCGTGGAGGGGGCGGTACCGCCTGTATCGGACATCCGGACCGTCTCCCTCAACCCGCCGGCCGGTCGCCGAAACTGATTCCCAACCCGCGGGCCGTCTCCACCAGCGGGCTGTCCGGTGAAACACAGGCATAGGTCGCGATCGCGTCTGCGATCGGGATGTCGACCGCCTGCCGGTTCCGCCAGGCGACCATCCTGTCGAATTTGCCTTGGGCGATCAGATCGACCGCATGAGTGCCGAAAACACCGGCCATTAGACGGTCTCTTGGGCTTGGCTGACCGCCCCGCTGCAAATGCCCCAGCACGGTGACGCGAACCTCGGCTTCGACATGATCTTCCAGGATACGCCCAATAGCATGCCCCACGCCGCTGTACCGGCCTTCGTGTTCGACCACCCGTCCGTCCGGGGCCGGCGCGGCCTCGGCCACCACGATCAGCGAGAAGTTCCGTCCTGCCTGCCGCAATGCCGATATCTTGGCCACCACATGCTCGATCTTGTAGGGGATCTCCGGCAGCAGAATGACGTCGGCCCCGCCGGCAATGCCCGACGCCAGCGCGATATGCCCGGCGTCCCGACCCATGACTTCCAGGATCATGATGCGGTCGTGGCTGGCGGCCGTCGGCTGCAGCTTGTCCAAGGCCTCGGTCGCGACCGCCACAGCGGTGTCGTAACCGATGGCGACTTCCGTCGCACCGATATCGTTGTCGATGGTTTTAGGAATGCAGACCAGCCGTATTCCCCCCTGCTGCGCGAGCTTCCGGATGATCGCCTGGCTGCCGTCACCGCCGATTGCGATCAGGGCCTGCAGGCCCAAGGCGTGATAGGCGTCGATGATCTCGCCGCTGCGGTCGATTTCACGGCCGTCGGGCATCGGATAGGAAAACGGATTGCCGCGGTTCGTCGTCCCCAGAAAGGTGCCGCCGGTGCGCATCAGGACCCCGTCGAACATCGAAGAGGTCAACGCCCGCACGCGCGGCGGCCGGGACAAAAGGCCGGCTGTTCCCTCTTCAATGCCGAGGACCCGCCAGCCGTACCCAAGCTCCGCGCGCATGGTGATCGCCCGGATCGCCGCGTTCAGCCCAGCGCAGTCGCCGCCGCTGGTTAAGACCCCGATTTTTTGGATTTCGCTCGCCTCGTTCATGCGGACGACACCGTGCCCCTGATCAGCCCCCGTTTGCATCAGCATACAGCACTCAATCGACAAATGTGCTATTTTCCCGTAGAGCAAACGAGGCGCTCGCCAGGCCTTTACCGAGACTGTCCGGATGTACGATTGGTATGGATTTAGAAGACGACGTACAGATCAAGAAAAAGATGGAGCAACTCCAGTTGGAGCACCGCGACCTGGACGATGTTATCGCCCGCCTGTCAGAGGAAGCGCCCTTCGACCAGCTCCAGGTTCAGCGCCTTAAGAAGCGCAAGCTGATGCTGAAGGACGAGATGGCGCGTTTGGAAGCCATGCTCATTCCCGACATTATCGCCTAGAACAACCGGATGCTGCGGCTAGGCGCTGTCCGGGATTTCCGGCAGGCCGAGCCCTTCATAGGTGCGGCGTTCCAACGCCGTCAGCAGCGAGGCCGGATCCGCGTAAGGCCCCAAGGCGCAGCATGCGCTGATCACCGGCAAGGGATCGTGGCCCATCGGCCCGTTTACCCGGGACAGTTCCTCCATCCCCGCGAACCGTTCGGCTTCTTCCAGCGAGTAACCGGGTAACAGCAGGCCGAACTGATCGTCGGCCAGATGGCCCAGCGGCGCATCGATGCGGTTCATCAAATCCTCGCCGAATCGAACGATCACGGTATCGGCCGCCTGCCAGCCATGCCGCCGCCGCAAGGTGCGGAACCCCGAGATCCGGAACAAGGCGATGGCGCTGGAGACATGCTCGCTCTTGTCCAGGCCCTTCAGTTTCTCAAACTGCCCGAAGAAAGCCGGCCGCCCGAGCCAGGGACCGAACGTATCGTGACGCCGTTCCCCCTCCAGGTAGTCGATGCGTTTTTCCGCGAGCCGGAGATCCTCGTTCAAATGGCCGATTTCGCTGATCAGGTCGGCGACCACCTCCCGGACCGCCGGCTGCAAGGCTGCTTCGTCCAGGCCATGCAGTTCCGCAATGTCGCGCGGCACGCGCCGTTGGCGGCCCTGCTCCTGCCCTTGACCGCCGGTCCGTCGGTGGGCTTCCGCCGCGATTTCGGCAAAAGCATCATCGCGGTCGTGGATCGGGATCGTCGCGGTCGCGGGGTCGACAATGCGTGACGACCCGATCGGCTGATTGCGCCGCGTCGTCAGAAACTGATCGATATCCCAAAAGCCGTCCTTGTCGGACATTCGCAACTCCCTCCAAAGCATTATTCTAAAAGATCCCGCCCGCTTTCGAAACCGGCTGTGGAGCCAAGCCTTGCACCACCCCAAATGCCGCCTATACTCCCGCGCTTTCCGGAGCACCGAGGGAGCGCACAGCATGGCCGGATCGCCTCAAGTCGGCATCATCATGGGCAGCCAGTCCGACTGGCCGACCATGAAACATGCGGCGGATACGCTGGAGACGCTGGGAGTCCCCTTCGAAGCGAAGATCGTCTCCGCTCATCGGACACCGAAACGTATGATGGACTACGCGGAAGCCGCGCAGGACCGTGGGTTGAAAGTCATCATCGCGGGCGCCGGCGGGGCCGCGCACCTGCCGGGCATGACCGCCTCCATGACCGCTTTGCCGGTGTTCGGCGTGCCGATCGAAAGCAAGGCGCTGAGCGGGCTGGACAGCTTGCTGTCGATTGTACAAATGCCGGCCGGCATTCCCGTCGGCACCTTGGCCATCGGCCGCGCCGGGGCCGTCAACGCAGCCCTTCTCGCCGCGTCGGTCGTCGCGCTGGAGGACGAAGCCGTCCGCGCCACCCTGGCGGACTGGCGGGCGCGGCAGGCCGCCTCGGTCGCCGAAGAGCCCGTCGACCAGCCGGGTTAGGCCGACGATGGCCTCCTCCGAGACGCTCCCGCCGGGATCGACCATCGGCGTTCTGGGTGGCGGCCAGCTGGGCCGGATGACGGCGATGGCGGCAGCGGAGATGGGCTACAAATGCCTGATCCTGGAACCGCAGGAAGACTGCCCCGCCAGCCAGGTGGCCCAACATATCGCCGGCGCCTATGAAGACGAAGCCGTCCTGAAGCGTTTCGCGGATGCGGTCGACGTCGTCACCCTGGAGTTTGAAAATGTGCCGGTGGAAAGCCTGCGCTTCCTGGAGAGCCGCGTTCCCGTGCGTCCCGGCAGCCGGGCCCTTGAGATCGCGCAGGACCGGATCCTGGAGAAAGACTTCTTGAACCGCGCCGGGGTCGGCACCGCACCCTGGCGGGAAGTGATCGATCTGGCGGGTCTGAAGACGGCGGCGGCCGAGATCGGCCTTCCCGCAGTCTTGAAGACCGCCCGTTTCGGGTATGACGGCAAAGGTCAGGTGATGCTGCAGCCGGACAGCGATCTGGCCGAGGCCTGGGACGCGCTCGGCGGGGTGCGCTGCATCCTGGAGGGCTTCGTCGCCTTCGACTGCGAAGTCTCCGTCATCGCCGCACGCACCCCGTCGGGCAAAACCGGATGCTTCCCCGTGGTGCGGAACGAACACCGCCATCACATCCTCTATAAGACCCACGCCCCTGCCGGCATTGCCGCCACAACGGCGGAACAGGCGGAAGCGGTCGCGCTCAGCGCCATCGAGGCGATGGATCTAGTCGGCCTGTTGGCGGTGGAAATGTTCGCCTGCGCCGACGGGTCGGTCCTTGCCAACGAAGTCGCCCCTCGCCCCCACAATTCGGGCCATTGGTCGATTGAGGGCTGCGCCACCAGTCAGTTTCAGCAGCTGGTCCGCGCCGTCTGCGACCTGCCGCTGGGATCGACGGAGATCCTGCATCCATCCGAGATGACAAACCTGTTGGGCGACGACATCGATGCCTGGGCGGAGATTCTGGCCGAACCGAACGCCCACCTGCATCTCTACGGCAAGGCCGACGCGAAGCCGGGACGCAAGATGGGCCACGTGACCCGCTTGTTGCCGTAGAACCGAAGGGGCGCCGCCGCCCGGAATCCATGGCCAATCCCGCTGGAGCACCGCACCTCAACTCGGACCCATTGAGACGACGTATTCGTTCTTCCGACCAGGAAGGCCGGGCGCCACGGTGCCGAAGGCATCGGAAGCGCGACGGCTCCTGCCCGGAAGGTTTCCAAGAAGATATCGCTTGCGTCCGAATTGAGGCGCGATGCTCTAGCCCAACAGCGCAAGCATGTCCGCAGGCTCATAGCGCGCTTTCGGGACTGCGAGAATGTCGAAACCGTCGTCGCGCAACCCGCGACGGAAGCCGGAATGCCACATTTCGGTATGGCCGTTCCGGGCGTAGTAACCGTGCGCGTCAACCAAATCGTCCACGCGGATGAACCAATACCGCGCCCCGAAACGGTCCATGATCTCCGTGCGGTAGATGTGCGTGTTACCGCCGCCCATTTCGAAGACGAAGACGGGTTCCTGCCGCTCTATTGTGTTCAGGCCGCCCCGAATGACCTCCAGATCATGATCTTCGGCGTCGATCTTTATAAAACCCACATCCAGGCCATTCGCCTCCACCACCGTGTCGATCGTGGTGACCGGCACAGATAACGAGTCGATCGTTCCGCCGCGCGGGTAGATCGAACCCGCCTCCAGGCTTTGGTTCCGGTAGAAAGTCACCGACGAGACTTCGCTGCCCGCGGCCGCCTCGATTAGACAGATGTTCCGATATACCGCCGCCGCTTTCTTGAACTCTGTCTGGTTTTCCGGGAGCGGCTCGAAGGCATAGACGAAGCGACTCCGTTCCGCCAACAGCCGGGAGATTCGGCCGTGATGCGCGCCAATGTCCAGGGCCACTTTTTCCGGGTCGGCCAACTTGTCGACCATGCGGTACATGGACGCCTGTTTTCCGAGATCGGGGCGCAGCGCGGCAGGCACCCGCCAGGTTTCGAAAAAGACCGGCATCGTCTCGGATATGAAGTCCGAGGCCACATAGCGCGGCGCATCTTTCGCATGCGGCCAGTTAGTATCGACAAATGTAACCGCTTCCCGGGCGCTGGAACGCAAATCCTCCCAAGTGATGTAGGACGTCCAGCCGACGGATTCGCTCCTGTCATCCAGAAAACTCACGCGTTTCCCGCGCTCATACAGCAATCCCGCCAACATATGGGCGATATGGCCCTGCGACAGAAGCACGAAATTGTCGAACGAGAACAGCAGATCCGGCGTTGGCGCGCGGTAGAGACTCGGAAAACGGTCCCTCTCTGTGTTCAGGCCATCAGGCTCAGACCGTTGGACACTCGAGAAATCTTCCGGCGAGACAAGACGCATATATTAACACCTTAAAATACAATAATATTCAATTTTGGGTTCCTTTGATTGTAGATCTTTCTGTGCGTTTCAACAAATTGGATTTTGTTACGATTTAGCCGTTCACCGGTTCTTGGGTACCTACATCCCCCGCAGAGTCTACAACCGTGCTCGGCATTCAGAGCCAGCCGCGGCATAAGCGATCACAACACTGAAGGCGCCGACCGGAACAAAGCGGCCGATGCCAGGCCGCAACTTGGCGATAGTCGATGTCCGCAGCACGGCGGATTTTGACGCTGAAACGCAAGCACACTAGGCTCCCATCCGCATAGGGTACACGGAATGTAAAACGGTCAATCCTCAATGACGGACTTTCGTCCACTCGTCGTCGGCTCCTTGCCAGCCCAGGACATGCCCGACACAATTGCCAGGGCCTGCGAGTATTTTGTGGTTTTGGGGTGGCCGGGGTCCGTGCCACGCCGTTCCGACGTGATGCCGGAAGATATGGCCCGCTTTCTGCCTTATGTGAACATGGTCGAAGTGATCCGGGACGGCGCAGACATCATCGATTTCAGGTATCGGCTTGTCGGCACCGCACAGATCGAAAAGGCCAAGGCCACGGTCGCCGGGAAAACCGTCCTCGAAGCCTTCGAGGAGCCGGCCCGGTCGCAGATCTTCGCGAACATGCTGACCTGTGTGTTGGGACCGAACGTGGTGCGCTATAAGATCGCCTTGCCGCACAAGCACCGCGACCACATTTCGAGTGAGCGCTATTACTTCCCCTTGCGCGGTGACGGTGACAGCATCGACTTCATTCTGCAGACCCACGCCTATGAGTAAGGGTCGTTGCGCCCTTCGGCACTAGGCCACAGCCCACCACAGAAACCCGCCCAGGATCGCGCCGATGTTCAGCGCCGGCAGGACCATGGCGAAAAACAGCGCCACTGTGAAACGGCGTGCCTTGTGTGCCCAAAGGCCAAGCGCCACCCCCGCCATGCCGACCAGCGGATAGACCAGACAGGCGTTCAAGGTGAATGGCGGCATCGGGGCGACGCGGGTATTGATCACCAGCCCCAGCGACACGAACAGCGCGGTCAGCGGGCACAGGCTGATCGCCGACAGGATGATGGCATTGCGCGCCAAAATGCTCTCGGTCTCGCCGGCCAGATAGTCTTCGCGCTCCGGCCGCAGCACGTTGGCCATGTTGCGCGGAAGGTTGCGCAGGAAATCGCCCCAGCCGTCGGCCATGCCACTTCCCCCGGGTCAGGCCGCCGGTCAGCTCCGCAGCCCGTATTCCTTGAACGCCTTGGCGCGCCGGAACGGGAAGCTCAGCACCGTCGACAATTGCCCGGTCAGTTTCGGGATCCGCAGCACGTTTTCGATCCGCCGGTCCAGAAAAGCCCAGGTATCGGCAAACCCGTCCGACTTGTCGTTCAGCCAGAACAGCACGGTCGAGGAATAGACCCCCGCCAGCAGCCCCCGCTTGGAATAGAAATTCCAATCGGTCGCGGTGTCGCCGGCGGCATACCACATTTCATCCACCGTCCGGTACAACGCCTGCGCCGCCATCGGGGCGTTCTGGGGCAGCGCCAGGAAGGCAAGCGCCTTGCGGATCGCCTCCCGGTGGCGGGCATTCTGTTCCAGGCGGGTCCGCACGCCGGCGGCGATCCGCTCGCGGATCTTCATCGACGCCAGATCCATTTCCGCCAGGGCTTCGGCCATGCGCCGGTCCGCCTGGCGCAGGTGCCAGGCGATCATGTCGCGCTGACCGCCCGGAAAGGCACGCATTGCCGCGGCGGCGTCGAGGCCGACATCCTCCGCGCCCCGGATCGCGGCCTCCCGCGTCCAGCCGTCGAAGGGAACATGGTCCATCGCCGCGTCGAGTATCGCGTCCCGCAACGCGCCCGGATCGTTCATCAGCGCGGCCTTGCCGTCAGGCGACGTTTTGTTCATCGGTTTTCTCCAGCAACAGTCTGGCCTTTTCAGGGATGCCGTTGCGCATTTCCTCCTGGAACAGCAACAGCGACAGGTCGTCCATCCGCTGCGGATAGAGAAACCCGTCCAAATGATCGATTTCATGCTGCAGCACGCGCGCATGGAAACCGGCGACGGTCTTGTCGATGACGTCGCCCTCCGGGCTGATGGCCCGCAGGCGGACGCGCTTGTAGCGCGGCACCAAGCCGGTGAGGCCGGGCACCGACAGGCACCCTTCCCAATCGTAATCGCGTTCGCCGCCGATCGGGGTCAGCACAGGATTGACCAAAGCGGTTAGAGGCACCGCCTCCTCGCCGTCCTGCAGGCGTGTTTCGGAAACGAAGTAAACGACCACCCGGGCCGGAACGTGGACCTGCGGCGCCGCCAGGCCCGTGCCCCGAGCGTCCTGCATGGTCTCCACCATATCCGCCACGAGCTGACGCACCGCGGGTTCCGTCGGATCGGCGACCGGATCCGCCGGGCGCCGTAGCACCGGATGTCCCATACGGGCGATTTTTAGAATAGCCATGCAGATGTTATGGGGCGTGCGGCGACCGCGGTAAAGGGCAAGGGCGCGGATTATGTGTCGCGGGGCTTCGGGACCGGGGTTCCGGCCCTTTTCAAGGCAATATCCCTGTGCTATAGGCTGCGCGCCGCGAAGGTCGTCTTTGCGGCGCCGTCTTACAATGGGACGGGCATAAAACTCTTCTACCCTTGAAAGGTGGTGAAAGCAGTGCAGGTTACCGTACGCGACAACAACGTTGACCAGGCACTTCGTGCGCTGAAAAAGAAGATGCAACGTGAAGGCATCTTCCGCGAAATGAAGCTGCGGCGTCATTTCGAAAAGCCGTCCGAAAAGCGCGCGCGTGAGCGGGCCGAGGCCGTACGCCGGCATCGCAAGCTTCTGCGTAAGCGGCTTGAGCGGGAAGGCTTCTAGAAGCTTTAGCGCATAGACCGTATCGGCTTCCGCCGAAACGGGCCAAGCAGGCGTCCTCGGACAGGTTTCGAGGGCGTTTTTGCTTTTTGGACCAAGGCTTTCTTCCCGTCGGGAAGGCGGCACCCTAGAATGGACGCGATTGGTCCTCTTCTTTCTCGCTCCACGGCAATAGGGTCCAGGCCATGAGTACGAAATCGACCAAAGAACCGTGGTCCGTCAGCGCACCGGACTTCGGAAAAAGCCTTTCCGGCATGGGCATCAATCTTCTGGTGAAGGAGGTTGAGCCGTCGCTCGCCTTCGCGACGGATGTGCTCGGGGCCGAGATCGCCTATTGGAACGAGGATTTCGCCGTTCTGAAGCTGGGCGACGTCAGCTGGATGCTGCATGCGGACCACACCTATTCCGACAACCCCTATCTGGGCGTCGTGCAGGACCTGGAGGTACGCGGCATGGGTGTGGAACTGCAACTGTACAATCAGGACCCGGACGCCGCCGAAGCCCGCGCGCGGGCTAAGGACTACATCGTCTTTGCCGGCTGCTTGAACAAGCCGCATGGGCTGCGCGAATGCTACCTTCTGGATCCGTCGGGCTATTGCTGGGTGATCAGCCGCCCGCTCCGCGACGGTGAAGAGTAACACCGGATCCCATCAGTTTTTTCTGTTTGACCAAAACGCCCCGGGATAGCGTGCCGGCAGGGGCCGGCATTGGCCCGTGTATCAGGGGGATTAAATGAAAAACGCTCAATTCGATTTCGCCGGGCAGGCCCGAAGATATGCCGAGGCTTGGACCTCGGGCAATGCCGACGCCGTCGCCTCCTTTTATGCCGAAGACGGCAGCATTCAGATCAACCGCGGCGACGTTCTGAAAGGGCGCGCCGCCATCGCCGACATGGCGGCCGGCTTCTATGCCGAGTTTCCCGACCTGGTCGTACACTGCGATCTGCCGCGAATTGCGGGAGACCACGCCATCTTCATCTGGACCCTTGAAGGCCATCATGCCGAGACCGGCAATTACGTGAAGGTCAGCGGTTGGGAAGAGTGGGAGTTGAACGCCGAGGGCGAGGTGCAAGCGTCACTTGGCTGGTTCGACAGTGAGGACTACGACCGGCAAGTCGCCGGCCGCGGTTAAGCCTCCCGCCAAGCTCTGCCCTGCCCTGCCCTGCCCTGCCGCAACACCGATTGGATTCGCTCGATGCATCCCAACAAGATCTTTCACGTCAAATCCGAACAGGAAAACCTCCACTTCGCGGGCGAACGCGGGTTCGGCACCCTGGCGGTCAACGCGGACGGCGGTCCCTTGATCGCCCATATTCCCTTTGTCCTGACGGACGGGGGCAAGACACTGCTGGCTCACATCATGCGGGTCAATCCGATCAACCGGCTGCTCGACACACCCGTCGACGCCGTCCTCGCCGTTACCGGCGCCGACGCCTATGTCTCGCCGGACTGGTACGGTGTGGAAGATCAGGTCCCCACCTGGAATTATGTCGCGGTGCATGTGCGCGGCAGTCTGCGGCGCCTTGAGCAGGAGGAGCTTCCCCACGTGCTGGATGCGCTGTCGGCGGAAATGGAAGGCCGCCTTGCGCCGAAGAAACCGTGGACGTCGGACAAGATGGACCCGGCGGTCTACACGGCCATGCAGCGCGGCATCGTTCCCATCGCCATGGAAATCGCCAACACCGACGGCACCTGGAAACTGTCGCAAAACAAGCCGGACGCCGTCCGCACCGCTGCGGCGCAAGGCGTCTGCGAGGCCAAGCTCGGCAGCGAGACCGAGACGATCGCCCGCCTGATGCGGCAGGGCGGCGGATAGGGCATAGGCCCCGAAGCTTCTACCAAGCGGGGATCGTGGACCGGCGGCAGGACTTCAGCCGCCGGCCGGGCCCGCTCCAGGATCCTACGGTCGCGGCCGGGCCGTGAGAACGGCGCCGGCACATTTGGGACGATGGCCAGTCCGGCTACGCCGTCCTGACCTTCCTCAGGAACTCTCCTACTTCTTCCTTCAAGAGTTCCGATTGCTCCGTCAGGTGATTTGTGGATTCGAGCACGTGTTTGGCCGCATCCTCCGTTTCCGTCGTCGCATCGATCACGGAAGCAATCTCTTTCGACACCCGCTGCGATCCGCTCTGCGTCACGTTCACGGAGCGCGCGATTTCTCCGGTTGCCGTGCTTTGCTCTTCCATGGCGGCGGCGATCGAGGTCGAAATCTCATTCATCGTCCCGATGACATTCTGAATGGAAGTGATCGCGTTCACCGCTTCCTTGCTCTCGTTCTGGATGGAGGAGATCTGTTCAGAAATACTGTGGGTCGCCTTTGCGGTTTCGGTCGCCAAGCTTTTGACCTCGGAAGCCACGATGGCAAAACCTTTACCGGCATCCCCCGCCCGAGCGGCCTCGATTGTGGCGTTCAGCGCCAACAGGTTCGTCTGTTCGGCGATGTCGTTGATCAACCCCACGACATTATTGATGGCGTTGGCGGCCTGATCCAATCCGGCCACGATTTCGCTGGACCGGTTGGCCTCTTCCACCGCTTGGTTGGAAATGCGGTTCGAATGGTCGATCTGCGATGCGATTTCCGCGATCGAAGCGGTCAGATCCTCGGTCAGTGACGCGACGTTCTGAACGTTCTCGGATGCGGTGTCGGACGTCGTGCTTACCTCCTTCGCCGAATGCAGCGTCTGCGTGGCAGCGGTCGCGACACGACCGGAGGTATCCTGCATCGATCGGGACGCCTGGGACACGGTGTCGACGATCCCGAGGACCGTCGCCTCGAAGGAACCGGCCAGCGCCTCCATGGCCTCTTTCTTTTGCTGTTCGGCTTTTTCTTCCGCCGCTGCCTGCTCGTCCTGCAGGTTCTGGACCTTGACGGCATTTTCCTTGAAGATCTGAACGGCGGTCGCCATGTCGCCGATCTCGTCATTGCGGCCGAGGCCCGGGACTTCTGTCTCAAGATCGCCGTCCGACAGTGCATTCATGGACGTGGACATCTTGGTCAACTGGCTGGTGACCGTTCTCGCCGTCACGATCATCAGGGAAATGGCGACGACCAGGGCAATAACGATACCGGCCCCAACGAAGGCAATCGCTTGGGCGACGACCTCGGCGGCCTTTTCGTCGGCGCTGTCGTTCAACGCATCCGCCTTGCCGGTGACGACGTCGAGAACATCGGCGATTTCATCCGCGTTCGTTTCCAGGGCCTCGGTCAGATCGTCGGCCAACTTCTCGGCCCGCAGCATGTCCCGGTGCGTATCGAAAAGCTGTTCTTCCTGCTGTGCCGTAAGCACCCAGCGGCTGAACGTTTCGGACAGTCTGGCCGCATCGTCCTGGTCTTCCTGGGTTTCCGCAAGCCGGGTAAGAACGTCGATGAAGGCACCGGCGCCGCCGGCCAGGTTTTCGAACTCCTGCTGAACCTGCGGCAGGTCCGCAGGGTTTTCGATCGCCATGTACTCGCCGGCCGTGTCCTGCATCTCCATGACGAGCCGTTGCAACTTCAACGCCGCTTCGACCACGGGGTAGTCTTCTTCGAACAGGCTGCCAAGAAGGTCGTTCAATTGTTCCGGGGTCGCCTTGCCCGATTGGACAAGCGCGTCGCCCTCGTCTTCGACCGCCTGCATTTCGGCTTCATTCTCGTTGGCGAATTCATCGAGCATGGTGATCAGTTCGCCGCCGATCTGGTCGAAACCATCCAAAAGACTGTCAGCCGTTATCTCTTCCTGCAATTCATCCGTATGCGCCCGGACCATGTTTTCGGTATTTTCCAGGTACTTCGCATGAACGCTCTTGATGTTCTGCAACTCGTCCAGCAGGGACTCGTCGGTCACCAGGCCGTCTAACTCCTCGTACGAAACATCAAAGGCCTCGCTGAACTCCAGAAACTCCTGGTACAGGTTCTCGATATCGGTGAGTTCCTCGTCCGCGATGATCTCCTCGGCCACCTTGGTCGCTTCCCATATATTGGCAACCAGATCATCGGCGGTTTCCACCGTCGGCGCTGAGACATCGGTAATGCCGTTGAGGCTGGTCTCAATAGACTTAATGAAAACAATGCCGACCAGTCCGACTGCGGCGACCAACAGTGTAAGCACGATGAAGCCCGCAAATAGCTTGCTGGCAATCGAAACACGTATTCCGGAAGCGGAACTCATGGCTGTGACTCCGTCTTAGGGTAGGTGAAATGCAATCCCCAACAGCGGTAGTGTTAGAGAAATCTATTAAAATCGTCTTAACCTAATATTCTAATTTTCAATTTTCATGAAATATTTCAAGTCGTTACACGCATTCAGAGATAAGAAACCAGACTATCTACTTTTTGCGGTAATCGGAGCGCTTCAACCGACCCCGATCTAAGCTGCGGATAGAAAACGCGGTTTCCGGCCCCAACCCGCAGCCTGACGGGCCAACGGGAGCGATCTCTCACGGATTGAATTAGCGCCGCAATGGTCCGGACGAACCCGGGAGTCGATCACAAGACTTATTCCCAGTAAGACGCAAAAACATAACAGGCAATCACATTGGGGCGACTGCTTCATTAATTCCTTGTCAATAATATGGATACTATCGTACGCGCCGAGTGCTCTTGCGAAAATGGAGGAAAACCGTGTCCGCAATACTAAACGCAAAGATCAGCACACGGGTGATTTTGGGTTACGGCGCCGTATTGGCGCTCATGGCGTTGTTGTCGGTGATCGGCGTATTCGAGGTCAACAAGATCGACTACAGCCTTACCCAGATCAACGACGTCAACGGCCAGAAGCAACGCTACGCCATCAACTTCCGAGGCAGCGTGCATGACCGCGCGATTTCCTTACGCGACGTCGTCCTTCTGGAGGACAAAGCCGGCATGGACCAGGCGGTGGAGGAAATCCGGACACTGGAAGCCTTCTATGCGGAGGCGGCCCAAAGCATGGATGCCCTGTTTGCCGGGGATGCGCCCGTCACGGACGAAGAACGCCGCATTCTTCAGTCGATCAAGGATATCGAAGCGCAAACAATGCCGCTGATCCGTTCCGTCATTGAGGATCGGGACGCAGGCCGGCTTGACAAGGCCAATGCCACCCTGATCGACGAAGCGCGGCCGGCCTTCGTGACCTGGCTGGCCCGGATCAATCAGTTTATCGATCTTCAGGAAGCGAACAATAAGGCGATCACCGCGGAAACGCGCGCGGTCAGCGAGTCCTTCAAGTACCTGATCTTCGGACTGACGGCTGTCTGTATGGTGGTCGCGGTGATCTTCGCGGTCTGGACGATCGGATCGATCAAACCGCTGACGCGCCTGAAGGAGGTCATGCTGACCTTGGCCAAAGGCGATTTGACCGTCACCGTGCCTGAAGCGAAACGTCAGGACGAAGTCGGCGAAATTACGGAAGCCGTGCACGTCTTTAAACAAAACGCCGTCGAGGCAGACACCTTGCGGCGGGACAGCGCCGCCGCCGAGGAACGGGCAAAGGATGAGCGCCGGCGCGAAATGGCGGCCCTGGCGGAGAATTTCGAGCAGGAAGTCAAAGGCGTCGTCGATGCGCTGACCGCCTCTTCGGCCGAAGTGCGCAATGCCGCGGAAGGACTGAGCGGCACCGCAGAAGTGACCAATCAAAAGGCGGCCGATGTCGCACGGTCTTCGGAACAAGCGTCTGACAGCGTCGGCAATGTCTCCACCGCCGCCAGCGAGGTCGAGAAATCGATTGCGGCCCTCAACAGCCAAATCAGCGAGAGCGCGGCACGGGCGCGGGACGCCGCCACGCAGGCGGAGGACACCAACCGGATTATCGACGGCTTGAGCAGCAAGGCGGACCGGATCGGCGAGGTTCTGCAGCTCATCGTCGACATCGCGGAACAGACCAACCTGCTGGCCTTGAACGCGACGATCGAGGCCGCCCGCGCGGGCGAGGCCGGCAAGGGGTTCGCCGTTGTCGCAAACGAGGTGAAGTCTCTGGCGACACAGACCACGAAGGCGACCGGCGATATCTCGTCGCGCATTCAGGAAATCCAAACCGCAACCAACGACGCGGTCGGGGCCAACAAGCTGATCACCTCGACCATCGGCGCGGTCAATCAGATTTCCAGCAACATGGGAGAGGCCGTCGAACAACAAAACGCCGCCACCGCGGAAATCGTGCAGAGCGTCCGTCTGGCGAGCGACGGCACCAGCGTCGTCACCAAAGCAATCGCCAATGTGCAGGACGCCGCCGGCGAAACCGGTTCGGCGTCCGAGCATCTGCTGTCATCGGCGGGCGATCTGTCCCATCAGTCCGATCAGTTGAAGGCCCAGGTGGAGAAGTTCCTCTCCTCGGTCCGCAATGCCGCATAGAACCTAGCCGAGTATCGGAACAAGGAGACGGCCGCTTTCAGGAGCGGCCGTTTTGCTTTCCGTTGCCCAATGGTCAGGCGAGCGGCACGCCTTCGATCGTGATGCGGTGCATCAGCCGGCGGTGGCCGTGATAGTCGTTCAGCGCCTTGTGCCAGGTCGCCCGGTTATCCCAGATGGCGAGGGTGCCGTCTTCCCAGCGCAGGCGGCAGGTGAATTCCGGTTTCTTGCAATGAGCATAGAGAAAGCTCAGCAAGGCGTCCGACTCCTCCATGCTCCAACCGTCGATATGGGTGGTGAAGACCGGATTGACGTAGAGGCCGCGGCGGCCCGACAGCGGGTGAGTGATGACGACCGGATGGCAGGCATCCTGCGTCGCGGCGTCGGAACGTTGCAGCCGTCCGGTGCGGTACTTTTCGCTGTCTTCCGTCTCGGTCCCGAAGGCGTGACGGGAGGAATGCCAGGCCTTCAGCCCATCCAGCATCTCCCGAAACCCGGGAGACAGCGCCCTGTAGGCCGCATGCATGGAGGCGAACAACGTATCCCCGCCGACCGGCGGCAGATCGACCGCCTTCAGCAGCGAGCCCATGGCGGGTACCGTGTCGTAGGAATGGTCGGTGTGCCATTCCTCGCCCACGGCGTCGGTATGATCGGGTTCTTTCAAAACCGTGGCGATCCGGGGATGACTGTCCAACGGTTTGAAGAAGCGGTTGACGTTGATCTCACCCCACCGTTCGGCGAACGCGATATGTTCGTCCGGCGTCAGGCCGGCATTGCGGATGGCGATGACGCCGTGATCGGCGAAGGCCTGCCTGACAAGATCGAAGTCCGCATCGCTGGTAAGGTCCGCGCCCAGGATCTCGGCACCCAGATTTGGGGACAAGGGTCGAACGTCGATGGTCATGATGCACCCGCTCTAATCTTCAGGGGAGACAGGATACCCTCCCGGGAAGAGAGCGCAACAACCGCGGGACCATCGCCCTTCCGCCGTCAACGCCCGTGGTCGGCCCCCACATTGATGGCGCCTCCCGCGCCTCGGTCCCCGCCTTCTTGGGACGGGCGGGAGAGCGAAATGAACAGATCCTCCCCGTCCGGCACGTTCCGAGCAACCAGATCCGAGAGCCTGCTTGTCTGCCGGATCGTCTTCATGCCGTAGGGTGTGAACGTATCCCGGTTGAAAACGTTCTTGGAAAGCAGCGGGTTCGTAAGCGCCTGGGTGAAAGCGTCATGCGCCACCATGGTCGTCATCAGTTCGCCGAACAGCGCACCGCCGTCCGGATCCTCGGCGAACAGACCGATGAAGAATTCCACATTGTCGATATCGCCATAGAGCTGCAGCAGACGGTCCGCCAGGACCGGATCGCCGGTCAGTTCGTCGAAGTCGTCCAGGGGATCGAGGCCGAACCGGACCCGGTATTCATTGAAACCGCGCAGCCGGAAATCGCGCCCCATCTTAATGGCGTGGTACTCTGCCTCCAGCAAGAAGGTGGGCGTGTTCTGCAGCGAGATCCGCCCGGCGGACTGGCGCGACCCGCTTTCGAGGACGGTGCCGAGCCCATGGTCGGTGAGGATCTTGTTGTTGAAACGGAAGTCGCGCTGTCCATAGTCGGTACCGTCGATCCGCATATTGTCGGTGACCAACCCGTGCCAACGGTAGAGAAGATCGAATTCAAGCGCGATCCAGTTGGTCCGGTACCAGGGTTCATCTTCCGGAAAACCCGGATCGACCCGAAATATGTCCGCACCGATCGGCGAGATATGGTTGATATAGTCTTCGATCACGATCTTCAGCAGCAGAACGATGTTGATGTTCCGCGCGGTCTGAAACAGGCGCTCGTCGTCCCACGACGGATTGCGGGCCTTTAGTTCTCCGGCCAGACGGTTGTGCTCGCGCAGGAACAGCGTGCTCATGGCGGTATAGCCGACATTGGAATTGCCGCGCTCCAGCCCGCTGGCGAAGTAGAACTCCTTGCGCGCGTCCGGCAGATTGCGGGAAGCGAAGATGGCTTTCAGGACGGAATTGCCGTCTTCGTCTTCCCGCGCGTAGGGAAGACTTCTGTAGTGTTCCTTCACCTCCCCATCCGCGCCGAAAAGCGTGTCAGGGTACTCCGCGCCGCCGACCGTGGAAGACCGCAACCGGCCCCCCTCTAGGGATCGCAAGGTCCGCGTTGTTGCCTCCGTCAGGCCGTAGATCTGACACAGGTCGATTTCATGGTTGGAGGTGTTTTTGCGCCGGTCGCTGATATCGACGCGCAGAAAACTGTCGGTGAACCATTGCGCGAAAAAGGGAAACAGCAGGGTCGACCGCGGGCACTCCCGGAACGCCGTGCGGCGGAACAGATCGGTAACCTGGCCGACCTGATCGGGCGACCGATAGGGTGCATCCTCGGGAAGGCTGGCGGAGTAGCTTTCCGGTGCGGCGCGCAGATGGCGGCCGGAGAAATGCCGGTCGGTCAGCGACGCCCAGGAGGTATAGTCGCATATCTTCCCCTTTTCATCGGACCACAGGCTGAAAGGCCTTGGACGCGGCGGCGTCGCCTCCGCAAAGGAGTTGATCGCCAGCTTGCTGACGGTCTTCGGGGCAATGCCGCTGGCCAGCCGCGCTGCCAACTCTCGCAAATCGTCGAACATTCCTTGTCCCTCCCATAAGCGGGTCCGCATGCACTGCAGACGCGTGGAGGGACGATGCTACACGAGCTTTCGTGACCGCCCGATGTCGGAATGAGTCAATTTTAGAGGCTTGCCGAGAACCGGGGACGAAAGGCGAACCGCCCCGCATCCGGCGAACGGACACGCATGTTCGGTCCGGAGGGTCTAAAGATCCCGGATGGTCTCTTCCATCAGCCAGTCGACGACGCCGTCCAACGCCTCTTTTTCGCTGGCCCCGCCGGCCAGGGCCTCCTTATAGAGGCGCCGCTGGGTGTGGGCGCTGGTGCCGCGCTTCAAGATGGTGCGGGCATGTTCCGCTTCCTCGACGCAGTCCAGCATTTCCTGATCCTGGCGGGTCAGATCCAGGATCTCGTCCAGCAGGCCTTCATAAGGCGCCATCTTGCCCGCGCCGAAATCGATCAGCCCGGCATCGAAGCCGTGCCGCTGGGCGCGCCAGCGGTTTTCGTTGATCAGCATGTTATTGTAGGTGCGCCAGCGCTGGTTCGTCCGCCGCAACCGCATCAGCATGGAGAGCAGCGAGGCGTAGAGCGCGGCGATGGTGATGCCGTCATCCATATAGGTGCAGATGTCGGCGACGCGCATTTCCAGCGTCGGGAAACGGCAATGGGGCCGGATGTCCCACCAGATCTTGGAGGCATCCTCGACCAGGCCGACATTCACCATCGTATCGATATGCCGGTTGTATTGGCTCCAGCTGTCGAACCGTTCCGGCAGGCCGGTGCGCGGCAGTTCGTCGAAGATCGAAAGCCGGTAACAATGCAGCCCGGTATCCCGCCCGGCCCAGAAGGGGGACGAGGTAGAGAGCGCCAGCAAGTGCGGCAGGAAGTAGGAGATCTGCCCCAACAGATCGACCCGCAGATCGTCGTCGTCGATGCCGACATGCACATGCATGCCGCAGATCACCAGCCGGTGGGCCACATCCTGCATGTCGTTGGAAAGCGCGTTGTAGCGCTCCTTGTCCGTGTGGCGCAGTTCCCGCCAATTGGCGATCGGATGGGTGGAGGATGCGATCATCGCGAGCCCTTGGTCCTGAGCCGCCGAGGAAACCGCCTTGCGCAGCGAGGCGAGCTTTGCGCGCACATCCTTGATGGAATGGGCGACGGAGGTGCCGACCTCCACCTGGGCGCGCAGGAATTCTGGCGTGGCGAAACCGACATCGTCGCCGACCGCCTTGATCACTGCGTCGATCACCGCCTGGCTGCGCTCTGCATCTCCCGCCGGCTGCCGCGTTTCCGGATCGACAAGAAGATACTCCTCCTCGATCCCCACCGTGAATGAATTGTCGTAGGTACGCATGACAGAACGATGAACGCGGTTGCGGCGGGCGTCAATGGGGTGGGAAACCAAACTGAGGGCAGCACGAAGCCGCCCTCAGTTGCTATGCGACAGCTGTGACCCCAACCATCAGCACCGCCGCCCAGGAGACGAGGTAGACCGGCGTGCGGAGATACGGGACGCCGAGCGTGTAGACCAGCGCATGGCCGACCCGGGCGAGAAAGAAGATCTGGGCCCAGAAACCGATCGTGTCTCCCGCCGTCTCCCCCGCCAACAGGCCCGCGCCAAGCACCACGGCGGCGAAGGCGGGGAGCGTTTCCACCATGTTGAGGTGGGCGCGCTTGGCCCGTTGGGCCCATAGCGGCGGGGTGGGTTCGGTTGCCGGGAAGCCTTCCGGATAGTTGTTCAGGAAGGCGGGCAGCCCCCAGACGAAAACCCGCGCCAGGATGTAGGGTGTCCAAAGCAGCACGGCCAGCATGCCGCTGAGAACCAGATAGAGATATGCCTGTTCCACGATCACCCTCCGGTCTATGCGGCGAAGCCGTTGTAGATCGCTTCCAGCTTGTTGCCGAACGGATCGCGGATGAAGGCGGTGTAGACGTCGGCTTTCGGATAACCCGGGCGCGGACCGGGCTGGCCGGCGTCGGCGCCGCCCCGTTGCAGGGCCGCCTTGTGGAAATTGTCGACGGCATCGGGACCCGCCGCGGTGAAACAGATATGCGTACCGTTCCCGGCGCCCGACGCCTCGCCGTCTTCCGGCTTCATCACCAGAAACTGGACTTGGCCATTGCCATAGGCGGCGAAACCTTCGGTCGCGGCAAGCCGGCTAACGCCCAGCGCCGCCATCACGCCATCGTAGAAAGTGGTGGCTTGGCCGATATCCGGTACGCCCACGCTGAGATGATCGATAATGTTCATGACTTCATTCTTTCCAAGAAATGGGGTGGGCGCGGGAAACCGACCCCGCGCCCCGCCCGCAAAGTTGATTACAGATCGCCAGCCGCGACGCTGCGGATCTTCGGCCAATTTTCTTCGGCCTTGGCGATGGTGCCCGCTATGTCCTTCTGGAACAGGATGAAGATCTCCTCGTTCAGGAAGACGTAGAGTTTGCCGTCGACGAGCGCCGCGAATTCCGGATCGCCGTCGAACTTCTTGCCGACCGAAACGCCGTAGGTGCAGAAGCCCCCGTTTTGCGGCAGGTACGCCGCCGGGTTGGCTTCGAAGGCGGCCTTGGATTCGGCCGAGTCGAAATAGTAGGCGACGCCGTCATGGACTGCCGTGTAGCGGGCCGTGCCGTCCAGTCGGTTGCCCAGTTCGATAAAGGCGACGGGGTCGACCCCATGCAGGCCCAACGGCGCGCCCGCGGCGGTCAGACCGGAAGAGGTGTTGTATTCGTCCGCGGCGAAGGCGGCGGGGCTGGCGGTCGCGATCAGTCCGGCGACGGCGAGCGCGGCGAGAGGCAGTTTACGGATCATGGTTCATCCTTTCGGTTCTTACTGTGTGAAACCGCGATCAAGAGACCCCTCCGTTTCGCGGCAGGATGGACCGACACGGCCCGTCCTTGTGATGAACCGCTAGATGACGCCGATTGGACTTTTGGACAATATGATCAGATGAATTGTGGACTGAGCGCTAAACAGTCCGGACGATCTGCATCGAATTGTGGGTAGATTGGCGGTCTTACTGCAGGCCGCGGCGATAGTCCGAGGGCGATAGGCCGAACTTTCCGGAAAAGGCCCGGCTGAAAGCGGCGGAGGAGAGGTAACCGGTTTCCGACGCGACCCGCTGGACGGATTTCTGCGTGCCGTCCAACAGCGACAACGCCTTTTGCAGCCGCCAATCCGCCAGATACCCAACCGGCGCCAGGCCGACCAGATCCTTGAATTTGTCCGCGAAGGCGCTGCGCGACATGCCAACCTCGGCGGCCAGACTGGCGACCGACCACGGTTTTTCGGGGGCCGCATGGATCAATTTCAGCGACTTGCCGATCTGCGGATCGCGCAAGCCGGACAGTACGGACGCGAGCGCCGCGTCCTGGGCGACGCCGGCGCGGATCACTTCGGCGAACACCACCTCGGACAGTTTCTTGACCGCCGTCTCGGCCCCCAACGCATCCGAGAAGACCCGCCGCGCCATCAGCCGCAGCAGTTCGTCCAGCCAGGGTTCGCCAAGCCGCATGGCGTTGGTGATGAGGATGTGATCGGGCAGCGCGCTGAGCACCGGATGCCCCGCCAGGGCGCGGAAGTTGAAATGCCCGCAGACCATCTGGGTCGAGGCATCCTTGTCCATCGGCCCGACCGCGAGCACACCTTCACCATCATAGCCGGCCACGCTCAACACCGTCTCCAGTGGCGGCGCGGGCCGTCCCGGCCTGTCGGAAAGAATGTGGGAACGGCCGCCCGGTATCATCACCATGTCGCCCGGCCCCAGCCTGACACTGGGCCCGTCCACAATCTCGACATGGCAGACGCCCTGCATGACCAGGTGAAAACGCGCCGCGGGCGCCAGATCCGGCACGGTCACCGCCCAATCCCCGGAAAAGTCCGTCCGGAAGTAGAGCGCGCCCTTAAGGTCCAGCGTCTCCAGAATGTCATCGAGTATGTCCATGGCCGCAGTTTCCGTATTTCCCGCACACCGTCCGGAAAATATGGATCATCTGCAAAGAGTCGAGACACTGTCCCGTGATCGGGGAAGACCGCTAGCTTCTGTGCAAAGTGAATTGGGCGGGGTCGGCCAACACCGTCTGCAGGGCGCGGCCCAGGATCTCCGCATAGCCGACCTGCCCGGCTTCGTCGCCGATCAGATCCTGCCTTACCTCAAAGAGGACATTCGGGATACCCATGGGCAGCGCGTGGCGTTCGATGGTGTAGCCGTAGGCGTCCTTGCCCGAATAGGGCTTGTTGTCGCCGATGGAAAGATCGGGGTTCTGTTCGCGCAGCGCGTCGATCACCGCGCGGGCCAGCCGCTCGTCCCGATTGTAGAGCACACCGATGTGCCAGGGCCTTTTGGCGCCCCGCATCTCGTCCGTGCAGGAATGAACCGAAATCACCACGGGCGCTTCCAACTGGCTGTCGTGGGCCGCCGTTTTGCGTGCGGACATCACGTGTTCCACCGCCTCGTGATACGGCAGGAACAGTTCCTCGACGCGGAGATGCCGGTCCTCGTCCGAGAGGTTCCGATTGCCGGGCACGATATGACCGTCGCTGATCTCCCGCACACTGGTGAAATCGTCGACCGGGCGGTTGATATCGATCACCAACCGGGAGTAGCCGCTGATCACCGCCGGCATGTCCAGCATTTCCGCCAAGCGGTCGGCGATTCCCTGCGCCCCGATATCGTAGGCGATGTGATAGTTCAGACAGTCCGGCGTCAGGCCCAGATCGCCCAGACGGCGCGGAATCGCGTTGGAGGCATGGTCACAGACGATCAGTCCCGCCGCCCTTCCCTGGGCGTGGGCGATCCGGTAAGCGGGTGGATCCGTAGGCTCAAGCAGACTTCCGGCTCCCGCAACGACAGCTTCGGCGCGCATCAGTATGACCGTGTCGTGAAGGTTGTCCGACTATGGCGGACCGGGGTTCGCCTTTTCTAGACCACCGTAGTAAATATTCTCTTTACGCGCGAAAGCAACCGGAAAGGAAACCAAGGCCGCGATGGCGAAACCGCTGAACGAGAACGAGCGCGACAAGCTGCGCAAGGTGATCAGCGTGATGCGATCGGCCACGATCGAGGGCGAGCGCGCCGCCGCCCAGGTCGCCGCCGAACGGATCGCAGCCGCCAACGGCCTGACCCTTGAAGAAGCGGAGTTGGAAGCCTTCCCGGAGGAAGACGACGGCCACCTCAGCACCGACGAGCGCACCGCCCAGCGGCGCGAAGCCGAACGCTGGGCCGCCAATATGGTCCGGATGACCGAGGCCTACGAATCCTCGGAACGCTACCGGGTGATGATGGCGCGGGAGGAAGCCCGCCGCCGCGGCTTGCGCGACGAGGACGAGAATGCCCGCCCGCGCGCCAAAATCGGGCCGAGTAGCCAACGCACCTACATCCCGGGCAAGGCGGATGAGTTCCGGCTGATCGCCAGCCTCCTGCGGGACGGTGTCGGGCTTGCCCGTACAGCGGAAATTCTCGGCATCAGCACGATCGCGGTCGCCCGTGTCTGGCTGTTGACGCGCGGCAACCGGAAAGCCGCCTGACCGCCTGTGCGCCGCCGCGTAACGGGCCGCAATCTCCCGATCAATGCCCCTATTCAGGCTCTTGGCATTCGCTGAACTGGTGATACCATCAGACCAATAACAAGAGCCTGTCCGGGTGGGACACATGCCGCCGCAAAAACTGAAACCGATCAGCCACGAGAACCTGGGCGACCGGGTGGCTGCCGAGGTCCTGCGTCTGATCGCCGCCGGCGAAGTGCCGCCGGGCGAACGCCTGCCGTCCGAACGGCGGTTGGCCGAGATGCTGGAGGTGAGCCGGGTCTCGGTCCGCGCCGGGTTACAGAAACTCAAGGCACAGGGCCTGCTGAGCGCGGTGCGCGGCGGCGGTACGCGGGTGGCCGAGCCGATCTCGACCGGCGATCCGGCGTTGGCGGCCCTGGCGCAGATCGACCGCGGAAGCCTGACGGATCTGTTGGAAATCCGCACCCTGCTGGAAGGCTGGGCGGTGCGGCGCGCGGCGGCCAGCGCTTCGGACGAGGATATCGCCTTAATCCGCGAGCAATTCGCCCGCATGGAAGACCCGTCGGAAGACAAGGCTCAGGCGGATGTCGACTTTCACATGGCCATCGCAAAAGCGTCCCAAAGCACGGTTTACCGCCACCTGCTGGGCGTGATCCGCTCTACCCTGATGGAAATGCTGCACTATCACCGTTTCGAGCTTTTCGGACAGCCGGAGGACGACGCCACGGTAATGGAACAGCACCGGACGATCATGGAGGCGATCGCCACCCGGGACCCGGAATTGGCCGAACAGAGGATGAAGGCGCACCTGGACTGGGTCCGCGGTCATTACATCGAGGCCGGTCTGGTCACCTGATCCTTTCCTTGCAGGCACCTGAAATCTTCTGAAACCCGCAAGAACCGTGTGGCGCCCGTCGTGAAGCCATGATACGGGGCGGACATGCAACACCCCTTGGAAACCGCCGCCGGTCCTGCGACCGCACGCGCGAGCGTCGCCGTGCTGGCGGCGATCGTGATCGCCTGCAGCGGTTTCGCCTACAGCCTGGGCATGACCTATCCGGTGATCGCCCTGGTGCTCGAGATGCGGGGTTTCAGCGAGTCCGAAATCGGGTTCAATTCCTCCATCGCGGGGGCGGGACTGCTGGCATCGGCCTTTATTGTACCGCGTCTGGCGCAACGCATCAGTTACCGTTTTCTGATCATGATCAGCGCGGTATGCGCGGCGGCGACCGTGTTGACCATGACGCTGCTGGACGGCTTCTGGCCCTGGCTGACGGCGCGGTTCCTGCTGGCATTGGGCGTCGCCGGCATGTTTATCGGCACGGAGGCCTGGATCAGCGAACTGGTCGAGGAACGGCGCCGCGGGCTTGTGATGGGGCTTTATGCGTCAACCGTTTCGGCGGCCTTCGCACTCGGTCCGATGACCATTCCCTTGATCGACCTTGCGACGCCGGTGCCGTTTCAGATCTGCGCGGCCGTCGTCCTGACCAGCGGGCTGGCCGTCTACCCGCTAAGGCGCTGGGACATATTGGCCGAGCGCAGCGAGAGCACCGCCCTTTGGCCGGTCCTGCTGACCGCGCCGGTGGTGATGTACGCCGTCCTGACAATGGGGATGTTCGAGGCCGCCGCTTTGAGCCTGCTGCCGGTCTATACGCTGGAGCGCGGCTATGACACCGACATGGCGGCATGGCTGGTATCCGCGCTTGCTTTCGGTTCTTTCTTCGCCCAGCCCATCATCGGCCGGCTGAGCGATTATTTTCCGGTCCGGCCCCTGCTTTTCGTCTGCGGGTCGATTTCCGCCATGCTGTGCGTGGTTATCCCGTTCCTGGAGTTGGACAGTTGGGCGATGTTGCTGGCGCTCGGCGTTCTGGGCGGCACATCCTTCGGCGGCTACACGCTCGCGCTGGTCAGCCTTGGACGGCGCTTCCGGGGCGCGGCGCTGGCCGCGGCCATGGGATGCACGGCGATCGCCTGGGGCGCGGGCGGAATCATCGGGCCGGCCACCGCGGGCCCGGCAATGGAATGGTACGGGCCGGACATGCTGCTGCACGTTTTGGCAACGCTCTTTGTCACGCTGATGGTGTTTACCGCGGTGCGGTCACTCCTGCTGGCAAGATCGGCGAACCGCGCGGCCGGTCATCAATAGCCGCGGGATGGATCGACCACGTTGGACAGGGGGGATCCAGCAATAAACCGGTCCAGATTGTCCACGAAGGCGTCGAACATCCGGGCCCGCCAGTCCGGCACCAGATCCGCCATATGCGGCGAGACCACGACCTTCTTGTGCTCCCAGAAGGGATGATCCGCCGGAAGCGGCTCTTCGTTGAAGACATCTAGAATGGCGCACGAGACCTTGCCGTTGTCCAAGGCCTGCAGCAGGCCTTCCTCATCCACGACGGGACCGCGGGACAGGTTCAGCAACACGGTGCCTCGCCCCATGCAGGCAAAGGCGCTTTTGCCGATCAAGCCGACGGTCTTGGAGGTTTCCGGGACATGGACACTGACGAAGTCAGCCCGCGCCATCGCATTGCACAACCGTTCCTCGGGCAGCAGCAGATCCACGTCCGGCGTCGGGATATCCCGTGCGCGCATGCCGATGACGCGCATGCCGAGCATCTTCGCCCGCCGCGCCACCGCGCGTCCGACATGCCCCAGCCCGATCACCGAAATGGTTTTCCCGGCAAGCGGCGTCCAAGGATGCTGGCGCCATTCCCGGCGGTGCTGCTGGGCCATCAGTGCCGGAAAGCCGACATTGGCCATCTGCACCGCACTCAGCGTGTATTCCGCGAGAAACTCACTGAGCACCCCACCGGCGTTGGTGACCGTGACGCGGTCCGTAGCCCAGGCGCCGAGATGCTCCACCCCCATCCCCGCATTGGCCACCCAGCGTACCGAGGGATGATCGACGACCGGCCGCACGCTGTCTTTGGGAATACCGGGGCCCGTCATCACGAAAACCGCCGTCGGATCGACGGTTTTCAACATGCCGGGGATGTCCCGGGCGTCGGAGCAGACAGCGAACGGCAGCCCGCGCAAACGATCTTCGCGCGGTCGCAGGAAGCTGGCCGGTTCTTCCGCCACCAGCAGCAGGCTCTGCGGATCCTTCTCCGCCATCGGGTCGCCACTCCATCCGGTTCGAACGGCTCAATATAGGCCGTTCGGTACGCAGGACCGGATCAAACCTTCAAGCCACAGGACAATTTTTTGAGATCGCCCCGTCACCGACCGCGGCCGACGGCCGCGGCAGCCAGGCAATCAGGCGTCGATGCGCCGGTATTTGATCCGGTGCGGCTGGTCCGCTTCCTGACCCAGGCGCGCCTTGCGGTCGGCCTCGTAGTCCTCGTAATTGCCCTCGAACCAGACCACTTCGCTCTCCCCCTCGAAAGCCAGGATGTGGGTCGCGATCCGGTCCAGGAACCAGCGGTCGTGGGTGATCACCACGGCGCAGCCGGCAAAGTCCAGCAGGGCTTCTTCCAAGGCGCGCAGCGTATCGACGTCCAGATCGTTGGTCGGTTCGTCGAGCAGCAGGACGTTGGCGCCGGATTTCAGCATTTTCGCCAGATGCACCCGATTGCGTTCCCCGCCGGAAAGCACGCCGACCTTTTTCTGCTGATCGCCGCCCTTGAAATTGAACGCTCCGACATAGGCACGGCTCGGCATTTTCCGCTTGCCGAGTTCGACCATATCCTCGCCGTCGGAGATTTCTTCCCAGACCGATTTCTTGGCGTCCAGCGCGTCGCGGGACTGATCCACATAGCCAAGCCGCACGGTATCGCCCAGACGCAACGACCCGTCGTCCGGGGTTTCATTGCCGGTGATCATCCGGAACAGCGTCGTCTTACCGGCGCCGTTCGGCCCGATGATGCCGACGATCCCGCCCGGCGGCAGTTTGAAAGTGAGATCGTTGACCAAAAGCTTTTCACCGAACGCCTTGCGCACGTGATCCGCTTCGATAACCAGATCGCCCAGGCGCGGACCGGCAGGAATGACGATCTGTGCGGTTTCGGTCTGCTTGTCTCCCGCCTGCTGCAGCAGATCCTCGTAAGCCTTGATACGGGCCTTGGACTTCGCCTGACGCGCCCGGGGGCTCGCCGAGATCCAGTCGCGTTCGCGCGCGATGGTCCGCATGCGGGCCGCTTCCTCGCGGCCTTCCTGTTCCAGGCGCTTCTGCTTCTGTTCCAACCAGGAGGAATAATTGCCCTCGTAGGGAATGCCGCGTCCGCGGTCGAGTTCCAGGATCCAGCCCGTCACATTGTCCAGGAAGTAGCGGTCGTGGGTCACCATTACGACGGTGCCCGGATAGTCCGCCAAGAAACGCTGCAGCCAGGCAACCGATTCAGCATCCAGGTGGTTGGTGGGTTCGTCGAGCAGAAGCATGTCGGGTTTCGACAACAGAAGACGGCACAGCGCCACCCGGCGCCGCTCGCCGCCGGACAGCTTATCCACCGGACTGTCTCCCGGCGGGCAGCGCAGGGCATCCATAGCAACCTCGACATTGCGCTCCAGATCCCAGGCGTCCGCCGCGTCGATTTTTTCCTGCAACTCCGCCTGTTCGCCGATCAGCGCCATCATCTCATCGTCGTCGGTGACCTCGCCCAACTTCATCGACACTTCGTTGAAGCGGTCCACCACGGCTTTCAGTTCCGCCATGCCTTCCATGGCGTTCTCCGCCACGGTTTTGTCGTCATCCAGCTCCGGCTCCTGCTGCAGATACCCGATTTTCACACCGTCGGCGGCCCAGGCTTCGCCATTATATTCATTGTCGATCCCGGCCATGATCCGCAGGAGCGTGGACTTCCCCGCCCCGTTGTAGCCCAGCACGCCGATTTTGGCGCCTGGCAGGAACTGCAGATGGATATCCTTGAGGACCTGTTTGCCGCCGGGATAGGTCTTGGACAGACCGCGCATGCCAAAAACGTACTGATAGGATGCCATGAAATGAGCGCCTTGTGTGAGGAGTGGGGATCGCGCCGGTTTCTAGCCGAAGCGCGGTGTCGGATCAACGCTCAATCGCTGGCCGGAAAGCCGCGGAAATCCAAGGAATCCGCGGTTCGTCTCGCAAACAAGGGCGAATCGGGTTCTTGCTTTGGGGTGTCCATTTCCTACATACAACGCTAGAGTCGAATGAAGTGAAGGCAATGGCCGGAATGTTAGATATGCACGCGAAATTCCCGATCGGACAGATCGTGCGGCACAAGCGGTTCGGATTCCGTGGCGTAATCTATGACGTCGATCCGGAATTCAACAACACCGAGGAATGGTACGAGAGCATTCCCGCGGAAATGCGGCCACGGAAGGATCAGCCCTTCTATCACCTGTTCGCGGAGAACCACGACAAGACGCCTTACATCGCCTACGTCTCCGAACAAAATCTGGAGCCGGAGGATTCGGACGTGAAGATCCGCCACCCGGGCATCGAGGAGTTCTTCGAAGGCAAGGAAGACGGCGTCTACAAACCGCGCCAGAAACTTAACTAGCCGGATAGGCCGCCCTTTCCGGCGGCCGGCCGGTGAAAGGTCCGCTGCACCGAGGGAAACAGACGATGAGCGTTGGACCATTCGGCAAGGGAAACAATCTGCCTCACGGGACCCCAGGGCAGCCCAGCAACCAGCGCCGGATTCTGGGCAATGTCATCCTGGTTCTTACCGTATCGATCGTCTTGGCCAGCATCACCCCGGATGAACTCCGCGCCGCCGCCGTGGCGAGTTTCCTGTTCTTTGTTTCAATCGGCGTCGCCGTTTCGGCGTTGCTCCGGCGCGAGCGGGCCTTTGTAAACCGCATTACCCGCTGGGACCTTGCGGCACTTTTCTATTTCTGCAGCGTTTGCATGAACGCCTTCGTCGACGAAGAGGCCGTTCGGGCCCTACTGGAACAAGCGCAGCAATCGCAACAGCTCGTGTTCCCCTCCTCGACCGAAGACGCGCCCGTCAGCCAGTAATCCCGCAACCACGAAATCCGCCTTTACTCCGTCCGATCGATTGCCATGCTGCCATCCGCCACGTCCTACCAGGATCTGATCGGCTCGTTCCGCTGGTCCATTCCAGAGGCCTACAATATCGGGGTCGACGTCTGCGACAGACACCCGCCCGAGAGGACGGCGCTCATTCATCTGAAAGCGGACGGCCGCACAGACACCTACAGCTTCGGAACGCTGAAGGCTTTGTCGAACCGGTTCGCCAACACGCTTGCGGTGCATGGCGTAACCCGGGGAGATCGGATCGGCATTCTCCTGCCGCAGGCGCCGGAAACCGCCGTCGCTCATATCGGGGCCTATAAATCCGGGCTGGTCGCAACACCCTTGTTCACGTTGTTCGGAGAGGACGCGCTGCACTACCGGCTCGACGCCTGCGCGGCATCGGCTGTGGTCACCGACCGCGAAGGCGCCGCCAAACTGTCGGCCATCCGCGACCGGCTCCCGGCGTTGAAAACCATATTCTGCATCGATGGGCCGGACATGGGCGCGGTCGATTTCCATCAGGCACTCTCCCGCGCGAGCGACAGGTTCGCGCCGGTCGCCACCAAAGCCGACGACCCGGCATTGATCATCTTCACTTCCGGCACGACAGGCCCGCCGAAGGGCGCGCTGCACGCCCACCGCGTGCTGCTGGGGCACCTGCCCGGCGTCGAATATCCGCATGATTTCTTTCCCAAACCGGGCGACCTGTTCTGGACGCCCGCCGACTGGGCCTGGATCGGCGGTCTTATCGACGTTCTATTGCCCTCCCTGCATCACGGCATGCCGGTGCTGACCCATCGGGCCGCGAAATTCGATCCGGAAGAGGCGTTCCGCCTGATCGCGGACCACAAGATCCGCAACATGTTCATGCCGCCGACGGCGCTCAAGCTGATGCGTCAGGTCGAGAACCCGAAAGCGCGCTGGGACTACGATGTCCGGTCCATAGGCTCGGGCGGCGAGAGCTTGGGTGAAGAATTGCTGAGTTGGGGCCGCGAGACCTTCGATATTCCCATTAACGAGTTTTATGGCCAGACCGAGTGCAATCTGGTGGTCGGGAACAACACTAGGTTCGACAAAGTCAAACCCGGGTCCATGGGCCGGGCCATCGCCGGGCACGATGTTGCGGTCATTGACGACGACGGCAACCGCCTGCCGCCGGGAGATGTGGGCCATATTGCCGTGCGCCGCCCGGACCCGGTGATGTTTCTGGAATACTGGAACAACCCGCAGGCCACGGCGGACAAGTTCATCGGCGACTGGCTGGTGACCGGCGACACCGGGTCCCTCGATGAAGAGGGTTTCTTCTGGTACGGCGGGCGCGCGGACGATGTCATTACGTCAGCCGGTTACAGGATCGGGCCTGGCGAGATCGAAGATTGCCTGATCAAACACGACGCGGTGGCTATGTCCGCGGTTGTCGGGGTGCCCGATCCGCTGCGGACCGAAATCGTTAAAGCCTTTATTGTCCTGCGGGAGGGGGTATCGCCGACGGATACGCTCGCTGCCGAAATACAACAGTTCGTGAAAAAACAACTGGCGGCCCACGAGTACCCCCGCCAAATCGAGTTCATCGACGCCCTCCCCATGACCACGACCGGCAAGATAATGCGGCGCGAGCTGCGGGCCCGGCATTTGACCTAACCATCAGCCGCGGGTGTCAGCCGGTTCCTTTTGGCGTACGCGCGGCCCGTGTCTCCCGATAGATGATGAAGATGCCGCTGGCGGCGATCACAGCGCCGCCTGTCCAGACATTCAGCGGCGGAACATCCCCAAACACCATGTAACCAAGCAGCGCGGCCCAGATCAGCGCCGTGTATTCGAAAGTCGAGATCACACCGATCTGCGCCGACACAAAGGCTTTCGTCAGCAAGAGGTGCCCCACCAGGGCGAGAACCGCCATGCCCGCCATAAGGCCCCAGACCTCCCTGTCCATCGGCTGCCAGACAAAGGGCGACATCACGGCCGCCACGATCGTTACACCGAGGTTGAAATAGAACACCAGAACGAATGCCGACTCCGTGTCGCTCAACCACCGGCCGACCAGAAACAGTCCCGAGTAGGCCGCCATGGCAACCAGCACCAGCAGAAGGACAGGATCGAAAGCGATACCGGCTGGGTTCATTGCGATCGCCACCCCGCAGAAGCCGATCAGCACCGCCGCCCAGCGATAGGGCCCCACTCGTTCTTTCAGCACCAGGGGGGAAAGCGCGGTCATCAGGATCGGCGCAGCGAAAAAGACAACGGTCGCGTCCGCCAGGGGAACCGTTTTCAGCGCTGTGAAGAAACTCAAAGGCGCCAGAATACCGATGATCCCGCGCAGCAAGACGAGTGTCAGGCGTTTCGTTTTGACCCCTTCCAACCCACCGCCAAAGGGCAGCCACGCCAGCATCATGACCAGTACGAACACCCCCCGGACGAACAGGATCTGCCCCGGGTGATAGTCCGCCTGGACCAACAGTTTCGCGAAGACATCCATGCCGGTCAGTACGAACATGCCGGACATCATGTAGAATATCCCGGCAATCGCATGATCCTGGCGGATTGCTGATGGCGGTGCGGTCATCGTACAACTCCAGAAAGAACAGGGGACGGTCTGTCCCAGAAATACCGGCGGCGCAACAGGGCCTTCGGGAAAAAGGAGAAAATCCGGTGAGTTCAACGATCGATTACTATTACTCGCACTACTCCCCCTGGGCCTATATGGGCCATCAGCGCCTTATCGACTTGGCCGCCACCTATGGGGCGGCGTTGCGCTTCAAACCGGTGGACGGGGGCGCAGTCTTCGCTGTCAGCGGCGGCCTGCCCTTGCCGAAACGCCCGATCCAACGGCAGAACTACCGGATGGTGGAACTGAAGCGCTGGCGCGACGCGACCGGCCTGCCGCTCACCCTGAAACCGAAGTTTCATCCCGGGCCGGATCGGCCGGCCGCGCTGGCCGCCCTCGCCGCGGCCAGCCTCGGCGCCGATATCGGCAGTTTCTCGCTCGCCCTGATGCGAGGCTGCTGGGTTGACGAGAAGGACCTCTCGGACCCCGACACGCTCGCAGGGATCGCCACTGCAGAGGGCCTCGACGGGGCGGCTGTGCTTGCGGCAGCCGAAAGCGAGGCCATCGTCGCGCAGTTGGAAACCAACACCGAAGACGCCAAGGCGGCAGAGGTCTTCGGTTATCCCTGGTACATCGTCGACGGCGAGCCTTTCTGGGGCCAGGATCGGTTGGACTTCGTGGAAACCAGGCTCGCGGGCTAGTGCGCTAGATCCTGTCCAACGCGGCAATCGCATCGGCGACATGCTGCCGGACCGCCGCCGCGTCGACCTTTGTCAGAACCAGCGTATCGCCCGCCGCGTCCGGCGTCGCGATGGTGCGCCCATAGTCGGGTCCGGGCGTCGTAACCACCTCTACCCGGCAGCGTTCTCCGTCGAACAGGTCGGGACGCTCCAGATAGACAGGGACACAAGGGTCGTGCAGCGCTTTGCTGCGGCTTTTGTATCCGCCCAGCATCGCCGCGGCCGCCATACCATAGCGGCCGCCCCGTGCCGACAGGCCGGCGATCCAAGCCTCGTCCGCCGCAACCTGGAGCGTGACGTCCAGACCGATCATCACCTTCTCCACCGGCGCCGCGAAAACCAGGGCGGCTGCGTCCGGGTCCGCCCAGATATTGAATTCGGCGGCCTCCGTAACGTTTCCGGGAACAAAACCGGCTCCCCCCATCAGAACGACCCGCGGCAGCTTGCCCGCCAGATCCGGCGCCCGCTGCAGAACCTGCGCGATGGTCGTCAGCGGACCGACGGGACACAGGGTGACGGGTTCGGAGCGGCACGCCCCTACGATGAAGTCGGCAGCCGACCGGCCGGACGCCGGCGGGACCGGCACACCGGCTTCCCAGCCGCCCAACCCGTTCCCGCCATGGATATCGACCGCATCCCGGGTTGCCTCCCGCACCAGCGGGCGGTCCGCTCCCGCAAAGACAGGCAGGTCGGGGCGGCCGAGAAATGCAGTCAACAGCCGGGCATTCTCGAAGGTCACCGGCAAGGGCATGTTGCCCGCAACCGCGGTCACGGCCAGCAGGGAAAAATCTCTTGCCGGGGCCAGCGCACACATCAAGGCAATCGCGTCATCGACCCCCGGGTCGCAGTCGACGATCACTTTTGCGCATTCATCCGGTTGGTTCATTTTGGCCCCCGTTTCATCAGACCGTTTCTGTGTGCGATGCGATAGCTGCACCGCAATACCGCAATTTCCGTACGTGATTGTCCCGATAAACGCACAATCCTTATCATCGTTCCTAACAAATTGAAAAGATTAGATCTTTTTTTCGAGCCGATCACTTTGGTTCTTGGGGCGGATCGTGAAAGTGATTATATTTGGGTAATAATATTTCAATCCTCGCCCCACCGGCCCGGCCCTGATCGGCGAAGGATTTTGGGGCTGCATCGCGCCCAACACGCCATATTCAGGAGGAGTTCGACATGGCACTTTTCGGATCGGTTCATTTCGACAATCACGAGCAGGTCGTCTTCTGCCATGACGAGGTATCGGGCCTGAAAGCCATCATCGCGGTCCACAACACCAACCGGGGTCCCGCGCTCGGCGGTTGCCGGATGTGGGACTACGAGAGCGAGGACGAGGCGGTCACCGATGTACTGCGTCTGGCGCGTGGGATGACCTATAAGAACGCTTTGGCCAACCTGCCTTACGGCGGCGGCAAGTCGGTGATCATCGGGGACGCCAAGAAAATCAAAACGCCGGCCATGATGCGCGCTATGGGCCGCATGGTCGAGCGTTTGAGCGGCACCTACATCATCGCCGAGGATGTCGGCACCAACCCGGACGATATGACGGAAATCCGCCGCGGCACGCCGCATGTCAAAGGCGTGAAAGGCGAAGGCGGCGATCCATCCCCGGCGACGGCCTTCGGCGTGTTTTCCGGCATCGTCGCCTCGGTCAGGCACAAGCTCGGCAAAGATAGTCTCGCCGGTGTGCGCGTCGCGGTGCAGGGCCTGGGTCATGTCGGATACGATCTGGCGCAGCAGCTCCGGGCCGCCGGCGCCGATCTGGTCGTAACCGATATCGATACCGCCGCCCTCGACCGGGCCGCGGTTGAACTCGGCGCCGACGTCGTGGCGCTGGACGCAATCTACGACGCGGATGTCGACGTCTACGCGCCGTGTGCACTGGGTGCGACCGTCAACGAAACCACGATCCCGCGGCTGAAAGCCAAGATCGTTGCCGGGTCCGCGAACAACCAACTGGCGACCGAGGCCGATGGAGATTCGCTGGCCGCGCGCGGCATCCTCTACGCGCCGGACTATGTCATCAATGCGGGCGGCGTCATCCATATCTACCATGAAGGACCGGACTACGATCACGACCGCGCCTTCGCCCATGTCGGCGGAATCGACGACGTTCTGATGGAAATCTACGCCCTGGCGGAGCGGGACGGGCTGGCAACGCACACCGCCGCCGACCGCCTGGCGGAGCAGAAGTTCCGTCTCAACGACGCGAAGCAGGCCGCCTAGGGGAAGACCGGCCCATTTGTGGACAGGCTCAGGCTCCGGTGATCAACTGATCGCCGGAGCTTTTCTTTTGGGGGGTTTCGTGAGCGAAGAATCTCATACCGGCGGGTGTCTGTGCACCGCGGTTCGCTATCGGGTGGAGGGACCGCTGCGGTCGGTCGTTGCCTGCCATTGCCGCCAATGCCGCAAAACCAGCGGGCATCATGTCGCCGCCACCAACGCGGCTGCGCGCGACACTGCGATCCAGAGTAGCGATGACGCCTTGGTCTGGTTCCGCTCTTCCGAGGCGGCCGAGCGAGGATTTTGCGGACGCTGCGGCAGCAACCTGTTCTGGCGCATGATCGACGGCGACCGTATCGCCATCATGGCCGGCAGCCTGGACGAGCCAACGGGCCTGACGCTGGACCGGCACATATACTGCGCATTCAAAGGCGACTACTATGCCATCCCGGAAGGGCACGAGACCTTTCCGGAAAGCGACTAGAGCCTGTCCCCTTTGCATTGAAGCAACGGCGATCGCCTTGCCGACCCGTTTGGGGCCGAACAGTGCCCGGATCTGCCGTTTTTGATTTTGCTCAAATCCCCGTCGGATTCCGCCGATCTAAAGTGACCTTCATGAGATTCTGCGATTGCAAATGATTTTCATTTGCTTTAAGTGCGTGGGTCGTAGCTTTGATACCGACGCGCGATTGCATTCACGCGCCGGAAACACTCAGTAACTGGAGATTAGAATGAAACTTGGGGGTCTTCTCGGCGCGGTTGCCTGCGCCGCCCTGCTCGCCACCAGCCAGGCACATGCGGCGGGCGAGCTTAATCTTTATTCGTCGCGTCACTATGACACGGACGAGCGGCTCTACAGCGCCTTCGAAGAAAAAACCGGCATCAAGATCAACCGGATCGAGGACAAGGCCGACGCGCTGATCGAACGGATCAAAGCCGAAGGCGCAAACAGCCCGGCGGATATCTTGTTGACGGTGGATGCGGGCCGCCTCTGGCGCGCCGATCAGGCCGGCATCCTGCAGCCCGTTCAGTCCGAAACCCTTAACACCAGAATCCCGGAATGGCTGCGTCATCCGAGCGGTCATTGGTACGGCTTTTCCCAGCGTATCCGGATCATCTTCTACGATAAGACCAAGGTGAACCCGCAGGACATTCAGACCTACCAGTCCCTGGCGGACCCGAAACTCAAAGGCATGGTCTGCACGCGCTCGTCGGGCAACATCTATATGCTTTCGCTGATGTCTTCGATGATCAACCATCTCGGACCGGACGAGGCCGCGACCTGGGCCGAGGGCGTCTGGAACAACCGCGCCCGCGATCCGGCCGGCGGCGACACCGATCAGCTGCGCGGCATCGCGTCCGGTGAATGCGCGATCTCCGTTTCCAACACCTACTATTTCGCCCGCGCCTTGCGGAAAGACGTGAAGGGTTTGGATGACGCGGCGATGGCCAATATCGGCTGGGTCTTCCCGAACCAGGAGTCCTTCGGCTCGCACGCCAACATTTCCGGTGCCGGCGTTGTCGCAACGGCGCCGAACAAGGACAACGCCGTCAAGTTCCTGGAGTACCTCGCCAGCGATGAAGCGCAGCAGTACTTCTCCGCGGGGAACGACGAGTATCCGGCTGTGATGGGCGTAGGCCTGTCGGAAAGCGTCGCCAAGCTGGGGATCTTCCGGTCGGACACGCTGAACCTGTCGGCCCTGGGCGAAAACCAACCAACCGCACAGAAGATCTACGACCGGATCGGCTACCGGTAAGCCACGGCACATTGGATCGGCTGAAGGGCGCACCTCGGTGCGCCCTTTTTGCTGCGGGCCGTCAGACCGCGGTGGTCTTTTCGCCCGGCCGGGACTTCATGATGGCGCGGCTCAAGATGATCAGCGGTAAGAGCCCGACCGCGACAATCACCAGGGACGGCGTCGCCGCCTGGGTGAGGCGCTCGTCCTTGGCCAGGTTATAGGCCTGGATCGCAAGCGTATCGAAGTTGAACGGCCGCATGATCAGTGTCGCCGGCAGTTCTTTCATGACATCGACGAACACGATCAGCCCCGCCGTCAGAAGACCGCCGGACATGATCGGCGCGTGGATGCGTACAGCGGTCGCCGCGGGTCCGTGCCCAAGCGTCCTGGCCGCGTCCTCCATGCTTGGGGTCACCTTGCCCAAGCTGGCCTGCACCGTGTTCAGCGACACCGCCATGAAACGCACCAGATAGGCGAGGACGAGGGCCGCCAGACTGCCGGTCAAGAGAAGGCCGGTAGAGATGCCGAACAGTTCGCGGAACATATGGTCGACCGCGTTGTCGAAGTAGGCGACCGGGATCAGGATCCCGACCGCAATCATGGTTCCCGGGACGGCATAGCCGAGACCGACCACGACGTTGGCCGCCGTGGTCAAACGGGACCGTTCGATCCGCGCCGCGTAAGCCAGGAACAACGAGACGACAACGGCCACAACCGCTGTTCCCCCGGCCAGGGAGAAACTGTTCACGATCATCGTCAGGTAGCGCGGGCTGAGCAGATTGTGCCCATCCGTGACCGCCATCCACAGCAACATCACGAACGGCGCGATGAAACCGACAACCAGGGGCACGCTGCAAAACAGCACTGCGGCGCCCGCCCGCCAGCCGGACAGCCGGTGCCCGACAATCGGCTGATACTTGCTGGATGTCTGATAGAACCGCGCATGCCGGCGGCTTACGCGTTCCATGACCAGCAGCACCAGCACAAAGGTCAGCAAAACGCTGGACAGTTGCGCGGCGGCGATCCGGTCCCCCATCGACGCCCAGGTACGGTAGATCCCGGTCGTGAAGGTTGGGATGCCGAAATGTGCGACGGTGCCGAAGTCCGCCAGCGTTTCCATCAGCGCCAGCGCGACGCCGGCGACAATCGCCGGGCGCGCCAGCGGCATGGCGACCGAGCGGAACGCACCCCATGCCGATTTGCCGAGCGTCCGGGCAACATCCAGAACGCAGATCGACTGTTCCAGAAAGGCAGCGCGGGCCAGCAGATAGACGTAGGGGTACAGAACCGTTGAGAAAATGACGATCGCCCCTTCGATCGTCCGGATCCGGGGGAACCAATACTCCCCGAAACGCAGGCCCGACACGTCGCGTATCCAAGTCTGGATCGGGCCGGAAGCCTGCAACACGTCCGTATATGCATAGGCGACGACATAGGCGGGCATGGCCAGCGGCAGGATCAACGCCCATTCGAAGTACCGGCGGCCGGGAAAGCGGCACATCACCACCAGCCAGGCAGTCCCTACCCCGCCGACGGTCACGCCGAAGGCGACGCCCAGCATCAGGATCAGGCTGTTTTGAATGTAGAGCGGCAAGACCGTCTCCACGAGGTGCGGCCAATTGCCTTCGCCGGGCTGGAAGATGCTCCAGACGATTCCCATGACGGGGACCGACAGGATCAAGGCGATCACCAACGCCGACAGGCTAAGGCCGGAGCGCAGGGTCACTTTCATCCCGGACATCCATCGCCGGGGCGCTGCCGCATCGAACGTCTGCGTACTCATACCCAACTGATCCTACGAAAATCGTGCGAATGCCTATCATGCGCGCCAGGCAGCGGCAACCAAGGCAGGACGTCCGCCTCGGAGAGGTGCGGCCCTCTCCGGCCACGACACCGGACCGGCGGACTTCACGCGGTCAGAGCGACTTCAGAAAGCCGATCAGCGCCTGACGCTCCGATTGCGATAAGGCTTTGAACCTATCCCGTGCCGCAGCCCCTTCGCCGCCATGCCAAAGGATCGCCTCTTCGATTGACTGGGCGCGCCCGTCATGCAGCAGCGCGACATCGCCATGCAGCGCCTCAAGCCGCCCAAGACCCCAGAGCGGCGGCGTCCGCCACTCACGGCCCGTCGCCTCGAAGTCGGGCCTTCCGTCGGCCAGCCCCTCGCCCATGTCGTGCAACAGCAAGTCGGTATAGGCCATCACGGCCACCCCATCCAAGAAAGCGCTGTCCGACCGGGCAACGCCGGTTTGCGGGCGATGGCACAAGGCGCACCCCACCTCCTGGAACAGGCGGGCCCCCGGTTCCTCAGCCGCCGTCGTACGCGGCTCCGGCGGAGACAAGGCACGCAGATAGACGGCGACGGCTTCCACATCCTCGGCCGTGAGTTCGGGCGTCCCATCGGCCTCCCGGCAGGCCGCTTGCTCTAGGCCGCAATCGTGCACGGGAAACAGCGGGGAGGTTATGCCGATATCGCCTAGGAAGGCGGCAGCCGTCTGATGCACCAGATCCGGCTCGTTCGACTTCCAGCCGAAACGGCCCATAACGGTTTTCTTCAAACCGTGATGCCAAACCCGGTTCGGTCGGCCGGATATGCCGTTACCGTCCGCGTCCTCCGGATCGGCGTGGCTGAGAAGTTCCTCTTCCGGGATCGCCTCCAGCAGCCCTAGCCCGACAATCGGCTGACCGATCCGTAAGGAGGTCAGGGCGTCGTCGAGGGGGCCATTGGACGTGCGATCGAAGGCCATCGAGGGCTTCCGAAGCTTGTAGGGTTCGCCATCGTCATAGGCGCCGACGGTCAGGTCGTAGGAGAGTTGTACTTCCGCCTCGCCCGGAACGCCGCGCACACCCCGTGTATTGAGTTGCGTGCCGTAAGCGGGATGCGGAACCGGCGCGCCATTGCCGTCCACACCGGGGACGCTCAACCGGACAAGCGCGGTCAGCAACGGTTCGAACGGATCACTTGGCGCTTTTCCCCGTCCCCCTTTGGGGTGGCAGGCCGAACAGGCGTTCCTGTTAAAAAGTGGCCCCAATCCAGCGCCCTTTTTCTGCCCGGCTGCCAGCGGCAGAAAATGCAGATTGAAGAGGTGTTCTCCCCGCCCTGCAGGCGCGTCCCGGGAGAGGTCGGCGCCGGGGAACGGCGCGATCAATGTGTCCTGCAGCGGATCCTGAGCCAGCGCCATCCCGGACATCATCCAAGAAATGGCAATCAACCCTGCAAGCCCGGGAAGGCGCGAACAAAAGCGGTGTATCAGCATGCTTCCGTTCTACGACACCTGGCCTGGAAACTCACGCCTCCATGGACATCAAGGACGCGTTACCGCCCGCCGCCGTCGTATCGACGCTGATCGTCCGTTCCGTCGCAAATCGGTGTAGGTAGCGCGGACCACCCGCTTTCGGTCCGGTCCCGGAAAGGCCTTCTCCGCCGAACGGCTGTACGCCGACGATTGCGCCGATCTGGTTCCGGTTAACGTAGGCGTTCCCGACATCCAGCCGGTCGAGGACATGGTTCACCGTTCCCTCCACCCGACTGTGTACAGCGACTGTAAGCCCGTAGCCGGTCTCGTTGATGGCGTCGATCACCTTGTCCAGGTCGCCTGCCTTATAGCGGACCACGTGGAGAACAGGCCCGAAGACCTCGCGCTCCAAAACATCGATACCGTCGATCTCATAGGCGCAGGGCGCGAAGAACGTCCCCTTTTCGCAATCTTCGGAAAGCGAGGTTCGGAACAGCGGCGTCGCCTGCTTGTCCAGTCGCGCCGTATGGGCGGTCAGCATCTCCAGGGCATCGGTATCGATCACCGGACCGACATCGGTTTGCAGCAGGCTTGGATCACCGACCCGCAGTTCCTTCATGGCGCCCGCGATCATCTCGATCTGTTTGTCGGCGATATCCGTTTGCACGAACAGCACGCGCAGCGCCGAACAGCGCTGGCCGGCACTCTGGAATGCGGAGACCAGGACATCCCGTGTAACCTGTTCCGGCAAGGCCGAGGAATCGACAATCATGGCATTCTGACCGCCGGTCTCCGCAATCAGCGGCGCAATCGGCCCGGTTCGGCTGGCCAGCGCCAGGTTGATGACACGCGCGGTTTCCGTGGAGCCGGTAAACGCCACACCCGCGATGCGCGGATCCGGTAGGAGGGCATTGCCGATGGTGGGACCGTCCCCCGGCAGCAGGCTCAAGACATCCCCCGGCACGCCCGCGCGGAGCAAAAGACGCACCGCCTCATACGCGATGATCGGCGTTTGCTCGGCAGGCTTGGCCAGCACGCAATTGCCGGCCGCCAACGCTGCGGAGACCTGGCCCGTGAAAATCGCCAGCGGAAAATTCCAAGGAGATATGCAGAGAAAGACGCCGCGCCCATGCAGCTGAATGCTGTTCGATTCCCCGGTCGGTCCCGGCAGCGCGACGGGACCGGCGAAATCCTCTTCGGCGCGCTGGGCGTAGTAGCGCAGAAAATCGACCGCTTCCCGCACCTCAGCCACCGCGTCCAGGATGCTCTTTCCGGCTTCCCGCACCGCCAACGCCATCAGACGGGGCATCTCGGCTTCATAAAGATCGGCGGCGCGGCGAAGGATCGCGCCCCGTTCCGACGCAGGCGTCCGGTCCCAGGCCCGCCGGGCACGGTGGGCCCGGTCCAGGGCGGAAACCGCCTGGTCCGCGGTTGCGTCGACCACATGTCCGATCCGCTCCTCCCGATTGGCGGGGTTGAAGACAGCCCGTTCTGTCCCGGGTTCCTCCGCACGGCCGCCGATCAATGGGCCAGCCCACAGGCTGTCCTTGGCGGAGTCCAGCATCCTGGCACGCAACGGTTTCAGCGACGGCACGTCGGTAAGGTCCAGCCCCAGCGCGTTGTCGCGATCCGAACCGTAAAGCCTGCGCGGCACCGGGATCGACGGGTGCGGCGCGGACCGCAGCGACCGGGTCGCGGCGATGGGGTCAGCAACGATTGCCGCAAGCGGCTGTTTCTCGTCCACGATCCGGTTCACGAAGGAGGTATTGGCTCCGTTTTCCAGCAGCCGGCGAACCAGATAGGCCAGCAGGTCTTCATGGCTGCCGACCGGTGCATAGATCCGGCAGTTGAGGCCCAGCTTGTCGGGTCCGACGATCTGATCGTAGAGCGCGTCCCCCATACCGTGCAGGCGCTGGAACTCGTAATCGTCCCGATTGCCCGCCATCTCCATCACGGCCGCCGCGCTATGGGCGTTGTGGGTGGCGAAACACGGATAGAAGGCCGGGCCGCCGTCAAGCAGCGCCTTTGCACAGGCAAGGAAGGAAACGTCAGTCGAGGCCTTGCGCGTGAAAACAGGATAGCCGCTTTCCCCCATCTCCTGGGCGCGTTTGATCTCCGTGTCCCAGTAGGCGCCTTTGACCAGACGTACCATCAACCGGCGTTTGTCGCGCCGGGCGATGTCCGCCAGCCAGTCCACCAACGGGGCCGCGCGCTTCTGATAGGCCTGCACCGCCAACCCGAAGCCGTCCCAGCCTTTCAGGCAAGCGTCCGCGCTGGCCGCCTTGATGACATCCATCGAGATGTCGAGCCGGTCGGCCTCCTCAGCGTCGACACAAAGCCCGATATCCATCTCCTTGGCGAGACGGGCGAGATCCATCAGACGCGGATAGAGTTCGGTCATCACCCGGTCGCGTTGGGCGAATTCGTAGCGCGGATGCAAGGCGGAGAGTTTGATGGAAACCCCCGGCGCCTCGATCGGTCCGCGGCCGTTCGCGGCCTTGCCAATCGCCGTGATCGCGTTGGCGTAAGAGTCGAAGTAGCGTTCCGCATCGACCATGGTCCGCGCGGCCTCGCCCAGCATGTCGTAGGAATGCCGATAGCCCTCGCCCTCGGCCGTCCGCGCGCGATCGAGCGCTTCCTCGATGGTCCGGCCCATCACGAATTGACGACCCATCACGCGCATCGCCTGGGTGACCGCCTGCCGGACGACCGGCTCCCCCGAACGGTGGATCAGCTTGCCGAAGATCGCCTTCCAGTCCCTGCTCGCCGCTTCCTCCAGACGCACCAGCCGCCCGGTCAGCATCAGTCCCCAGGTGGACGCGTTCACAAAGAGCGAGTCGGACGCCCCCATATGCGCCGCCCAGTCTCCGGTCCCGATCTTGTCCTTTATCAAGGCATCGGCGGTCTCTGCGTCCGGAATTCGCAACAGGGCTTCGGCCAGACACATCAGAACCACACCCTCGTGGCTGGAAAGCTCGTACTCGTGCATGAAGGCGTCGATGCCGGAGGATCGCACCCGGTCGGCCCGGACCCGCCGCACCAATCCGCGCGCACGTTCCTCGACTCGGTCAGCCGCCTCGGCGGACATTTGAGCTTGGCTAAGACGTTCGGCGACACAGGCCTCCTCGTCCATCCGGTAGGCGGCACGGACCGCCTCACGCAAATCGGTCGTCTTGGTCAGATCGTCATAAACCGGATCGGTGAACAGCATTTCCATTCCCCTCGAACGCCTCGCTCACTATGACCATAGAATAACGTGCAGACTGCCGTATGTGCTTCCATTTTTCCTGAAATAACGATATTTCCTCTGGAAATTTATCTTATTTATAGAGGATCATTCTATCGATGGACCGAATCGACAGAAGCATTCTGACCGAACTTCAGGACAACGGGCGGCTGACCAATGTGGAACTTGCACGGCGGGTGAATTTGAGCCCGACACCGTGCCTGGAACGGGTCCGGCGTCTGGAACGGGACGGCATCATCCAGGGTTACGCGGCGCGTCTGAAACCGTCGAAGCTGGATCTGGGCCTGGCCGTCTTCGTTCAAGTGACGCTGGACAGGACCACCAGCGACGTCTTCGCCAAGTTTCAAGCCGCAGTGGCCGAAATCGACGCCATCGTCGAATGCCATATGGTGGCCGGCGGCTTCGACTATCTACTGAAGGTGCGCGTCGCCGACATGGAGGCTTTCCGCGGCTTCCTGGGCGAGGTGATCAACAACCTCCCCGGCATTTCCTCCACCACGACCTATGTGGTGATGGAAGCGGTCAAGGAGGGCGAGAAGCTGCCTATTCCGGCAAAATCCTGAACTTTCCGTCTGTGCAGATCCGGAAAATCTTTCTAGGTTGCCGCCCATGTGCGGGATAGCGGGATTCATCGAAGCCAAAGCCGACAAGGGCCCTAAGGAGTTGCTGGCGGACGTCAATGCGATGACGGATGCCATCCTGCACCGCGGCCCGGACAGCGGCGGACATTGGCTCAATTCAAGCGCCGGGGTCGGTATGGGCTTCCGCCGGTTGGCGATCATCGACCTCAGCGAGACCGGCAACCAGCCGATGACGTCGAGCTGCGAACGGTATGTCCTCACCTACAACGGCGAGATCTACAACTACCGGGCCCTGCGCGACGTTCTGGAATCCGAAGGACGCCGCATGCGCGGCCAGTCCGACACAGAAGTAATGCTGGAAGGTTTCTCCGCCTGGGGGGTCGATGAGACGCTGGAGCGTCTGATCGGTATGTTCGCCATCGCCCTTTGGGACAAGAAACGGCGGGAGATCACGCTGGTCCGCGACCGGCTGGGGATTAAACCGCTCTATTTCGGTCTGCGCGACGGCATGTTCGTCTACGGCTCGGAACTGAAGGCGCTTCGAGCGAAGCCGGGCCTTACCGGTAAGCTGGACCGGAAGGCGCTGACCCAATATCTGCGCTTCAATTACGTGCCCGCGCCGCGCACCATCTACGAAGGCATATACAAGCTGGAGCCGGGCTGCATTCTGCGCTTCCGCCCGGGCCGCGACACCGAACCGCGGATCGAGCGTTACTGGTCGTTGGACGATTATGTCGGAACCGGGCGCGGATCGCCCGACCCGCATGTCGCCGTGAACAGACTGTATGAGCTGCTGTCGGACGCGGTGGAAAAACGCATGGTGGCAGACGTCCCGCTGGGCGTGCTGCTGTCGGGCGGCGTGGACAGCAGCGTCGTCGCTGCCCTGATGCAGGAGAAATCGGCGCGCCCGATCAAGACCTTCACCATCGGCTTCGACGACGAGGCGTTCAACGAAGCGGAACATGCCCGCTCCGTCGCCGATTTCCTCGAGACCGATCACACGGATCTCATCTTGCGGCCGGACGACGTTCAGGCCCTCATCCCCAAGATGCCGGAATGGCATGACGAACCGTTCGCGGATTCCTCCGCACTGCCCACCTGGCTCGTCTCGAAACTGGCGCGCGACCATGTGACGGTGGCGCTGTCCGGCGACGGCGGGGACGAAGTCTTCTTCGGCTATAACCGCTATGCCGCGGCGCCCGCCGCCTGGGACAAGGCGAAAGCCGTACCGGGCGCCATGCGGTCGCTGGCAGCCGGCGGACTGCGGGCCGTCCCGACCGGCGCATGGGATGCCCTGTCGGGTCTGGTTCCGGTGGACAGGCGGCCCAAGATGATGGGCGACAAGATGCACAAGCTGGCCAGCGTTCTGGGCAGCGGCACGGAGGACGACGCCTACCGGACGCTGGTCAGCCACTGGGACGATCCGGAAGCGCTGAGCGGGATCGCGGAACCGGAACTCGACCTCTGGCGGGGCGGCGGCATGCTGCCGGATTTCACCGAGCGCATGGCCTATTACGATACGCTCAGCTACCTGCCCGGCGACATTCTGACTAAGGTGGACAGGGCCAGCATGGCGGTGAGCCTGGAAGCGCGCGTACCGCTTCTCGACCACAGGGTTGTGGAGTATGCCTGGACCCTGCCCAAGGACATCAAACTTCGCGACGGCGTCGGCAAATGGCCGTTGCGTCAGATCCTGTACCGCTTCGTTCCGGAGAGTATCATCGACCGGCCTAAATCCGGCTTTGCCGTGCCGCTGTCCGAATGGCTGCGCGGCCCGCTGAAGGAGTGGGCGTTCGATCTGCTATCCGTGGACGCGCTGCAGAACGACCTGGGGCTGAAGCCCGAGCCGATCCTGAAAGCCTTCCACGACCATCTGAAAGGCGACGGAAACCATGCCGAAGCCCTGTGGAACATCCTGATGCTGCAAAGCTGGATGCGGCGCTGGTCGCCGGAAACCTGACGCCGTCGCAACTGCAGGCCCGCCCCAATCGCGTATCGTTTGATCCTGCGACAATTGCGCCTTATGTTGCGCTGCATCAAAAGTGGCTGGGGGCGGCACCATGAAACACACCGACGCACGCACGGAAGAGGAGCGGCTGCGGGCTAACCTGGCGGACTATGAGGACGCCAAGAAAACCGACCCGTTAACCAATCCGGTCCGGATGCTTGCCCTCGACCTGTTGCGGGCCGGCGGCGAAGACCTCGGCGATTATCTCGACACCCATTTGCAGCGCCTGACCGCGCGATCCTTCAACGCCCGCGCCCGCAGCTTGGCCGCCTATGTCGGCGAGTTGGACACCGTCGCCAACCGGGCCGCCATCGCCGAACTGGCGGAGACAACGGCGCTGGGGCCGGACAAGGCGATCCCGTTCGAGGATTTCAAAGAGATCATCGAACGCCCCAGCTTCGGCATCGTCCTGACAGCGCACCCGACCTTCGGCTTGCGCCGCGACCTGCGCCGGGCGCTTTGCGAAGTGGCGGCCGGCGAGACCGTCGGCGGCGCGCCGCTCGATGACGCCGCGGTCGACCAACGCCTGCATCTTGCCGCGGACCTGAAACACGGACCGGACGGAAACATTACCCTCGACCTGGAGCATGAACAGGCCGAGGAAGCCATCGTCAACATACAGAACGCGCTGCGGATCGCGGTGGACGAAATACTCAGCACCGCCGCCGACCACTATCCGGACGACTGGCGCACCTTGGTGCCGCAGCCTTTGACCGTCGCCAGTTGGGTCGGCTACGACCTGGACGGCCGGAACGATATCGGTTGGCTGGATATCCTGAAGAAGCGGATGCGGGTCCGGCGCGCCCAGTTGCGGCGTTACCTGGAACAGGTGGGCGATGCCGCGAAGATGCTGAGAGACGGCGATCCGGCCGCCGGTCCACTCGCCGCGGCGCAGCGCGACCTGGAAGCCGAGTCCGCTCTGTGCGAGCACGAATTCAGGTTGTTCGAAGCCGCAACCGTCGCCGACCCCGCCAGCGTAAAGGCGCTCTCGGCCGGCCTGGCGGAAGCGAAAGGCCGCCGCATCAACGATACCGGCGCCATTGTCGACAATCTGGCCGACGCCGTCAGCAAGGCGGGAACCCGGGAAGCGGCGCTGAGGATTTCCGCCTTGCGGGCCATCATCACCTGTTTCGGTTTGGGCACGGCGCACGTACATCTGCGGGTCAACGCCTCCCATCTGCACAACGCGATTGCGCGGGCCATCGGCATGAAGGGCGCGCCGGAAGATCCGGGCAGCCGCCGGCGTTATCTGTCGCAACTCACGCTGCAACTGGACAAGGTGGAACCGGCTTCCATCAACTTCGGATCGCTGCTGGCGGAGCGTACGACGGCGCGCAGCGTTTTCATGGTGATCCGGCAGATGTTGTCGGTGGTCGACGCCGCAACTCCGGTGCGGCTGCTGATTGCGGAAGCCGATACATCCTTCACCGTGCTGGCGGCCGTCTATTTCGCCAAGCTGTTCGGGGTGGAAAAGAACGTCGACATCTCGCCGCTTTTCGAGACGCCCGTCGCGTTGGAGAAGGGCGCCGACATCATCGACGAGCTGCTGGATAACCCTCACTACCTGGCTTATGTGCGCGGTCGGGGCCGGCTTTGCATCCAGACCGGCTTTTCCGACGCGGGGCGCTATCTGGGACAGCTTGCAGCCTCCATGGCGGTGGAACGGCTGCACATGAAGCTGGCGAGATTGCTGCAAGCCCGGGGGATCACGGACATCGAGGTCGTGATTTTCGACACGCACGGCGAATCCATCGGCCGCGGCGCGCATCCTGTAAGCCTGGCGCAACGCTTTTCTCACCTCGCCTCCCCGATGAGCCGGTCCCTGTTCGCGGACGCAGACATTCCGCTGAAACAGGAAATAAGCTTCCAGGGCGGAGACGGCTATTGCCTCTTGGCGACGCCCAGGCTGGCGCTGGGGACCGTGACCCAGGTGCTGGCGCACGCCATGACGCCGCCGCCGGAGAAGGTCGCCGACCCGTTCTACGACGATCCGGACCATACGCTGGATTTCTTTTTGACCATCACGCGCTTCAATGACGACCTCATGCGGGACCGGGACTACGGCTCCCTGGTCGGCACGTTCGGGGTCAACATGACGCCCAAGATGGGCTCCCGCACGGTAAAGCGGCAGCACGAAGCGGGCGGCGGCATCGACCGGGAAAGCCCGACCCAGATCCGCGCGATTTCCCACAACGCAATCCTGCATCAGGTCGGCTGGCTTGCGAACACGGTCGGCGGGGTCGGCATGGCGATCCACCGGAACCTCTCCTGGTTTACGGCCATGTACGAGAAGTCCGACCGCATGCGCCAGATGATCACCATGGCGCATATCGCGACCAGCGTCGGCAGCGTGGACGCCATGCTGGCCTACGCGCGGGTCTTCGATCCAAGCTATTGGCTGGCCAGGGCGTTGACAGAAGAACCTTCCAGCCAGCGCGACCGGCTGCGTCAACTGGCCCGCTACCTGGACGATCACCGGCACTACGAGAGAATGAGCCGGATCTGCCGCCGTCTGGCGCAGGACTATATCGACCTGGCCGAGGGCGTCGCCGCCCTGCCCGACGCCGTGCGTCCGGAACCGGCAAACCGCGACAGCCAGGACGACATCAAGCTGTTGCACGCCATCCGGCTGGCGGCCATCCAGCAGATTTTCCTGCTCGCCACACGCATTCCCCGTTTTGCGTCAAAACTTGATTTCACGCGCGAAGACGTGGTTCGCCGGATATTGTTTCTCGACGTGACGACGGCGCTGGAAGAACTGCGGGAGATTTTTCCCGCCACTCCACCGATTGCCGATCTGCAAGGCTTCGGCAGCGAGGCCACCTATACCCTGGAGGCCGCGACCAGCTATGCCGAGGAACACCGGGAGATTTTCGACCCGATTGAGGCGCTGTACGCCATCGTGCTGCGCACCAGTGCGGCGATCTCCTACCATACTGGGGCGCATGGCTGACGCGTTGAGCGCTGGCGGAGCAAGCCGAGTCCCGCTTGAATAGCGCCATGGCTCTAGACGGCAAGACGATCCTCTTCCTGGTCAGCGAGGACTGGTACTTCTGCTCGCACCGGCTTCCCATCGCCCGGGCGGCGCGGGACGCCGGCGCCCGCGTCATGGTCGCCTGCCGGGTCAAGGACCACGCCGACGTCATCCGTGGCGAGGGGTTCCACCTCTACCCGATCACGCTCAACCGTAGCGGCCGAAACCCGCTGGCCGATCTGGCGAGCATTCTGGAACTTCGCGCGCTGTACATGGAAACCATGCCGGATCTCGTCCACCAAGTCGCCTTGAAGCCGGTCCTCTACGGCTCGATCGCGGCTTGGATGACGGGTGTCCCGAAGGTCGTGAACGCCATGGCGGGGCTGGGCTTTCTGTTCATCAGCACCGGCCTCTTCGCGCGGCTTGTCCGGCCCATTGTCGCTACCATGTTCCGCCTGCTGCTGAACAAGCAAAATACAAGACTGATCGTGCAAAACCCCGATGACCGCGCCCTGTTTGCGAATGCGGTCGGCGTGGCGCCGGAGAACATCGTCGTCATCCGCGGGTCCGGCGTCGATGTCGATCGGTATACGCCCGCGCCGGAGCCCGCCGGCCCGGTCGCCGCCGCCTGTGTTAGCCGCATGTTGTGGGACAAGGGCATCGGGGAACTGGTGGACGCAGCGCGTATCCTGAAGAACCGAGAAACTTCGGTCGTCGTCCGCTTGGTCGGTCCGACAGACGACAACCCGGCCGCCATCCCTCAAGACACGCTCGACCGTTGGCAGAAAGAGGGTGTGGTGGAGGTTTGTGGTCCGACGACCGATATCGGCGCGGTCTACGCAGAGAGCCATATCGCGGTTCTGCCCTCCTACCGCGAAGGGCTTCCGAAGTCGTTGCTTGAAGCGGCGGCCTGCGGACGCCCCATGGTCGCCACCGACGTTCCAGGCTGCCGGGAGGTCTGCCGCGACGGCGAGACCGGCTTGCTGGTACCGGCCCAAGATGCCGAAAAATTGGCCCACGCCCTGGGCTGGCTGGCGGAAGACAGCGCTGCGCGCCGGCGCTTCGGCGCGGCGGCCCGCCATGCCGCGGAGACCGAATTCGCCGAGACCGTGATCGTCGGCGAGACGCTTGCGCTTTACCGCGAAATGCTGCGTGATCCCCTCACGCTATAAGCACACAAACCAAGGGAGGGAAAAACATGTCCATCGATTTGGAAGGGGCCCGGGTCTTCATTTCCGCCGGCGCGGCCGGTATCGGGCGCGCGATGGTGGACACGTTCCTGAAAGCCAATGCCCGCGTTTTTACCTGCGACGTCAATGAAAACGACCTGACCGAACTGGAGAGCGACTTCCCGAAGGTAGAGGCTGTTCTGTGCGACTGTTCCGACCACAACGCGGTGCGCACCATGTTCGGAGAAGTGGATCGCCGGTTGGGTGGTCTGGACGTCCTGATCAACAATGTCGGCATCGCCGGTCCGACCGAAAAGGTCGAGGACATCGAGATCGAAGATTGGCAGCGGTCGATGGACGTCAACATCTCGGCCCATTTCTATTGCGCGAAATACGGCGTCCCCATGCTGAAAACGGCGCGCGGCGGGTCGGTGATCAACGTCTCCTCTGTGGCGGGCCGGCTGGGTTATCCCCTGCGGCTGCCCTATTCCTCCACCAAGTGGGCGGTCGTTGGGTTCTCGAAGACCCTTGCTGCCGAGCTGGGGCCGTTCAACATTCGCAGCAACGCCATCCTGCCGGGTATCGTAGAGGGCGACCGGATCAACGCGGTGATCCAGGCGAAAGCGGATGCGCTGAATGTCTCTTTCGACGAAATGCGCGAGAAACTGCTGAGCGGCGTCGCCATGCGAACCGGCGTCTCTCCGTACGATATCGCTAACATGGCGCTCTTCCTCTGCTCCGACATGGGGGCGAAGATCTCCGGCCAGGTCATCAGCGTGGACGGGGATGTACTGAAGATTACCTAGCCGCCTTGCGACGTTCCCGGGTCAACAGATAGATCCCGCCGGCGACGATCACCGCCGCGCCGAGAAGGGTCGGGAAGTCCGGCCAGGTGCCGAAGACCAACCAGCCCAGACCAACGGCCCAGAGGATCTGGACATACATGAAAGGCGCGACCGTGGAAGCGGGCGCGTCCTGATGCGCCACGACCAGCAACCCGTGGCCGATACCGCCCAACACGCCGATCAATCCCATCAGCAGCCATTGGTCGGCGGTCGGCGGCATCCAGTCGAACGGCACCCAGAGGGAGGCCGCCACCGTGCCGACCGCCGCTGTGTAGAGCATGGTGACCGACGCCGGATCCGTGTCCTTCATGCGCCGTGTGGCAATGTTGAAGAGAGCGATACACACGGCCGCACCGACAATCAGAAGGGCCGGCCAGCTCAGCCCGCCGAGACCGGGTCGCACGACGATCAAGACACCGATGAACCCAACGGCGACCGCCAACAGCTTGGCGCGGTCGAGCTTCTCCCCCAACAGCGGCCAGGACAGGACCACCACCAGGATCGGCGCGATGAAGACGATGGCCGTCACCTCCACCAGCGACAGCAGGGTCAACCCCCAAAAGTACAGAACCGTATCTGCCAGCAGCAGCATCGACCGCCCGATCTGCGCGCCCGGTCGGTTGGAGCGGAAACAGGATAGCCCGTGCCGCGGCAGCATCACCGCCAGCATGACAAGCATATGCGACGCATAGCGTGCCCAGATCACCTGTGACAGCGGCATACCCTGAGAGGTGAGAAGTTTCGCGACAGCTTCTTGACCGGCGATGAACAGCACAGCGGCCATAATCATTAGAATGCCGCGCAGTGGATTGTCGGCGCGCGCCGGCGTCATACGGCGGTCTTGCCGCGCCGGGCCGCCCGCATTTCCCGCCAGCCCAGATAGAGGCCGCTGACGATCACCACGGCGGCCCCGGACCAGGTGAAGGCGTCCGGCAGATCCGCAAAGATCAGAAAGCCGAACAGGACCGACCAGACGATCTGCGCATACATGAAGGGTGCGAGCAGGGAACCCGGCGCATAGCGGTTGCCGATGATCAGCACCAGATGGCCGATAGCCCCGAAGAAACCGACGCTCAACATCAGCAGCCAGCCCATCCAGTGATCCGGCGTCTGCCACACGAAGGGCAACACAAAGCACATCATCACAGCCCCGATCAGCGCCGTGTAAAACAAAGAGGCCCAGGCATTGTCGACCTCGGCCACCATCCGGGTCAGAACCAGATAGAAGGCCATGCCGACGGTCCCGAGCAGAATCAGGAAATAGGCCCAATGCACTTGTTCCACGCCCGGGCGCATGACGATCAGGACGCCGCAGAACCCGACGAAGATCGCCGCCCAGCGATGCGGGCCCGGCCGTTCGCCGAGCATGAACCCGGCAAGCACCGCGACCATGAAGGGAGCCGTGAAATTGATGGTGGTGACTTCCGCGAGCTGCAGATAGCTGAGCCCCGTAAACTGGCACATGGTCGTCGCCGCCAGGAGCACGGAACGCCAGACCTGCAGTTTCAACCGCCTGGTTTGTAGCAGCTTGCGTCCGATGAAGGGGCCCAGAAAGACCACCATCAGCACCGCGTGTATCGTGTAGCGGGCCCAGGCCGCTTGCATCGGGGGCATGTAGTCGCTTGCCAGCTTGGCGCTGGCTTCCAGGCAGGCAAAGAAGAACACCGCCACGATGACACAACCGATAGCCAGCAGGATGTTCTGCTGAAACCTCGGTTCCGATCCGTCGATGTCGTTGCTGGAAGTCTCGGACGCCATATCCTGCCCGACGATGAGTGATTGCGAGACCTATCACGATCTCCTGACGCTGACATCCGTTCTTTCGTCATCACAGCGGTGACAAAGCACCGAACCATCCTCACTATGACGCGCCTCCAAGACCCGCAAAGGAAGATGCCATGTCCAACAGTCCCGCCACCGTCGTCCGCAATATCGACTGGCTAGTCGCCTGGAACGAGGCAGAAGACCGGCACGGCTACAGGCGCGGCGAAGACCTGGCCTTCAGCGGCGACACGCTGGTGCAGGTGGGCGGCCGATATGACGGGCCGGTCGCCGAAGAAATTGACGGGTCGTCGATGATGATTATGCCGGGACTGATCAACGTTCATTCCCACCCGTTGTCCGAACCGATGGCGAAAGGGTTCGGGGAGGATGCCGGCAATCCGCGTTTGGGCATGAGCGGACTTTACGACTACATGCCGGTCTACGGTCCGGACTTCGACGGCATGCCCGCGTGCGCCGCGGCCGGGTATGCCGAACTCCTGAAAAGTGGGGTTACTACCTTGGTCGATCTCTCCATCCCCTATCCGGGCTGGATGGAGACGATGGCGGCCAGCGGTCTGCGCGGCGTCATGGCCCCGATGTTCCGGTCCGCCCGCTGGTACACCCGAAACGGTCACGATGTCGAATACGAATGGTCCGAAGACGGCGGCAAGGCGGCAATGGCGGCAGCGATGGACGTCGTGGACGGCGCGCTCAATCACCGCTCCGGCAGGCTGTCGGGCATGGTGGTACCGTCGCAGATCGATACCTGCACCGAAGATCTTTTGAAAAATGCCCAAGCCGCCGCGCGCGAGCGTAAGATCCCGCTGCATATTCACGCGGCCCAAAGCCTGGTCGAATTCCGAGAGATCACCATGCGGCACGGCAAGACCCCACTGGAGTGGTTGGAATTCCTGGGTCTGTTGAATGAAGGCCTGATCGTCGCGCACTGCATCTTTTTGGACGATCACTCGTGGATTTATTGGGGGGAGAGAGGGGATCGGAAGCGGCTCTACGAGAGCGGTGCGACGGTCGCGCATTGTCCAAATGTCTTCCTGCGCCACGGGATGATGCTGGAGAGCTTCGCCGCCTATCGCGACGCCGGCGTCCGGGTCGGGATCGGGACCGACACATTCCCGCATAACATGTTAGAGGAGCTGCGCTGGGCCGCTACCGGTTCCAGGACTGCAGAGCGCCGGGTCGAGGGGAGCACCACAACGGATGTTTTCGACGCCGCCACCCGCGGCGGCGCGGCACTGCTGGGACGGGACGATATCGGCAGACTGCGGGCGGGAGCCAAGGCGGATTTCGTCTGCGTCGACATCAGCCACCCTGCCATGCGTCCGATTCGCGACCCGCTGCGCAGCCTGATCTTCACCGCCGCCGACCGGGCGGTGACGGATGTGTTTGTCGGCGGGGAGCAGGTTCTGCGCGATGGCGAACCGACGGGCATCGACGTGCAGGACGCACTGGATCGGATGGACCGTGCACGGGAAACGGCAGAGGACGGCGTCGCGGCCAAGGATTGGGGTGGGCGCGACGGCCTGACCCTATCGCCCCTCGCCTTTCCGACGGATGGGTAGCACCGCCCGGCCCTATTTCCTCAAGGCCGCGAGCATATCGGGATAACCGCTGGGATCGACTGTCACATCGATCAGGCTTGGACCGGACCGGGCAAGGGCTTCTTCCACGGCGGCCGTGAGTGCATCCGCCCCCTGCACACTGACGCCCGGAACACCCATCGCCCTTGCGGCCGCGGCATAGTCGATCCGCGGGTAGCGAACCCCAAGGCTAGGCCGTTGCTGCGCCTGCTGCTTGATATCGATAAGCGACAGGGCGGCGTCATTGAAGACGACCGTAGTGACCGGAAGGTTCAGCCTGGCGGCTGTCGTCAATTCAGTCAGACACATCGACAGCCCGCCGTCGCCGGTCAGCGCGATCACCGGCCGTTCCGGATCCACCAGTCCGCTGGCGATCGCCGCCGGCAGGGCAAACCCCATGGTTGAAAGGCCGTTCGACTTTAGCACATCGAACGGCTCCTCGGCGTTCCATAGAGCCATTGCGGGAAACATATGAGCGCCGGAATCGACTGTTAGCCGTACCCTCGGGCCTGCTCCCGCTTGCAGCGCCGGCACCAAAAGACGGGGATCGTCCGGACCGAGCGATTGGGACACGCCGGCCTGGAGGAACCTTCGGCGCATGTCGGCCTTCAATCCTCCTAGTTCAGCAATCGTCCAATCCACCTGTGCCAACGGCCCGTCTACTATTTCCAAGGACCTGGGAATATTACCTTCCAGACACGTCAGCGGCGCATACGGGCCATCTTCATGTACAACGGATGTCAGATCGACCACAGGTGCGGCGTAGGGCCAGGGTTGGTTTACCAGTTCAACCGGATCGAGACCGACGGTAAGGATGATATCGGCCCGATGAAGGACAGCGGCTTCGGCGGTACCGCCCGTGACATGGCCGACCAGGCAGGGATGACTGTCGGACACAACGCCCTTGGCCTTGTAACTGGTCAGGGTCGGACACGGTCGATGCGCCAAGAAGGCGGCGATGGCCTTCGCGAGAGGCGGATCCCGCGCCTCCAAGCCGATCAGCAGCACCGGCCGACGCGCCGCCGCGAGCCGGTCCCGCGCTTCATCCCACAGATCGGCCGCGTGTCGCTCATGCAGCGTTTTCGCGGGAGGAAGCGCTTCTGCTACCGGCATCGCCGCCTGGGCCGCAGACAAGTCCACATGTACCGGCCCATAGGGCGGAAGGAGGCATGTTTGTATCAGGTCGGCGAAACGGGGCGCTCCGTCGGACGCCCGGAGAACCGCCGCATCCTTCACCAAGGGTTCGAACAGCCGGGGCTGATCGTATTTCTGATGAACCCCGCCGCCCACGGTTCCCTCAACCTGATCCGTAAACACCACCAGGGGTGCCCGTTCCAACGCCGCGTAGGCGGTACCATTGACGACGCTGGCAGCGCCGGGCCCGACACCGGTCAGCACCACGCCCGGCGTACCGGTTAGCTCGCCGGTGACCGCCGCCATGATCGCACCTGCGGTTTCTGTTTGGGATAGGACGAACTCCATTCCCCGCGCGGCCCCTGCGTCAATCAGATCCAAGCTGCTCCCGCCGCCGGGAACGCCGAACAGGCGCCGGACACCGGCCGACGCCAACCCGTCGGCGATTGCGTCCGCAAGGGTCGTGGAGCGTGCTGCCTTGTTTGGATCGATCCGGTTCATGGGGGTGTATGCTGAGGAAAACAGGCAAGCCGTCAAGGGTGGACTGGGCGGCGGCGCGACGGCAAGCCATCGGCCCGGCAGGTTACCCCCGGGAAGCCGGGTTCACCGCCTCGAAGATAGACATCATCGCCGAGACGCCGGCCCCGCACGTGCTGATCTGGCTGGTTTCGGACTGGATCATAGTCCCGCCGCGGATGGGCGCGGGCTTGAAGAAACTTCCGAACATCCTCCCTCCCGAGACGCACTGTGTGCGGTTTTCGCTTCAAAAGACGCACCAGGTGCGCTAGTGTCGCTGTAACAAAAATGTAATATGGTGGTTCTGCATGGAAAAAGTCCTACTCATTTTTCTAATCGACCCTATTGCCGGCGGGGCGTTCTATCCCATCCAGCATGTTTACCAGGAAACCACGCCGGCACAGTGCCAGATGGCGCAAGAAGTCTACAAATCCGATGAAAACCGTCTGACCTTGTGCCTCCGTAAGGGGGAAGGGTTCGACGATCTCGATATCGACGATTTGATTCAGTTGGCGATCAGCGAACGCCAGGCGCGCTCAGATGGAGACGCAACCGCGACCAACTGAACTTTGACCGCGAACCGGGTTGGTTGAAACGGATGCTGAGGGCCGGGGCCATACTCGTCTCCCTCTAAGGGCAAATGCGCAGTCCTTGCGAAAACACGGTTCGAGTCTGAAGTCTTCATTGGGGTGCAAGCCATGATGGTGCGTAGTATCGGGCAATTGCTGGCGGACAAGTCTGCCTTCTGCGTATCGCCCGAAGAGTCGATCGAGGCCGTAGCGGTAAAAATGGCCAATCTCGACGAAAGGGCGGCAGCGGTTGTGGCAAACGACCAGATCGTCGGAATCATATCGGAAAAAGACATCGTCCATTCCTGCGTCGCCAAGGGTGCGGACCCAAAGCACCTAAACGCTTCCCAAATCATGACCCGCGCCCCGGTCACCGTAGATGCCGATGCGTCAGCCGCATCAGCCATCGAAAAGATGTTAGCCGGCGGATTTCATCATTTGCCCGTTGTAAAATCCGGGAAATACGAAGGCATTATCTGCACGGACGATACTCCCGAGGAGTACCAAGCCTTGCTGGAACACTTCAAGGAATTGCGGACAGGGTAAGGAAAAAGTTGGGTCGATGCTGAAGCAAAGGCCTTTACACAATGCCCCCTAAGAACCGCAAACCGACCCTCTCAGCCCTTTCGGGGCGGCGGGTCGAAGGCAGCGTCATACACGCCAAGCGCCTCGTCCAGCGATCGTGACCGATCCATGCTTTGCCGGGTTTCCGCCGCCAGCGGCGTCTGGGCCAGACGCTGGAACACCTCAGCCGCTCCGTTATGGAAGTCCGCGGGAATACCCGCCGCCTCGAAAGTTGCGGCGATCTCTTCCATCTCGCCGACCCAGCGGGCCGAGTCCGCAGGCAGAAAAGGGACCATCCGTCGGATGGTCGCCAGCGCTTGAGGCTGGCTTTCCTCGAATTCCGCCACCAACGCCTCCTGCACCCCGAGACGCCGCGCCGCCATCAGGACCGCCGTTTGAAGCGTCCATGTTCCCTTGGTCAGCCCGGCATAGGTCATCTTCAAGGCCGAGGCCTGCCCGGCCCGATTGCCAATTCGGCGCACCACCAGGCCTTTTCCACTCAAGGCTTCCATGGCGCCGGTCTCGGCGCCTGAGACATAGAAGCGAGGGCCCGGCGCGTACCCCTCGGCCTCTGAGGTTTTCTTGGGCGCCAACCCGACAATCCCCGCATCTATGAAGGGCGCGCCCGCGGCCTCGATCTCCCGGGCGACGGCGATGGCGGTATCCGGCGAAACGGCGTTGCAATCGACATAGACCGGAAACCGGTCGCAGCGCGTCATCGCCGAGGCGACGAGACGCGCCTGGCCGAGCGCGGCGGCCGGCGGCAGTATCGACAAGATCATATCAGCGGTGCGGACGACGTCATCCAGCGTCGCAAGGTCTTCCATCCCGGCGGCTGCCGCGAGTGTCCGCGAATGGTCGCCCCGTCCGGCCAAACAGGTAACCACACGATGCCCGTGATCGATCAAGGCGCGCCCGACCGCATGCCCCATGTCACCCGGCATCAAAACACCGACCGGCGCGCTATCCCAATCTGCTGTCATATTACAAATCTCCAGTGCTTCGAAACGCTGGGGCTTGACCCGTCGGCCCCGCGGCATACGATTTAGCTAATCGATTAAAAACAATGTCATAACGGGGAGCAGGTCAATGAACCTTCTGAAATCCACATTTGGGGCCGTTGCAATCGGCCTCGGCACCGCGGCAATGGCGGCGGCGCCTGTATCCACGGCCAACGCCGCGGATCTTCCATGTTCCACCGCCAAACTGATCGTGCCGTGGGCGCCGGGCGGCGGCACGCACATCATCTTCTCGATCTTCGAAGAGACCATCAACAAGATGGACGTCTCGCCGAAGATCCAGGTTGTGACGATCAGTGGACAGGGCGGCAACAAGGGCGCGAAAGAAGCGCGGAAAGCGAAAGCGGACGGATGCACCTTGTTCGCCATCCACCAAAGCGCCATCGTCAGCTACCTCGCAGGCCGGGTGGACTTCACCTGGGATGCGTTCGACATGGTCGCGCAGGTCACTTCCACGCCGGAAATCATCGGTGCTTCGGCGAACGCGCCGTGGCCGGACTTCCAGTCGATGATCGCGGACGCCAAGGCAAAACCGGAAACCATTCCGCTGGGCGCCACGCTCGGCTCCACCAGTCAGTTCATGTGGCTTCTGATCGAAGACCTGAACCCTGGCGCGAAGTTCAAATACGTCCCGTTCGACGGCACCAAACAACGGGTCACCGCGCTTCTCGCCGACACGATCAAACTTGGCACCATCAATATCCCGACGGCCAAGAAGAACGTCGCGCAAGGCACCTTGAAAGCCTATGCCTTCGCGGGTGACGAACGTTCTCCGCAATTCCCGGATCTGCCGACCCTCAAAGAACTCGGTACCGACATGACCTATTCCCTGGATCGGGGCATCGTTGCGCCGAAAGGCACGCCGGCGGACGTCATCGCGCATTGGGCCGACGTGTTTAAGAAGGCGGCCGAAAACAAGGATCTGGTCGCCTCGTTGGGCGAAAAAGGAACGCCTGTGAAGTTCGTCGGTCCCGAGGGCTACGCGGATTGGTTCAAGGCCGAATACGAAGCCCACGAGCGGGTCGCGGTTAAGATCGGCATGTACAAGAAATAGGCGGTTTTTGCGTCGACGGCACATCGCCGCGACGACCGCTCCACGTTCCGGTCCGATGGTTCTTCTGTGAATGATCGGACCGGTTTCTTGTTTTTAAGCGGCAACACGAGAAATCTTGCTGCTTTCCGACGCTAAGTCCGGCGCGGCGTCGGTGACGAGGTCGGTCATGTCCGAAACGAGATCACGCTTAAACCGGGACGTTATTCTGTCCGTCCTTCTGCTGCTGTTCTGCGGCTTCCTGATTTGGGCGGGCCACCAAATCCGCGACCCACAATTCGGGGAACTGCCGCCGGGCACCTGGCCACAGGTGGTCAGCTACGTTCTCACCGGCTTCTGTCTGATCTACTTCTTTCAAGCAATTACCGGCCGGTCCTTCGAGGATGAGATTACCGAAGGCGCTCCGCGGGAGGAAACGCGTGGCGGCTTGCACAAGTGGCTCCTCGCCTACAAGAACCCGATCATCTGTTTCGCGATCTATTTCGCCTTCCTCTACACCCTGCCCTTCTTCGGAACTCTGATCGGCGGCATTCTGGTCGTCTTTCTGTTGCTGACCGCCTTGGGCGGCTTCACGCTGCGCGCCCTGTTGCTGCACGTCGTGATCGCAGGGATCTCGGTCGGCGCAATGTGGGCGCTGTTTACCTTCGGACTGCGTGTTCTTCTCCCCCGCGGAGAACTCTTCCAAGTCATCTCCATTCCGCTAGGGATCGCCTGATGATTATCGAAAATACGCTGGCCGCCCTTGGCGATCTGTTCACGCTGCAAACGATACTGCTGATGCTGGTCGGGGCCGCCGCCGGGTTGATCGCGGGCGCGATCCCCGGCTTTACCATCGCGATGGCGGTGGTGCTGACGCTCCCCTTCACCTTCGGCATGGACGCGGTTCAGGGTGTCGCAACCATGATCGGAGTATTCGTCGGCGGACTGTCAGGCGGGTTGATGTCGGGTATTCTGATCGGCATTCCCGGCACCCCCTCTTCCGTTGCGACGACCTTCGACGGCTTCCCGATGGCACGCGGCGGCGACCCCGGATATGCACTGGGCTTAGGTGTCTGGTCGTCCTTTTTCGGGGGCATCATCGCCACCATGCTGTTGGTCGCTGTGGCCCCGCAATTGGCGCGGGTCGGGTTGGAGTTTCAGCCATGGGACTATTTCTCGCTGATCTTCTTCGCCTTGACGGTCACCGCAAGTCTAAGCGGGCAACACATGATCAAGGGACTGATCGCGGGCGCATTGGGCGTGATGATCGCGACGGTCGGCGAAGACGATATCAACGGCGTCGAACGGTTCGCCTTCGGGAACGACTACCTCGCGGAAGGCTTCAACTTTCTGCCGGTGCTGATCGGCCTGTTCGCCTTCTCACAGCTCATGTCCGATATCCGCGACCGGTACTCGGCCCGGAAAGCACTAAGTGAAATGAAGGCGGTGAACATCCGCATCGAGCACGCCCGCGCCGTAAAAACCATTCTACGGAGTTGGGCGAATGTCGTCCGCTCTTCGCTGATCGGCGTGTTCACCGGCGTGCTGCCCGCCGCCGGATCCTCAATTTCCAACATCCTTGCTTACGATCAGGCTAAGAAGGCGTCGAAGACGCCGGAGAAATTCGGCACGGGCCATCCCGACGGGATCATCGCGCCGGAATCCTCCAACAACGCGACCGCGGGCGGCGCGCTGATCACCATGATGGCGCTGGGTGTGCCGGGCGACGTCATTACGGCGGTGATGCTGGGCGCACTTCTGATCCACGACGTTATCCCAAGCCCCAGTTTCATCTCCGAGCAACCCCGCATCGCCTACGCGATCTTCATCGCGTTCTTCATTGCAAACTTCATGGTTTTAGCCCTGCAGTCCGGCGCGCTGCGCGCTTTCGTGCTGGTCACGAAAGTTCGGATGTATGTGCTGGCCTCCATCATCCTGGTCTATTGCGGTATCGGGGTTTTCTCCTTGAACAACACCGCCAGCGACATGTGGACCCTCGCGATCTTCGGCGTGGTCGGTTATATGATGCGCAATCTCGGATTTCCGCTGGCACCCATGATCCTTGGGGTGGTCTTGGGTCCGATCGCGGAACGGTGGCTGTCCCGGTCGCTCGCGCTGTCGACCGATCCTGTCCAGTTCATCAGCCATCCCTGGTCGCTGTTTTTCATCATGCTGGCGCTGTTCTCCATCGCCTTCACGCTGTATCAGCGCGACCGCGGCAAGCAGCCCTGGACCCTGTTCTATGCACCGGCCCTGATGACCAGCATCAGTCTGCCGCTCTTCATGATGGGGGGCATCGTACGGCCCATTCTCGCCGGGCTGCTGCTTGCCGGCTCCGCTTTCCTGCTCTACCGGGCGCCTAAAGCCCTGAAACAGATGCGGCCGCAGTCCGACCCGGCGTAGCCCGCATAGGACAGACCATCGCGCGGCTGGCAGGACGTCCGCTCTGCCCCACGGCTACCGAGAGAGGGCTTGAGGCTCTAGAAGAAGCTCTGGGCGATTGTGATCACCACGAAAACGCCCAACCAATGACCCAGATCGATAAAGGTCAACAGCCAGGGCTGTGACTGAAAACGGTGATTGACCGTCATCGGCGCCACGACGAACCCCACCCAGAGCAGGGCAATGGACAGAATCTTCTGTCCGACGGACAGATCCCCCTGACCGGACAGGATCACAAAGATCACGGTTGCCAGCACGAGTTGGCAGATAAAGGTCATGCCATAGAGTTTCGGATCGGGCTTCGGCGGTTCCGTCAGGCCGACCGCTTGCATCCACGGTTTGCTCAAGGCCCCATACCAGATTGCCCCAAAGATGAACCCGGCGACGGTCGACGCAAGGATCGCCAACGGATCCAGTTCCGCAAAACTCATGATACATCCCCACCCGTGCTTATTTGTGGAGAAGTCTATGCCGCTTCGCCCTACTCGTCAGGGGGTTTTTCACCTCTTGCGCGTTTAGGGCCAGTAGCGTCCGCTTGACCCGATTGCGACGGTCGCCAGGCCCAGGCTCAGATTGACCAACACGATGATGCGGATCGTGTTGACCTGCGCACCGGCCTTGGTCCAATCCTCCTGCGCCACCGCGGCCCGCATCCGCCGCCAGGGGGCGAAGTAAAGATGTAGGAACAGCGCGAACATGATCAGCCCGATCAGATGCATGATATGGATGTGCACCCCCGCGCCCGCGAATCCGCCGAAGGTCACCATCAGCAGGTAATAGCCGGTCGCCAGCAGGATCACGACCGACATCATGACCCAGGGAAAGAACTTGCCGAACACGCCGGCCATGAGCTTCAGCCGGGGTTGCGGGTCCATGTCATGCACGACAGGGCGCAAACAAACGTAAACCAGGAACATGCCCCCAACCCAGATGGCGGCGGCCAGCGCGTGCAGCGCGACAGCGATCGAATCAATCATTGAACCCTCTGTTTTTTGGCGCGGCGCCGGCCGGCGCCACGACGTTTATTGTTTTATAGCTCTTAGAGCATAGTGCCCTAGATAGGGCGGAAGCGCTGAAAGAAAACGATAGGTTTTGTGTGGTAGTTCGAGCGGGCGTATTCGGTAAAGCCGACCTTTCCTGCAACGCGGAGGGAGGCGGCGTTTTCTTCATTCACGATGCAAACGGTCCTGTCCCCGTCGAAGGCCCTGTCAGCCCAGGCAAGTGCCGCGCCGACCGTTTCCGACGCAAGGCCGCGCCCATGCATGTCAGATCGCAGGACCCAGCCCAGTTCCGGTGTGTCGGCAAAGGACGGGTTTGTATCGCGCTTGAAGCTGCCGAATCCAACCTCACCAATGAAACCGCCCGTCTCCCGGTCCTCGACGATCCAAAACCCGTATCCCAGGACCGACCAGTGTCCGATCATCCGAAGAAAACGCATCCAGACAAGTTCCCGGCCCATCGGCTCACCGGAGATGTAACGGGTGACGGCCGGGTCGGACCATAGGGCGAAAACGCTCTCGAAGTCGTCCGGCTGGTGCGGACGCATGCGCGTGCGTTGGGTAAGGATGATAGGGTCGGCGTCGATCATGACCGGCGGTTCCTAACTGTTAGGCGAGAGACGGCATCTTTTCGGGACGGGGGCTAGGGGTCAGCCTTCCGATAGCGTTCCAGGCAAAGCACGGGCTTCCCCTTATAGAGCGTCCGGGCGAATTCCGTGTACCCGACCCGTTCCGCGACAAGGATCGAGGGCGCGTTCTCCTCGGCAATCATGCAGACGGTGCGGGGATCCTTGAACGTGGCATCCGCCCAATCCAGCGCGGCTCTGACGGTTTCTCCGGCGAACCCTCGTCCTTGGCGGTCCGGCCGGATTACGTACCCGATCTCCGGCGTCCCCAGGAATGAGGGCGTGGTGTTGCGGCGGTAATCGCGGAAGCCCGCTTCGCCGATGAAGCCCCCGGTTTCCCGATCCTCGATAATCCAGGGACCGTAACCCAGCGCGGCCCAATGCCCCATCAGGCGTAACAGCCGCGACCAGGAGGCCTCGAAATCCTGTGGGTCGCCGGTGACGAACTCGGTTACCCGAGGGTCGCCCCACAGCGCGCAAACATCGTCGTAGTCCGCCGTCCTCGGCGGCCGCATGCGCGTGCGCTCGGTCGTCAGAATGAGGTCGCTGTCAATCATCGCGGGAGGTTACGGGAAGTCGCGGCCCGGAAACAACGCCTTTGCCTGCTCGCGCGGGTGGCGCGGTCTTGGGATGGGTTTGGGGACCGTCTTCATCGGGCGGTAGCCGGCGCCGCGGTGGGCGTCGGGCGCGATGACGTCCTGGGGAACGGCGACCGGCGGATGGATCATACCGTCCCGTGGCTCTCCATCGGGGCCGCGGACATAGACCGGGCTTTTTACCTCGTCCGTCGGGGCCAGCACATCGGCGAACTGGGCGTCGGGATTGCCGGTCGCCCCGACGGCAAGCGCGTCCAGCAGATAGGAGATATCCTCGATCTTCTTGGAGATCACGTGCGTGACGATCCCCTGGCGCTGCAACTCCCCCGTCACCCGCATCAGCCGCGCGGTCAGGATATCGCGGCGGAATTTGTCGAACGTATCCTGCCAGATGACGATGTTGGACCAGGCTGTCTCATCCTCCAGCGTGGTGAAAACGACCCCCTTGGCGCTGCCCGGCCGCTGCCGCACAAGGACCAGGCCGGAGACGGTGACCGGCGCGCCGTCGGGCAAGGTCAGGAGTTCCTCGGCCAGGGTGTCGCCCGGCATCTCGGGCCGCAGCAGGGCGCAGGGATGGGCCTTCAGGGAAACCCGCAGGTGGGAATAATCCTGCACCACCTCCTCACCCAGCGTCGGTTCGGGCAGGATGACAGTCGGTTCGGTTCCCCGCTCCTCTTCGCCCATCGCGTCGAACAGCGGCAGGGGTTTGTCGCCCCCCAACGCCTGCACCGCCCACAGCGCCTGCCGCCGGCCCAGCCCCAGCGAGCCGAAGGCGTCCGCACGGGCCAAGGCCTGCAGGGCGCGTTTCTTCAAACCCACCCGCCGCCATAGATCGAGCGGCTGGCTATACCCGTTTCCCCGGGCGGCCTCGATCCAGTCGCCGTCCTCCTGGGAAAGTCCCTTGATCTGCCGGAAACCGAGCCGGATGGCGTATCCCCCCTTGGAGAGATGCGGCGGGGCGGCTTCCAACTGATGGTCCCAGCCGGAATGGTTCACATCCACGGGCCGCACCTCCACTCCGTGCTCCACCACATCGCGGATGATCTGGGCGGGGGCATAGAAGCCCATGGGCTGGGAATTCAGAAGCGCTGCCGCGAAGACCGCCGGATAGTGGCATTTCATCCAGGCAGAGACATAGACCAGCAAGGCAAAACTGGCGGCATGGGATTCCGGAAAACCGTATTCGCCGAACCCCTCGATCTGGCGGAAGCAGCGTTCCGCGAAGTCGCGGTCGTAACCGCGCTCTACCATGCCCTCCACCATCTTCTCATGGAAGCCATGTATTTTCCCGCTCTTACGGAAAGTCGCCATGGCGCGGCGCAGCAGATCGGCCTCCGACGGTTCGAACCCGGCGGCGACGATGGCGATCTTCATCGCCTGTTCCTGGAACAGCGGCACGCCCAGCGTCTTGCCCAGCACCTGCTCCAACTCCTGGGACGGGAAGCTTACCGCCTCTTCCCCGTTCCGGCGACGCAGATAAGGGTGCACCATGTCGCCCTGGATCGGGCCGGGCCGGACGATCGCCACCTCGATCACCAGATCGTAGAAGTCACGCGGTTTCATACGCGGCAGGAAAGCCATCTGCGCCCGGCTTTCGACCTGAAAAACGCCCAGCGAATCGGCCCGGCACAGCATGTCATAGGTCGCCTTGTCCGCCGGCGGCACCGTGGCGAGATCATAGGACCGGCCGTAATGGCTGCGCAGCAGGTCGAAGCCCTTTTTCAGGCAGGTCAGCATGCCCAGCGCCAGCACATCCACCTTCAGGATGCCGAGTGCATCCAGGTCATCCTTGTCCCATTCCACCACGGTACGGTCCGCCATGGCGGCGTTTTCGATGGGACACAGTTCATCCAGCCGTCCCCGCGTGATCACGAACCCGCCGACATGCTGGGAAAGATGCCGGGGAAATCCGATGATCCCGTTGACCAGCGCAATGGTCTGGCGCAAGCGCTTGTCGCGCGGATCGAGGCCGACCTGCAGCAATTCCTCATCCGCCACATCGTCGCTGGACCAGCCCCAGATCTGGGAAGCCAAAAGCGAGACGGTGTCGGCGCTGAGTCCCATGGCCTTGCCCACCTCGCGCACCGCGCCGCGCGCCCGGTAACAGATCACCGTCGCCGCCAAGCCGGCCCGGTGGCGGCCGTATTTGCTATAGATATACTGGATCACCTCCTCGCGGCGCTCATGTTCGAAATCGACATCGATATCGGGCGGCTCGCCCCGTTCGGCGGAGACGAACCGTTCGAACAGCAAATCCAGGCGGGACGGATCGACCGCCGTTATTCCAAGACAGTAGCAAACAGCCGAATTGGCCGCAGACCCCCGCCCCTGACAGAGAATCCCTTGTGTGCGGGCAAAACGCACCATGTCGTAGACAGTGAGAAAATAGGGTGCGTAGTCCAGCTCTCCGATCAGTTTCAGCTCATGCGCGACCTGCTGGCGTACCTTGGCCGGTACGCCGCCGGAATAGCGCCGGGAGGCCCCGCGCCAGGTGAGCGTTTCCAGTGATGCCTGGGCGTCCAGCCCCTCTTCCAGAATCTCGTCGGGATAGTCGTAGGCCAATTCGTCGAGCGAGAAACGGCATCGAGCGGCGATCTCCAGGCCGGTCGCCAGCGCCTCCTCATAACCTTCGAACAGAGCAGCCATCTCTTCAGCCGGCTTCAGATGCCGTTCCGCATTGCGCTGAGTCAGCCAGCCGGCCTGGTCGATGGTCGTTTTTTCCCGGATGCAGGTCAGGACATCGGCCATGGCGCGGCGGGCGGGTGCGTGCATCAACACATCGTTGGTCGCCAGTAAAGGGATCCCGGTGCTCTTGGCCAAGGCCGCAAGCTCTGCAATCCGGGCTCGGTCGTCGCCCGACAGGCTATGGCTCGCCGTCAAATACACGAACCCCGGAAAAGCATCACTGTAGAGAGCAATCTCTTCCGCCGAGAGGCCGGGTGAAGGCACCACGATCAATACCATGCCCATGCAGGCTGCCAGCAGATCGGCACGGCGGAGGATGCAATCCCCCTTTTCCGCCCGGCGGCGCCCGAGCGTGATCAGGCGGGAAAGGCGGCCATAGGCATCGCGGTCCGTCGGATAGGCGATAACGCTGGCCCCATCAGCCAAATCCAGCCGTGCGCCGACCAGCAGTTGGATGCCATGCTGCTTGGCCGCGGTGTGGGCGCGTACAACGCCCGCCAGGCTGTTCCGATCGGCAATGCCGATGGCGGAAAGCCCTAAGGCTGCGGCCTGGCTCACCAACTCGTCCGGATGGCTCGACCCCTCGAGGAAGGAAAAATTGGTGAGGCATTGCAGTTCGGCATAGGCAGGGGCGTTTTTGGCGTTCATTTGCCCACCTCACGCGAACAGGCCGTGCAGGAACCAGGCTCCTGCCGGCAATGCCGGTTGATCGCCCGTCCGGTAGAGCCAGAACCGGCGACCCGTCTCCGCCTCCACGCGGTAGTAATCCCGCAGACCGGGCGGCTTCTCGGGATCCGCCGGGGGACGCCACCATTCGGGCGACAGACGCTCGGGCCCCACGGCCCGCCGCACCCGATAGGTCCGGCCCCGCCAGCGGAATGTGTCGATCATCCGACTGCCCGCCACATCGACCCGTTCGGGCCGGTTGAGCAGGATCGCGGGCCGCTGCGGCAAGGTCTCCGGCCATCGGGCAGGTGTCGCTGAGGGTTCCCGGCCGAAGACCGGCGTAAAGCGGGCGGCGCGTTCCGGCAGGTGGCTTTCCCGCGCCTCGATCCGCACCAGCTTTTCGGTTCCCAACCGCGCGGCCAGCCGGTCGAGCAGGCAGGTGAAGGCGGGATCGTCTCCCGGCCCATACGGCTGGTCCGCCCCGTCCGCCGCCGCCGTTTTGTCGCGCCGTACGGCCGCTTCCTGCTGATCGGGACTTAAATCCTCCACGACGGGAGCGGCGAGCACCATGCTGTCGATGCCGAAGCCCGGATCCAGCGTGGCGAGCCGTTCGGCGAACAGCCGCGCCAGGTGCTGCGGGTCGCGGGCCGCACGGGCGACGCCGACGCTCAGCGTGCTGACATCCCCATCGGCGCGAAAGACCGACAAAGCCAGTTTCCGGCAGCCGCGCTGTTCCCGCTCCAGCCGGCCCGTCATCCGTCGCAGCAGCCGGTCCAGGGCTCGGGCGATATCGTCCGCCGTGCCGATGGGGTCGGGGAAGGAGAGCCGCACCCGGTAGGGTGGCGCAAAGGGTTTGGGGGAGATCGCGTGCGCCTGCTCTCCCAACGCCCGGTCGATCTGCCGGATCAGATCCAGACCAAAGCGGGTCGCCAGGCTGGAGCGCGGCACGGGCAGAATATCCGCCACCCGGTGCAAGCCGACCCGGTGCAACGCCTCGGCCGTATCGGGGCCGATCCGCAAAGCTTCGACCGGCAGTCCCTCCAGCGCGGCCCGCGCGCCGCCTTCCGGCACCACCCGTCCCTCACCCCCGAACCGGGCCATTGCCGCGGCGCAAAGCGGCGTGTCGGCCAGCGCAGCCTTGGCGGTGAAACCGATCGCATCCAACCGCTCGATCAGATCCTCCAGCATTGCCGTCTCACCACCGAACAGATGGGCGCAGCCGGTGATGTCGAGGGTCAGCCCCTCCGGCCCGTCCAAAGCAACCCAGGGGGTGTAGCGCACGCACCAGTCGCGCAGCTTTTCGAGCAGGACGGCGTCCGCCTGAGGGTCGCCTTGCAGCAGTGTGACCTGCGGGAAGATGGCCCGCGCATTGGCCAGCGTCATACCCGGCGCAAGCCCCGCCGCGCCGCCGGCCGCATTCACCGCCGCCAACAGCATCTGCCCCCGGCTTTCCAGAATTGTCGCGGTGGGGTGGTGGGAAGACGCTCCCTCTCTTCGTTCCAGCCGCTCGGTGCTGAGAAACGGAAACCAGATGGCGATCAGGCGGCGGCTCATTGCGGGAACTCCGAACCAACCATTCTGCCGTCCCGATCAATCCGCACGGTCCACCCCGCATCCGGCACGCCGGCGCCGCGCACCCGCAGCAGGCGTATCGTCCAGGAGGCTCTTTCCAACCCGTCCTTCAACGGCGCCGGGTCGATCTGCCAGCGGGTCGTCACCGCGCTGGGAGCCAGTACGCTGGGAGCGGCCTCGGATCCGAAAGCATTGACCGCGCGCAACGGGGTGGGATCGGTCAGGATCAGCCCCAGTGCGCCGCCGGCCTCGGCGGCCAATTGCAGGCGGCGGCTGGCGGTCAGGTCGATCTGTTTGGCGGGCTGCGCCACCACGGCCTGGGCTGCGCTGGATTTCAGTGCCTCTTCTGTCACCCACAGCAAGTCTTCCGGCGTCGCGCAGGGGGCGATGGCGAGCCGCCCGACATCGACGCCCGCCTGCGCCAGGCCCGGCCCATAAAGCGTATCGCGCAGATTATCCGGCACGGCCCACAGGACCTGTCCCCGGGTGCGGCTCAACAAATGCAGCACGAAGCCGGCGGCGTTGAGGCCGCCCACCTCGTGCACCGTCCCCTGGGCGAGCCCGCCTTGCGGCAGGGCACGGTCCAGAGCGGCAAGCCCGGTCGAAAGGACCGGACCGGCGTCCGCTCCGAACCCGCCCCGCTCGATCGCCGCCACGGCCCGCCGCAGCGCCTCCAAAGGGTCTCTCGGCACCACGGGAGTGGCCGCGGACTCGGTCTTGGAGTCGGTCCGCGCCGCACTCATCCCCCCGGTCGGAACGCCATCCAGCACAGCAGATATCCATTTGTTCACTTTATGTTCTTATATAATGCCCATGCGCTTTTCGTCAAAGCTGGAATCGCTACCGCACCTCTCGGCCGAGGCGGATGCGTGCCGATACGCTGGATATTAAAGGAAGGGTCGGCCGGCGTAGAAGCGGCCATACGAGGCTGCAGACACAAGCCGGAAGCCCCAAACAGGGCGCGCTGTCAGTGTTTCGATCAGGCGGCCCGGCAGACCGTGGTGACCAGACGCTCGTCCACCGGAATCAGCCAACAGTCTTCGTCCGCCGGCAGTTCGATGTCGGTCGAGGCGAGCACTTCCATCATCGCCTCTTCGACGACCGTCAAAACACGCTCAACAAAATCAACGTCGCGATCACTTGGGTTTACTGAAATCATCGTTTCTTCCCACCAAAGACTGGCCGCTTTTTTCTATTCGATTTCATCAAAATAGACTGAATTTCTTAACAATCTCTTGCCAGCGGTAAAAAACACTTCGGCTTAGTGGAAAGAGGCTGATCGGCCTTTTCGCGCGGGCGCGATCTCGATGAAACAGGCCCCCACGATCAGCACGGCTCCGGCCCATTCCAGCGCGCCCAAAGCCTCGTCCGGCAACAGCAGGCTGGCTGTGAAGACGGCGACCAGCACTTCCGACATCATCAGCAGCCCCACCCGGCCCGGAAACAGAAACTTCTGGGCCCAGAACAGGATGCACACCGCCGGCACCATCACGAAGGCCGAGATCGCGACGGATACGGGCAGCACATCCCGCAATACGCTTGGGGCCGGAGGCGCGAAGCCGTCCGTCAAGCCGCCCAGCAGCAAGGCGATACCGGCGGTCGCGGCGAACTGAACCATGCCCATCCCGGCCACGGGCACGCCCCCCGATCGCATGATCAACGCCGCCCCCACCGCCCAAAACACGCCGGACAGCAACGCGTAAAGATCGCCGATATTCAGCGGCACCGCACCGCCCCCGCGCGCCACCAGCAACACAAGTCCGGCCAGTCCGCCGATAATTGCCGCCCAGCGCCGCCAAGTCGCCCTCTCCCCCAACCAGACAATCCCGATCAAGGTCGCCCAAACCGGCGTCAGGTAGAACAGCAAGGTGGCGCGAACCACGGAGGAATAGACCAATCCCAAGGCGTAAAGCCCCAAGCCGGCGCCCGTGAAAAACCCGATCGCCAACACGGACCCGACCGCCGTGCGGTAGTTTTGCCAGCGGAAAGCCACCAACACGGCCAGCAGCATGGCGGCCGGCACGTTGACCAGCACCACCGCCCAGGCGCCGCCGACCCCTTCGGCGTCGAGATACCGAAGCGGTATCCAATAGAGCCCCCAGACAGCCGCAGACAGCAGGACCGCGCCGGAAGCAAATCCTGGTGTCGGTGGATTCAGACGCACCCTCGATCCTCTTTGCCGCCCATACCGGTCACCTGGACCGGAACATTGTCGATCAGCCGGGTCGATCCCAGCGTTACCGCCGCCAGAAGGCGGTTCCAACGCTGTTCGAGATAGTCGACTGTCTCGAATCCGGCATCCCGCAACGCGTCTTCCCCCCAGTTCAGGACGCCGGGCGCTCCGTCCGTCGATTTTCTCAAGCGGGCAACCGTTTCCCGCAAGATCCGATTCAGACTGCGTGCGGTTTCAAGGTCCTGCGGCGACAGATAGCTGTTCCGCGAAGACAGCGCCAAACCAGCCTCATCCCGCACGGTTTCTCCCGCAACGATTTCAATCGGCAAAGACAGCATGGCAACCATTTGCTCGATTACCTTTAACTGCTGGAAGTCCTTCTCGCCGAAGACGGCGATATCCGGTGCGGTATGCTCGAACAAGGTAGCCACCACCGAGCATACCCCATCGAAGAAATGCGGACGGGAGAGGCTTTCCAGACCCTCGGCGGCGGGTCCCGCCCTTACCGTCACTTTCGGCCCGTCCGGATAGATCTCGGCGGCTGCGGGCGTGTAAACCAAGTCGACGCCCGCCTTTCGGAAGGCGGCCAGATCCGCTTCCATGCCGCGCGGATATTTCTCGAAATCCTCGTGCGGGGCGAACTGGGTCGGGTTGACGAAAATCGTGGCGAATACATGGTCGGCGCGACGGCGCGCCGTCTCGACCAGCGAGAGATGCCCGGCATGCAATGCACCCATGGTCGGCACCAGTCCGACCGTCCCGGTCATCGCCCGCCGGTGGGATTGCAGTTCGGACCTGCTTGATACGACCTTCATAGATTGCGCCTGCCCCACACCAATGGCGGCGGCATCATAGTCCGTTGGCCGCGGCGCACAATCCGTCCCACGCAGCGGGGCTGCTACGACATGCCGAGTGCTTTAGATCTGACTTTTCACAGGCTGCGACACCATGGCGCAAGCCTTTAAAAACTATCAATAAATTCTGATCCGACAGGCCCCGGGACCCGTAGCTTTCTGCAATGCTGGCTCAGAAGAGACCCGCACCCTTAGAGCGCTCGACAGATATCCCCAATCGTCACTCTATGAGGAGAAACCCAATGAAATTCCGTACCCTGATCGCGGCCGCCGTCGCCGCCCCGATGATGCTGTCCGCCGCCGTTGCGAACGCCGCCGACATCGTCGACACCGCCGTCTCGAACGGATCCTTCAATACGCTCATCGCCGCCGTGAAGGCTGCCGGGCTTGTCGAAACCCTGAAAGGCGATGGCCCCTTCACGGTTTTCGCGCCGACCGACGAAGCTTTCGCCAAACTGCCGGCGGGCACGGTCGAGAACCTGCTGAAGCCGGAAAACAAGGATCAGCTGGTTGCCGTGCTGACCTATCATGTTGTTCCCGGCAAGGTCATGTCGGGCGACATCGCCGGTAAAAAACTGGAAGCCGCCACCGCGCAAGGCACCAACCTGGACATCGACGCCAGCGGCAACGCCGTGAAAGTCGACGGCGCCACCGTTGTGGCCGCCGACGTGGAAGCCAGCAACGGCGTTATTCACGTGATCGACACGGTTGTTCTGCCGAACTAACCGTTTTGCCGGCCCCGGTGATCCCCTCGCCGGGGCCGGACTTCGCTCAAGTGATGGTGTCGAAAAACCGCCGAATCTCCGCAGCCGCATAGTCCGGCCGTTCGTAATGAACGAAATGCCCGGCCTGCGGAACCGGGGCAAAATCCAGATTTGAAAAACAATCCGGCAGATTGTCCGCGAATTCGACTTTCAAGACGGGATCGCTCTCGCCCCACCGGACGCAGGCGGGCACATCGATCGGGCTTGCCGCCGGGGTTTCGCCGCGCATGATTTTCAAGCGACGGGGCAGGATTGCACTGTACCAGTTGAAGCCGCCTTGCAGATTGCCGGGACGCATGAAGTTATCGGTCCAGACATTCAGATCCTCCTCGAACGCCTGCGGATCATGCGACCAATGCGCCAGCATGCTGCCGAAATAGATCCGCACGGCATCCCGGCTGGATGCAATAAGGTCAGCGGCCCAAGGCTGTTGGTTGAACCCCTGATACCAAATCTCGTTCAGATGATCCGGCGCACACCACCGCGCACCGATACCTGGATAAGGCAGGTTGAAAAAAAACAGTCCTGACAAGCGCTCCGGCTCCGACTGGGCGAGCGCCTGGGCCACCATTGCACCTATGTCGTGGCTGACGATGCCAAAACGTTCCCAGCCCAGGTGATCCGCCAACGCCAGGGCATCCGCGGCGTGATCTTCGAGACGGTACGATTCCAGCGCGGTGCCGGAAGGCTTCTCGCTCTCCCCAAAGCCGCGCAAGTCCGGCGCCACGACGTCGAACCGATCCGCAAGCAGAGGCATAAGCTTTCGCCACGCATACCAGAATTCCGGCCAACCATGCAGCAGCATCAGCGGGGCGCCTCCGCCCGATCGGACGTAGTGGATCTCCACCCCGTTTAGCCGGGTCGTTTCGTGTTTCCATTCCCCAAGCATCGATCCCGTCCTTTCCTAAATTCGTCCTGTCCGTAGGACGAATTTCACGCGGCATTCGGCCTTTCGCACAATTGCCTATCCGGTAATGAGACCTCTGCCGGAAAGGGGTACAGCTAAAAACATTCCTGACGGGTTCTCTGCAATCCGGTCTATAGCATCGAGCCTTAACTCGGATTCAATTGAGATCTTCTTGCACGCCTTCCGGGCAGGAGCCGTTACACCGGCGGTGCAGCGCATCGGCAAGAGGCGGCGACGCAACCGGAAGGTTTCCAAGAAGACCGAAGGCGGCGTATCAGGGCTTCTGGACGGCGTCACGCCGCGCTCCCGATGCCTCCCGCATTGCTGCGCCCGGCCTTCCCGGCCAATAGACCGCATACATCGTCTCAATGGGTCCGAGTTAAGGCGCGGTGCTCTAGCAGAGCCCGCCGATCAAAGACCTTATCGCCTTCCTATAAGGCTCAGGATCTTCTCCTTCTGCAATGGCGAGCGCAGCGCGGTCGAACATGGCGGAAAACAACGCCGCCATTTCATCGACCGGAATATCGACACCGGCTTGCTCGACCATATGGAACAGTCCTTGGCGGAGCGTCTCGCCACCGGTCTGCATATCGATGACGTGCATCTCCTTACGCCCCAAAACCGACGGCCCTTCGACCAGCAGCAGGAAGGCACGCCCCGGTACGGACATGGCGCTGAAATAGGCGTCCGCCCCGGCAGTGAAAGCGTCCACAGCCGCCATTTCCGCCGTCGTCCGGTTTCCGATTTCCTCGGCAACCGCTTGAGCCTCCTGGCGGACGACCGCACGGAACAGGTCCAACTTGTCGTCAAAATGATGATAGAGCGCCCCGCGCGTCACCTGCGCCCGCTTCACGACTTCCGGCGTGCCGGTGTCCGCGTAGCCTTTTTCCAAGAACAGCGATCGCGCAGCGTCCATCAGCGCGCCCATTGTCTTTTCCCGCCGTTCCGCATTGCTACGACGCGTGCTTGCTTGTTGCATACATGCAGCCTGTATGTTAATTCACCCTCTACATACAGACTGTATGTTTTTAACAGCGGAGTGAAAAGCCATGAAATGCACCCAATACTATCCGGTCATCATGACGGACGACGTCAAAGGCACCGCGCGCTTCTACCAGGATCATTTCCGGTTTAAGGCGGCGTTTGACAGCGATTGGTACATCCACCTGCAATCGACGGAGGATCCGTCTGTGAACCTTGCCGTCCTGGATGGCGCGCACAAGACGATCCCTGCGGTCGGACGCGGACGTGCGGCCGGCCTTCTATTGAACTTCGAAGTGGAGGATGTCGACACCGTTTACCAAGAGGCGCAAGCCGCAAATCTGCCCATCCTGCTAACCCTGCGGGACGAGGCGTTCGGCCAACGCCATTTCATCACTCAGGACCCTAACGGCGTTCTGATCGACATCATCAAGCCCATCCCACCGAGTGCCGCGTTCCTGGAGCAGTATGCAGCGGAAGCGGTCCCGGCGTGACCGAAGACGGAGGGGCATGGCCCGTATGCGTTCAAGCATATTGACGGCATCGATAGGGGGTGCAGCATGGTCATCCCTTCAAATGCTTTCGAGATCCCGCCATGTCCCCACCCGTCGATCCCGTCACCTCCAACCCCGACCAGCCGAAAGAGGCAGACGCCGTCATTGTCGGCGGCGGCATCATCGGCGTCTCCACCGCCTACTTCCTGGCAAAGCGCGGTCTGAAGGTCGTGCTTTGCGAAAAGGGCCGGATCGGCGGCGAACAATCGAGCCGCAATTGGGGTTATTGCCGGCAGCAGGGGCGCGACCCGGGCGAATTGCCGCTGATCATCGAGAGTCTCCGGATCTGGCGTGGTCTCGAAAAGGAAATCGACGACGAAGTCGGGTTTCGCCAGGCCGGCGTGGCCTATCTGGCCAAAACGGACGAGGATCTCTCCACCTACGAACAGTGGGTCGAACACGCCAAACCCTATCAGTTGGATACAAGGCTGCTGAGTCCGGAGGAGACGGAAAAGATCGCGCCCGGCGGCGGCGGCAAATGGAAGGGCGCGCTCTATACCCAAAGCGACGGCCGCGCGGAACCGTCCAAGGCCGCGCCCGCCATCGCCCGGGCGGTCCAGAGGCTCGGCGGAACCGTCCTGACCGATTGCGCCGTGCGCGGGTTCGACACCGAAGCCGGCCGGATCAGCGCCGTCATCACCGAAAAGGGTCAAATCAAAACCCAGGCGCTGGTTGTCGCAGGCGGGGCGTGGTCACGCCTCTTTTTACGCCGGCACGGCATCGATCTGCCTCAGCAGACCGTGGTTTCCAATGTGCTGCGTACCAAACCCCACGAAGCAGGCATCGAAACCTCCGTCAGCGGCCCCAACTTTTCGATCCGGCGGCGCTTGGACGGCGGGTACACCGTCGCGCACGGTAGTGCGTCCAATTACGATCTGACCCCGGACAGTTTCCGGCTGATGAAAGCTTTCTGGCCCGCCTATCAGATGGAGAAGAAGGCAATCCGCTTTCGGTTCGGCCAGCGCTTTTTCGAAGCGCTGGGCCAAACGCCGGACTGGAAGATGGATGGGGAAACGCCGTTCGAGAAAAAGCGCGTGTGGGACCCGGAACCGAGCAAGCCGATCCTGGAAGAAGCAATCCGAAACCTGAAAGCCGCTTTTCCCTCTTTCGACGGGGTGGCCGTCGCCGAAAGCTGGGCCGGTTCGATCGATGTCACGCCCGATGCGGTGCCCGCCATTTCCGACGTCGCGGAACAACCGGGCCTTTTCGTCGCCACCGGCTTCAGCGGCCATGGCTTTGGAATCGGGCCGGGAGCTGGACGCCTGATGGCGGATCTGGTGGCCGGCGGCCCCACGTGCGTGGACCCGGCCCCGTTCCGGTTCAGCCGCTTCCATGACGGGACCAGAATCAGACCCTTCTCACCCACCTGACGGCATGCACGTTTTTAGATGCGTAAAAAGCCCGCCATTAAGGATGGATTAACCGGCAATGATGTTCTGTAACCGGGCATCCGGGCACCGCTGGAGGCTTGGATAGGGCGCCGTCCGGCGCAGCTCAACGAATAACGGCGACAAACAAGAACCGTGACGGCAGAGACCACAGAGGAAACACCCGTCGATGCAGCGGCCGTCGGGCCCGCGACATCGCTCAAGTTCTTTCCGCTCAGCACGTTCGCCATGATTATGGGGATCGTCGGGCTGGGTTTGGCATGGCGCGACGCCGCGCACGCCTTTCCCGTGCCAAGACTCGTCGGCGAAGTCATCATCGGCTTCGGGGCCGGATTCTACTGCGCCATCCTGGCCGTCTATGCATTGAAGATCATCCGCTTCAAGGATCCCTGCGTCGCCGATGCAAGAGATCCCAGCGCCTGCAATTATCTGGCGGCGATCACCATCAGCCTCTTGCTGGTCTCCGCCGGTCTGCATCCCTACAACGCTGCCTTGTCCGAAGGGCTTTGGCTGACCGGCGCCGCCGGACAGGTCCTGGTCATGGTCTACATCGTCGGACGGCTGTGGTTCGGCGGTATTTACAGCCTCGACGCCGTGAGCCCGGCCTGGTTCGTGCCGGTTGTCGGCAGCGTTGTCGCGCCGCTTACCGGATCGCATTTGGGCTATGACGCGTTGAACTGGATGATCCTCGGTGGCGCCGTGTTTTTCTGGATCGTGGCGTTCACGCTGAATGCGCTCAGATTTCTCAGCCATCCTCCACCGCCGCCCATACACCGCCCGTCGATGGTCATATTCCTGGCGCCGCCGTCGCTTTGTTTCGCCGCATACGTCGAATTGCAGGGCGGCTATGTCGACAATATCGCCAATATGCTGATGGGAATCACGATCATCACCGCGCTGCTGTTGCTGGCCCGGGTCCAGAGCTTTTTGGGTGCGCCCTTCTCGATGCGCTGGTGGTCCTACACCTTTCCGCTGGCCGCGTTCGCCAAGGCGGTGCTGCTTTATCACTTTCATTTGGACGATCCGCTGACACGGACAGCCAGCATCGGTGCGATTGGGCTTGCCACCCTCGTCGTGCTTCTGGTCTTTTCTGTGACGCTGCGCTTCATGTTCCGGGGCGGGCTGTTCCTTCCACAGGACTGAACCTCTTTCCCCGGCGACCGCAACGTTGTTCACGCCACACAATGGGGACCCCGCCGAATGACCCTTACTTCAGCGCAAATCACCGCGCGTATTCTGATCGAAACAGACTCCATTCTGTTCCGGCCCGACGAACCCTTTATCTTTACCAGCGGACGGGCCAGTCCGGTCTACACCGACTGCCGCAAGCTGATCGGATTCCCACGCGCCCGGCGGCGGCTGATGCAGATGGGCGCCGCCCTGATCGAAGAGACGGTTGGTTTCGAAAGCCTGGACGTGGTGGCGGGCGGGGAAACTGCGGGGATCCCTTTTGCCGCCTGGATGGCGGACGAACTGATGCTGCCGATGTGTTATGTCCGCAAGAAGCCGAAGGGATTTGGGCGCAACGCCCGGATCGAGGGCAACCTCTCCGAAGGTCAGCGCGTGCTGTTGGTGGAGGATTTGGCCACCGACGGGGGATCGAAATTGTCCTTCGTCGAGGGAGTTCGCGAGGCAGGCGCCAGCTGCGGCCATTGTTTTGTCGTCTTTCACTACGGGACTTTCCCGGAATCGGTGGCAAATCTGAAAGCGCACGGGGTTGATCTGCATGCGCTTTGCACCTGGTGGGACGTTCTGGAATATGTCGAAGAGGAAGGCTTCTATCCGGCCGACCAGGTGGCCGAAATCCGTTCCTTCCTGAACGATCCCGTCCCTTGGTCACTGGCCCATGGCGGCAAGGAGAGCTGATCTTCCCGGGCATGGAACGCCATTACGTGACAATGGCCGCGTCCCACAGATCGAGAAAGCCTACGGCGCCTCAGCGGTCCGGAACGCAGCTACGCCCGCTAACGGACCGTGAAGTGCGTCAAATGGCGCTAACGCGGAAGTTGCTCGCTTTCGGCGACAGGGTTTGCCAGTCTATTTCCACTTGGACGAACTCGACGAGGTGCAGTGCCGATGCGGAAACTGGTTTCACTCTGTGTGGCGATGGCCGCCCTTCTGTGCATGTCCTCGCTGACAGCCCACGCCCGGGATCGTTTGGTGATCGGGATCAGCCAGTTCCCCAGTACGCTGCACCCCAGTTTCGATTCCATGTTGGCCAAGGAATATGTAAACGCCATGTCGCGACGGAAAATCACCGTCTACGACCAAGATTGGAAGGTTACCTGCCTGCTCTGCGTCGACCTCCCCGATCTGGCCAAGGGAACCGCGCGCTTCGAAACCTCGTCGGAAGGCAAACCTGGACTGGCGGTGGACTACGCGCTGGATCCGAAAGCGGTATGGGGTGACGGCACACCGATCACCACCAAGGATGTGCTGTTCACCTGGGAGGTTGGCCGACACCCGGAAACCGGCACGGACAATTCGGAACTCTACCGCCGTATCCTGTCGATCGACGTTCATGACGATCATCGGTTCACGCTGCACATGGATCGGCGAAGCTGCGACTATCAGGGCATCAACGAGTTCAACCTGCTGCCCCAGCATATCGAAGCGGAAGTGTTCGACAGGCCGGCGGACTATCGCAAACGGACTATCTACGACCGCGACCCGACCAATCCCGGTCTATGGTACGGGCCGTACCGGGTGACCGGCGTCAATCCGGGCGTCAGCATTACCCTGGAGCCGAACCCGCATTGGTGGGGAGCGGCGCCCTACTTTAAGCAAATCATCGTTCGGACGATCGAGAATACGGCCGCGCTTACCGCCAATCTGCTGTCGGGCGACATCGACATGATCGCGGGCGAGCTTGGGCTGACCATCGATCAGGCTCTCTCTTTCGAGCGGCGGCATGGCGATCGGTTTCAGATAATCTACAAGTCCGGCCTGATCTACGAACACTTGGACGTAAACCTGGACAACCCAGTTTTGTCAGACGTACGCGTACGCCAAGCCTTGCTGAAGGGTATCGATCGCCACGCGATCAGCGATCGGCTATTTGCCGGCAGGCAGCCGGTTGCGCATGGCCAAACCAACCCGTTGGACGACGTTTACTTTCAGGATATCCGAAAACACCCTTTCGATCAGACTGCAGCGGCGGCCCTGCTGGATGAGGCCGGGTGGGGTCTCGGCGACGGTGGCGTCCGCCGCAACGCCGCCGGAGACCCTTTACAGTTGGAGCTGATGACAACCGCCGGCAACAAGAGCCGCGAGCTGGTGCAACAGGTCCTGCAAAGCCAGTGGGCGGAGCTGGGCATCGACGTCAATATCCGCAACGAACCGGCACGGGTCTTTTTCGGGGAAACGGTGAGCAAGCGGAAATTCACCGGACTTGCGATGTTCGCCTGGAGTTCCTCGCCGCGTTCGATCCCGCGCACCACCCTGCATTCCGAGATGATTCCAACGGCGGAAAACGCCTGGTCGGGGCAGAATTACACCGGTTACGCCTCGGCGGAGATGGACGGGCTGCTGGACGACCTGGAGCTTGTTTGCGAGCCGGAGGCCAACCAGGCGCTGTGGAATCGCATGCAGGACCTGTACGCTACGGACCTTCCTGTGTTGCCGCTCTATTTCCGGGCAAACACGTACATCCTGCCGAAATGGCTGGAAGGCGTACGCCCGACGGGCCATCAGTATACCAGCACCAACTGGGTCGAAGAATGGCGCGCCGCCCAGTGACCGCCATGCGCGGACCGGGCTGGGGTTAGAGAATGCTGGGATTCTTGAGCGCCCGTATCTTGCAGAGCCTGCTGGTCCTGTGGGTGATGTCCTTCCTCATCTATGCGCTGATCGGCCTGATGCCCGGCGACCCGATCGACCTGATGATCACCGCAAATCCGGACTTTACGTCCGAGGACGCCGCCCGTCTCAAGGCCCTGTACGGTTTGGATCAGCCGCTTACCGCGCGCTACGCCAATTGGCTGTCCGCCGCACTGTCCGGCGATCTCGGCTATTCCCGGCTCTACAGTCAACCGGTCCTGGATGTCATCGGCCCCCGGCTGGCCAATACGGCCGTACTGGTCGGGTTCAGTCTGGTTTTTGCGTTGCTGATCGCCATCCCGGTCGGGGTCGTCGCGGCTGTCCGCCCTTACAGCGCCCTGGACTATGCGGTGAACCTTGTCTGCTTCGCCGGCATTTCCGCACCGCCCTTCTGGCTCGCCTTGCTTGCGATCATGCTGTTTTCCATCACGCTCGGCTGGCTCCCTGCCGGCGGCGCCGCGGCGGCGGATGCCGGCCTGCTGGAACGGATTGAACATGCCGTGCTGCCCGTCGGCGTTTTGACCCTGGCGTCCGTCGGCGGGTTCACCCGTTTTATGCGCGCCTCGATGCTGCAGACCTTGCGGCAGGACTATATTCGGACCGCGGCGGCCAAGGGCCTGTCGGAGTTTCGGGTCGTCACCGGTCACGCGATGCGGAACGCACTGCTGCCGCTGGTTACGATTGTTGCCTTGAGCTTCGGCACGCTGTTTTCCGGCGCCTTGATCACCGAGACCATGTTCGCCTGGCTCGGCATGGGAAAAACGATCTACGACGCAATCCTGGGCAACGACTTCAATCTGGCGCTTGTCGGTCTGCTCATCGCCACGGCGATGACCCTGGCGGGCAATCTGCTGGCAGACGTCTCGTACGCCGCCTTGGACCCCCGGCTCGATTTCAAGGCGGGGGACGCCTAGGCTTGACGCAGCAGATCGGACATATCGGCGCACTGCCGGCCCGTTCCATGTCGGGGCTGACCCCGGCGCAGCTTCGCTGGCGCAAATTCCTCAGCCACCGCTTTGCGGTCGTCAGCGCCGTTCTGCTTGTGATCCTGGGGACCGCGTCGGCGGCCGCCCCATGGATAGCGGACGGATTGGGCGTCGACGGCGTCACGACAGACCTCTTCAACCGCTTCGGGCCGCCGTCCGCCCAGAATCTGCTGGGCACGGACGAAGCCGGGCGGGACGTCCTGATCCGTCTTTTGCAGGGCGGGCGGGTCTCCTTGACCGTTGCGCTTGTGACCGCCGTCGTTACCGCCGTGATCGGCGCCCTGGTTGGCCTTTTGGCCGGCTTTTACGGCGGCAGACTGGACGGTGTCTTGATGCGGGTGACCGACGGCGTCATCGCGCTGCCCTTGCTGCCGCTGTTGATCGTCCTGGCCGCCGTCGACCTCACGAAACTTGGGTTCTCAGCGGAAGCGGCGACGAGTGAAAGCGCCAGCCTGTACCGCATTGTGGTGATTATCGCGCTCGTCGGCTGGACCACCGTGGCCCGGCTGGTGCGGGCGGAGGCTTTGACCCTGCGCCGCCGCGATTTTGTCCGGGCCGCAGTCGCGCAAGGTGCCGGTCCGTTCCGCATTCTCTTGGTTCATATTCTGCCGAACGTCGCCTCGCCGCTGGTGGTCGCGACGACGCTGTCGGTCGGAAACATCATCCTGTTCGAGTCCGTCTTGAGCTTCCTGGGCCTGGGCATCCAGCCCCCGACCGCAAGTTGGGGAAACATGCTTACAAACGCCCAGGACGTGATCTGGGACAAACCCGAATTGGCCGTCTGGCCGGGTCTGTTCATCTTCGTGACCGTGATCGCCTTTAACTTCCTGGGCGACGCGTTGCAGGACGCGCTGGACCCCAAGGCGGTAACCGGGTAACGGCCCTCTGTGACGATGATCACAGGCGATAGATATAATTTTATATGCTTTTCAATCCGTTAGACTGCGTTCCTCTTGTAATTTTGCGGCTGAATCGCTATCTTTGGGAAGTCGTGAGTGTTTTTTCGTCTTCGACGGGTGGACGCGGGTAGCGCTAAACCCCTGATAGGATTGGAAAATGGCCGATATCGGTGGCATTGGTGGATTGCTGCAGGGAGTTGTGCAGCGGAGCAACGCAGAAGCTGCGGCTGCCGCCAATGATGATGCCGAGGACAATCTGACGACGACCGAGACCGAGGACGTAACCGCCTCGGCCGGTGCCGATACGACCGCGACAACCTCCACGCTCGGCGACGGTCTCGCCTTCCAACCCGTCGCGGGCACTGGAACCGACCAGACCACAAGCGGCGACGCCAACGGAACGGCCGGCCGGGTTATTCAAGATCAGGTTTCGATCAGCGCCCAGGCGCGCGAAGCCTTGCGGGAAGCACAAGGCGGCGCAAACCTGTCGCCGGCGGAGCAGATCCAGCAAGAGGCGACGGACACGGCCCCAAATCTCGCTTTTGACGCGGCGGACAATGCAGCGGCGACCAACGAGGCCGGCACGACGACCAACCAGGTCGAAGTGGTTGAAGACGATTCAGGAACCGTCGTTGGCAATGCCGATGTCTCGAACCTGTCCTCGCAAAACCGCGAATTGGGTCAGTTGGTGGATCAGTTCGCCTGATCGCGCCGCTCTCACGACAAGTCCTCGGTTCCCCCGCGATTGGCTTGGACCAATAGAACTTCCAAATAAACATAGTAAATCCGCCGACTCTGCGTAATATTCAGCAGGATTCCGGCCCTGCTCGACACAGGGCTGATGATAAAAACCGAAGACTCGTTGCGGATACCAGGCGCGCCGAATGGCAATGAACGACGACGCACAATCCGGCCGCTCCCAGTCGGCGACAACCGATACCAGCGACACCAGCCAAGCCACCGACGCTGGCGGTTCGCAAGGCTTGAGCCGGCTGTTCGGCGCCAAGAAAGGCGCCGCAGCCAAGGCGCCCGCGCCCGCCGCCGCCGCTTCAACGGCCGATGAGCCCGCAAAACCGGAACCCGACGGCCCAAGTGACAATCATCCGGACCCGCCCGCGCCGAGCCCGTCCGAGGGTCAGGAACCGGATGCCGACGTCACCCTGCTGCCGGAACTGGGCGGGGTCACTGTGTCGAAAAGCGACGCGCCGGACGAGTTGTTCCCGGAAATCAAGGCCCAGGAAGCACCGGACGAAGAACCGGAAGCGACCGAGAAAGACGGGCTGCTGGTCCAGCAATCCGTCGCGGACGATGCCGAATCCGGACAGGGCGTCAGAGACCTGCTATCGGCAAGCACGGTGACGGCGGCTGACGCCACGGTCATCCAGGCAGAGGAGAACGAAGAGCGCCGTTCCTCCGACGGTGAAGACCGCCGCGCGGAAACCCGCGAGGGCCGGGACCGCCGCGGCACCGCCGAACATTGGACCGTGCGGCCCTCCCGCCAAACCAACGACGATCCGCTCCTCGGCTGCCTGACGATCTTGTGCACGCTGCTCGACCGCCCGATCTCTTCCGACGCCCTGACCGCGGGGCTCCCCTTGGATGACGGGCACCTCACACCGGATCTGTTCGCCAGAGCGGCGGAGCGGGCCGGCATATCCTCGCGCCTGGTGACGAAAAAGCTGGAGGACATCTCGCCGATGTCCCTGCCCTGCGTCGTGCTGCTGGACGGTAAGCGCGCGGCCGTCGTCATCGACCTGAAAGGCCAGGACAAAGCAACCGTGGTCCTGCCGGAAATGGGTTCCGGCGCGCGCGAAGTGCCGTTCGCCGAACTTCAGTCGGAATATGCCGGTTTCACCCTCTTTGCGCGGCCTGAATTTCAGTTCGACAACCGGGCGGTGGAACTTCAAAGCAAGAATCCGAAAGGCTGGTTCTGGGGCACGATCATGTCGTCCTGGACACTGTATGTCGAAGTGATGATCGCGGCGATGCTGATCAATCTGTTCGCCATCGCCAGCCCGCTTTTCACCATGAATGTCTACGACCGCGTGGTGCCCAACTTCGCCGAGGAAACCCTATGGGTGCTGGCGATCGGCGTTACGACCGTGTTCGTCTTCGATTTCATTCTCAAGTTGCTGCGCGCCTACTTGGTGGACGTGGCCGGCAAAACGGCGGATTCGCGGATCGCCGCACGCCTGTTCCAGCAGATGATGGGCATGAAGATGGCGCACCGGCCGCCGTCGGCGGGCGCGCTGGCAAACCAGATGCGTGAGTTTGAGACGATCCGGGAGTTCTTCACATCCTCGACGTTGGTCGCCCTGATCGACTTTCCCTTCATCTTCATGTTCGTGGCGATCATTTACGTGATCGGCGGACCGGTCGCGATCGTCCCGGCGGTTGTTGTCTTCATCGTTGTGCCCATCGGTATGCTGATGCAAATCCCGATGAAAAAGGTCGTGCAGGAGACCTTCCGCGAGGCGCAGCAGAAACATGCCATCCTCATCGAAGCGATCAGCGGCATCGAGACGATCAAGGCGACCGCGTCGGAAGGCCGGATGCAGCGCAACTGGGAGCTTTTCGTCAACCGCACGGCGCGCTCCGCGATGCTCGCGGCACGCTGGTCGCAAATCGCCATGAACTTCTCGAACTTCGCCATGCAGATGGTCACGGTCCTGGTGATCATCTACGGCGTTTACCTGATCCAGGAAGGAGAACTGACGGTGGGCGCGCTGGTCGCCTGTACGATCCTGGCGGGACGGTCGATGGCGCCCCTGGGCCAGATTGCCGCGATCGCCACCCGTTTCCATCAGGCGCGGAACTCGCTGACCGCGCTGGACGGTATGATGCAGACGCCGGTCGAACGTCCCGAGGGCCGCACCTTCGTCCACCGCCAGAAATTTTCCGGCAGCATCGAGTTCAAGAATGTCGGCTTTTCCTATCCCGACGCCAAAGTGACCGCGTTGAGCGAAGTATCGTTCAGCATTCAGGCCGGTGAAAAGGTGGGCATCATCGGACGGATCGGATCGGGCAAAAGCACGATCGAACGGCTGATCATGGGGCTTTACGACCCGACCGAAGGCTCGGTCCTGGTAGACGGCACCGACACCCGTCAGATCGACCCGGCCGACTTGCGGCGCAGTATCGGCGTGGTGCCGCAGGACAATTATCTGTTCTTCGGCACGGTGAAAGAAAACATCGCGCTGGGCGCTCCCTATGCGGATGACGAGATGGTGTTGCGGGCGGCGCGGATTTCCGGCGTCGACGAGTTCACCTCGCGGCATCCGCTCGGTCTCGACATGCCGGTGGGTGAACGCGGGCAGTCGCTCTCCGGCGGCCAGCGTCAGGCGATCTCCATCGCTCGGGCGCTCTTGTTGGACCCGCCGATTTTGATGATGGACGAGCCCACCAGCTCCATGGACAATACGACCGAAGGGCGGTTCAAACAGCGCCTGCAATCGATGGTCGGCGGCAAAACCATGGTGCTGGTCACACACCGCGGCTCGCTGCTGACCTTGGTCGACCGCCTGCTGGTCATGGATGGAGGCCGGCTTGTCGCGGACGGCCCCAAGGACCAGGTAATGGAAGCCCTGGCCAGCGGCCGCATTCAAACCGCGCGAAATTGAGGCCTTTGCGGCAGTAACGCGAGGCAACCGGAGACGATCGATGGCCGGAGTTGGCGGAAGCTGGGACGACGATATCTTCAACGACGACACGCGCAAGGGCATGCGCGGGGCCAGTCGTGTCGCGCATATCATGCTCGTCACGATCGTGCTGTTTTTCGTCGCGTTCCTGACCTGGGCCTATAACGCCACCCTGGACGAAGTCACCCGGGGCGAAGGCCGGATCATCCCGTCCAGCCAGACCCAAACCGTCCAGCACCTGGAAGGCGGAATCATCTCGGAAATCCTGGTGCGGGAAGGCCGCATTGTCGATCAGGGTCAGCCCTTGATGCGGATCGAAAATAAGACAGCCGACGCGGAGCTGGCGGAAAAGAGCAAGCAGTACGTCAACCTGTTGGCAACCGGGGCGCGCCTGGAGGCGGAGGCCGCCGGCGCCGACACGGTCCGCTTCCCTTCCGAAGTGACCGATCAGGCGCCGGAGCTCGCGATCGCCGAGCAACGTCTGTTCGAACGGCGGCGCGATCAGCTGCGCCAGCAGGTTCAGATCCTGCAGGATCAACGGGCGCAGAAGCGCCAGGAACTGCAGGAAATGACCGGCAAGCGCGGCCAGGTGCAGAAACAGCTCGACCTCGCTCAAGAAGAGCTCGCGATCCTGAAGCCGCTGGTCGATCAGGGCGTGTCGCCGCGCATCGATCTGATCCGCCTGCAGCAGAAGATCGAGGATCTCAACGCGGAGATCGAAACCGCGACGCTCGCCGCGCCCCGCATCCGCTCCGCCGTCAGCGAAGCGCAGCGCCGGATCGAGGAGAAATCCGCCTCGTTCCAGACCGAAGCGCAGCAGGAGTTGAACGTCACACGCGTGGAGGCCTCCCGCCTTGCGGAAGACATCTCCGCCGGGGTCGACCGCGCCACCCGGACCGAGGTGCGCTCTCCGGTCAAGGGCACGGTGAACAAGATCCTGATCAACACGATCGGCGGTGTCGTGCGGCCCGGCGACGATCTGTTCGAGATCGTCCCCTTGGAAGACGCGCTACTGGTCGAAGCCCGGATCAAGCCGTCCGACCGCGCCCAGCTGTATCCCGGCCTCAAGGCCGTGGTGAAACTCTCCGCCTACGATTTCTCGGTGTGGGGCGGGTTGGATGCGGAACTGGTCGACATCAGCGCCGATACGATTACCGACGAGCAGGGCGAGACCTTCTACCGGATCCGCTTGCGGACCGATGAAACCAGTCTCGGCGAGGACAAGCCGATCATTCCCGGCATGACCGGCGCGGTCGATATCCTGACCGGCGAGAAGACCGTCTTGCAGTATCTTCTGAAACCCATCCTGAAGGCCCAGCAGAACGCCCTGCGCGAACGCTGAGTCCACATCCGTTTCCGAGCAGAGAGGTTCGACCATGGACGACCACCTGGGCGCCTTTGTGGATCATTGCGACATCCGTATCGACGGCGCCTCGGATGGACCGCTCGCCGGGACCACCTTTGCCGCGAAGGATTTGTTTCACATCGCCGGGACGAAGGCCGGCTGCGGCAACCCGGACTGGCTCGCCAGCCATCCGGTGAATGACGATACCGCCCCCGCCGTTGAGAAACTGCTGGCCGCCGGGGCTACCTTGGTCGGCAAGACACATACCGACGAGATCGCCTATTCTCTGAACGGCGAAAACCATTTCTACGGCACCCCGGTCAACGTCAACGCACCGGGCCGGATTCCAGGCGGGTCCAGCAGCGGGTCGGCGGCCGCCGTCGCCGGCGGCCTCTGCGAACTCGCCTTGGGGTCCGATACCGGCGGGTCGGTGCGCATTCCAGCCAGCTATTGCGGGATCTACGGGATAAGGCCGACCCACGACCGTATCCCGCTGAAAGGAATCATGCCGCTGGCGCCGTCGTTCGACACGATTGGGTGGTTCTCGAAGGATCCGGCGCAGATGCGGCAGGTCGGCGAAATACTGCTGCCGGATTGGCAGGCGCCGGACGCTTTGACCCAAACCATTGTGCCGGTGGACGCCTGGACCTTGGCCGACCGCTCCGTGCAGGACGTCCTGCGTCCCGTGGCCGAGCGGCTGCGTCTGATCGCGCCTGTCGTCCACGAAATCACCTTGGTGCCGGATGGCATCGAAACCTGGTTCATGCCTTTCCGGATCATCCAGGGTTGGGAGATCCATCAAACGCACAAGGATTGGATTGAAGAAGTCAAACCGACCTTCGGGCCTGGAATCGCCGAGCGTTTCGAGTGGGTCGCCACGATCACCGAACAGGAACGCGAGGAGGCCGCCGCGGTCCGGCAGCAGGTCCAGGATCGGCTTCGCACCATCCTGCAGCCCGGAACCGTGATGGCTTTACCCACAGCGCCCGGGATCGCCCCGCTATGCGGTCAACCTGCGGACCAGTTGGAGGCCTTCCGGTTCCGAGGATTACAGCTGACCGGCATTGGAAGTCTCGGTCAGGTCCCTCAAGTCAGCATCCCCGTGGGCGCGGTAGACGGCTATCCGGTCGGTTTGTCGCTGATGGCGGGACCGGGCGGAGACGAACTGCTGCTCGCCCTTGCCGAACGGATCGCCGGCACGGCCGAGGATGGCGTCGCGCCGATTACTTTGTAAGGGACGTAAGCCTCTCACCCACCCTCAAACTGAATAAGACTGCTGAACGGCACCGACAGTTTGTCGCGTCCCTTCAAGTCCGGCAATTCAATGATGCACACAGCTCCCTGCACGCTTCCACCGACCTTGGCACACAGCGTGGCGGTCGCGGCCAAGGTGCCGCCGGTGGCCAACAGATCGTCGAGAATCACCACACGTTGGCCCGGCTTGATCCCATCCGCCTGGATTTCGATCGTGTCGGTGCCGTATTCCAGATCGTATGTATGGGTTATGCAGCGGCCCGGCAGCTTCCCTTGCTTGCGCACCATCACGAAACCCAGGCCCAGATCCAAAGCGAGCGGGGCCGCCGTCAGAAAACCGCGCGACTCGATCCCCACAAGCACGTCCGGTTCGTAGGAATCGACGACATCCGCCAGTCTCCGCACACAGGCCCGCCAGGCCCGGGGATGCGCAAGAAGCGTAGAGATATCGTAGAATTGGATCCCCGGTTTTGGAAAATCGGGAATTGTCCGGATATGTTCTCTCAGGTCCATCTCTTCTATTTCTCGCGGATCGTGGTTAGTCTCACTGGCGCAGCGGGAAACTAGTGTCCCAGAGTCGGCAAAGCAAACGATTGGACCGGTTTTGAGTGAGACGGTGAGACAGGAAGACGGCGGCACGGCGGACCGGCGCGGCTGGTTTACCGTGGAGCCGCAAGGTGCCCAGGTGCGGATCGCCCTGCACGGGCTTTGGACCGTTCCGACCGCGGCGTCGCTCAGCCGCGAGATCGCGGCGCTAAAGCTGGACCGCGGCGGGACCGTCATCTTGGATCTGGCGCCGCTAGACACCTTGGATACTTCCGGCGCCTGGCTGGTTAAGAGCCTGATGGACCGGTGCCGCGACGCCGCCGTAGAGCCGGAACTGCACGGCCTGAAAGACCATCACGCGCCGCTGTTGCATATCGTCCAGGACACGCGGACCACCGTCGACGATTCGCTGCATGCCAAGGCGACGACGCTGGGACGTTTGCTCCAAATCACGGGCAAAGCGACCATCGACGCCGGCGGCAAGGCCAAGGAACTGACGAATTTCGTCGGTATCGTCACCGTCGCCTTTCTGCGGGCCGCGGCCAACCCCAAGCGCCTGCGTCCGATCTCGATCGTGAACCAATTGGAACTGACGGGATTGCGGGCCATCCCCATCATCGGCCTGCTGTCCTTTTTGATCGGCGTCACGCTGGCTTATCTGATGGCGGACCAGTTCCGCGCCTATGGCCTGGATGTCTTCACCGTCAACGTGCTGGGCATCTTCGTACTGCGTGAGGCGGGCGTCCTGATTACCGCCATCGTGATCGCCGGGCGATCCGGCTCGGCCTTCACAGCCGAAATCGGGACGATGAAAGTGAATGAGGAGTTGGACGCACTGCGCACCTTAGGGCTGGACCCGGTGGAGGTGCTTGTGGTGCCGCGGGTGCTGGCCCTTCTGATCACACTGCCGATCCTGGCCTTCTGGGCCGATCTGACGGGATTGCTGGGCGGCGCGATGATGACCATGCTGGTCCTGGACCTGACGCCCACCCAGTTCATCCAGCAATTGAAAGGCGCGGTGAACCTGGAAACCTTCCTGGTCGGTTTGGTGAAGGCCCCTGTACATGCCTACATCATCGCCGTGGTCGGCTGTTTCGAAGGGTTCAAGGTGAAGCAAAGCGCAGAGAGCGTCGGCAAACAGACGACGACCTCTGTCGTGGAGTCGATCTTCCTGGTGATCGTGGCGACGGCGGTCTTCTCAGTCATGTTCTCGGTTCTGGGGATTTGACCGGATGAGCGACGCCTCCAACGCGCCGGCCATGGATCCGGTTATCCGTATCCGCGGTTTGCGGACCCAGTTCGGAACCCAGGTCATTCACAACGAGCTGGATCTGGATGTGCGCCGCGGCGAGGTGCTGGGTGTCGTCGGCGGGTCCGGCACCGGTAAATCGGTCTTGTTGCGGACCATCGTCGGCCTGATCCGGCCTGCCGCCGGCGCAATCGAACTCCTGGGCGAAGACGTGCTGTCCCTGGCGCCGCAAGCGAAGGACGCCCTGCGGACCCGCACGGGCGTACTGTTTCAGGACGGGGCGTTGTTTTCCGCCCTGACGGTCGCCGAGAACATTCAGGTGCCGATGCGAGAGCACACGAACCTCTCCCCCGCCCTGATGGATGAATTGGCAGCCTTAAAGATCGCCATGGTCGGCCTGCCGCCGGAAGCCGGCGGTAAATATCCATCGGAGCTCTCGGGAGGAATGCGCAAACGCGCCGGGCTGGCCCGTGCGCTGTCGCTGGACCCGGAAATTGTCTTTTTGGACGAGCCGACCGCCGGATTGGACCCAATCGGCGCAGCAGCCTTCGATCAGTTGATCCTGTCGCTGCAGAAGAGTTTGGGTTTAACGGTGTTCATGGTGACGCACGATCTGGATAGTTTGGCGGCAATTTGCGACAGGATCGCCGCGCTTATAGACAAGAAGGTCCGGGTCGCTACCATGGCGGAACATATGCGCGACGACGATCCCTGGCTGCATGAATACTTCCACGGACCGCGGGCGCGCGCAGCGTTGGATGCGAAGGGGGCAAGAGAGCATGCAGAGCTGCAGGGGGAACGCGCCTAGGCGCGGATGACGGAAGGGAGCGCGGATGGAAACCCGGGCAAGTTATACAATCGTCGGCGCCTTCGTCCTGGCCTTCTTCTTCGGCATGGTGGGCACCATCGTGTGGTTGGCGGACTTCGAGTTGAATGCGGAGAACGCCCGCTTCCATATTCTTTTCGACGGTTCGGTGACGGGTCTGCAGACTGGAAACCCGGTCCGTTATCGCGGCATTCCCGTTGGCATCGTAACGGAAATGGAAATCAATCCGGACAATGTGGAACAGGTGCGGGTCACGATCGAAGTGCCTGTGGAAACACCGATCAAACAGGATGCCACCGCCAGCTTGGAATTTCAGGGTTTGACGGGCGTCGCTTTCGTGCAGATTTCCGGCGGCACGCATGACGCCCCGAACCTGCGCGCGGAGCTGGGGGACGAGCTTCCGATCATCCCATCGACACCGTCGCAGATTGAAGAGCTGTTCGAAAAAGCACCGGAACTGCTGACCCGCTTTATCGGGCTGGTCGACCGCGCCAATGATATTCTCAACACTACCAACCAGCGGAACATTCAACAGACTCTGTCAAACCTGACGGAGTTCACGGGCGCCTTGGCGGAAAGCTCCGGTGACATTCAAATCCTGCTGTCCGAGGGCGGCGCCACCCTGGAACAGTTTAAGGCGACCGCGCGGGAAGCCGAAATCCTGATCGGGGCCTTTGCCGACCGCAGCGACTCCATCGCGGCGCTGGCCGAGAAGACACTGATCGATGTCGACTCGCTCGTCGTCGAAGCCGAAGGCCTGGTCACAACGGGGATTCCGGTTCTGGAACAGACCGGCGAAACCATGATCCAAGTCGAGGGCATCGTTCAGGAGTTGAGACCGCATGTCGGCCCCTTGGCAGAGTCCACCAAACTGTCGCTGGACGAGTTTAACAAAATCGCCGCGGATTTGCGCTACGCCGCCCGCAACATCGGCAACGCGGCAGACGAAGCATCTCAGCTTCTGGACAATAATCAGGACTCCTTGTCCGAGTTTGCCAACACCGGACTGTACGAGTTCACTCAGCTTATTGCGGAATCGCGCGTCCTGATCCAAGTTTTGACGAGGATCTCCAACGAGTTGGAGCGGGACCCGGCGCGGTTCTTCTTTGGTGACCAGTCACAAGGGTTCCAGGCGGAATAATGGCACCCGGGGGAGCATCGATGACGATCTCGCAATCAAACGCCTTGACCCGACGTCGGATGGGCCGGCTTGCCGTAGCGACGTGTCTGACGGCCATGCTGGCTAGCTGCTCGTTGAGTTTGCCGGGCACAGGAGAACCACCGCGTATTTTCGTTCTGTCGCCAAAAAGCACCTTCGACGAGAATATCCCTGTGGTCGACTGGCAGCTCTTGATTGACGCGCCGATCGCTGCGGCGGGCCTCAATACATCGCGTATCGCGCTGCGCCAAAGCCAAATCGAACTCGAGTACTACGCCAACGCCGCCTGGACCGATGCGGCCCCGAAGATGATTCAGCGATTGGTCATCGAGTCCTTCGAAAACTCAGGCAAGATCGTGTCGGTCGGGCGACAGGCCGTCGGTCTGCGCGCCGACTTCATCCTGGCGACCGAACTTCGCGAATTCCAGGCGGAGTACGAGGGCAAGGGGGATAACGAGCCGCCGGACATCCGGATCCGATTCAACGCAAAGCTGGTCAAAATGCCGCAACGGTCGATCGTCGCGTCGAAGACTTACGACTATCTGCTTCCCGCCCCAGGCACGGACCTGGTCTCCGTCGTGCTCGGCTATGACGCCGCACTCGGCAAAATCCTGAAACGCCTGGTCGCCTGGGCAATAGACGAAGGCGAGAAGTTTCACGACGGCTAGCCCACCCAGCAGCCTGTCTGGGAGTACATCATGACACACGTTTTCCACAGAACCTCCAAAGGCTCTCTACCGGTCGCGTCGCACGGCGACGGGGTCTATATCGTCGATACGGACGGCAGGCGCTATCTCGACGCTTCCGGCGGGGCCGCCGTGTCTTGCCTGGGGCATTCTCATCCCAGAGTAATTCAGGCCATCAAGGATCAGGTCGACAAGATCGCCTTTGTGCATTCGGGCTTTTTCACCAATGACGCGGCAGAGGCGCTCGCCGCGAAACTAACCGCCAAGGCGCCGGCCGGTCTGGACTATATGTACATCGTCTCAAGCGGGTCGGAGTCGATCGAGGCCAGCCTGAAGCTGGCACGGCAGTATTTCGTCGAACGGGGCGAGCCCCAGCGGAAACACTTCATCGCGCGGAAACAAAGCTACCACGGCAACACACTGGGGGCGCTGGCCGTCGGCGGCAACATGTGGCGGCGCGAGCAGTTCGGTCCGATTCTGGTCGACGGCAATTACGTGCCTCCCTGCTATCCCTACCGCGACAAAGATCCGGACGAGACGCTGGAAGCCTATGGGCTGCGCATCGCCGACGCCCTGGAAACCCGCATCCAGGAGCTCGGACCGGATACCGTTATCGGCTTTGTCGCCGAGACGGTGGTCGGCGCGACGGCAGGCGCCTTGGCACCGACGCCCGGCTATCTGAAGCGCATCCGCGAAATCTGCGACCGCTACGGCATCCTGTTGATCCTAGATGAAGTGATGTGCGGCATGGGCCGAACAGGGTCCTTGTTCGCCTGCGAACAGGACGGCGTCGCGCCCGATATCCTGGCGGTCGCCAAGGGTTTGGGCGCGGGATATCAGCCGATCGGCGCTATGTTCTGCACAGCCGATATCTATGATGCGATTCGGGACGGGTCCGGTTTCTTTCAGCACGGACACACCTATATGGGCCATCCGACGGCCTGCGCCGCCGCCCTGGCCGTCCAGTCGGAGATCGAAGAACAAGAGTTGCTGACGAATGTCCGCGCCAAAGGCGACGCGTTGTCCGCTGCGCTGACCGCACGCTTCGGCAACCATCCCTATGTCGGCGACATCCGCGGACGGGGCCTGTTCCGCGCCTTGGAATTGGTTTCCGACCGGGGCAGCAAGGAACCGCTCGACCCTTCTCTGCAGATCCACGCCAAAATCAAAAAACAGGCGATGGCGCGCGGCCTGATCTGCTACCCCGGCGGCGGCACCATAGACGGCAAGCGCGGCAATCACGTGCTGCTGGCGCCGCCCTTTATCATCGAAGACGCGCATGTGGGCGAGATCGTCGATAAGCTGGATCAAGCCTTGCAAGCCGCCTTTGCGGAAGCGGGGCTGGCGGCGTGACCAGCGATCGTTTTGCAGAGCCCCTGATCATCGCGGTTGCCCCGAACGGCGCACGCCGCACCCAGGCGGATCACCCGGCCCTTCCCATTACACCGGCTGAGTTGGCCCGCACCGCCGCGGAATGCCAGGAGGCAGGCGCGGCGATGATCCACCTGCACGTCCGGGATGCGGAACAGAAACACACATTGGACGTCGACGCCTACCGCGCCGCGACGGAAGCGATCCGGCGCCAGGTCGGCCCAGGCTTGATCATTCAAGTCACCAGCGAGGCCGTCGGCATCTACAATGCCGAGCAACAGATGGCCATGGTGCGCGATTTGCGGCCAGAAGCGGTTTCGCTTGCAGTCAAGGAGATCTGTCCGGACGCCGCCAGCGAACCGGCTGCCGCAGCCTTTCTGGACTGGATGGCGCAAGAGGCCGTTCAACCGCAATACATTCTGTATTCCGCAGACGATGTCGTCCGCCTGACCGATCTGCGCAAACGCGGCGTGATCCCTGGAGACCGCGTTTCCGTTCTCTACGTGCTGGGCCGCTACACCAAGGGGCAGGTGTCGCAGCCCTCGGATGTTATCCCCTTCATCGACGCGGCCGCCGACGAAGCGATCCACTGGTCGGTCTGCGCGTTCGGCCGGTTGGAAAGCGCTTGCGCGATGACTGCGGGTGCATTGGGCGGTCATGTCCGGGTTGGTTTCGAGAACAATCTATACGCCGCGGACGGGCATCTAGCGGCCAGCAACGGCACCCTCGTTTCACAGGTGCGGGAAGGCGCCGCGGTGATCGGGCGGACCGTTGCAACCCCCGAAGAAGCCAGGGCTCTGTTGTCCTGATAAGGGTTGTTTTGCAGCAGGGTACGGCCATTGACGCAGTAGCAAGCTGCGGTCATAGTTTCCCTAATCAAATTATAAGAATTTGCCGGGCGGCGCTGAGCCAACCCGGTGGGCGGGAGCGGTCCTTGGGGACAAATTACCCATTCCGTTGGGCTGGAGCGGCGGTGTGGTACGCCACCACTGCACCCAAGACCCTATGCACTTCGGGCGTTGACGGCATACCCGCATGCCGTTGGGCCGAAAGACGCCGGTATGCGTACCGGACAATAGAGACAGGAACCGCCGGGTCGGCGGGGACTGATTGGTAAGTATCTGAAAACAAGGGAGTCTTCAAAGATGCTTCGCAACTACTGGCTGATTGGTGCTGCTGCTGCTGCCGCGGTTACCATGGGCGCGATGTCCGCAAACGCCGCGGAACAGCGCTTCATCTCCATCGGGACCGGCGGTGTCACGGGTGTTTACTACCCCACCGGCGGCGCGATCTGCCGCTTGGTCAACCGCGGCCGCAAAGAGCACGGCATTCGCTGCTCGGTCGAATCCACCGGCGGCTCCGTTTACAACATCAACACGATCCGCGCCGGCGAACTGGAATTCGGTGTCGCTCAATCGGACTGGCAATTCCACGCCTACAAAGGTTCCTCGCGGTTTGAAGACCAGGGCGCCTTTGAAGGCCTCCGCGCCATGTTTTCGGTTCACCCGGAACCGATCAGCATCGTCGCGCGGGCGGATTCCGGCATCAAATCGATCGATGACCTGGTCGGCAAACGCGTGAACATCGGCAACCCGGGTTCCGGTACGGAAGCGACCTGGAACGTCGTGTGGGGCGCCATGGGCAAAACCAACGCAGACCTGCGGTTGGCATCCCAGTTGAAGTCCGCTGAAACGCCCGCCGCGCTCTGCGACAACAAGATCGACGCCTTCTTCTGGGCCGTCGGCAACCCGGCCGCCCTGAACTCCGAAGCCGCCACCACCTGCGACGTGGTCTTTGCCTCGGTGAACAACGATGCGGTCAAGAAACTGATTGCCGACAACCCGTACTATGCGGCGGCGACGATCCCGGGCGGCATGTATCGCGGCAACCCGAACGACACGCCCACCTTCGGTGTCGGCGCGACTTTCGTGACCTCCACCGACGTTCCGGATGAAGTTGCCTATGTGGTCGCTAAAGCGGTTATGGAGAACCTGGACGATTTCCGGAAACTGCACCCGGCCTTCGCCAATCTCGACGCCAAGTCGATGGTGACCAATGGCCTCTCCGCGCCCCTGCATCCGGGCGCAATGAAAGCCTATAAGGAACTGGGCCTGATGTAAGGTCCACGAGCCACCTTGCTGGGAAGGCGGCCTCGGCCGCCTTCCCGCAGAGGCTCTCTATCTTGGTTTCTGGAAGTAGAGCTCGGAAACAGCAGGGTACGGTCTGCGTACCCGCCTCCGAGTGTGGTTGGGGGGTTTGATGACTGACTCGAAAGCGACGCAATCCAGCAGCGCCAGCACCGTCGATCTCGACGATCTGGTTGCCTCAACGGATACCGGGGCCCGCAGCCCCGAGGGCGGTCTGGGAACCTTCCTGGCGACTGTCGCCTTTATCTGGTCGGTCTTCCACATCTACCTTGCTTCCAGCATCCCCTTCATTCTTACCGATATTACGGGCATACGGTTCTTCACGGACCTGCTAACCGTTGGCCGGCAGATACACTTGGCTTTCGCGCTGTTTCTGGCCGCGATGGCCTATCCGCTGTTCGCCTCGTCCTCCCGCCGGACGATACCCTGGTACGACTGGATACTGGGCATCGCCGGCGCGTCGGCCTGTCTCTACATGTTTGTATTCCAGGCCGAACTGGCCGATCGGGCCGGCCTGCCCACCACGACGGACATCGTGATCGGCGCCATGGGGCTGACCATCCTGATGATCGCGACCTATCGGGCGCTGGGTTTCCCCCTGCTGATCGTCGCCGGCATGTTCCTGACCTACGTCTTCTTCGGCGACCGGGAGTTCATCCCTGACGTCATCCAATGGAAAGGCGCCTCCTTTGAAAAGGCGATGGGCCATTTCTGGCTGTTGGAAGAAGGCGTCTTCGGGATCGCCTTGAACGTTTCCGCCTCGCTGGTCTTCCTGTTCGTTCTGTTCGGCTCGTTGTTGGACAAGGCGGGTGCGGGGAACTGGTTCATCAAGATCGCCTTCGCCCTGATGGGGCACCTGCGCGGTGGACCGGCCAAGGCGGCCGTCGTTTCATCGGCCATGACCGGGCTGATATCCGGTTCATCGATCGCCAATACCGTGACGACCGGCACCTTTACGATTCCGCTTATGAAGCGCGTCGGGTTCAAGCCTGAATCCGCCGGCGCGGTAGAAGTCGCTTCCTCCGTGAACGGGCAGATCATGCCGCCCGTCATGGGGGCCGCCGCCTTCCTGATGGTGGAATTCATCGGCATCACCTATCTTGAAGTCGTCAAGCACGCCTTCCTGCCGGCCACCATTTCCTACATCGCGCTGTTGTACATCGTGCATCTGGAAGCGCTGAAGTCCGGCATGCAGGGTCTGCCGCGTCGCGGCGTCGCTAAGACCGTGGTCCAAAAACTGATCGGCGTGCTGACAGGCTTCCTGGGCGTGGCCGCCTTGGCCGCCGCACTGCACTACGGCTTGGGCTGGACCAAGGAAGCCTTCGGAGACGCAACGATCTATGCGGTCAGCGTCGCCTTCGTGGCCGCCTATCTGGTGCTGGTAAAAGTCGCGGCCGGCTATCCGGACCTGGAACTCGATGACCCGAACGCACCGGTGACCGAACTGCCGGATCTGAAACCGACGGCGATGGCGGGATACTATTATCTGCTGCCGATCGTCACCCTGATCTGGTGCCTGATCATCGAACGGCTCTCGCCCAGCCTGTCGGCCTTTTGGGCGACCATGGGCCTGCTGTTTATCATCTTCACGCAGCATCCTCTGAAGTCTCTCTTCCGCCAATCCGGCGACTTCGGCGACGAGTTGAAGCGCGGCATCGGCGAATTCAGGGACGGTATGATCGCGGGCGCCCGAAACATGATCGGCATCGGGGTCGCCACCGGCGCGGCGGGGATTGTCGTCGGGACGATTTCGCTGACTGCGTTCCACTTCGTGGTCGGCGATTTCATTGAGTTTCTGTCCGGCGGCAGCCTGATCGTCATGTTGATCCTTGTCGCAATCTTCAGCCTGATCCTGGGCATGGGGCTGCCCACGACGGCCAACTACATCGTCGTGTCCTCGCTGATGGCCTTTGTCGTGGTTGATGTCGGGGCGCAGAACGGTCTGATCGTGCCCCTGATCGCCGTCCACCTTTTCGTCTTCTACTTCGGGATCATGGCGGATGTGACACCACCGGTCGGGCTAGCCTCCTTCGCGGGGGCGGCGATCTCAGGCGGCGATCCGCTGAAGACAGGCTTCACCGCATCCTTCTATTCGTTGCGGACCGTCGCATTGCCGTTCCTGTTCATCTTCAACACGGATCTTTTGCTTATCGACGTCACGGTTGGAGAAGCGATCTTCGTCTTCATCATTGCGACCGTGGCCATGCTGATCTTTACAGCGGCGACCCAGGGATACTTCTTCGCCCGATGCAAGATCTGGGAAATCGTGGCCTTGCTGTTGATCGCCTTCACCCTGTTCAGGCCGGGTTTCTGGCTGAACATGGTGGCGCCGCCGTATGAGACCTTGCCGCCGGCGCAAGTCTTCCAAGCAGCGGAGACGACGCCGGCCGGAGAAAAACTGCGGATCGTGTTCGAGTTCGAGGATTTCGACACCGGCGAGCTGGACCGGAAAACGTTCGAGATCCCCATCGAAGGAGAAGGCAGCGGCGAGGAACGTCTGCAGTCGCAGGGTATCGAACTGCTTCAGGATGGCGACCGCATGATCGTCGACAATGTCGGCTTCGGATCCTGGGCCGAAGAGCAGAAGATAGATTTCGATTGGGCCATCGTTTCCGTCGATAAAGCGGCCGACCGGGTTGCCAAGGAAGTCTTCTATATCCCGGCTCTCCTGGTCTTGGCGCTGATCATCTTCCTGCAGCGCCGTCGTACCGACGTGCCGGCCTTCTAACCGCATCGAAAGGGTAAGAGATGCATAAGGAAATCCTGTTGCCCGTCGATCTGGGCCACCCAGAGTCCTGGCGCAAGGCACTGCCCACGGCGATACACTACGCGAAGGCATCGCAGTCGCGTATTCACCTGCTGACCGTCGTGCCCGACTACGGGAAGTCGATTGTCGGCTCCTTCTTCCCCAGCGGGCATGAGGAAGATGTGATGGACCACGCCCTGCAAGCGCTCCACAAGTTCTCGGAAGAGCACCTGCCGGACGACATTCCCAAACAGCATATCGTCGGTCATGGGCCTGCCTATGACGAGATCCTCCGCTATGCGGAGAAGACTCACTGCGACTTGATCATCATGGCGTCGCATCGGCCGGAAATGCAGGACTACCTTCTGGGCCCGACGTCCGCCAAGGTGGTCAGGCACGCGAAGTGCTCGGTGTTGGTAGTGCGGGAATAGCGGCGGAGGCCGGCCCTTCTAGAGCGGAATCTGGCCATTGTTGAGAAGGGACAGGTAGAGCAGATCGGCTTCGTTGTGCGTGCATTCCGCGCACAAGGTAATCTCTTCCGCCTTTGTGCCCATGGTCACCGCCTGGACGTCGCCCTTCGGCCCGACGAACGTATACCGCCAGTTGCCCTGTAACGGGGTGTAGCCCGGCGGCATCTTTTCGACGAATACCAGGGGACCCAGCGTCAAAGCGCCGCCGGGTTCGACCGAGAATGTCACAGCGGCCAGCGTCGCTCCTACATGATAACCCCGGTCGCGGTGGAGATTCCCAAGATCTTCGGAAAGCGCTCTCTCATTCGCGTAAACCGCAGCGTAACGGTTTTCGAGGGCTGCGACCTCGAACGGTGCCCGGTCCACACGCGCCCAGTCGCCGAACTGCCGGGTCAGGACATGCGGGCTCGCGCCATAGATCGCGGGAAGGGAGGCAGACAAGCAGGCAAAGCCGGCCTGTGCCTCTTCCGCGGTAAGCGTTCCATCCCCGGAATCAGCCAAACGCGTCACCGAACAAGTGCCATCGCCAGAGGTCTCGACCAGTCCTTCCACGATCGCTACCGGTTCCGCCGGAAGAACGGTGTCGGTTGCGGTCGTTTCCACAGGCGGGAGAAGACTCGGCTGACTGTCCTCCAAGAGGCCGGCACACCCTGTCATCCCCAATGCCAGGGTCAATGCGAGCAGGCCGTTGTGGCGGGCTCTAGGATGGAATACTTGAGTCGTGCCCATGCGTTTACCCTGAATTGACCGATCTGCCGATTCTACGATGGTTCTGAAGTGTGGGCAACGGCGGCCCTGAAACCGGTCCAGGCGAAAATCAGCCAACCTGCAATGAGGAGCAGCCCCCCGAAAGGCGTCACACTGGCGATGGCTTTCCAACCCGAAAATGCGAGCACGTAAAGGCTGCCCGAGAACAGCACAATGCCCAGCAGTACGATGAAGGCGGACCAACGCAGACCGTCTACGGTTCGGCCTGCCGCGGCAATGGCGGCCAGCAAAAGAGCATGCCAGATCTGGTAGTCCACGGCTGTTCTGATCCAGGCGACACTCTCCGGTGGCAGAAAGGCGGAAAACCCATGCGCCGCACCAGCCCCCATGCCGACCCCCGTCGCGCCGGTCACACCGGCAACCAGGAAAACCCATCGCATTGCAAAGCCTCCGAACATGTCCAAAGGGCCCGGCATGAAAACAGAGCCGGGCCGCGGCACCAATGTCCCGCGCTTCTGACTGAGGCAGAATATGTGGCTTGTAAAGGCTGGTTAGACCGCACCGCCGTCATTGTTGTTGCCGCCGTCATCCAGGATGCCCGGCTCAACCGGCGCAACGAAAACGACGGCCGCCTCTTCTTCGGACGGCGCATTACCCTTCTCCTGGCCGTCGAAGACGTCTTCTTGCAGACTTACCAACTCATCCATGCTCAACGAGCCGTTGCCATCCTGGTCAGCATCATGGGTTGCTTGATTGGCGCCCCCGGCGAAAGTCTCGGCCGAAACCCCGACCAGCTTTATTGCATCGTCGTCGCCAAGCTTGATGATCGTGTCGTCCCCATGTTCGAAGAAGGTCGCTTCGTCCACGCCAAATCCGCTGATGACCAGTTGGTCGATACCCACCTCAAAGTCATGGATCGTATCGATGCCGTCGCCCTTGGCATGGAAAAAGACGTCTTTCTGCGCATCGCCCGAGGCGTCCTGATCTCCGCCGTAGAGATGGTCGCCTGCCTCGAAGGAAATCATGGTCCCTTGGTCGACTTGAATGACGGCGTCGTTGAAATCCGCGTCACCGAGATTGCGCAAGTCCTCGAACCCGATCCGGACAGAGCCGTCGCCGATCGTTCCGGTATCGTTGCTGCCATCGCGCGGGCCGTCGTTCCCGCCGATGTCGTTCGCATCGTCCGCAAGACTGGTGATCTCCGCATGATCGGCGCCATCGGGATTGAGATCCGCTGGTCCTGAGAAATAGGCCGGGAAACCCTTGCCGCTGAGAGCGGATCCATCCAACTCGACAACCCACTGACCTTTGTTGTTCTGCGCGAAGGTGACCGCCGCGTCATCCTCCAAACCGCGGTTCCGGTCCGCGCCATCGGGGATCAGGAAGAACCCGACTTGGTCGGCCGTGAAGCCGTCGAGAACGATTTCCCGCGCGTCACCCCGGTCCACCTCGTCCACGTTGCTCCACAAGATCCGGCCTTCGGTCGGATGCCCGTTGCCGTCTGAGACAAAGAATCCGATCGTGTTGTCATAGCCGGCATGCTCTTCCAGGAAGGTCACTTTCAAGGTTTCGAACGTGGTAGTAACGCCTTCGTCCGTGCCGCCGTTGATCCAATCATTGCCGGCACCTCCGGCGATGACGTCATCGCCCGCACCACCGGACAATTCATCGTCGCCCGCTCCCGTGTCGAGCACCGGCCGCAGGGCAACGTTGTCCAACAGAACACCCCTGTTGTTGTGGTCGCCGAAGCCCTCGAACCGGATCGTATCCGTCGCGTCTCCCGACCCGGCCGTGATGTTGAAGGTAAAGGTCTCCCAATTCCGCGGACCGTTGAGAGCGGCGACTTCCTCGCCGTTCCAAAACACTCTAACGCCATCGTCCGGATCGAAACGGTTGCCCGACCGGCCGGTCAGGTCCAGTGACAGGTTCAGCACCTGTCCCGCCTGAACCCCTTCGACCGATTGCTGGATGTTCAGGAAGCCTTTTTGTTCACTGTCGATCACCTGGTCGTGGCCCTCATCCTCGACCTTGAAACGGTCCGCATCCAGGACTTGAGCCCGCTTCGAGAGGATCTCCCAACCCGGCAGATCACCGCCGGTCCGGTGGGTTCCCTCTCCGCCGGTTTCGAAGTTCCCGTTGGTCAACAGGTCGTCGCCCAACTGCCGTGGGGCGTCGCCAATCAGCTGATCGTCCCCGGCATTGCCGAAAATGGTATCCGAGCCCGCACCGCCTTCGAGGATGTCGTCTCCCGGTTCCGCACTGCTGGACGGATCGATTTCCACTGTCCTCCGGACCGCACCCGAAGTTTCCGTGACCCCGCTGTCCGCGTCCCTGTCCCGGCTTTGCGTTGTCACCTCGATGGTGAAAGCAGGATCCGACGAAGCGACTGTCAGGGTCAGCCCCGCCAACTGCGCGGGGGTCATCACCGCCACACCATTGAAGACGGGAAGCGTGTCGCCGGCATCGTTCGACAAGGTGGCGTCGGCGGGCAGGCCGGCCACCGTGACCGTCAAGCTTTCCGACCCGTCCTGATCGATGAGATCCGGCGTAATCGTCAGCGCGATTTGCGTATCGCCAGCGAAGAGATCACCGTAGATCAGGTCATCGGCCCCGCCACCGGCGATCCGGTCATTACCGCCGCCGCCGAACAGACTGTCCGCGCCGGCGGTTCCGGTGACGACGTCGTCGCTGCCGGCGTCCCCATCGCTGATCACGGATGCAGAGACCCGAAGCCCCGGCTCATCCGCTACGGCATGAACCACGACAGTCGCGGTCGATTGGGTCTGTGTGCTGAGGCCAAGCGCCGTGTTCACGACCCGGGCGCTTACCTGAAGATCGGTAATGTCATCGCCGATGTTCGCGCCACGCTGAATGGCAAGGCCGGCCAGATCGTCCGGCGACAGCGTTGCCGACCCGCCGCTCACCGCGACCTCGTTGCCTTCCGCGTCGAAGAGCTTGGCATCCGCCGGGATGTTGCCGACGGTAACCTCGGCGACCTGCAGGAACACCGAGTCGACTTGTGGCGCCACGGTAATGTTCAGCGGGATGCGGGCATCCTCGCTGCCTTCCGCCGAAACCGAAATGTCGGCGGTCCCGTCCAGGGGCATGTCGATGGTCAAGGCCTGTTCGGCACTTGCACTGTCCCCGTCGCCATCTTCGACCGTGAAACTGAACCCGGCCTCAGCCGGTTCGGTCAGCAACGCGACCGCGGCCGGATCCGCTTCGAACGTCCAGTTCCCATCGGCGGCAACGGTCAGGTTTCCAAACGCGGTCTGAACCGTTTCGCCCGCGAAGGCTGTCGCTTGACCACCGTCAACCTGCCGATAGGAGAAGCTGACCAGCGCCCCCCCATCGGCCCCCATTGCGCCATCCGCCACCAGATCGCCGCCAACCTCATAACCGCCCTCTTGCAAGGTCAGCGAAGGTCCGTCTGTAACAACCGGTGCATCGTCCAAGATGTTGATGGTGACGGCGGATTGGGTCTGGGAGCCGTCCGAATCCGTTACGACAAGCGGGAACAATATGTCGTTGACCGCCGACCCTTCGCCGGTCTCCGGGTCGTGATCCACAGGCTCAAGCAATGTGAATGTATAGTCGTAGGTCGCGTCGCCGTTGTCATCCGCGCGGGAAACAACGCCCAGCTCAAGGGTGAAAACAGTCTTTTCGCCTGCGGTGGCCGTGATCACCTGGCCGGACTGTTCATAGCTCAACGCCTGTCCAGCCGAAGTCAGCCCGCGGCCTTCCAGACCGGTCAGGACATCCGGTGCGAAGACAACAGGGCTTTCGGCCGCCGGGCCGTCGCCACCGAAGGAGACGGTCGCCTGCTGCGTCAGCACCGCGGGCCCGTCCGACAAATCCGACTCGGCAACCGATCCGCCGAAGTCTCCGCCGCCTTCCGCCGCCAAGACCGGACCGCCGCCGTCCAGAATGTCTATCTGCTGGACAGCGGTGGCGCGGTCGCCGTCGCCGTCCAGAATGAAATAAGTGAAATCGTCGCTGACGGCCCCATCGGTCTGGTCGGCCGTTTCGGTCGCCGTATAGCTCCAGGTTCCGTCCGCATTGACGGTCAGCGTGCCGTATTGGGTTTCGACAGATTGGCCAAGAACACCGTTCTGGCTCTCACCTTGGCGATCCGTGTAGCTGAATCCCGCAACGGCAAGGTCGATGCCGTCATCCGCGCCCAAGGACGCAGCCGCCAGCAGATCGCCCGTCGTCGCAACCCCACCACCTTCGGCAACCTCGACCACCGTGTTATTCACAAGCTTGGGGAGGTCGTCCAATACCAAGAAGAATGCATTCGCCGTGCCGACGGTGCCGTCGCCGTCGGTCGCGACAAAGCGGACCTGCATCGGCAGGGAACTTGTCTCACCGACGCCACCCGCCTGATCCAACGGCCGCATCAGCGTAACGTCATACCGGAACCCATCTTCCGGTGAACCGTTGACCGCCACGGTCAACACGGGATCTCCGCTTGGCGTGGCGCCAGTGAGGGTCAGTCCGTCCGCCGACAAAGTGAAAGCGACCGGCTCCCCCTCGGAGGTTGGCGCACGCAGGTTGAAGAACGAAATCGATATCGGGTCGATTGTGACGCCCGCCAAACCGTCCGGTCCAACCGTTACGTTGATGTTGTCGCCCACTGTCGTGGCCTGGCTGCCGTTCGACCCTTCGGGCAGGTCGGCTTCGTCGACAAAGACAAAACTGACAGGTGAATTGCCTGGGCCGAACGTCGCGACGGGAGCGGCGCCATCGCTGATCTGGATCGACTGGCTCGCCGTCGCCGTATCGCCGTCGGAATCCGTCACTGTGTAAGTGAATTGTTCTTCCGCCACGGATGTATTGTTCGGCGCTGCGACGGCCGTATAGCTCCAGGTGCCGTCTGCGTTCACCGTCAGACTGCCGAATTGCGTGTCGACGGTGGAACCAGCCGCGGCAGTCGCGGGCTGGCCGTCCGCACCCGTATAGGCGAAGCTTGTAATGCCACCGCCATCCAGGCCGAGATTGTCGTTGGCAAGCAGATTGGGATCACCGTTTGCCGTGCCGAGGGTACCGGCGCCTTCCTCTACTGAAAGCACCGGCTCGTCATTGGCTGTGGGAACGCCATCTTCTATCGTCACCGTTGCTGCGGCCGTCGTCTGTGACCCGTCTCCGTCCGTCGCCGCGAAACTCAACGGCAACTCGATCGCATCCGCGCCGTGATCGAGCGCTCCGGTCAACGAGACCTCATAGACAAAACCGTCCAACGCAGAACCGCTCAGCACAACTGAAAGAACGTCGGACCCATTTGCCGATCCGGTCAGCGTCAAGCCGTCGTTCGACAGGGTGAAGGTAAGCGGATTACCGCCGGCGGTCAGGCCGAGCCCGTCCAGCGCAGCCGTGTTGTCCGACAGGACCAGCGTCCCAGCGCCATCGGAACCAAAATCCACCGTGACTGTATTGCTATCGGTCAAGGGACCCGATTCTCCGACAACGGCACTGCCTTCGGCCGCCAGATCCGGACCGAAAGAGACGATGTCCGGCATATCGTCGGTAACAGTGACCGTAAAGGAAGCGGAGGCGACGCTTCCGTCCGCATCCGTCGCCTGTACCGATACCGGCAGCGACAAGGTGGTTTCGCCGTCGTCGGCTGCGTGATCCAACGCCCGGTCCAACTGGAACGTATAGGTGTAGTTCGCCCCGTCTTCCGCCAAACGTATGGTGAAGACCGTCTCTTCCGAGATGGCTGTTGTAGCCGTGATAACCGTGCCGTCGTCAGACAGTGCGATATTCAAGCCTTGATCACCGGAGGTGAGGCCCAAGGCAAACAAGTCGGCAAGCGCCCCGTCGGTGAATGTGACCGGCCCCGCTTCGGCCTGGCCATCGGCCCCGAAATCGACGGAAAAACTTTGGGTTTGGAAGGTCGGTATCGGCGGCAAAGCATCCACCACACCGATGTTTGGCAAATCTAGGATCGGCGGCAGGTCGCCAACGGCCGGGCCTTCGCCCGGATCCGGGATGGCCGGAAAGAAAACAGGCACATCGTCGGCCACGGATACGGTAACGTCGCGGGAGAGTTCGACTCCCTCCAGGTCGACCGGATCACCATTGCCGTCAACCAGGGTCGCGAGGACCTCCGGTTTGGGCGTCGCCAGCACGGTGAATTCCAGATCGACCGAACCAGGGTGCTGATCGAGGCCGCTCAGCAAATCGAAGCTGTATGTCCCATCGGCAGCGATCGAGACGGTAAAGGCGGGATCGCCGTCGGCGAAGGCGGTCAAGGTCCCGCTTGCCGGATCGAACGGGCCATAGGTCACCGCGGCGCCGCCAGACGTGAGACCAACCGGCGGGTCGCCTTGAAGAACGAGGTTGAAATCCGCGACCGTCAGGACATCCGGCGCACCCGCGCCCGGCCCGTCCGTTCCATAATCGATGGTCACCAAAGGACCGTCGAGGCCGGCCTGTCCGGAGATCGTATCGGCCGCGGTGCCGAGATCGCTCTCTTGCACCGGCTGGCCGAACGGCCCCGGCGGATTGGGCGGTTCGATGGAGAATTCCGGTAAGGAGTTCGGTGGATCTGGGGGCGTGTCGGGCGTATCCGGCGTGTCCGGTGGATCGCCACCTGTACTGGATGCCAGGGCAGCCGGTCCGGCGCCGCCGCCGCCACCGCCGCCACCACCGCCGCTCGGCGTGGTGCCGCTTGCCTGATTGCCGGACCCTTGCGGTCCCTCCCCACCGAACGGTGCACCGAAGCCACGGTTCGTAACCGGCGCCACATCGCCGCCTCCGGCGGCCGGATCGATGTTCGCAAGTGTTTCCGCCAGGGAGGAAATATCGCCCGCCTGCTCGACCAGTTCACTTGCCGAAATGAAACGTCCCTGCGGTTCGACAAAGTTCGGAGGGTTCTCCCCGAGCGCGACGCCAACCAATGTAGAAAAGGTTACCTGCGATCCGTCCTCGAAAAGAAGAACGATATCCGCATCGGTCTGCAGGATCTCCACCTGATCCAGCGAGAAACCCAAATAAACATCTTGGCCTGGCTGAACCACATATTCCGCCGTTTCACCAGGGGCGGGTTTGGGCACTTCCAAAGCCGTGCCGTCCTGCGCCGATGTCAACTCCGCCTGTGCATCGCCGTCGACACTGAGGTCAGCCCGTTGCAAGGCTTCCTGCACGACCGCGTCGGGCTGAAGCAGCAACGGCGGGTCTTCGTCGAAAGCGGCGCCGCCGGCGGCCTGCAGTTCTATCACCGCACCGTTTGGAAGAGTGATGGTAATGAGACCCCGGTCCATTTCGATCTCAGATCCCGCAATATCGAACTCGGCGCGCAGGGCGCGGCCCGGTTCGATCTGGATTTGCAGGCGCTCACCGGCGGACGGTGCCGGAAGAACCAGCGCTTGCGGCGCCAGTTCATGGGATTCCGGGATATAGTCGAACGCCTCGTCCGCTCCATTCAAGGTGCCGATTTCGGAAACTGAACCCTGCACAGCCATCTACACTACTACCTTTCCAAACCCGGGACCGCGGAACTGCTTGAGGCTCGTCCGCCGGACGCATCTGTCCCGCACAGCGTACCCACCACCGTGTATATGGGCGTAAGGCCGGGATCTGCTTCAAATTTTATTATAATTTTAATTAAAATTTTAATTAAATTATCTGATAAATCCACAAACTAGGCGACGGCAGAGCCTACTGCGGTCCGCACCGTGAAGGGTCTATTCGGTCGAAAGAAGCTCGCCCGCCCACGGAAGATCCGGCACCAGAGACCGGCGCGGCGTGGCGGATGCATTGCCTTGTGTGAAGCCTGTCGGCACCCCGGCCGGTTGGCCCTGGGCGGACCGTAACAGGGGATTTGTTGCCGGATCGACCACCGCCTCCGACGTATCGAAAATGTCGTCGTTTAGGTCCAGATCGTCTCCCGGACCGGCCGGCGGCTCCGTGGGCTGCGCCGGCAGCGCGGGCACGGCAGGCTGTAACGGCGGCACTGCCGGGGCGGGTGAAACAGTTTCCGGGACTTCCAGGGTGGACTCCGGAACCGTAGCCGACGGAGGCTCCTCGGTTATGGCCGGCACGTTTCCAGGCTGCCCCGGCAAGGCATCTTCAAGAGAGGGCGCGGTAAGGCTTTCCGGGGCGGGCGCGAGGGGCGCTTGCTCTGGCGTCACCGCAGGGGATTCAAAGATGTCGGACTGGTCCGGCTGCAACGATCCCGCATCCAATTCTTCCTGCAGGCCGGACGGTTCCGGCGCCTCGAAGGTTGGCGCGTCTTGCCCGTCCAGCACGGATTCCGGATCGAGTTCCGCATCGGGTTGTAAGACCGCAGACGGATCCAACTCCGCATTTGGATCCAAAACCGCGTTCGGATCGAGCACTGCTTCCGGGTCCAAAACCGCATTGGGGTCCAATACTGCGTTGGGATCCAGAACGGCATTCGGATCCAGTACCGCATTCGGATCTATGACCGCGCCCGGCGTCGAGAACGCATTGGGATCGAGGACGGGTGCTTCATCCAAGTTCAAAGAAGGAACAGCGCCCGGCGTGCCCCCAACATCCTGCAACGACTTGCGCCGCTGAAAATCCTCGTCGTCGAGTTGCCGATCCTGATCCACGGATAGCGGCTCTACAGGATCCAGCGATGTGCTCGCTTCTTCGATCGGTGCGACATCCACCGAAGCCAGCAGGGCGCCCGCGGTCGCGAGGATACGGTAAACCGCGAAAAGTTCGGCGAACTCGGAACTGATAAGCGTGCCGCGCGCCAGGAAAAGCTCATTCTCGGCGTCCAGCAGTTCCAGGAGGCTGCGGCCTCCCAGATCGAATTGCTGCCGGAACGTCTGCACCACCCGGTCGTTGGCTTGAACCTCGTTGCTTTGCGCCTCCACCCTTTCGCGGGCGCTGGTCAAAGCGTTCCAGGCAAGGCGCATTTCCTCTTCCGTCAAACGAACGGCCCGGTTCAGGCGCTGGCGGCTTTCGGCGATCCGCGAGAGAAACTCCCGACGTTCGTTGGCGTCCTGAAAACCGTTGAAGAGGTTGTAGTTCATAACAACCAGCGCGGAGCCTTCATAGTCCGCGCCGACCGTGCCTTCCCGGTTGTCGTCGAAACTGCCGCGCAATTCGAACTCGACCGTCGGCAGGAAGCTGGATTTCGTGCCGTTATACTCGGCGCGCGCGGTCTCCAGATCGGCCCTCAGGACGGCAATCGTCGGGTTATGTTCGAGGGCGATTTCCACCCCCCCGCCGACGCTGTTCGGTAGGGCCCAGGTCGGCGCGATCGGGCGGAACAGGTCCGCCGGACTTTCGCCAACGATGCGCGAATAGGTCGCATCAGCGTCCCTTAAACGCGTCCGACTCTCGGTCAGGGTCGCCTCCGCAGCCGCAAGGCGCGAACGCGCCTGCTGAATGTCCGCAACCGTTGCCGCCCCGCCTTGTGCCTTGGCTTCCACCAGGGCGAGGGTTTCGGCATGAACTTCCACATTGTCGGCCGCAAGCTGCGTGAGCTCACGTTGACGCAGCGCTTCCAGGTAAGCTTCGACGGCGTCCAGCGCGATAAACTCCGACGTTTCCCGGACCCGGCGCGACGCCGCGACCACCCGGGACTTCTGGCGCTGTATCTCGTGCCAGGTCTCATAGCCGTCAAACAGGATCTGCGTCAGGGTCAGGCTGGATTGAAAGGTGCCGAGATATTGCGTCGCGGCGTTACCCGAAAGATCGTCCCGACCGCGCGAGGCCCGGTCGTTTGTGGCCTCCAGCCCATAGGCTGTGCGCAGGTCGACCCTGGGAAGATACGCGCCCTCCGCCTGAAGCAGTTCGAAGCCGACGGCGCGGCGGCTTTCCGCAACGATGCCGACATCCGGGTTGGTCTGCAGCGCAGCGCGGACCGCGTCCTCCAGCGGCAAGGCGGCTACGGGCAGAGCGGTCGACGCCGATGCCAAGGCGATAAACGGCAACAGGACGGGCTTTCGGCACAGGATACCCAGCACCGAGCGGAGCCGCCCGGCAGGCCGGCCCTGACCACTTTCCTGCAAACCAACTCTCAACGAGTCTCTCGCACTTAGATGTCAAACCGTTACTAGGACCAAAACTCAAATATACACAAAATAATCGAGGACAAAAACGACCGAATTCCCTCGACATGAACAGGTACAGCCAAAACACACTAAAGAGTAACCGGTGGAACGATAAGTAATCGCTGCCCAGCCCTCATCACGGGCGACCCAATCTTTCTCCCCGACAGGAGACAAACCGCCTAGGTTGGCTTAACCACCCGGCATTCGGACGGCAACAAAAATCTGTTCCTGTCCAAAGCCTTAATTCTTCATGCCAAGGCGGCTTGCAAGCGACGCAATCAGCGCATACCGTCGTATGAAATCCGGGCGTTCCTTTCTAATGGATCGCTGGATTCGACGACAGGGCGATGGCTTCGGTTGAACTGAGTCCACAAGAGACCGGCACCGGACGTTGCGGGGATTGTGCGTAATGAAGGTCGGTAGAGCATGACGGCGGCGGCTTCGCTGGTCGTTGAGGATCTGCATAAGAGTTTCGGCGCCGTTGAGGTTCTGAAAGGGGTATCGGTTACCGCGCGCCAAGGCGACGTGATATCGATGCTGGGCTCATCCGGCTCCGGAAAGAGCACCTTCCTGCGCTGTATCAACCTGCTTGAAACGCCCAATGCCGGCACGGTAACCGTCGCCGGCGAGACGATCGGAATGACGACCGGGCGCGCGGGCACCGCGGTGCCCGCGGATATCAAGCAAGTTGAACGCATCCGCTCCAAGCTTGGCATGGTGTTCCAGAGCTTTAATTTGTGGAGCCATATGACCGTCCTGGAGAACGTTATCGAAGGTCCGGTGCACGTTCTTGGCATCGCGAAACAAGAGGCGATAGAACGCGCCGAGGCCCTGCTGCATAAGGTCGGCATCTACGACCGCAGGGAATACTACCCTGCGCACTTGTCGGGAGGGCAGCAGCAGCGTGCTGCGATCGCGCGCGCGCTCGCGATGGAGCCGGAAGTCATGCTGTTCGACGAGCCGACCTCCGCGCTCGATCCCGAACTGGTGGGCGAGGTGCTTCGCGTAATGCGCGATCTCGCCGAAGAGGGTCGGACAATGATCGTGGTTACCCACGAAATCGGCTTCGCGCGCGATGTGTCGTCGGATGTGATCTTCCTGCATCAAGGTAGAATTGAGGAAGAAGGCCCGCCGGACGAGGTCTTCACCGCGCCGAAGTCTGAGAGGTTTAAGCAGTTCCTGGCGAAGACGCGGGATTAGACCGGCATCGCCATCGGAATGGAAAAGTGTTCATTGCCGGAAATCCTGTTGGCCACAAAAATTGGCCGGCAGTCGTACAACATAAGGAGAGTAACCATGGGTCTTAGAAAACTTGCAATCACCGTCGCCGCTGGCGCGATGGCCTTGGGTCTCGCCACGCAGGCGCAAGCCGAAGACGTGCTGCGGATTGGCGTCGAGGGCGCATATCCTCCCTTCTCGTCGAAAACCGCGTCGGGCGAACTGGTCGGGTTCGACATCGATATCGCGATGGCGCTGTGCGACCAGATGGGCCGCAAGTGCGAACTGGTCGAGCAGGACTGGGACGGCATCATTCCCGCGCTGCTGGCCAAGAAATACGATGCGATCGTTGCTTCCATGTCGATCACCGAAGAGCGGAAGAAGCGTGTGGACTTCACCAGCAAGTACTACAACACGCCGGCTAAATTCGTCGCCGCTGACAATTCCGGCCTGTCCGACACCAAGGAAGGTCTGGCCGGCAAGCGTGTCGGCGTGCAACGCGGCACGGTTCACCAGTGTTACATGGAAAAGATGTTCCCCGACACGGAACTGGTGCTCTATGGAACTCAGGAGGATGTCTTCCAGGATCTGTCCGCCGGCCGGATCGACGCACAGCTTTCCGACTCCATTCAAGCGCTTGAAGGTTTCCTGACGCAGGATGCCGGTAAAGGCTTCGCCTTCCTGGGCGGCGACCAATACGAAGCGGGATGCTACGGCGAAGGGGCCGGCATCGCGATCCGTAAGGGTGAAGACAAGCTCCGCGCGGCGCTCAACGACGCGATCAAGGCGATCCGTGCGAACGGCACTTATGCTAAGATCAACGCGAAGTACTTCGAGTTCGACATCTACGGCGCACCTGCCGGATCGTAAGGGTTCGGCCGGGAGGGCGCTTGCGCCTTCCCGGCTCTCCCTGGTTTGGCACGGCGCGGTAAACGCGTTCGGATGGCAGCATGGAAGTTCTCTGGGATTATCGCGGGCAATTGTGGGACGGCACACTCGTCACCATCCAGCTCGCTCTGGGTTCCCTGCTGCTCGCCGTGTTGCTGGGCTTAGCCGGGGCTTGGGCGAAGCTGGGCGACAGTCCCGCCTGGCGGAAAACGGCCGAGGCCTATACGACGCTGGTCAGAGGCGTGCCCGACCTGGTCCTGATGCTGTTGCTGTTTTATGGCGGACAACAGGCGTTGGTAGACCTCGGCGGCGCGACCGGCCTGTGGGATTACATCGAAATTAACCAGTTCATGGCCGGTGTCTGCACCATCGGCTTCATCTTCGGCGCCTACATGACCGAGACGTTTCGCGGCGCCATCATGGCCATCCCCAAAGGCCAGATCGAGGCCGGTGTGGCCTGCGGCATGAGCCGGCCGAAGATTTTCACCCGGGTCATCTGGCCGCAAATGGTGCGTTACGCCCTGCCCGGCTTCACCAACAATTGGTTGGTTCTGATCAAGACGACGGCCTTGGCCTCGGTCATTGGGAACCATGACCTGGTGTACAACGCCTTCGCTGCCGGACGGTCGGTTCGCCAGTTGTTCACCTTCATGTTCGCTGTCTTGGTGATCTACCTGATCCTGACGGCGATCTCAGATGTCGGTCTTCGCTGGTTGGACCGCAAATACAGCGTCGGCGTCCGCCGCGCGAACGAGGTCTAGGCCGATGGCGGACGAACCCGGCGACTTCATCGACATGGTCCGCGCTTTCAGCGAAACGTCGGCCCCGATCGACTTCGTACTGATTTTCGACAACCTCGACCGGTTCATTTACGGCAGTCTGGTAACGCTGGAACTGACGGTACTGGCGCTGATCCTGGGCGGCATGCTGTCGGTGCCCTTGGCCCTGGCGCGCGCCTACCGTCACCCGATCCTCAACGGTCCGATCTGGTGCTACACCTACTTTTTCCGCGGCACCCCTCTCTTGGTGCAGACCTACTTGATCTATTATGGTCTTGGACAGTTCGAATTCGTCCGGGACAGTTTCCTCTGGGGTCCCATCCTGAGTCAGGCCTGGTGGTGTGCTCTCATCGCCTTCACATTGAACACCGCCGCCTATACCACCGAGTTTCTGCGCGGGGCGATCGAAGCAACGCCGCATGGCGAAGTCGAAGCAGCTAAGGCGGCAGGCATGTCGGCTGTGACCCGCACCCGGCGCGTCGTGCTTCCAAATGCCTTCCGCCGCGCCTTGCCGGCCTACTCCAACGAAGTGATCTTCATGCTGCATGGCTCGGTGGTGGCCAGCACAATAACCCTGCAGGACATTCTGGGTGTGGGCCGGTGGCTGAACGGCCGGTACTATCTGGCCTATGAAGGGTTCATCGCCGCGATGGTCTTCTACATGATCCTGGTTTTCATTATCGCCAAGATCTTCAAACTGTGGGAGCGCCGCTGGCTCGTTCACCTGCGCCCACGGGAAACGGGCCCGGCCGACACGAAACCCGCGCCGGCCGAGTAACCGCCTGAACCTTCTGTCTTCGCCTAGCCGGCTTTCAGCATCGTCAGGAATTCATCCGATTTGTCGGAGAGCATGGCATTCGCCTGCTGCAACTGAGAGGCAACCGATCCCAGAGCATCCGTCGCCGATTTGTTCTCCTCCGACGCGCGCTCGACATCCTGGATTGTATCGGATCCAACCTGCGTGCCGGCCGCGGCTTCCTGAATGTTGCGCGCGATTTCGGATGTCGCGGCCTGCTGCTCCTCCACCGCTGCCGCGACGCTCGCGAAGACCTCGTTGATCTTGCCGACGATCTGCGTCACCGAGGTGATGTCGACCGCGACATTTTCGATCATCGACTGAACTTCGGTGATTTCCCGACGCACCACTTCGGTCGACTGCGCCGTCTGATTGGCAAGGGACTTCACCTCATTCGCGACCACCGCGAACCCTTTGCCCGCCTCGCCGGCGCGGGCCGCCTCAATGGTCGCGTTCAAGGCCAGAAGGTTGGTCTGCTCTGCAATGTCGGAAATCGCCGTCACCACCTCGGTGATGCGTTGGCTGGCTTTGGTAAGGTCAGCCGCCTTGTCTTGCGCCGACGCGCTCTCGTGATTGGCGGTCATCGCCATTTGCGTGGTCTCGGCAACCTGGTTCGAAATCTCCTGGATCGAGTTGGAGAGTTCTTCGGAAGCCGCCGCGACGGTCTGTACGTTCGCGCTGGCCTGGGTAACGGCGCTGGCTCCCTCTGTGGAGCGTGACCGCACGGTGTCCACATGACCTTCCATGACCTGTAATTGCCGGGTCATGTCGGTGAAGCTGGTTTGAACCTGCCCGATCGCCGACTTCACATTGCGTTCGAACTCGCCCGTCATGCGAACAAGCTGAGTGACCTCGTTCCAACCGAGCATTGCACCGACATACGCGCCCTTCTTGTCCTCAAGGACCGAGACCTTGATATCGAAGATCTTTTCATCCTCGAGATTCAAGCGGCCCATCCACGGCAGGTTTGAAGGATCCTGCATCAGCTTGCGTTGATGTTCCGGGTTTTTATGGAAGATATCGATCGACTTCCCCTCGATCTCTTCCACCTTGCAGGGTAGCAGATGCTCGACATCGCGCAGGGTCTCTATCGCCGCATTGTTGAGGAAGCTGATCTTGAAGTCGTCCTTCGGATCGGCAACCAGCATCGCGAACTGAATCTGCTCAATCATCTGAGCCTTCATATACGCGTCTTCCACGGACTCCTTTAGGGTCGCGAGCGCACGCCACATCCGCCCAACCTCGTCGGTGCTGTTGTCCAGGCGTACGTCGAAGTCGGTTTCGCCCGCCGCCACATCGGCCATGCACTTTGTCAGCCGGCGGATCGGTCCGATCGTTATCCGCGATAGAGAAAACGCAGCCAGGATCGAGATAAGCACGGCGACGATCGAAACGATCATGGTAACCATCTGGGTTTGATCCAGTTCGACAACCGAACGCGGTCCAATCTCGTTCTGCCTATCGACACGGCTCTCGATCAAGGCCTCCAGTGTGTCCATGATCTTCGGCCCCAGCGTATCGAGCTGGCCGGTCAATATTTCGTTTCTGCTGCCGATCGTCCGCACCACATTGCCGAAGGTCTCGCGATAGACCGAGAGGTCGGCGTCGATACCCGCCAGCAAGGCGCGCTGATCCGGTCCACTCAACTTGGGACCCAATTCAGCAACGTCTTCCTTTACCATCTTCAACGCGTCCTTGCCGGAATTGGCGTGTTCCGCCGAATTCTCGATCAGAAAGCGTTGAACATGGTAGCGCGCCAGCATCAGATGCTCCTGCATTCTGCTCGCGAAATAGAGGGCATTGCCATCGCCGGCCTGGTGCGTTGCTTCGATAATGCTCGAAAGCCGCCCGCGCATCTCAGGACCGATCGAGTTCAAAGTTCCGACCAGGACGTTTCTTTCGGTCTGAAGTTGGACAGCGTTTGAGAAACCTTGGCCATAGGCCGCGACTGTGTCGATCAGCCTGTAAATGTCTTGCAAGGTGGCTTCATCCGCGACCAGGTCCTGGGCCTGTGTCCGGGCTTCGATCACAAGATCGTCGATATTGTCGCGAACCTCGGCGATCTGTTCCTGACTTTCGGTCACCCGGAATTTCATCACCGCCAGGCGCGCTTCCAGCATATCTTCCTGCATTTCAGCCAGCAGCAGATTCTCGCGGGCCGTCTGCCGGTATTCCGTAAACAGTTCCGACGACTTTCCGATCCCGAAATAGCCGACACCGGCGACAAGGATGGTTAGCGCCAGCCCCGCACCGAAACCGCCGGCGATTTTGAACGAAAGGGATAGGTTGTTGAACCGCGAACGGCGATTCCCTTGGATAGACATACCCGCCTCCTTGGGTAGCAGTGACGCCGTTCCAACGGATACCTGTCGTGTGCCGGACCAAGCCGTCCGCATATCCCCCCATGCATGAACCTTGTCGTACCGAGATACTGACACGGTGACACACGACCATCTTTTGTGTCCGCATGGATCAGCAATGTTTGGTAGTTTTACTGAAAGAAACTTAACAAACCGTTTAAAATTTTTGCAAAATCCCTTGCGCTGACACAGCCTCAAGAAGCCCTGTTCGGGGACCGCCAAGTCAGTCTAAATAGCCTGATTTTATTGACTTTCGGTCCAAAAACCGGGCTTCGCCCATCGCAATGACGCCGGTCAACTCCCAGGTGTTATCGAATAACAGCAAATCACCATTCGCACCCGTTTAACGGGTTCCCTTATACATCAAATCGAGTGTCTTCGTGCATATTGCCGTGACCACGTAGACGCATCCTGCGACTCGAACAACCGTTCCCAGACAGTCATTTGCAACGCCCGCAACCGCATTTTCAGTTTTGCCACTTCCGCATTCTTGAACGGCAATACCGCTCAATCCTCCAGCAGCGCTCCCGCCTTTCGGTAGGAAAGGCTTTCGGTACCGGCGATCTTCGCAATTCGGTCCCCGGCGACGGCCAGTTTGTCGCGAAAGCGCGAAAGCAAGATTCCGTCGGTCCCGGCCGACAGATCGAGGCGCGCCGCAACCGGATCGCGCGCGTCCGGATCGTACAAGGATGCAATCACCTCTCCGGCTTTCACCCAGTCGCCGACATCCTTGTGATACCCGAGAATACCGGCGCGCGGCGCAACGACAAGATCGACGGCATCCAGTGGCGACGGGGGACTGCCGAGGGCGGCCAGTTGGCCGGGATCGCCGGCGACAATCCCTTGGCGCTGCAGAAACCGGAACAACGCGGCCGCGTCGGCTTCCGCATGCGCCTCCAAAACGTCGGATTGCCCGCGCAGCTCGACGGTCACGCCAAAACAGGCCGGTGGCAGCGCGACAGGCTCCTCCAGATGCTCCGGGATCTTCCACCAGGGCATGGCGTTCGCCTCATCGAAAGCCCCGCCCCCCGCTTCCAGTTCCAGCAGGTTCACGGGCGAATCCAGCTCTGCCCCCAGCACAGCCAGCAGGTCACGGTGCCGAACGTTGGCATAAGTGTGGACCAGCGCTTCGCTGTCACAGTGCACGTCGAGCACGAAATCGGCGTCAATCGAGAGCCCGAGGATCACGGCTCGCAGCTCCTGGTTCGCTGTCCGGCGCGGCAAATCGGCCGCCGCCGATCTCAAGGCGGCACGCACGGCAACGACATCCTGCGCCGCGTCACCGGTCAGGGTGCCCGCAAGCCGTTCCGCAGCAGCCGCGGAAAGATCCGGCCAACCCCGGTTGAAATTGCCGCTACCGTCGAAGTCGTAGCGGCCGGAGACATGTCCGCCAATCCGCTGACTGAGGCCGATGGGATTCGCAAAGGGCACCAAAGTGACTTGGCCGCGAATACCATCTTCCGCGTCGGCTGCGTCCAGCAAGGGAATCAGCTTTTGCAGGACCAGCAATCCCGGCCATTCGTCGGCGTGCAAAGCAGTGTGAATGTAGGCTTTCGGCCGCGCCTCCGGATCCCCGTACCGGTGCACCAGCAGATGCCGCCGCGTACCCGGCGATGGCGACATCAGAGCGATTTCTTCAGACTGTCTGGCCACTGTTTTCCCCCCAATATCAATCTTTGGCCTGCGCGCCGGCGATGGTCTTCCAACTGAACCGGCGTGACAAGCGTGACCTCTAGCATTTGCCGGCCAAATCGGGTTTACGATCTAGCCATGTTCACGCCGCCGGACGACATCCTGTTTTACCTGGCCGCCATTCCGGCGGTTTTGATCGCCGGGATTGGCAAAGGCGGTTTCGGCGGCTCCATCGGCATGCTGGCAACGCCGCTGATCGCGCTGACCACCTCGCCATTGCAGGCCGCGGCCATCATGCTGCCCATTTTGTGCACGATGGATGTCCTGGGTCTCATGGCCTATCGGACGCGGGCCAGTTGGCGCAATCTGGCGCTGATGGCGCCCGGCGCCGTCCTTGGCATCGTCGTCGGGGCGCTGACCTTCGATTACATGGATGAAGATGTGATCCGGGTCATGATCGGGGCCATTGCGATCCTCTTTACGGTAAAAAACGTCCTGCCGGGCGGATCCAGCGGCCAACCCGCTTCGCCGTCGATGACCAAGGGATCCTTCTGGTCCGGTATTTCCGGTTTTACCAGTTTCGTCGCCCATGCGGGCGGCCCGCCGGTGCAAATGTACCTGCTGCCGCAACGTCTGGATAAGACCGTCTATGTCGGAACAACGGTGTGGTTCTTTTTTCTGGTGAACTACGTAAAACTGATCCCGTACGGCTATCTTGGACAACTGACGCTGAACAATCTGGGAACGTCCTTGATCCTGGCACCGCTGGCGCCGTTGGGTATCTGGCTGGGTCTCAAACTGCACAGCCGCGTAAACGAGATCTGGTTCTACCGGGTCATTTACTTTTTCCTAATAATCGCAGGCGTAAAGCTGACGATTGACGGGGTTACCGGCTTGTTGGCAGCGTAGTGCCGGCCCGGTTTTGAGCCGTCGGGATTTGTGACGTACACTGCGAATTGAAGGCCGTTTGGTGCTTGGGGAGAGCGAGTATGTCGGACACTGACGCGAATGATGGCAAGTTTCGTCTGGTAACCCGGAGCGATTTCGACGGGTTGGTATGCGCTGTGCTGTTGCGGGAACACGGCATCGTGGATCATGTCGCGTTCGCCCATCCCAAGGACATGCAAGACGGCGTCGTCTCAATCACCAAACAGGATATCACCACCAACTTGCCCTTTGTGCCGGGTTGCCATCTGGCCTTCGATCATCATGCATCCGAAACCGTGCGCATTTCGGAACGCCCGAACCATGTCATTGACGCCAACGCCCCATCGGCCGCCCGTGTCGTTTACGACTATTACGGTGGCAAGGAGGCGTTTCCGACGATCGGCGACGACTTGATGGAAGCCGTCGATAAGTCGGACGCGGCCATGCTCGACTCAACGGACGTGACCGACCCCGACGGCTGGATTCTGTTGGGGTTCCTGATGGACGCGCGAACCGGTCTGGGCCGATTCCGCGATTTCCGGATATCCAATTTCGAATTGATGATGAAATTGATCGACATGTGCCGGACCAAGACGATCGCCGAAATCCTGGAGGATCCGGACGTCAAGGAACGCGTCGAGCTGATGGAAAAGTACCAGGAGCGGTTCACCACGCAATTGCAGGAGTGCACCTCGGTCCACGAGAACGTCGCCGTCCTGGATCTGCGCTGGGAAGACAACATCTGGCCCGGCAACCGGTTCCTGATCTACACGATGTTCCCGGACTGCAATGTCTCCATGCATGTGATGCGAGGCCGCGAGAACGTGAACACCGTCTTCGCCTTGGGCAAGTCGATTTTCAATCGATCGTCCAACACCAATATCGGCGAGTTGTGCCTGGCTTTCCGGGGCGGCGGCCATGAAGCCGCCGGCACCTGTCAGGTCGCGAACGGCAACGCCGAGCATGTAAAGAACGCCCTGATCAAACGGATGAACATGGACGGCTAGAGGCGTCCGATTTCGTTTGGCTGCCGGGCCTTCCTTTTCCTACTTGATCAAGCATTCGGCATTCAGTACGCGTCGAATATGACGTGCTGAAAGGCGGATGGCTTATGGCGGACGGACTCCGGCTTGGACTCGACACCGGCGGTACCTTTACCGACGCAGTAGTGTGTTCGAATGACGGCAAGGTCGTGCGGGCAGCCAAAGCCCTAACGACGAAGCATGACCTGTCCATCGGTATCGGCAACGCCGTCAGCGCCATCCTTCAGCCGGCAACGGAAGAACCCATTTCCGCGGAGTCGATCCGGCTCGTTTCGATATCCACCACGCTGGCCACGAATGCGGTCGTCGAATCCCATGGACAACCGGTCTGTCTGGTTATGATCGGCGAAACCGATGCGGCGTTGGAGCGGGGCGGCTTGCGCCAAGCCTTGGGCAGCGATCCCGCCGTTTTCATAGAGGGCGGCCACACATCCAGCGGTGACGAACGCGCGCCCCTGGATCTCCGCACCGTCGAAGAGGCCTTGGAGAAATGGGCCGGCAAAGTATCTGCCTTCGCCGTCTCCGCCCATTTCGGAACGCGCAATCCCGTGCATGAAAAACAGGTGCGCGATCTGATCCTGGAACGGACGGGCTTACCGGTCACCTGCGGCCACGAACTGTCGGCCAACTTGGACATGCCCCGCCGGGCGCTAACAGCCGTTTTGAATGCACGGTTGATCCCGCTGATCACCGCCCTGATCGAAGCGGTGCAAGCGGAACTGACCGTCCGCAGGATCGACGCGCCCCTAACGGTGGTAAAGGGCGACGGTTCGCTGATCTCCGCTGAAACGGCCCGGGTCCGCCCTGTGGAAACGGTCCTGTCGGGGCCCGCGGCGAGCGTGGTGGGCGCGCGGCACCTCAGCGAACGCGACGATCTGGTCGTCGTCGATATGGGCGGAACCACAACCGACATCGCGCTGCTGAAAGGCGGCCGTCCGCATCTCGATATGGACGGCGCCAATGTCAGCGGTTGGCGCACCATGGTCGAAGCGATCGCCGTGCATACGGTGGGATTGGGCGGCGACAGCGAGATCCGCCTGGATGACGAGAAGAAGCTGGTGGCCGGCCCGCGGCGCGCGGTGCCGTTGAGCCTGCTGGCCAGTCAGTTCGAGCATGTCGAACCGACCCTCAAATCGCAGGTGGAACGCGCCTATAGCAAAACCTATGACGGGCGTTTCGCGATCCGGCAACGCGAGCCCGCCCAGGGCGCCGCCAAGTTCTCCAACAGCGAGCAACGGATCTGGGACAAGTTGGCGGATGGTCCGGCAGATCTGGAAAGCCTGCTGGCCGACCGCGCCCCGGAACAGCCCTTGCGGCGCCTGGTCGATAGGGGCCTGGTCGCCATCAGCGCCTTTACCCCCTCGGACGCGGCGCACGTTCTGGGCCTGCACTCGGCTTGGAACGGCCCTGCCGCGCACTATGGCGCCACCCTATGGGCGGCAACCGAACGCCGGGCGAACACACCGATTGCCCCGTCGCCGGAAGCATTCGCGCAGCTTGTTTTCGATCTCGTCGTACGTCAGGCGGGCGAGGCCATCACCCTCGCCCTGCTGGACGCGGAAGGACATGCCCCTCCGGGCAAACTGGGGCAGTTGACCCGATACTTGCTGGACGCGGCATTCTCCGCGGCGGGCGAAGAGAGCGAGATCGATCTCGCCCTGCGGTTCAAAACCCCGATCGCCGGGATCGGCGCGCCGGCGGCAACCTATTATCCCGCCTTGCAGGACCGCACCGGAAGCACTGTCGTTCTGCCCCCGCATGGTGACGTGTCGAACGCCGTCGGCGCGGTTGTCGGCGGTGTGATGCAGACCGCGAAGATTCTGGTTTCGGCGCCGGACGAGTATACCTTCCGCCTTCACTTGCCGGACGGTCCAAAGGACCTGCGGTCCTTCGACGACGCGGTTGCGTTCGGAGAACAGCAGGCCACCGACCTGGCCCGGGAACAAGCCATCTCCGCTGGCGCGGGCGCCGTTCATGTCGAATGCAGCCGCGACGACCGCTTCGTCCGCCAGGCAGGAGGGCCCGACATGTTTGTTGAAAGTACAATTACCGCTGTCGCCACCGGCCGGCCTGCCCTACGCTAGTCACATGGAAAAAGCTGTTCCCACCATCCTGATCGATAATGAGCGAACGCGGGTGACCGAGTGGCGTTTCGCGCCCGGCGCGCACACCGGCTGGCACCGTCACGAGTTGGACTATGTCGTTTTGCCGATGACCGACGGGAACCTGAAGATCGATACCGGCGGCGACTTCATGATCAGCGAACTGAGGACGGGCAAACCCTATTTCCGGAACGCGGGTGTTGAGCACGATGTGATCAACGACAACGACCACGAATTCGTCTTTATAGAGACGGAGTTCAAGTCGGTCGATTAAGGGTGAACTGGTTTTCGACAACCGTGTAGTCCATGTATCCCAGCCGCGCCAACGGCTTGATCTTCATCACGTCGACAAATCCTTCATCATTGATGACATCGTCGCGCACATGGATTCCAACTACCTGACCGATGACCAGGCTGTTCGGGCTCCCGTTCTTGCCGGAGGGCAGATCCACGGTCTTCACGTGAACGCACTCGAAACTGGCCGCGGCATCCCGCACACGCATCGGTTTCACTTTCTCGCACGGCGCGGCGGCAAGCCCCGCCAGAACCATTTCATCCTCAGCGCGCGGGACCGGTCCCGATGAAATGTTCATCGCCTCGGTCATATCGTGTCCGACCATATTGAAGACGAACTCGCCCGTATCGTGAACGTTTTGCAGGGTGTCCTTCGCCCCTCCCTCCGCATGGCTGCCGTTGGGACAGAACTGTACCATCGGCGGATCGTCGGAAACGCCGTTGAAAAAACTGTAGGGCGCCAGGTTTCCAATGCCGTCCTTACTGACGGTGCTGATCCAGCCGATGGGCCGTGGAATGATGAGCGACTTGAAAGGCGAACGGGCGAAGGGCGCAGGCCGCATGGAGACAGCGGGATCGAAATACATTCTCGACATCCTTTTGGGTCGATACGGTGAAGTGTGTTGCGCCGGATATAGACGTCGCCCCGCTGCAAATCAATTTGCGAGACTTGAGGGCGGAGCACCACGGTCACCGGAATGAACAAGAACGCGTGAAGGCCCGGCGCCCCACGTCAACCATGCGCCGCCACGCTGTCCTCCGGGGCCTGTTCCCGGCGATCCATACTGTAGTCGCGAATGACCTGCGCAACGCGCAGCCGGTAGTCGTCGAACACCGACCGCCGGCTTGCATCCTGGATGTGCCTATGTTCGGCAACGTTTCGCCATGCCGCTACGGCCTCTTCGTCTCGCCAGCACGACAAGGCCAGAAACTTCCCGGGCTCGGTCACGCTTTCAAACCGTTCGATCGAAAGGAAGCCGTCAAATCCGTCAACCAGGGCCGACATGCTTTGACCCATCTTCAGGTACGTCGCGCCATCGCCCTTCCGGGGCCAGGACTCAAAGATCACCACAACCATTCAAACTCTCCCATTCCGGTTTCATAAAGCCCGCCGAGAGTGGGGTTGGAATTCTTTTCCACTACCTGGCTTTCCAGGTCGAACCGCGTTCGTCCCGCCCCACACCAGCGTCCTGGATCACGCAAAAAAATGTCTCCTTGACCCACAATGCTCGCACGGGCCCAAACTCACCGTCCCTTGTAGGCCGGTTGGCGGCGGTCGATCCACGCGTCGAGCGCTTCACGGATATCATGCGTCGGAACCATACGGGCGAACTGCTCGCTTTCGATCTGCAGGCCTTCGGATATCGTCCCATTCAACCCGCGTGTCACCGCCGTGATGATCCGCGCCGCCGCGACCGGTGAATGGCGGACGATCCGCTCTGCTAACTCGAAGGCGGCGGGCAGTACCTTGTCATGCGGAACGATCCTGTTGACGATCCCCAGGTCGAATGCACGCGCCGCGTCGAACGTATCGCCGGTCAAGAGGTATTCCAAAGCCCGTTTTCGGCCCGCAAGCCGCGGCATACGTTGAGTTCCGCCGAACGTTGGCGGAATGCCGATGTTGATTTCCGGTTTGGCAAATGTCGCCCGTTCGCTGGCCACACCCAGATGACAGGCTTCGGTCACCTCGCACCCGCCGCCGAACGCAATGCCGTTTACCGCCGCAATAACCGGCTTGGGGAAGGCTTCCAGCCGCGCGGTCATGGTCTGGCCGCGGCGAACGAATGCCTTTACCGCGATATCCGGCCCTTCCTTCACACTCTCGGAGAACTCATGGATATCCGCGCCCGCGGAAAACGCCTTCTCCCCTGCCCCGGTCATTATGACCGCCTGTACAGTGGGATCGTCTTCAATGCGGTCCAGGATCTCCATAAATCTGTCGATCAGGCTGTAACTGAGAGCGTTGAGCTTTTCGGGCCGATTGAACGTCAAAAGCGCGATGGGCCCGCGGACTTCCTGCAAAACAAGGTCAGTCATGGTGTCTCCTGCAAAAGTTCGAAAACAGTGCGGGACCCTAGTCCCGGTCCATGACTTGTGTATACTCACTAGGCAGTATACTTTCTTGCTATGCCGAGAGACGGAGATCAGACCCGCAAGAAAATCGTCGATGCGGCGACGCGCCTGTTCTATGGGGAAGGCATCCGCGCGGTAAGCCTGGATGCAGTCGCGGAAAAAGCCAGCCTCACGAAGAAAACGATCTACTACCACTTCGCCAGCAAGGATGACTTGGTCGCAGCCTATCTGGAGTCTCAGGATCAGCCCACGCTAGCGCTGTATCAGAAGTGGTTCGACGAAACGGACGGCAATCTGAGTGAAAAGATCCGCGGCGTCTTCGACCGCTTCGCCACCGCCGCCAGCCGTCCGAAGTGGCGAGGATGCGGTTTCCTCCTCACGATCGCCGAACTTGCAAGCACACCCGGACATCCCGCGGTCAAAGCAGGGGCAGCCCACAAAAAGCGGTTTGAACGCTGGCTGACCGACGTTTTGACCGAAGGAGATGTCCGTGACGCGCCGAATGTTGCCCGGCAAGTGGTTCTGCTGCTGGACGGGGCCGCGACGGTGATGCTCATTCATCGGGACAGCGCCTATGTCCGCACCGCTGGGGCGTTAGCGGCAAAAGCAGTGGCTACTGCTTCGTCGATCGCGCCGAGTACTGGACACACAACAGCCGCCATTCCCGATAGCGTCGTGCATGACAATGCGTATCGATGACACCCTTCAAGTCATATGTGATCTGCACCAGCCCCCGCAGCGGCAGTACGTTGCTGTGCCGGCTCTTGCGGGAGGCTGGAAATGCCGGCTTCCCGGAGTCTCACTTTCACGCGCCTTCGATTGAAGAATGGCTTGGCTACTACGACCTGGAGGCTGATGGGTTCCGCACCAGAGAGGATGCGCTTCGCGCAGTTTTCAAGGCGGCCTATTCACATGGCAAAGGTAAGACCGATGTCTTCGCTCTGCGAATGCAACGTCACAGTTTCGACTACTTCATTGAACAACTCCGCATTCTGTACCCAGAGATGCTGAATGACCTTTCCCGGCTGGAAGCCGCTTTTGGAAAGACGCTCTTCGTTCACCTGACGCGCGAGAACAAATTGGATCAGGCGATTTCCTATATTAAGGCGGAACACTCGGGATTATGGCACATGGCATCGGATGGGACCGAGTTGGAGCGTCTCTCCGATCCCAAAGAGCCTGTATACGATGCGGAGGCAATCGCGGGACAGATCGCGGCCGCAAAGGCAATGGACGCAGCCTGGGAGAGTTGGTTCGAGAGGGAACGGATCAAGCCGTTCCGCATCCTCTACGATGACCTTGCCGCCGCGCCCTATGCGACCTTGAGACGTCTGCTCACCGAGCTCGGTCTTGAGTGTCCGCCCCTGAACGAGAATACACCGCCCGTCGCAAAGCTCGCGGATGCCACGAACCGGGAATGGGCGGAGCGTTTCCGATCAGAGGTGCAAAAGTAAAACCTTCCAGCCTGAGACCGCCAGGGCCACGGTTCACGGTGTTACGGCACCCTTGTCCCGCACGAAATGCCCCCTCCCTGCGCAGCGTCAGTCCGTTCGAAGCAGTGACGCCAGCGCGTTATCCGTCCTCCACTCTTTCCGCACGCGGGCGACAATCTCATCGGACAGGTAGGTTCGCACTCTGTCCGCAACATGCTCGATAAGGGCCCGATCGGTGTTCTCCGCCGACCAGTCTTCGGTTGAGCTTGCTGCATGTTTCTCCACCACCTGATCTCGCCGCGACTCGACGGCCCATTTCGCGCACCAGGTCACGGACCATAGCCACATGATGCGCCGCATCGGCAGCAGCCAAGATCGATAGGATTGCGCCATTTCCTCCGGAACCGCAGACAGCCATGCCGCATAGAACGAGGCGACCTCTTCCGCCGACAATTCGGAGTAGGTCGCCACGTCCCAGGTCGTCGACGTGTACAGCGTGGCGTGCGCCAGATCGAAACCGGCCCCGCCATACCGCCCCTTCTCCAGGTCGACGAGCATGGCGCGGCCTGCCGGTTGAACAATGAAATTACCGGGATGGGCATCGAAGGAAGTCAAGGTCTTCGGTGGCGGCGGGTTTCGGTCGGCGAATGCGTTCATCGCATCCACCTCGGCTTCAATCGCGGCCCGGGCTTCAGGCGTGACCGGCGCAAAAGGGTCTGCGAGATGGACGGCCTGCGCCCGCACCTCTCCCAGTGTGTCCACAACCGGGTTTGGCGGGTCCTTCAAGGGCGCCCGCGCGGACTCAGGCGGGACGGCCAGGGCATGCACCGAGGCCAAGGCGCGGGCGACAGCGCGCAAATCGGTTGGCAGCGACGCCGGTGCTCCCACGATCTCTTCCACGATCAGCGCCCCCATGGGAACGGCCTCCGACGGGTCGATCACACCGAAGAGCTTTGGCGTATGGCCGCTTGCGCCCATGCGCCGGAAACAGGTCGCCTGATAGGTAAGGTTCGCCTCGGCATCCAACGCGAGCTGGCTTTGACGCGGCACCCGCAAAAGCAGGCCGAGGCCCCGGCACCGTACATGGTCGTGCGCCAGCCCGGAGGTCGGCAAGATCTCCAAGTCCGAGACCTCCAATTCCGGTATGCCGGCGCAGGCCGACGCCGCCCGGGCAAGCGATGGAAGTTGATCAGTCAGCCGCATGCGCATCGCGCCTCCAACGCCGGTAGTCCGCTCCGGTATCCACGTCATCCAGCAAGGGCGCGAATGCAACGCGGTGCCCGGAAGGAAGGCTGGCTAAGGAGTCCGCCAAGGCATGCTCTGTCGACCAGCGCACATCCCGCAAAAACCCGAAGGGCGGCTTGCGGCGTCCGCCAAGCCCGATCAGCCAATAACCGCCGTCTCCCGATGGCCCAAATACAACATCATGGCGCCGAAGCAGCCGGACCGCCTCCGCGATCGCCGGTCCGTCAATCTCCGGTATGTCCGTTCCAACGATCAAGACAGGGCCGGGCCGAGCCTTGCACAAGGCACGGAACATCCGCGTACCGAGATCTCCCCTGCCCTGCGCCTCGACCGATCCGGCACGGTTCCAGATCTTGGGGCGCCCGCCCGGATCTGGAGTAACGGACCAAATCAGACGCCAACGGCGGTCGTTGGCAAGACGCCGCTCCATCCGATCGAGGGAGCGGCGATAGAATTTCAGCGCGGGAAGCGCGCCGATATCCCGCGCCAGCCGCTTCTTGAGGGTGCCGAGCCGGGGAAGCCGGGCGAAAACAATCACGGTCGCGCGCATCGTTCTAACCATAGATCCGTGTCAGAACTCGCGGGGGAAGGCCGAGTCCATAGAGAGACAGGCAAAACAGGTTGCGGGCGGAACGCGCGAGATAGCCATCCCGCCGGTACCGCGCCGCCGAAGTCACCGCATCGGCCGGCAGCTGCAGCATGCGGTTCCGTCCGATCCGCCGCACAAGGTCGACATCCTCCATAAGCGGCATGGGACGATAGCCGCCAACCTGGGCATACAATGTGCGGGACAAAAGCAGGCCCTGATCGCCATACGGCAACCCGAAGCGCCGGCAGCGCCAGGAAACGATCCGTTCCAACCGGCGCGCTTCCGGTGCGTCATCGTCCAGGACAAACCGGAAGAAGCCGGCTTTCCCTTGGTTGGCGGGATCGCTGGCAAACGTGGCGGCCGCAGCACGCCAGCCTTCCGACAGGCGGGTATCGGCGTGGAGGAAAAGCAACGTGTCCCCGCCGGCGCGCGTGGCGCCCTCATGTAACTGCAATCCTCTGCCACGCTCTGCCGAAATGACACGCGCACCGTGATCCCGGGCGATCTCGGTGGTGCCGTCGGTCGACCCACCGTCGCTGACAATCGTTTCAAGATCCAAATCTGATGCACCGTCTTCGGCCAACGCCTGCAAGGTCGCCGCTAGGACGGCTGCGGCGTTCAGCGCCGGAATGATCACGCTGAGACGGACCGGTTCTGCTGCATCCGAATTCATCAGGCCGGGGTACGTCATCCTACAACCGCCGACAAGCGCGGTTCACGGCATGTCACGACAAGCTTACTGGTGTATTCTGCCGGCAGGCCCATCTCTGCCGCAACGCTGACCGAAGGAGAAAGCCATGAGAATGACCGGCTTACTGGCGCGCGGTGCGGCCGTTGCGGCGGCCTTTTTGATGACGACCGCATTCACGAACCTGGAAAAGGCTTTCGCGCCGAAGGCTGACTTGTGGGAACGTTGGGAAAAACACGATGCGGCATCAACCGCCACCATCGATCACAGCGAGTGGAGCCGCTTCCTGGCGAAGTATGTCTATCCCGACACCACCGGGGTGAACCTGGTCACTTACATAGACGTGACCGACGAGGACCGGAAATCGCTGCAAGCCTATCTCAATGCCCTTCAGGCGGCGCCGATCAGCACCTACAACCGCGCGGAACAGGAAGCCTATTGGCTCAACCTGTATAACGCGGTCACGGTGGAGGTGATCCTGGATCATTTCCCGGTCAAGGGCATCCGCGATATCGACATCTCTCCCGGGTTCTTCTCCGACGGTCCCTGGGGCAAGGACTTGGTCACTGTCGAAGGCGAGGATCTTTCGCTCAATGATATCGAACACCGGATCTTGCGGCCCATCTGGGGCGATCCACGGGTGCATTACGCGGTAAACTGCGCGTCGATCGGTTGTCCGAACCTGCTGCCGATCGCTTTCACGGCCGCCTCGCTGGACAGTATGAAAAGCGAAGCCGCGCGGGCCTACGTCAATCATCCCCGCGGGGTGACCATAGAAGGCGAGACCGCGACGATCTCAAAGATCTATCTCTGGTTCTCGCAGGATTTCGGAGAGACGCCAGACGCCATCAAGGCGCATCTGATGCTGTACGCTGATCCTGCCCTGGCGGCCGCTCTAAAGGGCGTCAAAGAGATCGAATATGCGTATGATTGGGCGCTGAACGATGGGTCCGATCCGGACGCCGTCGCCGCGCTGAGTCGTAAATCGAAGCGAGGCGATCAGAACCCAGTCCCAAACTAAAGAGCAGATGAATCCAAACCCATCCGGCGACAATTTGCGCCGGATGGCGGTTTCGGAAACGCCGCGACGAGGTGATCAGCGGGGGGTCGTCGATGCAGCAAACCGGCCCTGCCGCCTTCATCCGGCGGACAAGGTCGAAATCCTCCATCAATTCCAGCGGCCGGACACCGCCGATCCCGCCAAGCGCGTCGCGGCGGATGAAAATGCCGGAGTCTCCATAAAAGAGCCCTCGACTTCTCAGGAAAGCATAGAAGCCGTTCAGCCATTGGCTGAACGGGTCCAGGCCGTCGAACAGGAGGCGGAAGTTTCCGCCGATCACGTCCGGCTCCCCCGCCAGACGCCGGCGCAAAGCGGATAGGGCGCCGTCGGGCAAATCCGTGTCTGCATGCAGGAAGAGGATTACGTCACCCTGCGCGTACCGGGCCGCCAAGGCCAGTTGGGGACCACGGCCGTGCGCTCCCTCCAGGACGCGCGCACCCCTTTCTTTTGCGATCCGGACGGTTCCATCCGCGCTCCCGCCGTCGGCGACGATCAGGTCGATTGGCGCGTGCTGGCGGTCGAGTTGGTCGAACAGCCGGGGCAGCCGTTCGGCTTCGTTCAGCGTCGGGATCGCGACAGTGATCGAGGTCATGCCGCAAGGCCGACGTCAGCCAGCGCTTGCCGCGTCCGCCGCCACCCGCGTTTCACGATATGCCGGCGAACCAGAACGGGCAGGGCCTTCGCACCCGGCAGGTCGCGGAACGCATGCTCCGACGCTCGCAGCCAGATCGCCCGTAGCCAGGTTACAATCCACTCCCGGTCCCGTCGGTCCAACTGCGGAGAGATCTCGGACAGGTAAATCTTCCCAAAAGCGAGATGCCGCGCCTCATCCCGCGCGACCATGCGATTGATGTCGGCGAAAACGGGGCATGCCGCGTCCTTGGCGAGTTTCAGCTGGATCTCCATCGCCGCCCCCTCCAAGGCGATGTTCAACCCGGCGACGACAGCCGCCGGGTGTCCGCGCCAGACAGATACGGCGCCAAGGATCTCGGCCGAGACGGGCTCTTCGACCGGCGTTGTTCCAAGCCTGTCCATGTATTGCCGGTAGATCCGGGCGTGGCGTTCCTCGTCGGCCGCCTGATGTTCCAGGAACTCGCGAACCAGAAGATCGTCCATACGCGGTACCAAAGCGGTACACGCCGCAGCGGTGGCAAGTTCCCCGTAATACAACCGGTTCACCGTCTTGGATAGGAAGTCACGGGCACTGGGAGAGGTGATCCGTCCGGCGCGTGCCCAATCGAAATCCGCGACGTCCGCGGGATCGGCCGATTTGGCATTGCCCAGCAGCGTATCCAGCCGGGCGTGAAAGGTCCTGATTTGTGTCATGGCGTGGTATGTAGGAAGCGGCGTGCGTCTGCGACACCTGTCCCCAGCGGTGTTCCGGTAAAGTCTCGGTGAGTGCCGCTGTTCAGGCCCCTCGGCCGTCACCGTCCACGGCAGGCCGGCAAGACCCGCACTTGTCCGGAACAGGATCGTACCCACTGCCGCCCCAGGGATGGCAGCGGGCGATGCGCCTGGCGGCCAGCGCCAAACCGCGCAGGACCCCATGTTTCTGGATCGCCTCCATCGCATATTCCGAGCAGGTTGGGGCGAAACGGCAACTTGGGCCGATCATGGGAGAAATGACGTAGCGGTAAAACCGAATGGGCAGAAGAACGGCGCCGCGGATCCAACGGACCGCCATGATCACGCCACGGTCTCGGCGGACTCTTGTTGCTTTTCGATCTCCGCGATCGCCTTTTCGACCCCGTCAAACGGCAGAAGCACCGAGGCATGACGCGAACGATGGTCGCGGGCGGGCACCAGCACCGCATAAGAAGACCAGGCCCCGGAAGGCGGATCCCCTCCTTCTTTCAGCATCTCGCGCATTTCGCGCGCGGCCTGCTGGATCTGCGCCGGTGTCTGCCCGACAACGGTTTGCTTCATTAGCGCCGCGGACGACTGACCGAGCGCGCAGGCCCTCACCTCCTGGCCATATTCCGCCACCACGCCGCCTCGCATTGTCAGATCAACTTTCACGCGGCTGCCGCACAGCGCGCTGCTGACAGTGACAGAGGCGTCCGGCGCATCCAAACGGTCGTTCTTTTCCAGCCCGCCCGCCAGGTTGAGGATCTGTTCGTTGTAGAGCGCGTCTACCATGCTCGTTGCCCTGAATATCCGTACAACGCTTAGATATAACGCAGAGCCCGCAGCCCACAACTGTGCGTGCTTTGCAATATCCCTAAAATCCGGTAAGTCCGGCGGCGACAGCAAATGTGGCGGTGGCGATGACCAAGCAGCAACCTGGATTCGAGACTTTGGCCCTGCATGCGGGGGCTGCGCCGGACACTGCGACCGGCGCGCGAGCGACGCCGATCTACCAAACCTCTTCCTTCGTGTTCGACGATGCGGAACATGCGGCTTCCCTGTTCAACCTGCAGGAGCCGGGTTTCATCTATTCACGCCTGACCAACCCGACGACCGCCGTACTGGAAGAACGACTGGCGGCGTTGGAAGGCGGGATCGGGGCGACCGCGACCGCTTCCGGTCACTCAGCGCAGATCCTGGCGCTCTATGCCCTGATGAGCGCGGGCGACCATCTGGTTGCGTCGAACAAACTCTATGGCGGTTCGATCAACCAGTTCGCCCACACCTTCAGACGGTTTGGCTGGAGCTGCAGCTTTGTCGATCCGGACGATCCGGAAAACTTCAAGAAAGCCCTGACACCACAGACCAAGGCGATATTCTGTGAAGGTCTGGCAAATCCCGGCGGCGTGGTGGTCGATCTGGAGGCCGTCGCCGGGATCGCAACGGAGGCGGGCGTTCCCCTGATCGTCGACAACACGCTGGCGTCGCCGTATTTGCTTCGGCCGCTGGATTGGGGCGCGACGCTGGCCGTTCATTCGACGACAAAGTTCCTGTCCGGAAACGGCACCTCGATCGGCGGCATTGTCGTCGACAAGGGCGACTTCGACTGGTTCTCGTCCGACAAGTTTCCGAGCCTTAGCCAGCCGGCGCCGGAATATCACGGCCTGACCTTCTACGAGACGTTCGGCAACTTGGCCTTCACCCTGTTCAGTCATGCCGTATCCCTGCGGGATCTGGGGTGCACGCAACAACCCTTCAACGCCTGGGTATCCTTGCTGGGGATCGAAACACTGCCTTTGCGGATGGAACGGCACAGCCAGAACGCCTTGGCGACGGCGAAGTTTCTGGAAAGCCATCCGGCCGTCGATTGGGTCAGCTATGCCGGTCTACCGTCCAGCAAGTATCACGGCCTGGCTCAGAAGTACCTGCCGAAAGGCGCCGGCGCGGTCTTTACCTTCGGCCTGAAAGGCGGTTACGAAGCCGGCGTGAAACTCGTCGACTCGGTGGAGCTGTTCAGTCATTTGGCAAACATCGGCGACGCAAAATCGCTGATCATTCACCCTGCGTCGACGACTCACAATCAGCTCTCGCCCGAGCAGCAGAGCGCCGCCGGCGCGGGCCCGGAAGTCATCCGGCTTTCCATTGGGTTGGAAAGCATCGCCGACATCCTCGCCGATCTGGAACAAGCCTTGTCCAAAGCAGCGTAGGTGCAAATCTGATCCTCTGTCCGAAAGGGATTCAACGGTGTCGAAGAGTTTCATGGAAGTCTTGAACGACCGCGGCTATCTGGTGGCCGACGGCGCCATGGGAACCAGTCTGTTCAAACGGGGCCTGGAGACCGGCGACGCGCCGGAATTGTGGAATGTCGACTTCCCGGACCGGGTCGCCAGCGTACATCAGGAGTTTGTCGACGCGGGCTGCGACATCGTCTTGACGAACAGTTTCGGCGGCAATGCCTATCGTCTGAAGCTGCACAATGCCCAGGATCGCGCCCTTGAGTTGGCCGAAGCCGCGGCGAGCATTGCACGACAGGTCGCGGACAATGCAGGCCGTCCGGTCTTCGTCGGCGGCTCCATCGGTCCCAGCGGCGAACTCCTCGAGCCGAACGGACCTCTTACTTTCGAGCAGGCCAAGGAGGCTTTTGCGGAACAGGCGCGCGGACTGGCCCAGGGCGGCGCCGACTTCATGTGGGTCGAGACCATGTCTTCGCGAGAAGAAGTTGGAGCAGCCGTGGCCGGAGCCGCCGTGGCCGGCCTGCCGATCGTCGCAACAATGACCTTCGACACGGCCGGTCGGACAATGATGGGCGTAACGCCGGAAGAGGCGTACAGCCATATCCGGTCGTTGGACGAGAACCCGATAGCCATTGGGGCGAACTGCGGGCTTGGCGCGACCGAAAACGTCGTCTCCGTCGCCGCCATCGGAAAGATCGCATCCCCCGATACAATTGTCGTCGCAAAGGCGAACTGCGGGGTTCCGGAGTTCAAGAACGGCGAGTTTCAGTATACCGGAACGCCGGAACTGATGGCCGACTATGCGCGTCTGGCCCGTGACTCCGGCGCACGGATAATCGGCGGCTGCTGCGGGTCCGATGGGGTGGTCATGAAGGCGATCGTCGAAGCCCTCGAAGGATATGAACCAAAGCAGATCCCGGAACCTCTGGAAGTCGTGCGACAGTTGGGCCCGACCACCCACCTGAACGAAGAAGAAATCGCCAAGCGCGAAGCCGGCGATGAACCGAAACGGCGCGAGCGGCGCCGCCGCCGGGGAGGCTGAGCGATGCGCAATGTTGGCCAAGCCCTCGTTCAGCTTCTGGAGCAGTACGGGGTCGATACGATATTCGGTATCCCGGGCGTTCACACGATCGAACTGTACCGCGGCCTGACGCAAACCCCGATCAACCATGTGCTGGTGCGGCACGAGCAGGGCGCCGCCTTCATGGCCGACGGGTACGCTCGGGCCAGCGGCAAGCCGGGCGTCTGTTTTCTGATCACAGGTCCCGGCGTGATGAATGCTATGACGCCGATGGGCCAAGCCTATTCGGACTCTGTCCCCATGCTGGTGATTTCCGGCGTGCTGGTCCGCGGCGACATCAACATGGCCAAAGGCCGCCTTCACGAAATGAAGGATCAGCGGCTCGCCACCTCAACGGTAACAGCGTGGAGCGCAACGGCGCCGAACCAGGACGCCATCCCCGGCCTGATCGCACGCGCCTTCAACGATTTCGCTTCCGGCAGGCCCAGACCGATCCACATTGAGATTCCCATCGACGTCTTCGCGGAAGACGTCGGGCAAGCCTGGGAGGCGCAGCCGACGCCAAAAGCGGCGGCCCCGGACCCGGCGGCGGTGGAAGAGGCGGCGCAACGGCTGTCCGCCGCGAAGACGCCCGTCTTGATCGTCGGCGGCGGTGCCGCCGACGCATCCCGGGAACTGACCGCGCTTGCCGAAACGCTGGGCGCGCCTGTGCTGACAACGATCGCCGGGAAAGGCGTGGTTTCCAGCGCCCATCCCCTCTTCGCCGGCTCCATGATCGCAGACCCCGACGTGCGGGCGCTGGCCGCCGCCGCGGATGTTGTCCTGGCGGTGGGGACCGAACTGGCGTCCCCGGACTTCTGGGATGGGGAAATCGACCTACCGGGCCATATCATCCGCATCGATCTGGATCCCGCCGAACTGGCAGACGACTACGGCGCGGCGCTGCCGATCCGGGCCGACGCTCGCGCCACCGTGGCTGCGATCAACGAAGCCCTGCCGGGACTTCTCCTCAACAACGACCGTGTCCCCGCAATCCATGACCTTCCCGCCCTTCACCGGGCGTTTCAGGGGCGGGATTCAGAAGCGCGGGCGCGCCACCGCATAGTGCTAAACGCCATCCGCGAGGCACTGCCGGAAGACGCTATCATCGCCACCGACATGACCCGCATCGCCTATAGCGGAAACGAGGTTTTCCCGGTCAGCGAGCCGCGTCAGTGGCTGCACCCGGTGGGGTTTGGGACGCTGGGCTATGCGCTGCCTGCGGGAATCGGCGCCGCGCTGTCCAAGCCCGGAACCCCGGTCGCCGTTCTGGCGGGCGATTACGGGTTCCAATTCACGCACAACGAACTGATGACGGCCGTGGAATTGGGCCTGCCCCTTCCGATCCTGCTTTGGAACAACAACGCCTTGGGTGAAATCCGCGGCGGCATGCAGGATGCCGGGTTCGCACCGGTCGCTGTGGAACAGCGCAACCCGGATTTCGGCGATCTCGCCAAAGCCTATGGCTGCGACTTTCAACGTCCGCAGGATTTGGCCGCCTTAAGACGCGCTTGCGCAGCCGCGCTCGACGCTTCCGGCCCGACCTTGATCGAAATCGGCCCGGTTGTGGCCGAGAGCTGAATTCGGCACCAACGCCGCATTGCCTGAACGGCATGCGGCGTACCCCTCCCCTTCCAACCCTGTTTTGGTCTCGGAAAGGCGTGGCATCCAACGGTCACAGCGGCGTAAGCCCTTGGGGCTACACAGTTCCGTCAAATGCTGTAGGATGCTACCCCAGGGACCGCTAATGTGGCCCATGACGCGTTAGGCATGGCCGACAGGGCAAGGATCGGCCAGCCGCTAGTACTGGTCTTGAAGGGGGCAATCTAGATGGCCGAAAAGGCAGTCACTGCACCGTTTGACGGTGCGTTCATTCAAAATGTTCCTGCGGCGTCCGCCGAAGATGTGGAAAAGGCCCTGGCCACAGCCTACGGCCTGTTCCGCGACCGCTCGTCTTGGTTACCAAAGCATCGGCGGATCGAAATCCTCAGCAAGGCGGCTGAAATCATAAAGGAACGGCGGGAAGACCTCGCCATGCAGGCGGCCCGGGAAGGCGGCAAGCCGCTGCCGGACTCGCTGGTCGAAATCGACCGCGCCGCGGACGGCGTCGAAAACTGCGTCGAGGTCATCCGCGCCGAAGGCGGCAACGTTATCAATATGGGGGTCAACGCCGCCTCTGCCGGCCGCGTCGCCTTTACCCAGTTCGAACCGATTGGCGTCGTCGTGGCGGTAAGCGCCTTCAACCATCCCTTCAACCTGATTGTCCATCAGGTCGCGCCCGCGGTGGCGACCGGCTGTCCCGTCGTGGTCAAACCGGCGGAGGCGACCCCGATCTCCTGCTTCAATTTCGTCGATATCCTGCGGGAGGCGGGCCTGCCGCCGGAATGGTGCCAGATTGTCGTGCCGGAAAACCGTGAGATCTCCACCGCGTTGGTCACCGACCCGCGCAACGCTTTCTTCAGTTTCATCGGGTCGGCCAAGGTCGGCTGGTCGCTGCGCTCGCAATTGGCGCCGGGTGCGCGTTGCGCCTTGGAACATGGCGGCGCTGCTCCGGTCATCTTTGCCGCCGACGCGGATCTCGACGATTCTCTGCCAAGGCTCGCCAAGGGCGGTCTTTATCATGCCGGTCAGGTTTGCGTTTCCGTACAGCGTGTCTTCGCCGACCAGGCGGTTGCCGGCACCGTGGCCGACGGCCTCGCGGCGCTTGCCGACAAGATGAAGGTCGACGATCCGACCCTGCCGGATACGGAAGTCGGACCGATCATCAAGAAATCCGAGGCCGACCGGATCGAGGAATGGGTGAATGAAGCGGTCAGCGGCGGCGCGAAACTGGTAACCGGCGGTAAGCGCCTGTCCGACAGCCTGTACGCGCCCACCATCCTGCTGAATCCGCCGCCCGATGTTCGGGTGTCGACCATGGAAATCTTCGGACCCGTGATCTGTGTCTATTCCTACAGCGACATGGACGAAGCCTTCATGCGGGCCAACGCCCTTCCCGTGGCCTTCCAGGCGGCGGTCTTTACGAAAAACATCGACACCGCCCTGCGCGCCTACAAGAACCTGGATGGGACCGCCATCATGGTGAACGAGCATACCGCCTTCCGGGTCGACTGGATGCCGTTCGCAGGCGCGCGCCAGTCCGGGCACGGTGTCGGCGGAATTCCCTACACCATCCATGAAATGCAAACCGAAAAGATGATGGTTCTGCGGTCAGACGTCCTCTGATCGTTCACTTCCTAGCGTCGAAACAGCAGCAAAAACACGGGGGTTACCCATGAAAGCGTCAGACCTATTCGTTAAGTGCCTTGAGGCAGAGGGAGTCGAACGTATCTTCGGCGTTCCCGGGGAAGAAAACGCCGATATGATGATCTCGCTGATCGACAGCAAGATCGAGTTCGTCCTTTGCCGCCACGAACAGGCTGCGGCCTTCATGGCCGACGCCTACGGGCGGCTGACGGGCAAATCCGGCGTTTGCCTGGCGACCCTCGGCCCGGGTGCGACCAACCTGGTCACCGGTCTGGCTGACGCGAACATGGACCGGGCGCCCGTCGTTGCGATTATCGGCCAGGGCTCCACCAAGCGGCTGCACAAGGAAAGCCACCAGAACATGGACGCGATCGCCATGTGCAAGCCGATCAGTAAGTGGGCGCAGTCCATCGTCGATGGCAAGAATATCACCGAAGTTGTGCGCAAGGCCTTCAAGATCGCGGAAACGGAAAAGCCCGGTGTCACGGTTATCGAACTCCCCGAGGACATCGCCAAGGAAGAGGTCCCTCACGAGCCGATGCCGCCCGTCAGAGTGCGTCGCCCGGCGGCCGATCATAAAGCGATCAAAGAAGCTGTGGACCTGATCGCGGAAGCCAAAAAGCCGATCATCCTGGCCGGCAACGGCGCGATCCGGAAACGTGCCGCGCAGCAGTTGCACCGTCTGGCGCACAAGCTCGGCATCGGGGTGGTCAACACCTTCATGGGCAAGGGCGCCATCCCAATGGACGACGATCACTGTCTCTTCACGATGGGATTGGGCAGCGGGGATTACAACAACCTGGCTTTCGACGACGCGGACCTCGTGATTTCCTGCGGCTACGACCTGGTCGAGTATTCGCCCAGCGCCTGGAACCGCACCAACAAAGCCACCAAGAAGATCATCCACATGGACTTCTGGCCGGCGGAAGTCGACCGTGATTATGCGGCGAACGTGGAAATCGTGTCCGATCTGGCCGATGCTCTGTGGCAGTTGAACGAGGCGGTCAACGAACGCTTCGGCGACGCGCTGCCGATCTTCGACATCGGCATGCGCAAAGAGCTGCGGGATACCATGTCGAACGATTTCGCCGCCGAAAAGGACGACACCGCTTTCCCGGTCAAACCGCAGAAGATCCTCTACGACGTGCGCAAATTCATGGGCGCGGAAGATATTCTGTTGTCCGACGTCGGCGCCCACAAAATGTGGATTTCCAGATACTACCAGTGCCAGGAACCCAACACCTGCCTGATTTCCAACGGCTTCTGCACCATGGGCTTCGCCATGCCGGGTTCGATCGGGGCGAAGATGGCCTATCCGGACCGCAAGGTTCTGTCGATCAGCGGCGACGCCGGCTTCATGATGAATGTCCAGGATCTGGAAACCGCGGTGCGCAACAAGCTGAACATCGTCGCCATGGTCTGGTGCGACGGTGAATACGGCTTGATCAAATGGAAACAGCAGAACGGCTTCGACGGAAAGCACTCGGACCTGGAGTTCACCAATCCGGACTTCGCCATGCTGGCCAAGAGTTTTGGCATGTGGGGTACGGAAGTGACCTCGGCAGACGGCGTTCTGCCGGCTTTGGAAGAAGCCTTTAAGCAGGACGGCCCGGCCCTGATCGCCGTGCCGGTCGACTATGCGGAGAACATGAAACTGACCGAACGTCTGGGCAACGTTCAGGTTCAGATCTGACCCAGATCTGTCCATTACGACAAAAGGGCGGCCAATCGGTCGCCCTTTTTTATGCCGGGGTCGCGGGTCCGGATTTGGTCACGACTCAGAAACCCATTCGCCGCTGTTGCAGGCTGTGTTGAATCCTCTGCAGCGCTGTCCGTTATATTTCAACGACTTGTAACAAAATAATTTCTAATAGTCCTTGCGCCGATGTGGGATCTGGCGCATACCGTAGCGCGTGACATCGCTGCTGCAGGAAGCGGATCGAGAGTGGTGCCGTGCGGCGCGTATCGAAATCCTCATCAAGAATGCCAAGCGTTGCGCCCCGGTGGGACCGTTTCCCGCTGGGAGAACTACCATCGAAGGACTAGAAACATGGCGACCGGTACGGTTAAATTTTTCAACACCACCAAAGGTTTCGGCTTCATCCAGCCGGAAGACGGCTCCAAGGACGTTTTCGTCCACATCTCCGCCGTCGAGCAGGCAGGCATGAGCACCCTGAACGAAGGCCAGCGCGTCAGCTTTGAAATCAAAGCAGAGCCGCGCGGCCCGAAAGCGGTCGACATCCAGGCTCTCTGAGACCTGGCAAAAGATCCGAGGCAAGGGCCGCTCAACCGAGCGGCCCTTTGTTTTTCAGCTATCGGATTTCCGCCAAGACGGCTTCCGCCACATCCTGGCGAATCTCGCCGCGGTCAATCAGCGCGGCGGCAACACGGTCGATCTCTTCCCCTTCGGCTCCGACGGTGATGGCAAGATTACGGGCGTGGAGCCGCATATGGCCCGCCTGAATGCCCGTCGTCGCCAAGGCCTTCAGCGCCGCGAAGTTCTGTGTCAGGCCCACGGCGGCAATGACTTTCGCCAAGCGCTCGGCACCAGCGATCCCCATGATCTTCAGATTTGCCTGCGCCGTCGGATGTACCTTGGTCGCGCCCCCGACAACCCCCACCGCCATCGGCAGTTCAAGAGTGCCGGCAAGGTCGCCATCGGCCGTTTCTTCCCATCGGCTCAGCGCAGTATAGCGCCCCGACCGGGACGCATAGGCATGGGCACCGGCCTCGATTGCGCGGGTATCGTTGCCTGTCGCCAGGACGACCGCACTGATCCCGTTCATGATGCCCTTGTTGTGAGTCGCCGCCCGGTATGGATCCGCCTCGGCAAAGGCAGAGGCCGCGATCATGCCGTCGCGCACCTCCGGACCGCCGATGGTTTCCGTCTTCCAGACGGCTCGGGCCCGCACAAGCCGCTGATCGGCAAGGTTCGAGAGGATACGCAGTTTGACGGTGCCGCCGACCCAGCTTTCCAGGTGCGGGGCCAGCTTTTCCGCCATGGTGTTGACGGCGTTGGCGCCCATCGCGTCCCGCGTATCGACGATCAGGTGGAGGACCACCATCGGGCCGACGCGCGTCTCCAGCAGGCGGACTTCAAGGTCCCGAAAACCCCCGCCCAGCTTTACCAGCATCGGATCGCAAGAATCGCAAAGCGCCGCGATTTCGTCGCGCCGTTCCAACAAGTTAACGCGCGCATGGTGCGGATCGGCTACGCCCAACAACTGGATCTGCGCGATCATCCTAGGCCCGGTCCAAGACGCAAAAATCCCGCCGGTCTCGCGGCATTGCTTGGCCGCGTTGCACACGGCGGCGACGACCGAGGATTCCTCGGTCGCCATGGGCACAAGAACCTCCTCGCCGTCGACGATTAGATTCGTAGCAACACCAAGCGGAATGCTCATCGTGCCGATGACGTTTTCCGCCAGATGATCCGCCAGTTCGGTCAACGGCGCGCCTGCCTCCAGCAGATGCGCCTTTCCCTCATTGCCCAGGTTGCTCCGCCGCCCGACCGCATCGAGACGCTCGGCGGGAGACAGTGCATGAAAACCTGGTATGCGGGATCCCTCGTCACCCGCCATCAATCTAGCCCTGCCAGGCAACGCATTTCTGCGTTTGGGTTCCAAGACCTTCGATGCCGAGTTCCATGACATCGCCGGGCTTCAGGAATACCTGCGGGTTCTGTCCGGCGCCGACGCCAGGCGGCGTACCGGTCGAAATCACGTCGCCCGGCATCAGGGTCATGAACTCGCTGATATGGCTGATCTGATGCGCCACCTTGAAGAACATGGTGTTGGTGCTGCCGTCCTGATAGCGATGGCCGTTGACCGCGCAGTAGAGTTTCAGCTCATGCGGGTCGCCCGCCTCATCCGGCGTGACCAGCCACGGCCCGATGGGGCCGAACGTGTCGCTGCTTTTCCCCTTGGTCCATTGTCCAGCATAGTCGAACTGGAAGGACCGTTCGGAAACATCGTTCGCAATGCAATAGCCGGCGATGCAGTCCATCGCCTCTTCCTCGGTCACATAGGAGGCTTTCTTTCCGATAACGATCGCCAACTCGACTTCCCAATCGGATTTCTCGGAACCGCGCGGAATGATCACGTCATCGTTCGGGCCGCAGATCGCGCTGGTCGCCTTGGCGAAGATCAACGGATGCGAGGGCATCGGTTGCCCGGTTTCCTCCGCATGGTCGGTGTAGTTCAGACCAACGCAAATGAATTTGCCGACATTGCCCACACACGGGCCGATCCGCGGGTTTCCCTCGACCAGCGGCAGACTTGCCGGGTCCGTGTTGCGGAGCTTGTCCATGTCGGGCCCGGAAAGCAGCGCGCCATCGATATCGGCAACGATGCCGGACAAATCGCGGATATTGCCATCCGCGTCCAGCATGCCCGGTTTTTCAGAACCGCTTTCCCCGTAACGCAGCAGTTTCATCTTTTCTTCCTCCGTGGATTGGATGCGGCAGCCGAGGTCAGATGCACCAGCCGCCGTCGATGATATGAGTTTGTCCCGTCGTATACGCGCTTTCGTCGGACGCCAGATATAGCGCCAAATGCGCGATTTCCTCGGCAGTCCCCAAACGTCCCATGGGCTGACGTTCGATAAAGGCCTGCCTGGCGGTGTCGCCGCCCGCCGCCTCGATCCGTTCGCCCAAGCTCGGCGTTTCAACCGTTCCAGGACAGATGGCGTTGCAGCGAATGCCTTGTTTGACGAAGTCGGCGGCGATCGATTTCGTCAGTCCGATCACGGCCCCTTTGCTGGCGCCGTAAGCGAACCGGTTGGGCACGCCCGTGATGCTGCCCGCCACGGATGCCATATTGATCACCGACCCGCCGCCGGCGTCGATCATCGCCGGCAGGAAAGCTTTGTTCATCCGGTACATGGCCTTCACGTTCAGGGCAAAAGCGAAGTCCCAGTCCTGCTCGCTGCAATCGAGAATGCTGCCTGCATGCACGAACCCGGCGCAATTGAACAAAACGTCCAGCGCGCCGATCTCTTTCGCGGCGCTTTCGACCGCCGCGGCGTCGAGGACGTCTAGCAAACGTGTCTCTACGCCTGTCAACGAGGCCAGCGCCTCGGCGTTGATGTCGGTGGCGACCACCGTTCCGCCTTCTTTGGCGAACAGCTCCGCGCAAGCACGCCCGATGCCTTGGCCAGCCGCCGTAATCAGGCACCGTTTTCCAGCCAGTCGTCCGCTCATTTTCCCTCCCATCAGAAAAGGTGCCTTCGGATTTGGTGTGATTGTCTATAGATCCGGGCGGCGATACCTTAGTCGCCAGAATCGACCGCGCCAAGCGCGCGACCGTCCCCTTTCAGGAGAAAGACCGTGGCCTCCCAGGATCAACTCACCATCCGTCTCAACCCGTCGGACAATGTAGTTGTCGCGCGTGCAGACATTCTTCCCGGAACCGACGTCGCCGCCGAAGGCGTCACCGCGACCGGGCACATCCCGGGCGGACACAAAGTCGCCACCGCGCCCATCGCCCCGGACGAACCGATCCGCAAGTACAATCAGATTATCGGGTTCGCGACCCAACCGATCGCACCGGGCGAGCATGTTCATTCGGAGAATTGCGAGTTCCGCAGTTTCGAACGGGACTACGCCTTCTGCGCGGACAAACGGCCGACGCAATACTTTACCGGCGATGCCCAGGCGACGTTCGAAGGGTACGTGCGGGCCAATGGTTCGGTCGGGACACGCAACTATATCGGCATCCTGACCAGCGTGAACTGTTCGGCGACCGTCGCCCGCTACATCGCCGACGCCTTCCCACAGGAAGAGCTGGACAAGTATCCCAACGTCGACGGCGTCGTTTCCTTTGTCCATTCGACCGGTTGCGGCATGGCGGACTCGGGCGAGGGCTATGCCAACCTTCAGCGCGTTCTTTGGGGCTTCGCCCGCCATCCCAACTTTGCCGGAGTGCTGATGGTCGGCCTGGGATGTGAAGTAAACCAGATCGACTTTCTGCTTGAAGCTTACGATATCAAGCCCGGCCCGGCCTTTCAGACGATGACCATTCAAGGGACCGGGGGTACGCGCAAGACCGTGCAAAAGGGGATCGAGCTGATCAAAGGCATGTTGCCCGCGGCGAATTCATTCGCACGGCAGACGGTCCCGGCCAGCCATCTCACGCTTGCTCTCCAATGCGGCGGATCGGACGCCTATTCCGGCATCACGGCAAACCCGTCCCTGGGCGCCGCCGCCGATCTGCTGGTGCGCCATGGCGGATCGGCGATCTTGAGCGAGACGCCCGAGATTTACGGCGCCGAACACTTGCTGACGCGGCGCGCAGTCAGTGAAGAGGTGGGTCGCAAACTGGTCGAACGGATCGAGTGGTGGGAAAACTACACCAAGATCAACAGCGGCTCGATGGACAACAACCCGTCCCCCGGCAACAAGAAGGGCGGCCTGACAACGATCCTGGAAAAGTCGCTGGGTGCCGCGGCGAAAGGCGGTACCACGAACCTCGCCGGTGTCTACAAATACGCGGAAACCGTTCGAGACAAAGGGTTCGTGTTCATGGACAGTCCGGGATACGACCCCTGCTCCATTACCGGCCAGGTGGCGGCCGGCGCCAACGTCGTGTGTTTCACCACCGGTCGAGGCTCCGTCTACGGCTGCAAGCCGTCGCCAAGCATGAAGCTCGCCACCAACAGCGCCATGTATGCCCGGATGGACGAAGACATGGACATCAATTGCGGCCAGGTTATGGACGGGTCGGCAACGATCCCCGAGATGGGCGAACAAATCTTCAACCGAATTCTGGAAGTTGCCTCCGGCAGCCAAACGAAGTCCGAAGCGCTGGGTTTCGGGGACGATGAGTTCATTCCCTGGCAGATCGGCGCCGTGATGTAGCACAGCCGGCGCGCGACGCCGAAGCCTTCGCCTTTCCCGACACTCGATGTATTCGCACCAAACCACGGGCTTGGTGCCGGATCGCGTTTGCGCGTAGACCGGCCGGCAAGCCCGAGAACTCTGGCTTATTCACGCTTTCTTAAGTCTTCCTGCTTACCCTTTTTGGTACTCGGGGAAGTAAGTGCGCAGGAACGGAAACGGGTGGTTCTGGCGCGCAAGGCTCAGAGGAGCTACCACGGTTGGGTACCTCACGTAACGTCATTGTTTTCGGCGTCTTGATCGTTCTTGCGCTTGCGGTTGATGGCGCATGGACGACACCGTTCGGAAGCACCCAAGCAGGCAACGCGGAAACGCGCTTCACGATCAATACGGTCGCGGACTACTGGGTCCTGGCCCTGGCCGCCATCGGCCTTGCCTTTGCCGTTTTCGGCAAGCAATCGGTGCAAACACTGTGTGGCGCCGGTTTGGTCCTGTACGGGATCGTCAGTGTTGCCGCAGCGCTTGGCGTTGTCCCATCGATCCTGGGGGAAGAGGTGGTGGACGCAACCACGCCTCTTGCCTTTGTCGCCGCAGGTCTGGCACTGCTGAGCGCCGGCGCCAGGGATCCGCACGGTCTCGGCAACCGGAACTTGGGCTTTGCCGCCGCTGTCATAACCGCCGCTATTCCCACACCGGCGCTCGTATGCCTGGCTTACAACCCGAACCCGATCGATGTACTCGAACATATGCCGTTCGGTATGGCGGTTGGCCTGTTCATTTTGGGAGCCGGCCTTACCGGAAACTGCGTCCGCGCGCTAGGCTCTCCCTCGACGGTCCCTGTTGCCTGGCCACCATTGTCGGTCGGGATCGGCACCGCGACCTTGTTTCTGTCTCTCTGGCATCTGTTGCACATGGAGGAAGAGCAGCTTCACGCAACCACGGGCTATACGGTCTCTGCTGTTGTGGACGACGCCGTGCTGCTGTTCGGCCTGATCATCTCAATCGTCTTGGCCTATGCCGTCTTTATCAGCCAGAAGGCACGCCGCTCCGCGCGCATCGCCGAAGAACAGGCCACGCAGTTCAGTCATGCCGAACGTATTGCAAACCTCTTCTATTGGACGACCGGGCCCACCTTCACCGACTGGGAAACCGCGTCGGAAAACGCGATAACCTTCTACGGTGTGTCGAAAGAGTTTTTTTTGGGGGATGCGCAGAACTATGCGCGCCTGATTCATCCCGACGACAGGGTGCGCGTTCTCGCCTTCTACGATACTTTGCAAAAGAACCCCCGCACCTACGAGCTGGAATACCGATATGTCAGACCGAGCGGCGAAATCCGATTTTGCCGCGAGGTGGGCGAGCCCATGTTCGATCGAGACGGCAGTCTGTTGAAGTATTGCGGAACCACCCAGGACATTACCGACAGACGGTTCGTGGAAGAAGAGTTGCGCGTCGCCAAGCTTGATGCCGAGGCGGCGAACAGCGCGAAATCAGAGTTCTTGGCCCACATGTCGCACGAGTTGCGCACGCCATTGAACAGCATCATCGGGTTTTCCCAGTTGATGTGCCGTGAGATTTTCGGGTCCCTGGGCAGTCAACGGTACCGCGACTATACAGACACAATTGAGAAGTCGGCCCAGCATCTCTTGGCGCTGATCAACGACGTTCTGGACCTGTCCAAAGTCGAAGCCGGCAAGATCGATCTCACCGAAACCGCGTTCGACCTGCGCGGCATGGCTGACGAGGCGGTCGAGTTGGTGTTTGGAACCGACGACACGCTGCTGCCCAGCGTCAGGTTCCGATTTGTCGGCGAGGAACCGTTGTTTTACGGAGATCGCCGAACGATCCTGCAATGTCTGACCAACTTGTTGTCGAACGCCAAGCGCTTCTCCCCCGCGGATGGTGTTATCGCCTTGGCGGTCGAAGAGACGAAAGACGGCGGCATCCAGATCCAGGTTTCCGATAGCGGCCCGGGAATCGCGCCGGACGATATCGAACGCGTACAGGAGCCCTTCGGCCAAGCCCGCGCGCGGGTAGAGCATACGCACGCCGGCACCGGCCTGGGTCTGGCGATCGTCAAACGGCTTTGTGCCCTGCATGGCGGATCGCTTGCGATCGACAGCAAGGTCGGTACCGGGACGACGGTCACCATGACTTTCCCCGCCGAACGGTCCGTGCCTCAGATGGTGCACGCCAAGGCCGCCGTCTCGGGCAGCTGACCCTTTGTCGGTTACCCGCTCCTCAAGTCGGACAGGATCGCCGCAGCGGAGGTAACCTTGGCGGGCCCGCCGGGCGCGATGAAGTCCGCCCAAACCGCATTATGGTGCGTGATGATGGACTCCGCCGTCATGTAGGCTTTGTCGGCCGTTGTGTGCGCGTCGCTTGGCACCGTGACACGAAACCCTTTTCCGAGAGCTGTTTTCACGGTCGCATCGACGCAATAGTCGGACGCGCATCCGGTCACAATGAGGTTCTCCACATCCCGCTCGGCCAACGTCTTTTCCAGTTCGGTTTCGAGGAATGCATCGCAGGCGGCTTTCCGGACATTGAGGTCGGTCGGCGCGATCGAAACCTCCGGTAACATCGGCCAACCCGGCGCATCCGGATGGTGCGGATCACCGGCGGGACCGTCATGCTGTATCGCAATCACGATACCGCCCTTTCCGCGCACGGCGTCGGAAAGCGTGTTGATACGTCCGACCACGCCCTGCTGGTCAAACCGGACCGCATAGGGCGGAAAAGAGCCCTGCTGCATATCGATGATCAAAAGTGCCGTTCTCATTGCGACCTTGTCCGCTTGCCTGTTCTCACTAACATACGCGCGCCTACCGCATGATACAGGATCTTACATGAAGCCGCTGACCGCTCTATCGCAGGACCTCGCCGACGGAGTCACAACCAGCCGCCAGCTGGTGGAACAAGCCCTTGAGGCCATTGAATCAAGCAGCGAGGGGACGCGCGCCTTCATCGCCGTTCACGCCGAAAAAGCACGAACCGTCGCGGATGCTCAGGATTCGATGCGCAAGGGCGGCGCGGCGCTTGGCCCCTATGCCGGCATTCCGATGTCTGTGAAGGACCTGTACGACGTCAAAGGGGAAGTGTCGGCGGCCGGATCGACGGTCCTGGCCGGGTCGGCCCCGGCGGAGGCCGACGCGCCCACCATCGGACGCTGCCGCCAGGCGGGCTTCGTCTTCATGGGGCGGACCAACATGACGGAGTTCGCCTATTCCGGCCTGGGCCTGAACCCCCATCATGGCACCCCGCGCAGCCCCTGGGACCGGGAAACCGGCCGCATTCCGGGTGGATCCTCTTCGGGATCGGCCGTATCCGTGGCCGATGGAATGGCGGCCGTCACGCTTGGAACGGACACCGGCGGTTCGTGCCGCATCCCCGCCGCCTTCAACGGCATCACCGGGTTCAAGCCAACCGCCAGCCGCGTCCCATTGGATGGTATCGTACCGCTTGCCTTTTCACTGGATTCTGCCGGCCCCATGGGCTTGTCCGTCGACTGCTGTGCGATCGTCGACGCAATCCTGGCGGGCGACGCGATCAGCATTCCGGAGACGGCGGACGCCAAAACGCTCCACTTCGCCGTTCCCAAGACCCTCGTCTTCGACGGCGTCGACGACACTGTGGCCGCGGCCTTCGATAGGGCGGTCCACACTCTTTCAGAGGCTGGCATACGCATCACCGAGATCCCGCTTTCGGAGTTGGCGGATCTACCGCAAATAAACGCCAAGGGAGGGTTCGCCGCGGCCGAAGCCTACTCTTGGCACCGGGACCTGCTGGCGCAACAGGGCGACGGCTACGACCCCAGGGTCGGCGGCCGCATCGTCAAAGGCGCGGACCAGACAGCGGATGACTATATCCGCCTGTTGGAAGCGCGCCGCCATATGATCGACGAAACCGATCGCGCGACGGCTCCGTTCGACGCTTTGCTTTTCCCGACGGTCGCTATCGTCGCCCCGGCGATCGCCGACGTCGACAATGAAGAGACCTATGGACCGACCAACCTGTTGTGTCTGCGCAACACATCGGTCGGCAACTTTCTTGACCGCTGCTCGATCTCTTTGCCCTGCCACCGGGAAGGCGAAGCCCCGGTCGGGCTAATGTTGACCGGCGCGCGCGGTGAGGACGCCCCTCTGCTCCGCGCCGCCAAAGCGGTGGAGACAATTCTCGCGCCGCTGCGCAGGGCATGAGCGAGACGACGCAATCCTCCACCTCGGACGCGCCGGAACCGAACCGGACGCTGGTCCTAGTAACCCTGACTTTCGTCACCATGCTTTACGCAATGACCGTGACGATCGCGAACGTCTCGCTGCCCCAGATGCAGGGCGCCCTGTCCGCGACAACCGATCAGATCGCCCTGGTCGTCACCTTCAACATCGTCGCCACCGCGATCGTCACGCCGATGACCGGGTGGCTGGCGGGCCGGTTCGGACGCCGGAACATCATGATCTGGGGCGTCACCGGCTTTACCGTCTCCTCGTTCCTGTGCGGTATTGCTCCAAACCTGGAAACACTGATCCTTTTCCGCGCCGCACAAGGCGCCTTCGGCGCACCGTTGGTCCCTCTCAGTCAGGCGTTGCTGCTGGACACCTATCCGAAGAAGCAGCACGGCTTGGCAACGTCGATCTACGGCACCGGCGTTATTCTGGGCCCGATCATTGCGCCGACCCTGGGCGGATATCTGAGCGAAGCGCTCAGCTGGCGTTGGGTGTTTTTCATGATCATCCCGTTCGGGATTGTTTCGTGGTTCGGCGTGGTTTCCCTGATCCGGGCCCGCGGGCATCGTCCCAAGATCAGTCTGGATTGGACCGGTTTTCTGTCGCTGGCCATTGCGGTCGCCGCCGCCCAATTGATGCTGGACCGCGGCGAGCGCAACGATTGGTTCACATCGACGGAAATCCTGGCGACGGCGGGATTGGCGGGGGTGGCCTTCTACATCTTCATCGCCCACACGGCGACGGCCGATGCCAAGTCCTCTTTCCTGAACCCGGTTCTGCTGAAGGATAGAAACTATGTCCTTGGGCTGGTGATCGTCTTTATCTTCGGGATGCTGAACTTCACCCCGATGGTGTTGCTGCCGCCGCTTCTGCAGACAGTCCAGGACTATCCGGACACGATCATCGGGTGGCTGCTCGGGGCCCGCGGCATCGGCAGCTTGGTCGGGTTCATGGCGATGATCTATCTAAGCCGGATGGATCCGCGTCCATGGATTGTCATCGGGTTCGCGCTTCAAGGCATTGCGGGGTTTGCGATGGCCGGATTCGACGTCAATGTGACAACCTTCGAAGTGGCCTGGACCAGCGCCCTGCAAGGGCTGGGGGTCGGACTGATCTGGGTGCCGATCACACTGCTGACGTTCGGGACCCTCGACAACAAATTACTGCCGGAGGGTATGGCGCTCTTTCATCTGCTGCGGAACTTCGGATCGAGTGTTTTCATCTCGATCTGCGTCGCCGTGGTGATCCGCACCGGCAAGGTGAACTATGCCGAGATGTCCACCCTGATATCCGAGTATACCGAGCGTGTCGGGCTGCCTTTCGTGGCCGGCGGCTGGGCTCTGGAAGAGCTCGAGGAGATCGCCGTTCTGGGCGCGGAAATCGGGCGGCAATCGGTCATGGTCGGATATGTGAACGCGTTCTACTTGTTTGCTCTGGCTTGTTTCACCGTAATGCCGTTTATTTTCCTCGCCCGGGTACGCAAGGCCCAGGGCTAACAAAGGAGCGTTCGATGGATGGGCAACTCGCAACCGCCGACGGGAAACGGATTGGATACAGTGCGTGCCCGCACGACTGCCCCAGCACGTGCGCTCTTTCCGTGGAAGTCCTCTCGTCCGACAGAATAGGCCGCGTGCACGGCGCCAAGGACAACAGCTACACGGATGGTGTGATTTGCGCCAAGGTCGCGCGCTATGCCGAGCGGGTTCACCATCCCGACCGTTTGACCCAGCCCATGCGCAGGACCGGGCCGAAAGGGTCCGGGGCGTTCGAGGAGATTTCCTGGGACGATGCGCTGGACGAAGTTGCCGAAGCCTTTCTAAAGGCAGAAGCGCGCCATGGGCCCGAAGCCGTCTGGCCCTACTATTTCGCAGGCACCATGGGCCTGGTGATGCGGGATGGCATCAACCGGCTGACCCACGCGAAGAAGTACTCAGGCATGCATCAGTCCATCTGCACGATGCTGGCCTGGCCTGGTATTGCCGCCGGAACGGGCCGGCTGGCCGGCCCCGACCCACGGGAAATGGCCGACGCCGATGTCGTCGTGATCTGGGGCACGAATGCGGTGCACACACAGGTCAATGTCATGACCCACGCTGTTAAGGCGCGGCGGGAGCGCGGCGCCAAGATTGTCGCAATCGACGTGTATGAAACGCCGACCCTGAAGCAAGCCGACATCCCCGTTATTCTGCGCCCGGGAACGGACGGCGCCCTGGCCTGCGCGATCATGCATGTCCTGTTCCGGGACGGGTTTGCGGACTGGGACTACCTGCACCGCTTTGCAGATGATCCGAAAGGCCTGGAAGCGCACCTGCAAACACGGACACCCGAATGGGCGAGCCGCATTACCGGCATGCCGGTAGAGGAAATCGAGTCGCTGGCCGCCCTGTTCGGCGCCCATAAACGAACTTATTTTCGTCTGGGCTATGGTTTCACGCGGCAGCGAAACGGTGCAGCGAACATGCATGCCGCATCCTGCATCGCGACCGTGATGGGCTCCTGGCCATTAAAAGGCGGCGGCGCCTTTCACACGAACGGCGCGATCTTTCACTGGGACAAAAGCCTTATAGACGGCCACGACGTTCGCGATGACTCGGTGCGGGTTCTGGACATGTCGAAAATCGGGCCGATCCTCACGGGCGAAACAGAGCCGTTGTTCGGCGGACCGCCGGTGGAGGCCATGCTGATCCAGAATACGAACCCGATGATGGTGGCCCCGGACCTTACCAAAGTGCATGCCGGGTTCGCACGCGACGATCTATTTGTCTGTGTGCACGAACAGTTCATGACACAGACCGCGCAGATGGCCGACATTGTTCTGCCGGCAACCATGTTCCTCGAACATGATGATCTGTACCAAGGCGGCGGCCACCAGCACATTCTGTTCGGGCCAAAGCTCATCGACGCACCGGGCGCGTGCCGGAGCAATCACGAGGTCATCGGCGGCCTCGCGGAACGCGTCGGTGCGGAGCACCGCGGCTTCGGCATGACGGCGCGGGACATTATCGACTGGACCTTGGTCAATAGTGGCTGGCCCAATCTCGAAACGCTGGAGCGCGAGCGTTGGATCGACGCGCAACCCGACTTCGATACCGCCCACTTCACTGACGGTTTCGCCACACCCGACGGCAAATTCCGGTTTCACGCCGACTGGAGCCATCCCGTCAACAACCGGTTTGCGCCCAACGGTAGCATCGAGGATATGCCCGACCTGCCGGACCATTTCGAAGCAATTGAGGAAGCCACCGACGAAATGCCGTTCCGTTTGGTCACGGCGCCGGCGCGGAACTTCTTGAACTCATCCTTCACGGAGACGACAACGTCGCGGGCCAAGGAAGGTCGTCCGGCGGTGATGATGCATCCCGAGGACGCCGCCGCTCTCGATGCGCAGGAAGGCGACACGATGATGCTCGGCAACAACCGGGGAGAAATCAAGATCGCGCTCCGGCACTTTGCGGGTGTCCGACGCGGCGTGGTCATCGTTGAGAGCATCTGGCCGAACGAAGCCTTCGAAGACGGCAAGGGCATCAACTTCCTAACCGGCGCGGATGCCGCGGGACCGCAGGGCGGCGTGGCCTTTCACGACAATCGAATCTGGATCCGGAAGGCCTAACGCGCTTTTGCGGATCGACAACATAACTATCAAACTCTCAGGGGGATCGTATGGCGAACCGGATTGATCTAACGGGTAAGCGGGCAATTGTAACCGGCGGCGCACAAGGTATCGGCTATGCAATTGCCGAGCGCTTTATCGAGTCGGGCGCCTCCGTCGCGCTCTGGGACATGGATGAGACGCTCATGGCCGAGTCGGTAAAGTCGCTGTCCGCGAAGGGCACGGCAGCCGGCATCCCGGTCGACGTCACCGACCCGACCGCCGTCGCCGACGCGGCCAGCCGCACGAAAGACGCTCTGGGCGGGATCGATATCCTGGTTTGCAATGCCGGCATCGCCGGCCCGGCTGTTCCGGTTGTCGATTATCCGGTAGAGGCCTGGAACAAGGTTATCGATCTGGACCTGAACGCGGTCTTTTACTGCTGCAAGGCCGTGGTTCCGACAATGGTCGAGCAGAACTACGGACGCATCGTCAACATTGCTTCAATTGCCGGCAAGGAAGGCAACCCCAACGCCTCCGGTTACAGCGCGGCGAAAGCGGGCGTAATTGGTTTGACGAAGTCGCTCGGAAAGGAATTGGCCAAGCAAGAGATCGGCGTAAATTGCATTACGCCCGCGGCAGCCCGCACGGCGATCTTCGATCAGATCAGCCAGCAGCATATCGACTACATGCTGTCCAAGATTCCTCGCGAGCGGTTCGTCCTGGTGGAGGAAATCGCGGCCATGGCCGCATGGCTCGCCAGCGAGGAAAACTCCTTCACCACCGGCGGTGTGTTCGATATCAGTGGCGGACGGGCGACTTACTAGAAGGTAGCGGCTAACGGTCGTCTGTGATGGCCGTTGGGCTTTCCGCCGCGTCCCGCACCGGTCGGCGAAACCGCAAACCGCCGGGCAAATCGGGGGGCGGCGGTTCCGAGCCTATGCCGATCTTGGCGAAGAGGTAGCGCAATGCCCGCCACAATTTCGGTACCAGCCAGATGGCCAGCAGGACGAAGAGAGCCAGCAGCCCCAGAAAAACCAGCGGATTGAAGATCGCCAGCAACACGCCGCCGATTGCGACGATGTCTTCTGTGAAGGATGCAATCCAGTTGGAAACGGGTTCGGGCGAGGTGTTGATGACCGCGCGGCTTGACGCCTTCGTGAGATGGCTGCCGGCCGCCAAGGTCCCGCCCGCCAGCATCGCCGTGATGGTCTCCAGATCCTCGCCCAGGAATTCGCCGCCAAGCCCGTCCGCGGCTCCCATCGCCATCATCGCGCCTGCGGGAATGCGGATGAAGGTGTGAATCGAATCCCAGAGAGAGTCGACCGCCGGAATTTTATCGGCGAAAAACTCGATGAAGAACAGAATTGCCGCGGCGCCCATGACCGTGGGGCTCGAAAGTACAGACATCTCGTCCGGCAGGGCCACCACGCCGAACGCGTTCAGGGCCCCAAGCAACAAGACCGTCGCATAGAGATTGATGCCGCTTGCCCAAGCCGCGCCGAGCGCAAGAGCGATGATTTGCAGGCTATCCATAAACTGCCTCCATAAAACCGCCCGTACCCCGGTATGCCTGTACTATAAGGGGGCGGCCGGACATTGATACAAGTCCGGACTAGTCCGCCTTAGGCATCCTCCCCGTCCGGCTTCATCATATGAACAACCTGCTGCGGGAAAGGAATCTCGATCCCCTCCTTGTCAAAAGTCTGCTTGAACGCCTTGGTCATATCGAACTTTACGCCCCAATAGTCCCCGGCATCGCACCAAACCCGCACGATGATATCCACCGAGCTTGCGCCCAGATCGCCGACAACGATTTGCGGCGCCGGGTCCTTGTGGCAACGGCTGTCCGCTTCGACGATCTGTTGGATGACGCCGATCGCCTTATCGATGTTATCGCCATAGCCGATACCAAGAAGAAAATCGACGCGCCGCGTCGCGTTGGCACTGAAGTTCTTTATCGACGTATCCCAAAGCTGCTTATTCGGGACAATGATCTTTACGTTGTCCGGCGTCGCCATGTCGGTCGTAAAAAGGCTGATCTGCTTTACTGTGCCCGAGACACCGGCGGCTTCGACAAAGTCGCCGATCTTGAACGGACGGAAGAAAAGCAGCATGACGCCGGCGGCCAGATTACTGAGCGTCCCCTGCAGAGCGAGGCCGATAGCCAATCCCGCCGCACCCAGAACGGCGATCAGGCTGGCTGTCTGCACACCAAACCGCTCGAGCACCATGACAACGGTGATGGCGATGACCAGGTAGCGTACCAAAGTCGCGAGGAAATGGCGCAGGGTTTCGTCCATTCCCTTGATCTTGCCAAGCGCTCGGTTCACCGCGCCGCGGGCCCAGCCGGCAACGATCCAACCAATGATTAGAATGACGATGGCGCCGACAACCTGAAGGCCGTAGGCCGTGGCCAATTCAACAAACTGCACGGCAGCTTGAGACAGTTCTTCCTGGTTCATTCCTTACGATCCTTTTTTCGAGAACGACCCAATGGCCGCACGAACCAAACCTGATCGAAACCTAATATAACCGGATCGCGCAGAGCGCAATGCACCCGCTGCGCCGCGCTGCCCTTCGCGTGTTCGGCTACTGACAACAGGCAGCCTGCGCTAGAGCTGAGCCGATGGGTGAACGACAGGCGCATAGCCGCCGCGCAAAGCCAAAACCGTCGTCGGCGGGGTCATGACGTCAACGTCCAGGTCACGCCTGAATTCAGCAACCATTCCTGCGCCGGCATAGCCTTCGAAGCTCCACTGATAGAGATTGTCACGCCAACGAAGCATCGGCGTTGCTTCGGCCTTGAACTGAAAAATCGTGCCGCTTGGCAAATCCATCAGACGTGCATTGTGAGAACGCTGCTTGAACTGTCTCTTAACCGCGCGTTCTGCCTGCAGGCGTTTATCCAGTGCGTTGGCGTTTACGGGGATATCGTCCCCCACCTGCGACCGGAAAGCATCCCAGTATCGCCGATAGGCTTCTCTGCGGCACTCACAACAAGGCCGGTGACCGGCAGCTAGCGCCGTCACCTCATCAAGAAAAAAAAGTTCCGTGTAATGGCTTGGCGACAAGATCTGCCTTTTGCGTTCCTTAAAATTTGTTAAGCAGATGATCCAATTGTTGTGCGCCCATCGGCGGTGCGTTATCCGGCCGGCGGAATCGTGCAGGATCCCCCGGTTGCCCATGAACAGGCACCGGCACGGATTTGCAACAAACTCACCTTTCGGAGTGATTCGGTTCTTATGCGGCATTTTATGGTTAACAGACTGCAAAACTATCGGAAATTCGCCTAGCGCCCCAAGGCATACAACCAAAAGCTTCCTTCTGCGCGCCGTCGGCTTAAATGATTTTCGCATACACTCGTAATCATGCGCAAAAGCAAATCTCCCCACTTGATAAAGGTGTAAAAAAGCATGAAAATACTAGCATATCGCTGTTTATGGATGAATGGCGAGTTTGTAGACTGGGTTGCCTCTGGGGAGTGAGGAGGAGAGCAATCAACCCTCAGATCACGGAGTGATTTTAAAGATGCCAAGACGTAGCAAACCAGTTGTGTACGAAGCTCCCGAAGGTCCAATCCCGGCTGGCCGCCCGGGCGTCCCCAATCCCATCGATATTCATGTTGGTTCTCGCATGCGGATGCGCCGCATCATGTTGGGCATGAGCCAGCAGAAGTTGGGCGAAGCACTCGGCCTGACATTCCAACAAGTCCAGAAATACGAACGTGGCACCAACCGTGTCGGCGCTTCGCGCTTGTGGGATCTGTCAAACGTTCTCGATGTGCCGATCACGTTCTTCTTCGAAGACATGCCGCATGAAGTCGCCGGAAACAGCCCGCGTCTCCGTGCCGGACTCTCCGAAGAGCCGGTTCCGGAAGTAGACTTTGAGCCGGATCCGATGGCCAAGCGCGAGACCCTGGAGTTGGCGCGCGCTTATTATCGGATTAAGGATCCGATGGTGCGCAAGCGGGTCTTCGATCTTGTTAAGGCCCAAGCGAAGGTCGACGCGGACATCTAGCGCGGCATCGCTCAGGATGATCCCCCATGGACGGGCATGGGGGATTTTTTTTGACTGAATGCTGGCGGGATCAGTGCCGCCAACATTTCCGGAGCAGGTTGTCGCGGCCCGGAAGGGTCGGATTCCTGCGGAGCCCGCTTTCGGCTTATCGTCCCGTAGGTCCCTTGATCCTGCATGGGTCCTTGCCGCACTCTGCACGCTCGCGAGGTTCGCGGCATGTCAGGAAGTCCAACGAATGTCCGTTTCGTTCACACCCGAGAATAAGCCGGTTTACGGCACGCTGGTCGATATTGCGCCCGGGATACGCCGCCTTGTCGTCAAAAACCCCAGCAGATTTACCTATCACGGTACGGGCGTTTATGTCCTTGGAACCGGGCGCGTCGCGGTCATTGATCCAGGGCCGGTACGGCCAAGCGCCACTGCGGCGCTGTTGTCCGCATTGAAAGATGAGACCGTCGCCGCGATTTTGGTAACCCACACACACCTTGACCATTCTCCCGCCGCCAGGGAACTGCGTGCGGCGACAGGGGCGCCGACCATGGGTTTCGGCCCGCACGGCGGGGACAAGGGGCTGCAAGGCGTAGAAGAAGGCGCGGATTTCGAGTTCCAACCCGATCGGACGCTCCGCGACGGCGAAACGGTGAAAGGACACGGCTGGACGCTGCGCGCGGTCCATACGCCAGGCCATACGTCCAACCATTTATGCTATGAGTATGTCGAACGCCGGGCGCTGTTCTCGGGAGATCACGTTATGGGATGGTCGACCACGGTTGTGTCTCCGCCGGATGGGAACATGTCGGACTACATGACGTCCCTCGGCAAACTGCTGGACCGATCTGACAGCCGGTACTATCCGACTCACGGTGCCCCGATCGACAGCCCTCAGACGTACGTACGCGCCTTGCTTACGCACCGCCATGACCGGGAGCAACAAATCCTGACCTGCATCTCCCGGCAGCCGACAAGCATTTCAGAGATGGTTCAAACCCTGTATACCGAAATTCCCCGGGAGTTGCATTCAGCAGCGGGGCGGTCGGTCCTATCCCACCTGGACAAGTTGATCGACGAAGGCCGCGCCCGCCGGCACCCAGGCCACGAGACCGCTTCCGACCTCTATGAGGCGGTGTCCTGAACGGTCCGTCGGTCGAATGCTATTGGTTGGCCGGCGCGGTTTCAGCCTCAGCGCTTGGGGTACCGAAGGCAATTCTTACAAGCCTGCCGTTCCGGTCGAACCCTTCGCCTGATCCGTTGCCGCTTTCATCCGCCGAGAACCGGCCCTCTGCAAAACGCCCGCTCGCACAATGGATCCGCCAGGTACCTGCGACGGCCTCCGAGGATTCACGGCTAAAGACTTCCTTCGCCTCCCAGTGGCCGTAGCACCGGTTGACGAAGGTCGTCGATACGCTGGAGCCGCGCTCGCGGTCATACAAACGGAACTGAAGGTTTCCCGTTTCACGTGCCGCTTGCCAATCCAGTTGGCCGTACCCTTCGCCCGACACACCCCAGGAAATGGCGAGCGGCAGCAGGCCGATATCCTGCTGTCCGTCTGCCGGGACATCGCCGGTCGCGGCACAGCCGACCAAACCAAACGCCAGCGCAAGGGCCGCCGGTTTCGAATATCGTGCCATCGTTTCCATCACGCACTCCCGATCTTGCTTGAAGGGCATGTGGTGTGCGTTCCCGGAATTTCACGACAAGAACGAGCAACCGCAATCAAAAAATCGAGAGCCTGAAACTCGGCGACGGCGATGGCCCGCTGTCACGCGGACAGCCCCGCGCGACGGCGTCCTTCTTCTGTCTTCAGGGAGAAATCGGTCCCGGCCAGATCGTCGGCAGCGTCGGTGCAGAGATAGGCGATGGCCCGCGCCGGCCAGTCAGGCTGGATATGCGCCTCCCACGCCAGCGCGCTCACGGGGTTAATGCCCGATTTCTTGATCGACCGTTGCATGTCGGTCGCTACCGTTCCCGGGCTCAACCCGACCACGCGGATGCCCTTGTCCCTGACTTCTTTGTCCGTGCACCGGGTCAGGGAAAGAACCGCTGCCTTGGTGGCGCAATAGTGGCTCCAACCCTCGAGCGCACTCACCGCCGCACCGGAGCTCACATTGACGATTACCCCGCTGCCCTGTGCCTCCATCCGCGGTAGGACGGCCCGGATGCCGTGATAGACACCCTTCAAGTTGATATCGACGACCTGATCCCACTGATCGGGATCCGACTCGGCGATCCTGGCGATCGGATCGATCACCCCGGCATTGTTTACCAGGATATCGACCGCTCCAAACCGCTCCGCGCACATCTCCACGGCTGCCGCCACATCCGTGTAACGGCTGACATCGCACCCTACTGCCGCCGCCGTGCCGCCGGCATTGGCGATTTCCTGAGCCAGTTTTTCCACGGCCTCTACCGACCGGGCGGCCAACAGAACGGAAACGCCAAGCTCCGCCAACACGCGCGCCGTTTCGGCACCGATACCACGGCTCGCTCCGGTGACGATCGCCGCCTTACCACTCAATTCCTGCATCTCTTGACCTCCTTGGTGTTTGGCTGCGGTCGTTCTATCGCCGGAGAAGGACGCATAAAACCCTTTGGATATCTTTATATTCATGCACATATTGCATGAATGAACATTGACCATTTGGAAACCTTCTTAAAGGTCGCGCGGTTGGGAAGCTTTGCAGCCGTTGCGCGGGCCCATGACCTGGATCCCTCTTCGGTGTCCCGCGCGGTCGCACAGCTTGAAGCGGAGTTGGGCGTTCGGTTGTTTCAACGGTCGACCCGTCAGATGGAATTGACCGAGGCCGGCGCGCGCTATCGCGGCCGGATCGCACCGGTTCTGGCGGAACTGACGCAAGCAAAGGAAGAAGCCGCCCAATTGAACGCCGAACCGGCCGGTACGGTCCGGATGACGGCCTCGGTCGCCTTCGGCCAGACTTGTTTGGTGCCGCTGCTGGGAGTGCTTGGCCGCGCCTACCCGAAGCTTTGCATCGAGCTGTTGCTGAGCGACGACAATATCGATCTGATCGCCAACGGTGTCGATCTGGCAATCCGGCTTGCGCCCGCCATCGATGCGGACTTGATCGTCTCCAAACTGATGAGAACGCGATACCGCGTTGTCTGCGGCGCCGGTTGGCAGGCCCGGAACACCATCGGCGAGGACCCAATCCGGCTGTCCGATGTCGATTGTCTGCGTTTCGCCCTGCCCGACTACAGGACACAGTGGATGTTCCGCGCGCCCGGCGGGAAAACCACGACCGTCCCGGTATCCGGCTCTGTGGTGATTTCATCCGCTCTGGCCCTGCGGGACGCGGCCCTCGCGGATCTGGGCCCGGCGCTGCTGGCCGACTGGCTTGTCACGGAGGATCTGAAAGCGGGCCGGCTCGTCGATCTGTTCCCCCGCCACGACGTCGCGGCAACGGACTTCGATACGGCCGCCTGGCTGGTTTATCCCAGCCGAAACTTCCTGCCGCAAAAGGTACGCGCCATCATCGATCTGCTGAGGAGCGAACTGCGGACGCCCGCTTGAGCGGGCGGTCGTAGTGCGTGCCGCGTTTACTTGGAACCCTTCGGACGCTCCTTGTCGCCTTGCTGGTCAGCCGGAGGACGTCGCCGGCTCTTACCGATGCGCTGCATCCCCTGCGAACCGGCTTCTGCGCGGCTGACCGGCAAGGCGACCTCGGTTGCTTCCAACTAAAAGTGACGGGCACTAGACCTTGTCTTTCAGCGCCGCGAAGTAGTCGGCCGCGTGCCTGGCGTCGACTTTGGCCTCGCGGACCAGCCAATCGAACTGCTCGGTGAGCGACCGGACCCGACGGCTTTCCCGGAAGGCCAGGTGAAAACGCCCGACATAGATCACGGCCAGTACGGGACCGAACACGGTAAGCGGCGCGCTGAAAACCTCTCTGGCGTCGAACAGAAAGATTCGGGTCGCCGGAAACAACGAACGGCTGAGATTGGCGAGATGCTCCAATTGCGCGAGACGGACGTCCGGCTCCAGTCCCTCGTAGTAACCGCTGCCCGCCGCGAATGCGTGCAACTCATGAAGCGGCACCGCGATCTCGTAGTCCGAGCTCCGAGCATGCGCCCAGTCGATCTGCTGACGCATGGCGCGGATAGCCTGATCGGGCGTTTTGCCGAGAAACGCCGCATACTCCCAACGAAGGACATCCTCGGTCTTGAAGACCTCGGGCAGGGATGCCGGCACATGCCGAACCTTGTATCCGGCCGCCTCATGAAGCCAATCGATGATTTGCTGGTCGGCCGCGGTCCTTTCCGCCTTGGTTACCGAGACGGCGGCCTCGACAAGATCTCCCGGCCGTTCCGGCCGCTCCGTCAGACCGAGCAGCCAGTCCGTGCTGACACCCAGAAAGGAAGCGGCATCGGCCGCAAGCTGAGAGTTGGGAAGGCGGGTTTCACCGTCGACCAGAAGCTGCCCGATCGTCGAGCGGTCGCACCCGATATGCCGGGCAAGCGCACTGCGGGAAATGCCCTCCCGATCCATGATCTGCACGATCCGTTCCCGGAAGATCGCAGCTCTGTCCCGTTTGTCCATTTTTTACCACGTATGGAGATTATTATCTACAAAGCAGATTATATGTAGCAAATTCTCATAATTTTCAAAAGTCGAAACACGCCATACATCGTCGGTACAGCAACACCAACAGCGACCAGGAGACGAGGATGGACAGCAATTTGCGCCTGATTATGAAATCCGCCACATGGCAGACGTCCGGCCTTATCGTGATGACCTTGATCGGGTTCTTCTATACCGGGTCGTTCTCCGCCGGCGGCGGCATCGCCTTGACCAGCGTCCTGATCGGCAGCATCTCGTTTTTCCTGCACGAGAAACTCTGGGATCGTGTGCAATGGGGCCGTCGCGCCTAGCGAGTGGGCCTTTTACCGCCGATACTCCTGGTAACCTCGTCCGCGGCCTTGCGCACGATCGCCCCCAAGCCCGACAGTTCGGTGTCGGGAAACCGTACGGTCGGGCCGGAAACTGAGATCCCACCCGCTACCTCGCCATAGACATTGTAGATACCGGCCGCCACGCAGCGCATGCCGGAATACCGCTCTTCGTCGTCCAGAGACCAACCGCGCGAGCGGGTTACCTCCAGGTCGTACAATAACGCATCCGGTGACGTCAGTGTTTTATCGGTGAAGGTGGGAAGTCCTTTTTGAGTCAGGATCTGTTTGACCCGTTCTACCGGCAGATCGGCCAACAGTGCCTTTCCGATACCCGATGCATGCATATGCCCCCGAGTCCCGGGACGGAAAAACGCGCGGATCGGATTGTGCGTTTCGACCTGACTAATGAAAACGACATCGCCTTGGTCCATGATGCCCAGGTTCGCGGTCTCGCCCGTCTCTTCCATAAGCTGGTGCATGACGTCGCGTGCCGCTTCGACCAGGTTCGCGCGCACAAGAAAGGTATTGCCGGTGCGGAACGCCTCGATGCCGATGTGCCATTCCTGCGTCGCGTCATTCAATTCCACGAAACCATGTTTCTGGAACGTCGCTAGAATTCTGTGCGCAGTGGATGCCGGCATACCGAGGCGCAGGGAAAGGTCCGACAAAATCGCGCCATCGTTTCGCGCCAGATCGCGCAGCAGGATCAACCCACGGTCCAGCGCCTGCACGGTTGCAGCCTGGGGCTCGCTGAAAACCGAGCGAGGCCGACCGCGGCGCCGTTTTTCGGTATTGCCTTCATCTGTCACCGCAACGCTCCTGAAATAGTGCTGATTTTCACACCAAAATAATGAAAATATTTTCTAAGTTGCACCGCACACTAAATCCTGGAAAATCCAAAATCCAACTATAACAATGGTCTATCATATTTTTTCATATCGTGGAAATATTTTTCAGAAAAATTGAAAAATTTTTCCAAATCCGTATTGTCCTCTCCCATGACCTCAAGGGAGCAAACGACCATGACTGGCCAAAACCCTGTCTTCATTCCCGGCCCGACCAACATCCCGGACCGGCTTCGCCATGCGATGAATACGCAGACGACAGATCACCGCGCACCCGACTTTGTCGATGTGTTGTCCCCCGTGCTGCGAGATCTGAAAAAGATCTTCAAGACCGAAACCGGCAGCGTCATTACCTTCCCTGCCAGCGGGACCGGCGGCTGGGAGGCGTCCATCACCAACACGCTTTCCCCGGGCGACAAGGTTCTCGTGGCGCGGTTCGGCATGTTCTCCCATCGCTGGATCGACATGTGCGAACGGCACAAACTCGATGTCGAAGTGATCGAATGCGATTGGGGTGATGGTGCTCCGGCGGACCTCTATCACGAGCGCCTGAAGGCGGATACGCGGCACGAGATCAAGGCCGTGCTGGTCACTCACAACGAGACGGCGACGGGTGTCAAAAGCGACATCGGCGCGCTGCGCCGGGCGATCGACGATGCGGGGCATCCGGCGATGCTCTATGTCGATTGCGTGAGTTCGCTGGCCTCGATGGATTTCCGAATGGACGAGTGGGGCGTGGATCTCGCTGTCTCGGGCTCGCAAAAAGGTTTCATGCTCTCAACCGGCATGGCCATCGTCGGCGTGAGCCCCAAGGCGCTGGCCGCGATGGAAACCGCACAATGCTCGCGCTGCTTCTTCGACTTCCGCGACATGCTCGCCGCGAACGCCGTGGGCGGCTATCCCTACACGCCGCCGGTGCAACTGATCTATGGCCTGCGTGAAAGCCTGGACATGCTGCTTGACGAAGGTTTGGACACTGTGTTCGCACGGCATACGCGGATCGCAGAAGGCGTCCGGCGCGCCGTCACAGCGTGGGGTCTAAAGCTGTGCGCCAAGCGCCCGGAGCTTTACTCGGACACGGTGAGCGCTATCTACGTCCCCACCGGGTTCGACAGTAATGTCCTGACCAATCACGCCTATGACACCTACAAAGTCTCCTTCGGCGTCGGATTGGGTCAAATGGCCGGCAAAGCCTTCCGGATCGGTCATCTCGGATCGCTGACGGACGTTATGGCTCTCTCCGGCCTGGCGGCCATCGAGATGGCGATGAAGGATCTGGATTACCCGATCGAGCTCGGCTCCGGCGTCGCCGCAGCGCAGGAATTCTATCGGACGCCCGCTCCCATGGCGCAAGCCAAAGCCGCGTGAGGAACGAAAATGAACGCTCATACCAAAAAACCGGAAATGTACATTCCGACATATGACGACGTCTTGACCGCGCATGAACGGATCAAACCGTACATCCATCGGACGCCGGTCTTGACCTCGACCTTCATGAATGAACTGACGGGCGCGGATCTGTACTTTAAGTGCGAGAACTTCCAGAAGGCCGGCGCCTTCAAGGTTCGCGGGGCCTCCAACGCGGTCTTCAGCCTGACAGAAGAGCAGGCTGAAAAAGGCGTGGCGTCTCACTCATCGGGCAATCACGCCCTGTCATTGAGTTACGCCGCCGGGCGGCGCGGCATCAGCGCGACGGTGGTGATGCCGAAGACCGCGCCGGACGCCAAGAAGGCTGCCGTGCGGGGTTATGGCGGCACGGTCCTGGAGTGCGAGCCCTCGACAGCGGCGCGCGAGGCAATGCTGGAAGAGGTTGTCGCCAACACCGGCGCAGACTTCGTGCATCCCTACAACGATCACCGCGTGATCGCCGGACAGGGAACCTGCTCGAAAGAGCTGCATGAAGAAGTCGGTCCGCTCGACGCCGTGGTCGCACCGATCGGCGGCGGCGGCATGATCTCAGGCACCTGCCTGACGATGTCGGCGGTTTCACCGGAAACCAGGATCTACGCCGCCGAGCCGGAACAGGCGGACGATGTCTATCGTTCGTTTCATGCCGGTCACATCATCGAGGACGACGCACCGCAGACAATCGCAGACGGTCTGAAGGTCAGCATGCGCCCGCGCACCTGGCACTTCGTGTCGAACTACGTGACGGACGTGCTGCTGGCGACGGAACAGGAAATCATCGACGCCATGTATCTTACCTGGCAGCGGATGAAGATCATCATCGAACCCAGCTGCGCCGTGCCGCTGGCGACGATCATTAAGAATAAGGAAGTCTTCGCAGGCAAACGAGTCGGTGTCGTGCTGACCGGCGGCAATGTTGATTTGAAGAAACTTCCCTGGATGAACGCCTAGGATTTGTGGAGAGAAACCATGAACGCAATCAAAGACATCAAGAAATTCAGTGCCCCCGATCCCGCCGATTATGAAGTCGGCTACGACATCCCGGCCGCTGTCGGCATGGACGAGGCGGATATCCAAACCCCGTGCCTCGTTGTCGACCTCGACGCATTCGAACGCAACATTGCCAAGATGCGGGATTTTTGTACCGAGATGGGGGTGCGTCACCGCGTGCATGGCAAGATGCACAAGTCGGCCGATGTCGCGCACTATCAAATGACCGCGGGTAAAGCGGTTGGCGTCTGCTGCCAGAAGGTTTCCGAAGCCGAGTCCTTCGCCCGCCACGGCATCAAGGATGTCTTAGTATCCAATCAGGTTCGCGATCCGCAAAAGATCGACCGTCTGGCCCGCATCCCGAAGCTTGGCGCGCGCGCCATCTGCTGCGTTGACGATATCGAGAATATCGCCGACCTCTCCGCCGCCGCGCAAAAACATGGGACGGAGATCGAATGCCTGGTTGAAATCGATTGTGGCGCAGGCCGTTGCGGCGTGACCACCACCGAAGACGTCGTTGCCATCGCGAAAGCGATCGACGCGGCCCCTGGCCTGAAGTTCAGCGGTATTCAGGCCTATCAAGGCGCGATGCAGCATCTCGACCTGTATGAAGACCGCAAGGCGAAAATCGACATCGCGGTCGCCATGGTGACCGATGCAGTCGACGGTCTGAAAGCCGAAGGCCTGGAATGCGATATCGTCGGCGGCGGCGGTACGGGCAGCTACTACTTCGAAGGCAACTCCGGCGTCTACAACGAACTGCAATGTGGATCCTACGCCTTCATGGATGCCGACTACGGCCGTATTCTCGACAAGGACGGCAACCGCATCGACCAGGGCGAATGGGAAAACGCCCTGTTTATCCTGACGTCCGTGATGAGCCATGCAAAAGCCGACAAAGCGATCTGCGACGCCGGGCTGAAAGCGCAGTCGGTCGATAGCGGCCTGCCGGTTATCTTTGGTCGGGATGACGTTGAGTATGTCAAATGCTCGGACGAGCACGGCGTCATCATGGACCCGAACGGCGCGTTGAAGGTGAATGACAAGCTGAAGTTGGTTCCGGGGCACTGCGACCCGACCTGCAACGTGCATGACTGGTATGTCGGTGTGCGGAACGGCAAGGTCGAAAAGATCTGGCCGATCACCGCGCGCGGTTTAGCCTACTAACGTCCAACCGCCCTAACGGCTTTGGCCCGCCCCTCTCTCCGCCCCGTCAAGGAGCGGCGGGAGAAGGGCGGGCCGAAGCCAACAAGGCGCGGCACCTAAGTTCAGGAGGAGACAACGATAATGCAAACAGCAGAAACCCTTCCCGCCAACGACCAGGTTGACCTTCAGGACGGCGGTATCGTCATCGTTCCGGAAGCCGTATGCCAAGACATCATCGGCCGCGACGATGCATTCAAGGCAGTAGAAGCCGTGTTCGCCGCGATGGCGAAGGGTGACGCGTGGAACTTCCCGGTGGTTCGGGAGGCGTTGGGCCACGAAGGAGCGCTGTACGGATTCAAGTCCGGCTTCGACAAGGCGGGGATGGCGCTTGGCGTAAAGTCCGGCGGCTATTGGCCGAACAACAGCGCCCGCGGACTGACCAACCATCAATCCACGGTCTTCCTGTTCGATCCCGATACGGGCCGCGTCAAAGCGCTGGTGGGCGGCAACTACCTGACCGCGGTGCGCACAGCTGCCGCCAGTTCGGTTTCCATCGCGCATCTTGCCCGCGGGGATGCCAAGGTCATCGGAATGGTCGGTGCCGGCCATCAGTCAACCTTCCAGCTCCGCGCGGCCTTGGAACAACGCGACTTCGAGAAAGTGGTCGGCTGGAACCTGGACCCGGCAGGCCTTTCCAAACTGGCCAAGATCGCAGAGGAAGCGGGCCTTCCCTTCGAAGGGGTGGAACGCGATCAATTGGGAGCGGTGGCGGATGTCATCATCACCATCACGTCGGCGCACGAGCCTCTCCTGATGAAAGAATGGATCAAGCCCGGTACCCATATCGCGTGCATGGGCACAGACACCAAGGGTAAGCAAGAAGTCGATCCTGCAATCTTTCCGGCCTCTAAGGTCTTCACCGACGAAATCGCCCAGTCGGTTTCCATCGGCGAAACTCAACATGCAATCGCCGATGGTTTGATCCAGGAGAGCGACATCACCGCGATCGGCGATGTCATCAACCGCGACAAACCAGGCCGGACATCAAGCGATCAGATCACTGTCTTCGACGGAACGGGTGTGGGCCTGCAGGATCTCGCTGTAGCCGCCGCCGCCGTGGACCTCGCGGTGAAGGCGGGCCGGGTGCAGATTACACGCCTCGGCTAGACAGTCTCAAATCGGGCTTCGTGGCGTCCCGCCGTTCGGGCGGGGCGCCATTTCCATGAACTCATGACGTCGACCGGAGCGCGCGCAGCAACTGAGCGCGTTCGCCAACGAACCGTTTGACCACGGAATACCCGGCACGCTTCTTAGCCAAGATAAAATCGACAACAACAGTCTTTCCCTGCCGGTCGACGAAGTCCGCCGACATCAGAAAGGCGGAACCCTTGCCGTAGACCTCGGGCCGAACCCGTTTGAGCCGCAGGATCATCCAAGAGGACGTCTTTGTGTTTTTGACGTGATACTGTCCGTCCGTCTGACGCAGGTCCAGATGCCGCTTCAGGGCGGCATGCAACGCCACCTCCGTATTGGCCTCTAGGGCTTCGGCATTCTTGCCAGGCGCGCCTATCGCGCCCCACGCGAGGGCAAGCCAAAGCAGTATTGTCCGTCGGTTCTGCATGCTGCGGGTCTCCGGTTGGCGGTGAAGGATTCACTGAATTGTGAGGAGGGAACCGCAAGAATCGGGCGACTCAGGCTGACGAAAATTTTCGCTTAATATCAAAGCCTTGGGTTTTCCATGACAGGATCAGAGACTGAGTCGGACTGCGGAAACCGCCCCAATATGAGAAAACCCTTTCAAAATGATATTCTCAGATAGAATGTGGCGGCTATATGACATGCCGCTTCGGGCAAGACGTTAAGGTCGCGATCGAAGCGCCCCGACCCGTCAGGACGTACCCGAGGATATTGATGCCGTTCACGCAATTCAGAGCCAGGATCGACGCACCGGCCGCCCTGATCTGGGCCATGATGAAGGAGAAGATCCGCAGGCCTGACAAATATGTCCCCAGCGTCGTCAGTGTCGAGATCCCAACGGAATTTGGCCCTAACTCGGTAGAGCGGATCATGGTTTTGGAGGATGGAAAAGCGCGGAAGACAGTACACGAAGTCATTTCCGCCGACGAAACCACAAGAACTGTAATATTCAAGCTAATGAATGACCCGGTTTACACAGGCTTCGTCAGCAACATGGTCTTCGATCACGGGGATTACGGCGAACTCGACTATACAATGAATTGGGCTCCTCAGGGCAATTCTCTTCTGGTGCGCGAACCCGACTGGGATGCGGTGATCAAGAACGCCGTGCTCCACGCAAAGAAAATAGCGGAAGGACGATAGGCACGGCTCACTCCGCCGACCTGATGGCTGGAGAGGATTGCCCGTCGTTGCCATGGCGTATGGAACCTTCCTTGGCCCGGGTGTCGCGCACAAACCGCGGGCGCCACACGCCCAGAATGATATTGGCCACCGACAATGCCAGCATGCTCCACAGCAGGGCCGTCTCATAAGGCAGAGCGCCCGCCATCAGCGCCGGCGATAGGGTCATACCACCGGCAACGACGTCCGCGATCCGCTCGGCATAGGCGCTGTGCGCCCCGGATACGTGCAGCCCGCCTTTGAACACGACAATGCCAAGTGCCGCCTTGGCGAACGCCCAGCCCTTGTTCAGATAGGGAATGTGCACGGCCATAGCCAGCAATCCCGACACGATGACCAGCGCAAGCGACGGCAGCAGGATATAGTCGCTCAGCGCAGCCACCGAGCGGCGCATGTCGGAAAAGGCTGCCGCACCCTCCTGCGGCGCGAAATGCAGCAATACAAGCGCGCCCGCAAGCGCGCCCACCATCCCGCAAGAGCCCAGCGTATGCAGGAGCTTCAAGGTTCTGCGCAAGGCCATCGACACGGCGACATCTCTCTCCAGGGGTTCACAGTGCCTGCTTGCCTCCCCCGCCGGGACAGCAGTTAATCCTGTTGTGCCTTGAGCGGTTACGGCTGGTCAATGCGGCGCAGCGGCGCGAACCGGGGAGGCATCCGCGCTAGCGCAACAGCCACGCGTTCTCGGTCGCGTCGACGAGGCCCTTCAAACGGCCATTGACGACCTTCTGTTCAATCCTCGAAACGGTGTAGTGACCGGTATAGTGGGCCCGCACTTCCGCTTCGGTGACTGAAAAAGGCGGGCCCGACATCTCATCCTGATCGTATTCGAAACAGATCAGAAACTGCGGCGCTGTATCGGTGATTTCCATCAAGTGCCGGGTATAGCGTTTGCGCATCTCTTCCGGCAGAGCGACCAGTGCGGCGCGGTCATAGACCACATCGACCGACCCGAGCGCTTCCCGCGTCAGTGCGAAGATATCGCCGACGAAGACCTCGATACCCGGTGCCCGATACCAGCGCCCGTCGTCGGTCTCGGAAATCTCAGGGACGATTGCCAGTTCCGCGAAGAGCTGATCGATCGCGGTGGCGCTCAACTCTGCGCCGACCACCCGGTACCCTTCCGCCAACAACCATGCGAAATCCCGCGTTTTGCCGCATAGGGGCAGGAAGACCCGCGTATCCTTTGTAAGGAACTGCGACCCAAAGTGCTTCACCAACAAGGCGTTGCCGGCGCCCTCGTGAAAGGCGATTTGGTTGGTGTCCCAACGCTCGTGCCAAAAACCAGCATCCATGATGAACCCTCTCTTAAAGAACTCTAGATATGCACAAGTCGGCACGCTACAAGCTCAAGCTAACTTGAGGTCAAGCGCTAATGAACACAGCCGGCACAATCGATATCGGGGAAGTCGCGGCACGGTCCGGCCAGCCGGCCTCCGCGCTGCGCTTTTACGAGGAAAAGGGCCTGATCCGGTCCGTCGGACGCAAGGGGATGCGACGGCTTTTTGACACGGCGGTCTTGCAACGACTGTCCTTCATCGCCTTGGGACGCGAAGCAGGTTTCTCACTGGACGAACTGTCGGACATGCTGACAGACGACGGCGGCTTCCGGATCGACCGCGACCGGCTGCGCCGCAAAGCCGACGCGTTGGACCAAAAGATCAAGCAACTGGCCGCCATGCGGGACGGCTTGCGCCACGCTGCCGACTGCTCCGCGCCGAGCCATTTGGAATGCCCGACATTTCAGCGCTTGTTACGGTTCGCCACCACAAAGAATATTCGTCGCCGCAAGAAGCCAACTGCGTAAAGATTGCCGTTTACCGCGCCGGCTGCGGCAACGAATCGCACCAAAACCGGCAACCGAAAGATGCACCTGCGCGTAGGCGATTGTAGTGCGGAAACGGCAGGAGCGACTTATGGTGCGGGTGATAGTGCTGATTGCAACATTGATGGTGACAGGCGCCTGCGCCGGTGACTCTGAACGGGACGGAACTGTTTGGTGGTACGAAAGGGTAGGCCGGTAGGCCGGCTTCGGAAACGAGCTGTGAAAACACCTCAGGCGAACCGTACGGAGACCCCACCGTCTGCGGCGACGGGGCTGCCGGTCAGGAAACTGGCACGTTCGGAAAGCAGGAAAAGGGCCACCTGCGCAATCTCTTCAGGGTTGGCCATGCGCTTCATCGGATGCAGGCCGGCAATCGCGGCCTGCACGTCCGGGTCGTCTCCCGCCATCGGGGTCTTGGTACCGCCCGGCAGCAATGCGGTAACCCGGATAGCTTCCGCCGCATGATCCGCCGCCAGCGACTTTGTGAAGCCGATCAGGCCCGCCTTGGCCGCCGCATAGGCGCCCATACCCTGCATTCCCCCATTGCTGTATCCAACGAACGATGCGGTAAAGACCAAAGCTCCGCCGCCACGCCGCTGCAAAGCGGGGATTTGCGCCCGCGCGGCGAAGAACGCGCCGGTCAGATTGGTATCGAGGACGGCGCGCCAGGCCTCCTCGCTCATCCCCGCCACCGGCGACAACTCGCCGACCACACCGGCATTGTTGAAGGCCCCATCCAATCCGCCGAACTTAAGCTCCGCCAGATCCACCAGCGCCTGGGCATGGCTTGAGTCGGTGATGTCGCCCGCCAGCCTGACTGCGGAACCGCCCTGACGCCCGATGCTTTCGACAACCGCGTCGAGCTGGCCGGCGCGACGGGCGCTGAGCACGACATGTGCACCTTCTTGTGCGAAAAGATGCGCCGCTGCGGCGCCGATACCGCTGCTGGCGCCCGTGACAATGATGGTCTTGCCTTTCAGTTCCATGAGAATCTCCTCCGTGACAGTCTGGATGCAGGGACTAAGGCAGACCGGGCCTCGTCGACACCCGGTTCTTGCGTCGCCCGCCGCCCTGCCGTGCGGAAACGACCTGGGCATTAGCGCGTGCTCGGAAGCACTCGATGCGGTACAGAACGGGTGGATGGTTTTACCCAGGCAAGGCATTGGACGGGGAATGTGAGATGCGGAAAGTCCGGCATGTCGGCATAGCGGGGGGCGGATTGATCGGGTTGAGCTGGGCCAGTCTGTTCCTGGCGCGCGGCCTCCATGTAACAATCGTCGATCCCCGCGCCGGCCTGACAGAAGAAGCCGAAACGTTTCTGGCGCAGGCGTGGCCGATGCTGAGGGATCTGGGTCTGGCCGATGCCGAAGCCCCGGATGTACCGGTTTGCACGAATGAGACCGCCGCGCTCGCCGAGGCTGACTTCGTGCAGGAGAACGGCCCGGATCGGATCGACGTGAAACGGCAACTGATCGCAGAATTGGAAGCCACGGTCGCGCCGGACGTCGTGATCGCCTCCAGTACGTCATCGCTGCTACCGTCGGCTCTTCAGGAAGAGGCGAACCACCCGGGCCGAATCCTGGTCGCGCATCCGATGAACCCGCCGCACCTGGTCCCGATGGTCGAACTGGTACCGGGTCCGCAGACCGCCGAGGCCGCCATGCAGGCCGCGGAAAACTTTTATAAAAGCCTGGAGCGGGTCACGATCCGCCTGCAACAGGAGGCGGTCGGCCATCTTGCCAACCGTCTGACCTCCGCCCTTTACCGAGAGGCTGTGAACATCGTCGCCGAAGGAATCGCGACGGTCGAGGACGTGGACAAAGCCATCACCCACGGGCCGGGCCTGCGCTGGGCGCTGAACGGCCCGCACCTCACCTACCATCTGGGCGGCGGCAAGGGCGGCTACCGCCACTATCTCGACCATCTGGGCCCGACCCAGGAAGAGCGCTGGAAAGGACTGGGAACCCCCAGCCTGACGGAAGCGTTGAAGGACGCCCTGGTCGCGGGCATCGAGCGGGAACTGGAAGGACAGGACCGGGAAACGCTGACCCAGCGCCGTGACGCGGCGTTGGTCGAACTGTTGAAAGTGAAAGAGCGTTTCGGGTTCTAACGGGAAAGAGGTTGGGTTGAGGACCCTCCCGGAGGACTAGCTGGACGAGAAACTGCGCCGGGTGCAGGGGCGGTTCGGCCTGGGTCCGCCCGATTGCTTGCTGGAACGACTGCTCTGCTCAATATCGTCGGCGATCCGAAACAGTTCCGTCACCGTGCAGTTCTCGTCGCAATCGGCGAAGGGTGGCGTGCCGTTCCCCGTCACGGAGCGCCCGCATTTCGCGCACAACTGCCGTGCCGCTTCGCGGATCGTCGCAGCGTGGCCTTTAAAATCGGGCCGGTCGTTAATCATGGTGCGTTTCGCCTTCCCCTCTGACCAGCAGCACCACTAGTCAGCGCATTAGTATATGCGTATACATGGTTATGCAGGTCTTTTTTGTCCAGGGGTTTTGCGCCACCACGGTTCCGTTTCGCGGAAACTCAGGCGGGGCGCCTACAACCAGAAAGCGGCGAACTTTTGAGATGGCAGGCATTGCGGAAGTACCCATGAAACCCCAGCCGGCCGTAAAGATGTTTTCTTGCGCCGCGCGCCTAAGATACCTTTGGACGGCGACGGGAGAAGAGGACAACCATGACGGTATTTTTCACTCTTGAGGACGGCTACCTCGACACACGCTATACCGACGTGGTGACGTTTCGCGACCTGCAAGACGCGGTGAGTTTCGCCTGGTCGCACCCCAATTGGGACGATGTCACCCGCATCCGGGTGGATCTGGCCGATGCGGTCGGAACCGACGTCGCGCCGGACGAAGTCGTGGTCTTGGCCTATATGCATATCGCGGCGGTGAAACGGCACCGGCGCATCCGCTTCGTCATCATCGTGACCGACCCTGAACTTGCCTCCCTCTGCGCCAGCTACGCCAAGGTCGTCACCGACGGCGGTTACGAATGCACCCTCGTCGATACCGCGGAAGCGGCGGACGCCTACCTCGCGACCGCCGACGCGGTCTGACGCCGCCTCACCAGAAAGCACCGAAGTTTGATGCGAACGTGATTGGCCGCCCAAAGCCGCCGCGCGATATGCATACATGTGCGGCACTGGCGAACCTGGGTTGGCCCGTTGGCCCGCAATCATGCAATGGCTGCAGGAAAGGCCCCACCATGGCGAAGGCTCTACGCGTCCCCACCCGCATTCTCCTATTGGCGTCGCTGACGGCACTCTGCCTGGTCTGGGCCGGGGTACTCCGCGCTCAGGAATCGGCCGGCCTGCCCGATTATGTGATCGAGGAATACGGAACCCCGCCCGCTGTGCCGGAGGGCCCCCTCTCCGACACCCTGCAGGCCGCCATCGACATGGCCTTCGTCGCCAGCATGCGAGAAAACAACTGGGGCCGGGATCAGACCGCCGCGCTGGCCGAGATTGTAGAGGCCAAAGACCCGCGTGTCGTCTGGATCATCGCCGACCTGATGCGGTTCGCCTCCGGCGGCGAGCTGCAGGCGGTGCTGGCCCATGCCTCTTATGAGTTGCTGGGGATCGAGCGGACAAGCTTCAACCATTGGGGCATCGTCACCAACCATCTGATCGCCTGGGACATCCCCGCCCCGCCCGACTACCTTCGCGTCAAACGCGCCATCTTTACCAGTATTGTGGAGGGATGGGACCGCATCTTTGTCGAGGGCGATATCGATTGGCGGCATGTTTCCTGGGGTGGGGTGCTGATCGACGACCGCGCCTACGATACGACGGACGAGCTGTGCAATTGCATCCCCGCCGCCGACAATCCCAACGTTACGACCGCCGAGGAAGCGACCTGGTTGGAAGATGACGACATCGTCTTCGGCATCACCATCAACGGCGAGTCCCGCGCCTATCCCCGCCGTATCATGGAAGTGCGGGAAATGGTGAACGACACGCTGGGTGGCCGCGATCTGGGCATTCCCTACTGCACGCTATGCGGTGCGGCCCAGGCCTATTATACCGATGATGTGCCCGACGGCGTCGAACGCCCGATCCTGCGCACCTCCGGCCTTCTGATCCGATCCAACAAAGTGATGTACGACCTGACCACCTATTCCGTCTTCGACACGTTCCTGGGTCATGCGGTGACCGGCCCCCTGGCGGAGAAAGGCGTGAAACTGAAACAGGCTAGCGTGGTGACCACCGATTGGGGCACCTGGAAGAAGGCGCATCCGGAAACGACCGTGCTGGCCGTGGCGCTGGCATTGGGTCGAGACTTCGATTTCCGCAATACACGCGACGCCAACGGCCCGATCTTCCCCGTCGGCGATGTCGACCCGCGCCTGCCGGTACACGAGGACATCATCGGCGTCATCACCGCGTCGGGCAAACCGGTCGCCTTCCAGCGCAGCACCGCGATGTCGGCCCTGCAGCAGGGCAAGGAGATCGCGGTGGAAAATGTCCGCCTGCAACTCGACGCCGGCGGCATCAAGGCGGTGGACAAGGACGGGGCTGACCTGGGCAGTCACCAGGCCTTCTGGTTCGCTTGGTCGCAGTTCCATCCAGATACCGAACTGTGGGATGGGTGACGCGACTGACGGCCCGCGAAGAGGTCACGGGCCATCGGCCGCCTCACGGAACGTGACACGGTCCCACTCGCTTCCTGGTTCGATATTTTCCAACTTTTCCGGATTACGAACCACGTAGATTTTCGCAATCTGGCCGTCCACGACGTCGATGCTGAGCGTCTGATCCAGCAGGCCGTCGACGAAAATGAGAGCCCCGGGCTGTCCGTTGATCTCCGCGCCGGCGAGATCAACCGCCTGTCGACGGCGCATGGATTTGCGCGCGATACCGAGGAAAAAGCGCGCAACTTTGTCGTCGCCCCGGATTGGATTGAGCGCCGATATCTTAACGCCACCTCCATCCGAGTATAAGACGGCGTCCGTTCGAAGCAGATTTTTGAGCGCGTCCAGGTCGCCGGTCTCCAGCGTTTCGAAAAACCGGGTCGTCAGGGTCCGGCACTCATCGGGGGAGACAGAATTGGCGCGACGCTTGGCTTTGACGGCCTTGCGCGCGCGGGCGGCGAGTTGGCGGCACGCCGCCTCGCTTTTACCGAGTGTGGCGGCAATCTCGGAAAAAGGCAGATCAAAGACGTCATGCAGCAGAAAGGCCGCGCGTTCCGGCGGTGTCAGTGTCTGCAGCGTCAAGAGAAGGGCGAACGACAAATCGTCCGCCAACGCCGCCGCGGTCTCCGGGGAAAAACTCTCGACCGACAGAACGGGTTCCGGCAGCCACGGCCCCACATAGGTTTCGCGCCGTACCCGGGCCGATTTGAGATGATCGAGGCATAGCCGCGTCGCCACGGTCACCAGGAAGGCCTCCGGGTTCTCCACCTCCGCCGTCGACGCGGACACCCGAATCCAGGTCTCCTGCAGAACGTCTTCCGCATCGGCCCGGCTGCCGAGCATACGGTAAGCGAGCCCGAGCACCCGCGTGCTGTGGGCCTTGAAGACTGTTTCAAGTGGCGAAGGCTCCGGTTTCATGCCGCCTGTTTTACGACGGCGACTTTGCGCGCGCCAAGATCGATCCGGCCGCAGCTTTTGCTGTAACCGAGCCCGGCTTTGACCATGGGGAAGATCCGCGTGATTTGGGAGGCGAGCGTCAGTTCGATGACGGCGGCCTCTCCATAGGCGTTGCGCACCGCGTCGCGCGCCGCGTCTTCGTCCCCCGTTCGGGCGATGATGGCCGAAGCAAACCGGTAGCCGAGGGCGGTATCTGCCGTCATGGCGGCTTGATTGCCGGTCAGCACCGCCTCGATCTGCTCCGCCGCGATCCCGGCCTCACGCGCCATATCGGCGGTCAATTGAACGCACGGACCGCAATCCTCGTGCAGCGTGCCCCGCAGCTTCGCCGCCATATGCGCCTCGACCGGCGCCATCTTTCGGTAGGCGGCCAACGCCGGCAGCGCGTTGAAGGCACGCATGGCATCCGGTGCCGTCTCCAGCATGTGCAGCATGTAATCGACATCGTAACGGTAGCGTTCGCCGAACTTCACAATCATCCGCCTTACAAAAAATCTGAACATCATTCTTCCATCCTTGGTCCGAAAGCCGAGACAGTGCGTGCTGACGGGCACCGCAACCGGCGGCGCCCTTGCCCCTGTCTGACCGGCCGTCTCTGGTCCATCAGACGAAACAAAGGCCCCGGATGTGACAAAGAACGAAGCATTTCTTGGACGGGCCTGGAACCTGCGGTTCGGGGCCGAAATCGTTGGACCCCACGCGCGGATGCCCCCTATGCTCCTTGGAAAAGGCCGGACCGCCCGGCACAGGGGAGAGAAAGTATGACCGACTTCGACGCCGTTACCGCGCTGCTGCAGAAATATTTTGACGGGCTTTATCACAGCGACGCCGACCTGCTCGGCACCATCTTTCACCCCCGGGCGATCTACGCCTCGGCCGACGAACAGCCCCTGCTCTACAAGACGATGGACGAATACTTGCCCATCGTCGCGGCCCGCCCCGCGCCGGCCTCGCGGAACGAGGCGCGCACGGACAAGATCGAGTCCATCGAATTCGCCGGCGGCAATACGGCGCTGGCCCGTGTCCGCTGCTCCATCGGGGCCCGGCACTTCATCGATTTCCTCTCCCTCACCCGGATCGACGGCAAGTGGCTGATCATGGCCAAGGTGTTCCATTTCGAGGAGCGGGAGGGTTAGAGCTTCTCCGCCTCGACCTGCCGGCCGGTGATGAAACTGTAGGAACCGAGGATCAGCCGAAAGACCACGTCCAGTTCCGCCTCGGTCCTGGGCGTGTAAAGCAGCACGAACCCGTCCCACCCCGGCCGTCGCGCCGCCCAGGGATGGGCGGCGGCCCAGCCCGCCCGGATCGCGGCCTTGGCCCAATCCGGATGGAGCGAGGCGTGCAGGCTGCCGTCCGGATGGACATGCGCGAATTCCCGCCCGCCGACGATCGCCTCCGGATGGGCGAGCGACAGGGACTCCTCCAGCCAGAACCCCTTGGCCCCGGGCAGCGAGATAACCGTCGGCCGCACCGAGACGCCGGGGATCGCCTCCACCCGGCGCAGCATCTCGTCAAGCAGGTCCGGCGCGATGGGGGCGACGCCCAGTTGGATATGCGGCACACCCTGGGTGGTTTCCGGCCGCGGCCCGTCGCGCATGGGAATCTCCGCGGTTCCGGCAGCGGCCGCCGGCGCGAAGCCCGGCGCCGCGAACCCTACGAGGATCAGCCCGGTCAGAACCGCCCGGCGGTGAAACGTTTCTATCAACGCCATGGTGCCGTTGCCTTTCTCTGCGCCCTACTTCTCCCGGAATTCCTTATGGCAGGCACCACAGGCGCCGCCGATCGCGCCGATCCTGGGGGCCATGTTTTCCAGGCCCGTATCCGCAACCTCCACCATCTCGGCAGCCGCGGCGATCAGTTTCTTCTGATGTTCGGCGCTGGCGGGATAGGTGGTCCAGGCTTCCAGCTTGGCGCGCGTCTTGCCGGGAAAGGCCGTGCTGTCCGACCCCTTGGGCCAGAACTGACTGTGCTTCATGGTGGCGAGACCGTGCAGATTCACCGCCGCCGTCTTCGCCTGCGCCGCGTCGTAGTCCAGTTGTCCCTTCGCCATGCCGGCAAGTTGCCCCAGATTGAGGCGATAGAGCGTCATGACCGCTTTGCGGCCCTTGATCGCATCCTCGATCTTGGCGTCGGAAAGGGCCGGCCCCGCGGTCAGAACCACCGTCGCGGCCATGGCCAGCGTGCCGATCAGCGCCCGTGCTTGTCTCATATCCGCCTCCTCTATTTGTGCATGAATGAACGATAAGCTAGTCTCATCATCCCGTTTCGGAGTAAATTCCGTAAAAAATGGCAAGTGGATGTGCGCTGATGCACAGAGCACGGTGGGACGACCTGCAATATGTTCATGCGGTGGTGGAGCATGGCTCACTGTCGGCCGCCTCGCGCGCGCTGGGCGTGAACCATGCGACGGTGCTGCGGCGGATCGCCCTGTTGGAGGCGCGGCACCGGATCGTCCTCTTCGACCGGTCGCGGGACGGCTACAGGCTGCGCCCGGAAGGCCGCGTTTTGTTGAACGCGCTCAAGATGATGGAGCGCGCGGCGGCCCGGATCGACCGCAGCCTGGCGGTCTCCGGCCAAGGGGCCGCGGGGACCTTCCGTTTGGCGACGACGGATTCCATTGCCAATATCCTGCTGCCGAAGTGCCTGAAGACGTTGCGGGAGACGCTGCCGAACGTACGGATCGAGGTTGCCGTGTCCAACGCGACGATGGACGTGACCCGCACCACAGCCGAAATCCTGATCCGGCCCGGACACGAGCTGCACCCGGCACTCGTCGGGGAAAAGGCGGCCGCGGTCGACTTCAATGTCTTCGGCACGGCGGCCTATCTCGCGGCCCATCCGGGCGATCAGGTGGAGGATCATCAGTGGCTCGGCGTGCCGGGCGGGTTCGCGCAATCGACGGCGGGCGACTGGCAGTTCTCCCGCATCGCCGACATGGTCGACATCTCCGCCGACAGTTTCCTCACCTTGGCGAGCCTCGCCGCCCAGGATTTGGGATTGGCGATCCTCCCCGCCTTCATTGGCCGCGCGACCGAGGGTCTGATCCGCGCCGAGCAATTCACCGGCGGCCCCACCACCGGCATCTGGGTCGCCACCCATGCCGAGTATCAGGAACAGGAACAGATCAAACCGCTGCTGGATTTCTTTACAGAGGCGATCCGGTCGGATCCGGCGATGCTGGCGTAAGGCAGCGGACAGCGGCCGGTCCGCCCCGCCAACCCTCCTTAAATCCGACCTTCACCGATGTCTGATGCAATCGTGATTGGCGGCACGGTGGGCGGAAACGGTATGGATAGGCACGCGTACTGCTTCCACTGGAGGATCGGGGCTGGCTGAAGGGTGCGCCGTTGGATGCGCCGGCACGTTCCGCGATGGTGCCCGCATCCAGAAGCGAAACGGACGTTTGGAAGGCCCCGCAATGGCACCGGCACTCCCCTCTCAATCCCGTATTTGGTTAATTGCGACTCTGACTGCGCTTGCCGTCACTTGGGCCGGGATGGCTCAGGCCCAAACCCAATATTCGAGAACTGTGCCAGCCTATGTTATCGAGGAATTCGGCGAACCGCCCGCAACACCGGACGGCCCCTTGTCGGATACCTTGCAGGCCGCGGTGCAGACGGCCTTTGTCGACACCGTCAACCAGCGCACCTGGGACATGCGCAATGTCGAGGGGCTGCTCCAGATCGCCGAGTCGCAGGACCCCCGATTGGTCTGGCTGATCAGCGATATGCTGCGCTTCGCCTCGGGCGGCGAATGGCAGACGGCGTTGGCGCGGGCGGCCTACAAGCTTATGGAAATCCGGCCGCGCAGCTTCAATCATTGGGGGGTGATCACAAACCACATGATCGCGTGGGACATTCCGGCGCCACCGAACTACTTCCAACTGAAGCGGGCTATTTTCACGGGCGTTGAGCCGAACTGGGATCCGATCTTTGTCGATGGCGATATCGACTGGCGGCACGTCTCCTGGGGCGGGGTGCTGATCGACGGCCGTGCCTATGACACGACGGACGAGCCATGCAGATGCATCCCGGCGGCCGACAACCCCAAAGTCAGCAGTGCTGAGGAAGCAACGTGGCTGGAAGACGACGACATCGTCTTCGGCATCACCGTCAACGGCGAAGCGCGTGCCTATCCCCGCCGCATCATGGAAGTGCGGGAGATGGTGAACGACACGCTGGGCGGCCGCGATCTGGGCATCCCCTATTGCACGCTATGCGGCGCGGCGCAGGCTTACTACACCGACGATGTGCCGGAGGGGGTGGAGCGTCCGATCCTGAGGACCTCCGGCCTGCTGATCCGGTCCAACAAGGTGATGTATGACGTAAAGACTTTCTCTGTTTTCGACACGTTCAAGGGGACAGCGGTGAACGGCCCGCTGGCACGGAAGGGCGTCCGGCTGAAACAGGCCAGCGTCGTCACCACCGACTGGGGCACCTGGAAGAAGGCGCATCCCGATACGACGGTGCTGGTCGAAGCGTTGGCGCTGGGCCGCGACTTCGACTTCCGCAACACAAGAGACGCCGCAGGCCCGATCTTCCCTGTCGGCGACGCCGATCCCCGCCTGCCGGTGCATGAAGACATCATCGGTGTCGTCACCGCCAGCGGCCAACCCGTCGCCTTCCAACGCAGCACCGCCATGGCCGCCCTGCAAAGGGGTGAGGAGATCGCGGTGGAGAACGTGCGGCTGGAACTGCATGCCGGTGGAATCAAGGCGGTGGACAAGGACGGCAGCGACCTGGGCAGCCACCAAGCCTTCTGGTTTGCCTGGTCGCAGTTTCATCCGCAGACTTTGTTGTGGGGGGAGTAGGGTTGTGGGGGGAGTAGAGGCAGTCAAAGGACGGCGGCGCACGCCTCGCCTATATTTCCCTATTTTCTAATCTCTCAACAGATCCAAGACGCGCCGTGTGATCTCGCCGTTTTTCCAGAACGAAGACCGCAGGCTGTGTCCCGCGCCATCGACCCGGATCGCCTCCCCCGTTCCGCCGGCATCCGTCAAATCGCCGATGTAGGCCTTCGCAAGCGACCAGCGGGTGTTGGTGTCTTTCGCGCCGGTGATCGCCACGATCCGCGCACCTTTGGAGACCGTTGAGACAAAATCGCTTGGGGAGAGACTGGCGCTCCACGGGCGGCGGCCCGAACGCCAGCGATCGATATCGCAGGGACAGGAAATCAGCACGGCGGCGTCGGCAACCCCGGGATGCTTCCCCATCAAAACACCCGCCATGGCCGCACCGCCGGAATGGCCGACAATGACCACCCTGGCCGCGTTGTAATGCGCCCTCAAACGGCGCACCGCATCCGCGACGCTGGCGATGTTCCCTTCCGTATAGTGATCCTTCCGGCCGTTGCTCGACCCGCCGGACACCCTGCCGTCCCCCGCCGGATAGCCGGGACGCACCAGGGCGACCGCGACGGTCCCGTCCCCGCCCGCCTCGGCGATCTCCGCCGCATAGGGCGCGTGATACTTGGCGGCACCCCCGCGGGAGATATCCCCATGCAGGAACACGACCAGCCCGGACGCGGAACCGTCGGCTTGGTTGTTGTAGGTGAAGGTGGCGAGGCAAATACTCTCACCTTTGACCCAGTCGGCGGAGGGGACTTCGCCGCACTTTTCGGCGTGGGCCGGGTTTGTCCCGAGAGCAATGCCAAGAACCAAAACGCCAGCGGCAAAACTAAATGAGCGCGGCATCGTTGCCTCCCTCTGGTTAGGTTCGAAAGAACTATGGGAGGGCCTCCAAAAAACCACAAGGGCGGTTAAAGACGCTCACCTTGCAATGGTAGCCAGGGGGATCAAGAGGGTGGGTGCCAACGGATCGGACCTGGGCACCCACCAAGCGTTCTGGTTCGCCTGACCTCAGGTCCTCCCGACGATGATGTTGCGGTGGAGTGAGGTGAAGTACCCCTAAAGCAAGCTGCGATCATACCCGAGTTTGGAGTATTGCGTTCATTTTTTAGCATAAGGGTGTCAACTAGTGCCGTAGTCTACACCCAAAATTTTCCTAGGAGTGTGCATAGTGTTTCCAAACGATCTTTGCGCTGTAAACAACCGCTTCAGACGCTGAAAAACTGTCTGGATAAGATCGCAGCTCGTCCATGGACTCTGCGTCAGGTAGGTTCGGGTCAATACGTACGTCGCGAACAAAATCGCTTTCTGAATTATTGCCGACAGGACAAGTTTTCAAGAATTCCCGAAAGGACATCGTGGCCTCCATTTACCATGCCTCAGAAACAATACTTGCGCCCATCTGCAATGCAGGTGAATTTGTCTATGGCATCCTGCTGTTTTTCATCTATTAAGCTCGCAAGCGACCTCATGTATTTGTCGTATTGCTCCTGCGCGGAACTAGTAGCAAAAAACCGTCCAGTGCCAAGAAAGGTCTCGACTTCACTCGTGCAGGAGATAAGAGAAATCTTTGATGCAGGAACGAGGCCATCATTCTTTACGCAAAATGGTACACCTAACCACGTCCCTATGCCGCTAGTTCCCACCTCACCATAGAAAGGAGGCACAACAACGGTCGGGCAGTGTGACGGTGATCCATCCTCATCGTTGGCGTAGAAATCGACAAAGCAATTGTATGTCGCCCGAACGTCAACAAGCAATCTATCAAAGATAAGCCTTAGCTTCTTACCTCTGCACCTATAGAAGCCATCAAGAGCGTCGATGTAGTTTGCGACGCTTTGGCGGCAGGCCGCGAACTCACCTGGATATCTGAACCCGTCAACACCTGTAAGGCAGACAGGTTCAAACGGCATAAAGCGATCAAAGCTGTGCGTATCGTACGTCTGTACTGGCCAGGACAATTCACCACGGGAGGTATGATCACCGGTAGTACAGCCGGGGAGCAAAACCGCAATAACCAATCCAATCATTCTAAGCACGGACATATAGTATTCCTATATACTCGCAAGACAGGAAAATGTGAAACCATAACAAGCAATAGAGCAATGTCCTAGAATGGAGTTGCTAGGTGGGTTTGGGGCAGTGAGTGTGGGGTCGTCATGGAAATCCTCACGGTTTTGCGCCAGTTCGTCGCCTTCCAACGTACAACCGCCATTGTACTTGAGTTTGCTGTGCTGCTTATTTTATTGTCTACAGGTAGTAAACCGCTAGCGGACTACCCTTATGCCAAGGATTGACGAAATGCGTGTGAAACCACCTTCAGATCCCGGGGTTATGGTTACCGACTCTGAGAACGGGCGTTTGTCTGTTGGCGAGATACGGAACGCAATTGCCTATTTGGATGACAATGTGGAAGTGGTCTTTAGTGACGGGTTCGACTTCTACCGATTCAAGATGTTGGGCGATGACACACTGATGTTCGACTTGTCTGAGAAGACAACTTAAAGGCCAGTCCGATGACAGATGACCAAGACAAGACCGTACAAACGAAGCGACGGCGGACAGCCAGGAAATTCCCACCGCTCTCGTTTGAGGAGGCTTTTGGATTTGCGAAACAAGTTTACGAGTTCGGCGCGGGTCAGCCGGTCAGACGGTTGACGCTATTTGATGATATTGGAAGGTCGCCAGAAAGCAGTGCAAGTCGGAAGATAATAACTGCGGCCGGGCAATATGGATTGACAAAAGGCGGTTACGCTTCGGAGACGCTGGAGCTTACTCCAGATGGGATAAAAGCGACTCGAGAATCTGGATCGCCTCGAGAAGCAACCAGGGCCAAGATCCAATTAGCTATACTGGGAGTTCCAGCATTTAAAGGCCTCTATGAGAAATTTTGCGGAAACAAGCTGCCTGCTATTGCCGCGTTGATTGATGCTGTAAAAGATTTCGATATTTCTAATGACACTGCTGAGGAAGCCGTTGATACGTTTATCGTGAATACAAGGTATGTTGGTTTGTTGCAGACCCTTTCAGGTGCCGAGCGGATTGTCACTGAAGACCATTTGTTGGATGCGCTTCCACAGATACAACATCGCGAACTTGATCAAACGGTTAACCCTAAAGAGCAAAGCTTCTCACCTCTAATCACAACACAGGACGCTGAATTCGAAACAACTGCGTTCTATGTCACGCCAATTGGCTCCGATGACTCTGAACAGAGAAAACACTCTGACCTTTTTCTAGAGTCAATTGTCAGGCCAGCATTGGAGAAGGCATCGCTGAACGTTGTTCGGGCCGATGAAATTGAGAAGGCAGGCGCAATAACAAAGCAGATCATCGAATACCTTTTGAGGGCTAGGTTGGTTATTGTGGACTTGTCATTTCATAATCCTAACGTCTTCTATGAACTTGCGATCCGACACATGGTTCGTAAACCAGTTGTACAAATTATTCGCTCCGCGGACAGGCTCCCTTTTGATGTGAATCAGATGAGGACCATCCAGATTGATACTACCGACATTTATTCGCTTGTCCCACAGTTGCAGATTCATCAGGCTGAGATAGCCACACAAGTTAGGAACGCCTTAGAGGATCCAGATAGCGTCGACAATCCCGTTTCAATACACTTTCCAAAATTACAGATATCGGGGCTGTGAGTTCACCGAGCGCCCAAGATACTATTCATTTGCAGCGTTCAGAGCAGCTACGATAACTAGGTTAGGATTGGCATCACTTTGGGGTAAAATACTTCAACTAGGACTATCGGCGTTCGCGCTCAGCATCTTCCTCAACCTTTGAAACAAGGCTCTTTGTTACAGATAAACTCTCTTTAACCTCGTCATACGAGACGGGTGTGTCCAGGACGCCGTGAATCACTCGGTTCCTTTTCTGAAGAGAATTTCGGAGAATTCTTGCGTCATCTAGTGAGATGTGCCCAGCGCCGGCCAGAAGTTCGACTACACGACCGGGAGACTGTGGCCTAGTTGTATTATCTGGATCTAGTCGTCTCGCACACGCTTCTATTATCCCCCAAAGAAGTAATAGAGCGGCTTTCGGATCAACACTTAATACTGAGGCAACACTTCTGGTGTGTTCATTTATTGTATGCGAGTCCGAGAGCGTAAGCGCGGAACGTGGCGTACCAACATATAAGACTTCTAATCGCCACTCTGGTTTTCCCTCTAGTAACTTCTCGATCTCTCGTACTTTGCGGTTTGATTGCTCGTTTCCTTTGTGGATCACTTCTATAACTACATTCTCATCTTCCCCAACTAAAAGGGCATCGGGAACGAAGTTTCCAAGAAAAGATGGCAAGTCTTTTCTCGTTGGCTCGCGAAGTACTCTGTAGCCCTCTTTTTCCCAGGTGCGTTGCTGCTGATCTAGTGCTTCTCGCTCAGCAAGCCTAAACTCATTCATATCGCTACACCCGTTAGGTCGACTTCTTGCAGTTTGATAAAGAGTGCTGGTCCATTGGCAGCCATTGCATCCAGTAGTGTAGCACTGGGTCGCACGAACACTACAGGTTGGTTTGGTTCAAACCTCTGAACAACTAAGCGGTCAACTAAGGCATCGTTGACGTAAATGTGCGGCTCAAGCGCATCTAGCGTGAGTTTAACGATGTTGTCGACATCGCCATCCATCTCGACATCCGGAAAATATAGTAGTGTAACGGCGAGTCTCGTTCTGTCGAATGCCCAATGTGTGCCACCAATGGCGCACTTCGCAGCGTTGAGGACAGTGTCTTTCCATTCTCTCTTTGCGTGACCATTGGTACTTTGAAAACTCACTGGAGTACCGATCACGTTGAACTCAATTGGCAAATCTGGGTACATAACTCCTCAAGGATCAATTCGTACGCTCCAAAAGTACAAGCCCGACCAATAGCACGACATTGTCCACAGTCCGGCGTTGTGCACAATTCCGCGAACTAACCTCGAACAGGCGGTGGGCTCTACTCAATGGCGGTTCGCTCAACCATAAACCTCACCCCCAAACGCCTTCGCATAAAGCTCTTCACACACCGACACCGTAAGTTCCACCGGGTTGCCGCCCGCCGTCGGGTCGACGACGGCCATTTCGGCCATACGGCTGACCTGGTCATCGCCGATGCCGATTTCTTTTGTCGTGTGCGCGATGCCTAGCTCCGCGCGCAGCGCCAAGACATAATCCATGAATCCGGCAAAACCGCCCTCAATCCCCAGCCAGGCGGCCAGCCGTTCGATCTTGTCTTCGATGGCCGGGCGGTTGAACTCCAACACATAGGGCATGAAGACGGCGTTCGTCAGGCCGTGATGGGTGTGGTAGAGGACGCCGGCGGGGTGGCTAAGGGCGTGGATGCCGCCCAGCCCCTTCTGAAAGGCGGTCGCGCCCATGGCGGCGGCGGACATCATGTGGCCGCGCGCTTCGACATCCGCGCCGTCCTTGTAGGCCCGGGGCAAATAGTCCTTGACCAGCCGCATGCCTTCCACCGCGATCCCTTCGCACATCGGGTGATAGCTGGGCGCGCAATAGGCTTCCAGACAATGGGCGAAGGCATCCATGCCGGTCCCCGCCGTCACATGCGGCGGCAGGCCGACGGTCAGCGCCGGGTCGCAGATCACCACCGCGGGCAGAACCTTGGGATGGAAGATGACTTTCTTTACCTCCTCCGCGGAATTGGTGATGACGCCGGCGCGCCCCACTTCCGAGCCCGTCCCCGCCGTGGTCGGCACCGCGACGATGGGAAGGATCGCGTTGCTGTCCGCGCGCGTCCACCAGTCGCCGATATCCTCGAAATCCCAGACCGGGCGCGTCTGGCCCGCCTGAAAGGCGATCAGCTTGCCGACATCCAGTGCCGACCCGCCACCGAAGGCCACCACCCCGTCATGGTTCCCGGCCTTGAGGGCGGCGATCCCCTCTTCCAGATTTTTGTCCGTCGGGTTGGCGTCGACGCCGGAAAACAGCGCCCGGCCCAGTCCCGCGCCTTCCAGCACGTCCAGCGCCTCCGCCGTGATCGGCAGATCCGCCAAGCCTTTGTCGGTCACCAGCAACGGCCGTTGCATGCCGCTTGCGGTGCAGGCCTCGGCCAATTCCGAAATACGCCCCGCGCCGAACCGGATGGCGGTGGGGAAAGACCAGTTGGTGCTGATGCTCATCTTCTTCAAACCCTCAAAAATACGCTTAAGCCCGCTCGAACCCGCGGTTCACTTCCCAATCCGTGACGTGATAGTCGTGCGCTTCCTGTTCCCAGGTGGCGGCGCGCACATAATGATCGATGACCTCGTCGCCCATCGCGGCGCGCAGCATGGCGGAATTGTCGAGCTTCGCGGCGGCTTCGCGCAATGTGCCCGGAATCTGCCGCGCCTTTTCCGCCATATAGGCGTCGCCGGTGAATTCCGGCTCCAGCTCCAGCTTCTGCTCGATCCCCGCCTGGCCCGCCGCCAGCAAGGCCGCATAGGCGAGATAAGGGTTCAGGTCCGACCCGCCGACGCGGCATTCCACGCGCACGGCCTTGGTGCCGTCGCCCACTACCCGGTAACCCGCCGTGCGGTTGTCCAGCGACCAGATCGCCTTGGTCGGCGCGAAGGTGCCCGCCTTGAAACGCTTGTAGCTGTTGATATAGGGGGCCAGGAACCAGGTGATTTCGTCCGCATGGGTCAACAGGCCCGCCAGATAGTGGCGCATGGTGTCGGACATGCCATAGGTGCCGTCCGGGTCGCGGAAGGCGGGCTCGCCGGCTTCGGTCCAGAGCGACTGGTGAATATGACAGGAAGACCCCGCCGCCTGGGTCGACCATTTCGCCAGGAAGGTGAGCGCCCTGCCCTTGGCCCAGGCGATTTCCTTGCAGGCGTTCTTGATGATCGAATGGTTGTCGGCCATGTCCAGCGCGTCGGAATAGCGGACGTTCACTTCTTCCTGGCCGGCGTCGGCCTCGCCCTTGGTGTTTTCCACCGGAATGCCCGCGCCCTGCAGGCCGGTGCGGATGGCGCGCATCACGCTTTCTTCCTTGGTGGTCTGGAAGATGTGGTAATCCTCGTTATAGGCGCTGATCGGGGACAGCGCGCGATAGCCGCCCTCCACCGCTTCCTCGAAACTCTCCTTGAACAGGAAGAATTCCAGCTCCGACGCCATGAAGGGTTTCAGCCCCTTTTCCGCCAGCCGCGCCACCTGCTTCTTCAAAACCGCACGCGGGGAATGCGGCACGTCCCGGTGCGTGTGATGGTCGAGCAGATCGCACAGGACCAACGCCGTCCCTTCCAGCCAGGGCACCAGCCGCAGGGTCGAAAGGTCGGGCTTCATCGTATAGTCGCCATAGCCCGACGCCCAGCTGGTGGACTTGTACCCCTCGACCGTATCCATCTCCATGTCGGTCGCCTGCAGATAGTTGCAGCTGTGGGTTTCCTCGTATGCGCTGTCGAGGAAGAATTCCGCCTGAAAGCGTTTCCCCATCAGGCGGCCCTGCATGTCGACCTGACAGGCCAGAACGGTATCGATTTCGCCCGCGGCGACAGCGGCGTCCAGCGCCTCCATGGTCAGATTTCCGGGCATGTGTCCCCCCTCCTAAACGTCTTCCAGAAGCGAGATTGCGGCCCCACGCATGAGGCCGCAATCAGATTTTTTGCGATTGAGCCTGAACGGCCCAATCGGCAACGCGGTTAGGTATAGCGGTACGGACGGCCCGCTTTTTCCATGTCCGCATTGTACTTTTTGAAGATGTCGACGACCTTCGCCTTGGTCTCCGATTCGGCGGCGATTTCGTCCCAGAACTTCTTCGCCGCGGCTTCAACCTGCGCCCATTCCTCGTCGGGGATGGAGGTCAGCTGCATCTTGGTGCCGTGGACGCGCAACTGCGCTTCGCCGCCCCAATACCACCACTGGCGATAATAGTGGGAACTGTCCATGGTCAGCTTCAGAAGCTCTTTCAGGTCGTCCGGCAGCTCGTTGTAGCGGTCCATGTTGGCGAAGAAGGACCCCGCCCAGGCGCCGGAGATGTTGTTGGTCAGGAAATAGTCGGTCACATCCGCCCAGCCGACGGTGTAATCCTCGGTAATACCGGACCAGGCGACACCGTCCAGCTCGCCCGTCTGCACCGCGACCTCGATATCTTCCCACGGCAACGTCACCGGCACCACGCCGAACTGGGTCAGGAAGCGGCCCGCGGTCGGGAAGGTGAAGACGCGCTTGCCCTTCAGGTCTTCCAGGCTGCGGATCGGGTCCTTGGTGGCGAAATGGCACGGATCCCAGGCGCCGGCGGAGAGATGCTTCACCCCGACCTTGGAGTATTCCGCGTCCCAGATCTCGTTCAAACCGTACTGGTTGAACAGCACCGGCACGTCCAGCGAATAGCGGCTGGCGAACGGGAAATAGCCGCCGAAAACGGTGACTTCCGTGGGCGACGCCATGGAATCGTCGTCCGACTGCACCGCGTCGATGGTGCCGCGCTGCATGGCGCGGAACAGCTCGCTGGTCGGAACCAGTTGGTCGGCAAAGAACAGTTCGATCTGCATCCGGTCGCCGGCGACCTTGTTGAAGGAGTCGATCGCGGGCTTCACCACATGCTCGGCCAGCGCCGGACCGGCATAGGTCTGCATCCGCCACTTGATCGTGGATTGGGCGTGCACGGCGGGCGCGGCCAGGCCGGCGGCGCCGGCAACGGCGGCCGTGGTCAGAAACTTACGTCTTGTCGTCATCACTGTACCCCTTGTTCGTCGGTTGCTTGGTTCTTTAGTTGCTTATCCCGCCGGCCTGACGCCGGTCTTTTCATCTTGGGCGATACCCGCCGGTTACTTCCCATAGACATAGCCCGGCAGCCACAGGGCGATTTCCGGGAAGGACATGACCAGGGTCAACGCCACGGCCATGATTAAGACAAACGGCAAGATAGACGCATAAATGTCGCGCAAGCCGATCTCCGGGGGCGCCATGGCGCGCATCAGAAACAGATTGTACCCGAAGGGCGGCGTCATATAGGCGATCTGTGTGGTAATGGTGTACAGCACGCCGTACCAAATCAAGTCGAATCCGAGGACCTTCACCAGCGGCACGTAAAGCGGCGCGACGATCACCAGCATGGCGGTATCGTCCAGAAAGGTCCCCATCAGGATGAAGCTGAGCTGCATCAGAATCAAGATCACCCAGGGGTTAAGCCCCAACTGTTCGGTGAACAGATTGTCGATGGCGCGCACCGCGCCCAGCCCGTCGAAGACCGCGCCGAAGCCAAGCGCGGCCAGGATGATCCACATGAACATGCAGGAAATGGCCAGCGTCTGGCGGACCGAAACCTCGAATACCTGCTTGTTCATCCGCCCTTTCAGCACCGCGGCCAGGAAGGCCGTCATCGCGCCGACCGCCGAGCTTTCGACCAGACTCGTCCAGCCTTTGACGAAGGGCACCATCATGGCCGCGAAAATAAGGAAGGGTAGAATGCCGGCCCGCAGCAGGCGCAGTTTCTCTTCCATCGGAATCTCGCGCTCGTCCGCCCTCAGCGGCGGTCCCAGCTGCGGCTGGAGGCGGCAGCGGATCGCGATATACAGGATGAACATCGCCGCCATCATCAGGCCCGGCATGATGCCCGCCAGCCAGAGCTGACCGACCGGCTGGCGCGCAATCATCGCGTACAGCACCAAGACGACAGACGGCGGCACCAGAATGCCCAGCGAACTGCCCGCCTGGATCACGCCGGTCACCATGCGCTTGTCGTAGTTCCGGCGCAGCAGTTCCGGCAGTGCGATGGTGGCCCCGATCGCCATACCGGCGACCGACAGGCCGTTCATGGCGGAAATCAGCACCATCAGGCAGATCGTGCCGATGGCGAGCCCCCCATGCACCGGCCCCATCCAGACATGGAACATCTTGTAGAGATCGTCGGCCAGTTTGGATTCCGACAGGACATAGCCCATGAAAATGAACATCGGCAGCGTCAGCAGCGGATACCATTTCATCAGCTTCATGGCCGCCGAGAAGGGAATGTCGGACCCTCCGGTGCCCCACAAGGCCATCGCGGCGACCGCCGCCACCGCGCCGATCGCGCCGAAGACGCGCTGGCCCGTCATCAGCATCAGCATCATGGAGGAGAACATCAACAGGGCGATCAGCTCGTACGACATCAGAGCGGCTTACCCTTGATGGTGGCGATATCCTTGAACAGCTCCGACACCGCCTGCAGCAGCATCAGGAAAAAGCCGGCGCACATCACGATCTTGATCGGCCACAGATAGGGCCGCCAGGCGGTCGGGCTGCGTTCGTTGTACTGGATCGAATAGGTGGTGCTGTTGATCGCGCCATAGAGCAGAACGCCCAGATAGAGGATCAGCAGCAGCACGGTGAAGGAATCGAACCAGGCCTTCTTCCGCACCGACCAATCCGAATAGAACAGGTCCATCCGTACGTTCGACCCCAATTGGATCGAGTAGGGCCCGCCCATGATGTAGTAGGCGACCATGGCGAACTGGGCGATTTCAAGGGTCCAGATCGCCGGCACGAAAAAGGTTTTCGAAATAGAGGAATAGAGCAGGATCGCGACCATCACGAAGATGCCGTACATCATCACACGGCCGATCCGGTAATTCACCGCATCGACGACGCGGACGTAATGGCGCATGAAGGCGGGCATCAGCGGCGGTGGCCCGCCGGCCCGCGGTACGGATCCAATGCGTCCGCCGGCCCCAGTTGTGCATCCACTAACGGCGCGCTCATGCTCCCTCCCAACACGACTCGCCCGTAGCATTCCAACAGCGGCTTACCGCGTCAAAACATTTCTTGATGCGGCGCAGCAATGCGGCGGTCAGTGGAAGTGAACCTCGGCTTTTCCCTAGGCGTAGGCTTCGCCGTAATACAGCGTCACCACATGCTTGGCTTCGGCGAAGAACAGCCAGCGTTCGACGGCAATCCCAACCGCACCGGAAACAACGGCGGCCACCGTACAAGCGACAGCCACCTGCCCGCCGAGCGCAATCGCCAGACCAGACAGCAGGATCGGCAGGACAAAGGCCAGGGCGTAGGTATAGGTGCGCAGTTTCTCCGCGTGCTTTCGGGCGATCTTGTAGCCCATTTCCTGCATCAGGTAGTTGGCCTCGCTGTGCGGGCCTTCCAGGAGGCTGATCGTGTCCGCCTCGCCCAGGCCGGTCGCGGTACCGGCCGTGCTTTTCGACCGCCCTTCGGTCACTGTCTGCCAGTGCTGGCGTTTGACGATCAGGCCGATCACCAGGAACACCACGGCGACACCCGCCGCGTGCCGGCCCGCCTCATATTGCCAAAGATGGGTGAAAGCGCTCATCAGGACCGCGCCGGTCATCAGCGCGTAAATCAGATAGCCGCCGATGGCCCAACTGTTGTGCCAGGCGTGAATGGTCTTCAGCGAGCCGTAGATCATCGCCGTGCAATAGACGGTGACCAGGCACAGCACCGCCGTGGCAATTCCGATGCCGCCCACGGCGCCTTGGTTGACCCCCATACCGACCCAAGCCGCGGCGAAGAGGACAGCGGGGATATAGGTGATAATCGCGACCAACCCCTCGCGCGACAGCCAGGAAGACCGCCACTGGCTCATCGCCCGCCAGGCGCGTTCCGGATGACCCAAGTGAAAGGTCGAGGACAACAGGCCGGCGGTGATCAGCCCCAGGGCCGTACCGAAGGCGGCCAGACCGAAGGAAGCTTCGGCCGGAACAAGACCCGCCACGCTGAACAGCGCCAGCCAGATCAACAGGCCGTAACCCGCCCCGGAAGCGGTGGTGAAAAAGATAACGGACTTTGCCGGATGCATTCCGCGCGCTCCCTCTACAGCCGTTCTGCGCCGAACAGGCAGTTCATCGGCTCAAAACCTTGTCGACCAGCCGGGCCAACAGGCCCGCATCTTCGCCCTCGCCGGCATCCGCGAACTCCAGCATCCGCGGCGCGCCGACCGCCTCTGCCTCGGTCTTCTTCGGGCGCGGCGGCAGGTAGCGGTTCACCGGTTTACACTCCTGTTCGGGCATTAGCGCGTAGCCGTCGCGTGCCGCGACCAGTTTGGAAACTTCGCTTTCCGGATCGCCCAGATCGCCGAACGACCGGGCGCCCGCCGGACAGGTGGACACGCAGGCCGGCACCCGGCTCTCAGGCGGCAGCGTTTCGTTATAGATCTTGTCGACACACAACGTGCACTTCTTCATCACGCCTTCGGTCTCGTCATACTCACGCGCCCCGTACGGACAGGCCCAGGAACAGAGCTTGCAGCCGATACAGGTATCCGCGTTGACCAGCACGATGCCGTCCTCTTCCCGCTTATAGCTTGCGCCGGTCGGGCAAACGGTGACGCACGGTGCGTCCTCGCAATGCAGGCATGACTTCGGAAAGTGGACGGCGCGGCTCTCGCCCGTCTGTTTGTTCTCCACCTCGAAGGTATGGATCCGGTTAAACCACACCCCGGTCGGCTTATCGCCGTAAGGGTTCAGGTCGGTCAGCGGAGCCATATGCCCCGAAGTGTTCCATTCCTTGCAATTGACCGCACAGGCATGACAGCCGACGCAGATATCCAGGTCGATCACCAAGCCCAGCTTGCGGTCCGTCTGTTTCGGCAGACTGGTCATTCCGCGGCCTCCCCGCTGCCGTCCTTACCCGGGCGGTTGCCGTAGCCATCGGCGATGCCCTTTACGGACTGTGCATATTCATGGCGGTTGCCCAGCCACTCCCGATGGGTCGTGCCGGACGCGGCCCCTTCCTTGCTGAAATCCGCGCCATAGGCCAACACCGCCGGCGTCTCGAAAGCGTCAGGCTGTTTCGGTTGCGCATCGAAACGCGGCTCCGTCTCTCCGGCCTCTTCCGGCAGGCATTTCTCGATCCGGACGCGCAGGTCGAACCAGGCCGCCTGACCAGTCACCGGGTCGGAATTCGAATAGCGGAACCCATCGGCGCGCGCCGGCAGCAGTTCGGAGATCACATGATTGAGCAGGAACCCGCTTTTTGATTCCGAGGCGTCCGCACTCAGGTTCCAGGCCCCCTTACGCTTGCCGATCGCGTTCCAGGTCCAAACCGTTTCGGCGTTGGTGCCGTGCATCAGGCGGACCTGCCCTTTGACGCGGCCGTGATGGCTGATCACCCAGACCCAGTCGTCGTTCTCGACCCCAACCTTCTGAGCCAGAGCCGGGTTGATGTAGAGCCGGTTTTTCGAGGTGATCTGACGCAGCCAGGCGTTTTGCGATCCCCAGGAATGGTACATCTGCATCGGCCGCTGGGTCAGCGCATGAATAGGATATTCGTCGGTATCGACCGCGGCTTCCTCGAACGGCATGTACCAGATCGGCAAGGGGTCGAAATAGGTTTCCACCCGCAGCCGGTGCTCGTCGGGCGGCTGAACCTCACCATGCCCTTTCGCGGCGAGGCGGAACTTCTGCATCGGTTCGGAATAGATCTGCAACACGACCTGTTCCGCCTTGGGAATCCAGCCAAGCTTGGCGGCGTATTCCAGGTAATCCTTGTTGGCGTGTTTGAAGTATTGGGTGTTGAGCGGCAGTTCCTCGTGCCAGAAACAGCCGTTCTCGATATACTTTTCCAACTGATTGGGATTGACCGCGCCGCGGCCATGACTCTCGCCATCTTCGCCCCGCCAACCGGCCAATGGGCCGACACCGTCACCCCGTTGGTGATTGACGATATAGTCGGGATAGCCGCCGGGATATTTCGGCGAGCCGTCTGCCTCGACAAAGCCAGGCAGGCCCAGTCGTGCGCCAAGATCGATCAGGACTTCCTGAAAGGCCCGCACGTCGCGGTTTGGCTTCACCACAGGTTGGCGGATCGCGTCGCCCGGTCCGTGCGCCGAAGAGATCGGCCGGTCCAATAGCGAAATACAATCCCAGCGTTCCAGATAGGTGGTGTCCGGCAGGACCAGATCGGCGTACGGAACCATCTCGGAATAGTAGGCGTCGGAATAGATCACCTTGGGGATCTTGTATTCACCGTCCTCGTCCTTGTCGGTCAGGTAGTGAAGCACCCCCGGCGTGTTCATGGACGAATTCCAGGCCATGTTGGCCATGTACATGAACAGCACGTCGACGCCATACGGATCTTTTTTCCACGCATTGTGGATCACCATATGCATCAACCCATGGGCCGACATGGGATGTTCCCAACTGTATGCTTTGTCGATCCGCTTGGGCGTACCATCCGCATTGACCAGAAGGTCTGCCGGGCCGGTGGGATTGCCAAGCGGCATGCCGCCCAACGGGGTATTCGGGCTGTGTTCCTTGCCGGCCGGCTTCGGCCCCGGGGGGATCGGCTTCGGGAACGGCGCCTTATAGCGCCAGCCGCCGGGGCAGTCGATCGATCCGAGCAGTACCTGCAGCAGGTGAATGGAGCGACAGGTATGGAACCCGTTCGAATGGGCAGAGATGCCGCGCATTCCATGCATGGAGACAGGGCGGCCGATCATCTTATCGTGCTTACGCCCGGCCCAATCGGTCCAAGGCTGATCGATGGTGACTTCCTGCGAAAAAGCTGCATGGGCCAGTTCGGCGGCAATCCGCCTGATCGTGTCGGCCGTTATGCCGGTCCGTTCCGCGACCGCGTCCGGGGCATATTGCGGGTCGAGATAGCGCCGCGCCATCAGATCGAAGGCCGGCACTGCACGGCGGCCATCCGGCAAGGTGCGCGGGCCGGCCAGGACCGGCTTGGCCTCAGCCGACAAGGCGGAGACAGGCGCGTTTTTCTCGCCATCCCAGCACACCGGATTGCCATCCGCGTCCCGCGCGATCAAACCGTCGTCGGCCCCGCCCGGATTTTCGATGACCAGCCACGGCGCATTCGTGTAGCGCGCCAGGAAGTCGAGATCGACATTTTCAGTCCGCAGCAACTCATGCACCAGAGACAGCGCGAACAGGCCGTCGGTTCCGGGCCGGATGCCGACCCACTCATCGGCGATCGCGCCATAGCCGCTGCGCACCGGATTGACGGCAACGAATTTCGCGTCGCCGCGCGTCTTCATCTTGCCGAGGCCGATCTTGATCGGGTTGGAGTCGTGGTCTTCCGCCACGCCCCACATCATGAAGTATTTCGTGTGGTCCCAGTCCGGCTCTCCGAACTCCCAGAAGGCGCCGCCCAGCGTATAAAGACCGCCGGCCGCCATGTTGACGGAGCAAAAGCCGCCATGCGCCGCGAAGTTCGGCGTCCCGAACTGCCCGGCCCACCAGCCCGTCAAAGACTGGCTTTGGTCACGGCCGGTGAAAAAGGCGAGTTTTTTCGGATCCGTCTTGCGCACGTTGCCGAGCCACTCGACCGCCAGCGAGAGCGCTTCTTCCCATTCGATTTCCTTGAACTCACCCTTACCACGTTCGCCGACCCGAAGCAGCGGCTTTTTCAGGCGCGCGGGCGAATTGTGGTTCATGATCCCGGCGGACCCTTTGGCGCACAGGACGCCTTTGTTGACCGGGTGGTCGGGATTGCCCTCGATGTAGCGGACCTGTCCGTCCTTCAAATAGGTTCGGATCCCGCAGCGGCAGGCGCACATATAGCAGGTGGTGGTTTTGACCTCATCCGCCTCTTTCGGAGACAGCATGACCTCTTCGCGTTTCCACTCGAACGGGTTCATTCCCATTTCCCTGATAATTTCATGGCTTGGCGCACGACAATAACGCCTCCCGGGCGAGAGTCACCCGTTCACGCCAAAATGGTAGCGCTTACATTCTAGCATGGTTTTAGCGGCTGAAAACAGAAATGGCCGGAAAACCGCGATTTACGGGGGCTTACCTGCACATTCGCCTAGCCGCGCCGTTTCGCTGGCCCAATCGATTCCCGACGGCTGGTTGCGTAGGATGTGAGCGGAAATAACGCTATTCGGCGGCTTCGTGCTCGCGCAGGCGCGGCATCAGTTCCACGAAATTGCAAGGCCGCCACCGAATATCCAGCTGTGTCGACAGGATATCGTCCCAGCCGTCCTTGCACGCTCCGGTGGAGCCGGGGAGCCCGAACAGGTAGGTGCCCCGGGAGACGCCCGCCATGGCGCGGCTTTGGATCGTCGAGGTGCCGATCTTCTGATAGCTCAGCATCCGGAACAGTTCGCCAAAACCCGGGATATCCTTTTCGCAGACACGGGAGAACGCTTCCGGCGTTACATCCCGACCGGTCACGCCCGTGCCGCCGGTCGTCAGGATGCAGTCGATGTGCGCATCGTCGATCCATTCATTGAGCTTGGCGGCGATCCGATCCGCGTCATCCTTGACGATCGCACGATCCGCCAGGATATGGCCCGCGTCGGTCAGCCGGTCGACCAAGGTCTGACCGGATTTGTCATCGTCCAGCGTCCGCGTGTCCGACACGGTCAAAACCGCGATATGCACGGGCTTGAAGGGGATGGTTTCGTTGATCGGCATGCTCGTCTCCGGCGGCTGGTTGCTTTTCACCTAAGACGCCGGAAGCGGCCCATCAAGAGTAAAGGTGCTGGTCAGTTCGCCCCGTTGGCAAGGCGCAGGTCGGATTCCATCCCGTCCAATGCGACATAGGTCGGCCAACTGCCGCCCAGAAGCGCGTCCTTGGTCGGGGTCGGCTGTCCGAAGCGGTCGCGGTAGATCCACAGGTCAGTCAGGATATGCTCGACATAATTCCGTGTTTCCCGCGACGGCAGGCTTTCGATGAACAGCAACGGATCGCCTTCGTAGTCCACCTTGCGGCGCCACTTCTGAAGATTGCCCGGTCCCGCATTGTAGGCCGCCACGGAATAAAACAGGTTTGCGCCCGCGTTCGGGTCTTGCATCAGCATGTGAATATATTGCTGCCCCAGCTTCAAGTTCAGGCCCGGATCCAGCAGCAGATTGCGCTCCGCTCCAGAAAACCGCCGTTTGGCGACAAAACCCGCGGTCGCCGGCATCAGTTGCATAAGGCCCCGCGCGCCGGCGCGGCTCTTCGCGTTAGGCCGGAACCGGCTTTCCTGCCGAATGAAGGCATAAACCATCGCCCGGTCGACGGTGAAACCGCCGTCCGGCTGATAGCCGGGCAACGGATACATGGCCGCATCCAGCTTGAGGCCATGCTTGCGCTGCAGGGTTGCTCCCAGGCGATATGCCAAATCGGCAAGCCCCGCTTGATCCGCCATCGCCACCAGGATTTGAACGATCCGCGGCGGCAGAACGTGCGCAAAGCGTTGAAGTTCGCTTTCGGCACGGCTGCGCTGGCCGACCTGGATCAGCGCCATCGCGCGTTTCGCCGCAGGGACGCGCCGCAGAATATCGCTTTGCGCCGGTCCAATGACAGGCAGAGCCCAATCGAATTGCGGCTCCAGCCCAAGGGCCCGAATCGCCAAGAGCCCATAAAAACTGCTCTGAACTTCCGCGGCCTTGGTCAGCAGCGCGGAAACCTTGTGCGGCTGTCCGCCGACCAGATGCGCGCGCGACGCCCAGAAAGCCCCGGCGGCCTGATCGTCCGGATCCGCGGTCGGACTGTCGGAGAGCGTTTCGAAAAACCGGGCCGCCGTCTCGTAGTCGCGGGCGCGGTACGCCGCCAAGCCACCCCACCAGACCGCGTTGGAGGCCATCTCGCCGGCCCGTTTCAGGGCGCGGTTGGCAACCGCTATGGCGTCGGCGTCCTTGTGGTAGCGGAAGTAACCGCGCGCAATAACACCCAGGCTTTCCCCAAAGCTGATATCGTCGAACAGCTTCACAAAACGCGGCTGGGTCAAATATTCCAGCGACTTGGTCACGCTGCCACGCTGAACCCAGCTTCGCACCCGGCGCTGAACCGTCCGGATCTCCGAACGCTGCGCCCGGCTTCGGTAGGCTTTCTTGATGCCCGCCTTCTTTTTCGCAGGCGGGTCGTAGGATTGTATCAGCTCAGGCGGAACCGGACTTTGCGGCCGCAGCGGATAGCGCCAGTTCTTGGGCCGCCGCTTTAGGGCCAGCGCATAGATCTTCCGGGCGCCCGGATGGTCCGCATAGTGCGCCATCCAGTCCTTCAGTTCCTTGTATTTCGACCGGTATGCCGTCGGATGCATCAGCCGTTGATACAGGACATGCCCCATCAGGAGCCGGTCCTGAAGCTGTTTGATTTTCTTGTCTGCCGCCGCCCAGCGCCCATCCTTCTGAAGCGCGAAGATCTCTCCGTATAAGGCGGAATCGGCTTCGCTCAGCGGCTTTGGCAGAGCCGTACCCTGCAACGCATCTGGCTCCCGAACCTCGAACGGTCCGGGCGTCAGGGCAGCCGTTTCCGTGGATTTCTCCGCACCGACAGACTCGTCTTGGGCCGCCGCCGGCGCGACAGCCAATCCAACCAGTGACACAACAGCCGCAGCAATTGCCGCGCTGAACCCTCGCCGCATCAAAACCTCAATCATTTTAAGGGCTTATCGCCCAACCACCGTTATTTTACGCCGGACCCCGACAATCCGGACCTACTTTGATCCCCTCCCGACCTTGTTAAACAGTGGTCGGTGACGAAAAGGTTAATATAACAGAATTCCCTTTTGGTCGACCCCTCCCGTGTTCGAAGCCACCGCTCAACCTGCTGATTTTACGGCAATTCCAAGTTCGTCCAGGCGTTCGCGCAGGATCAGCGCATCGCGCCAAGCATAGCGTTTTTGGACCGAATTCCGAAGAAGGTAGGCGGGATGCAGCGTGGGAAGCGCCGGGATCGGGGCGTCGAACCCTTCCAGCGCAACCTCGGACCAGCGCCCCCGCAACTTGGTGATGCCCTGGCTGGTCTGAAGAAGGCTTTTCGCGGACCGCCCGCCGACCAGCACCAGGACTTTCGGTGCGACCAATTGAATATGCTTGGCCAGGAACGGCAAACAGGTCGCCACCTCCGCATCCGTCGGCGTGCGGTTTCCGGGCGGACGCCAATAGAGCATGTTCGTGATATAGAAGTTTGCCCGGTCGAGACCGACAAAACCGAGCATCCGGTCCAGCATTTGGCCGCTGACCCCCACGAAAGGCAGTCCCTGACGGTCTTCGTCCGCACCCGGCGCTTCGCCGATAAACATGACGTCCGCTTCGGGATTACCGTCGCCGAAGACAAGATTGGTGGCCGTTTTTTTCAGGGCGCACCCCTCGAAAGCGGACAAGGCTGTCCGCAGTTCCTCAAGGGTTTTGCAGGACTGCGCCACGGACCGCGCATCCGCCACCGCTTCTTCCGCCGCGGCCGGTTTCGGCGCACTTGCGGCGGGCGCGGTGCTTGCGCCGGCGGTGCGCGCGGACGGCAACGGGGCCTTCGGCGGAGACGCCACGCGCATCTGAGCGGTGGCTTCGTACCGATTGACGGGTTCCGCCGCGATCGCCTCATCAACCCCCATCGCGTTCTGCCAGGCCAGCATTGCCAGCGCCGCCGCCGGGTCGGCGTCGTTTTGGGTGGGCTTTTGGTCGTCGCTGCTCATGGCCGCCATGACTTGTCAATATAGGCTAATCTGTCTAGCACAAGGAAAGCCTGCGGCAAGCCATAGCGGTCAATGCCGTCGTTTCATGCATGAGGGTCGAGAGCGATGTCGGACGAAGCGGTCGAACGGGAATCTATGGAGTATGACGTACTGGTTGTCGGGGCCGGTCCGTCGGGATTGAGCACCGCCATCAGGATCCGGCAATTGGCCGCGGAAGAGGGCAAGGAACTCTCTGTCTGTGTCTTAGAGAAAGGCTCCGAGGTCGGCGCGCATATTCTCTCCGGCGCCGTGCTGGAACCGCGCACCCTGAACGAACTGCTGCCGAACTGGCAGGAGCTGGGCGCGCCCTTGGATACACCGGCCGAGGAAGATCAGTTCCTGATCCTGACCGAAGCCAACCACATCCGCCTTCCCACCCCGCCGCAGATGCACAACAAGGGCAACTACATCATCAGCCTTGGGAACTTCACCCGCTGGCTCGGCGAGCAGGCCGAAGCCATGGGAGTCGAGATCTATCCGGGTTTCGCGGCATCCGAGGTGCTGTATCACGAAGACGGCTCGGTCAAAGGGGTTGCGACTGGCGACATGGGGATCACGAAGACCGGCGAGAAAGGCCCGAACTACCAGCCCGGCATGGAACTTCACGCCAAGCAGACCGTGTTCGCGGAAGGTTGCCGGGGGTCGCTGGGCAAGGACCTGATGGAAAAGTTCGACCTGCGGGCCAACAGCGACGTCCAGACCTATGCCATCGGCATCAAGGAACTGTGGGACATCGATCCGGAGAAATCCCAGCCGGGCAAGATCATCCATACCTCGGGATGGCCTCTGGACAGCAAAACCTATGGCGGGTCGTTCCTGTATCACCTGAACGGCAATCAGGTTTCCATCGGCTTCGTGGTCGGGCTGGACTACCAGAACCCGCATCTGTCGCCCTATATGGAGTTCCAGCGCTTCAAGCACCACCCGTCGATCCAGCCGATTCTGGAAGGCGGCCGGCGCGTCGCCTATGGGGCGCGGGCGCTGAATGAAGGGGGCTTCCAATCGCTTCCGAAACTGACCTTCCCGGGCGGCATGCTGGTCGGTTGCGAAGCCGGCTTCCTGAACGTGCCCAAGATCAAGGGCACGCACCTGGCGATGAAATCCGGCATGACCGCCGGCGAAGCTGTTTTCGCGGCCCTGACCGGGGAAGAGGAAGCGGCCCGCGAGATCACCGATTACGCGGACAGGCTGAAAGAGACCTGGTTGTGGTCCGAACTGCACAAAGTCCGCAACATCCGCCCATCGTTCAAGTACGGGTTCTGGGGCGGGTTGGCCTACAGCGCGATCGACACTTACCTCTTCCAGGGTCATGCGCCCTGGACCTTCAAGCATCACGGGCCGGACCATGCATCCTTGAAACGGAAGGATCAGTGCAAGCCGATCGATTATCCGAAGCCGGACGGCGTGATCAGTTTCGACCGGCTGACCAACGTTTCCTTCTCCAGCACCAACCATGAAGAAGATCAGCCGGCGCACCTGACGCTGAAGGACGACAGCGTCCCGGTACAGGTGAACCTCGAGAAGTACGACGCCCCCGAACAGCGCTACTGTCCCGCCGGGGTGTACGAGATTGTCCGGGAGGAAGACGGCACGAACCCGCGGCTGCAAATCAATGCGCAGAACTGCGTCCACTGTAAGACCTGCGACATCAAGGACCCGACCCAGAACATCAATTGGGTGGTTCCGGAAGGCGGCGGCGGCCCGAACTATCCGAACATGTAACCGCGCGTCGGGGCTGTCCTGTCATGGACCGGGCGATTACGGGGTTCTTTCAAGACGAGGCGGGCGACTGGGTTGCCCGTCTCTCTTGCGGCCACCGTCAGCATGTTCGGCATCAGCCGCCCTTCGTGGAACGTCCGTGGACGGAAACCGCCGAGGGCCGTAACGCGTTCCTGGGCGAAACCCTTGTCTGCGCCGCCTGCGACCGGCTGGAGCTTCCGGAAGACGCGGCGCGCCACAAATCGACCCCGTTGTTCACCGAACGGACGATCCCCAAGGCCTTGCGCCGCGAGCACAAGACCAAGGCAGGCGTCTGGGGCCGGATCGTCATTCTGGAAGGCTCGCTGCTGTACGACCTGCTCGATCCGGGGCCCAGAACCGTCGTCCTGGACCCGGGCACACCCGGCATCATTCCCCCGGAAGCGCCGCACCGGGTTGAGAAGCAGGGTCGGGTGATATTTCGGGTGGATTTTCTTTCGGTCCCTGGCCCAACAGACGGCGCTTGAGCGCCCCCACATCCTCCAGGAAGGCGACCAGCGCCGGCACCACGACCAGCACCAGGACTGTCGCCACCGCCAGACCGAAGGTAATGGTCACGGCCATGGGGATCAGGAATTGCGCCTGCTGACTGGTTTCGAACATCAAGGGGGTCAGGCCGCCAATCGTCGTCGTCGATGTCAGGATCACCGCCCGCAACCGGTCGCAACTGCCGCCGACGATTGCATCCAACAGGGGTTCCGTACGCCGCCGTTCGTCGATGGTGGAGACCATTACGATGGAATCGTTGATCACGATTCCCGACAGACCGATGAAGGCCACCAAGGAGAGGATCGTGAAGTTGAAACCCATCAGATAATGGCCGACCACCGCGCCGATCAGCCCCAACGGTATGGCCATCATCACCGCGAAAGGGCGGGTATAGCTGGCGAACACCCAAGCCAGCACGATGTAGATCAGGATCAGGCCCAAGATCGCGCCCAGACGCATATCCGCGAAGGTTTCCTGCTGTTCCTCCGCCTTGCCCTTGAAATCGAAGGCCACGCCGTGTTTCGAGGCGATCTCCTGCAAGCCTTCGCGTTGCAATTGTTCGATCACCAGATCCGTGTTGGTAACGGTCTTGTCCACGTCGCCGGTGATGGAGAGCTCCCGGCGGCCGTCCTCACGGCGAATGCGTGCGAACCCCTGCGATTCCCTTAGAGAAACGATCTCCGTCAGCGGCACTTCGGTTCCGTCCGGCGCACGCAGAAACAGGTCGGTCAGAATGCCGGCGCCGACATCGGCCCGGTCGAACTGGACCCGGACGGTAACTTCCTCATCGCCGCGCGGGAAGCGCTTGGCGATCGCCCCTTCGATGGCGTTGCGAACCTGACGACCCACGGACTCGGTCGTGAAATCCAGGGCCCTGCCGCGGGGCGTTACCTCCAGGATCGTTTCCGGTTTGCCCCAGGGCAAGTCGTCCGAGACCGCACTGACGCCCTCGACCCGGTCCAGCAGGGCCACCACGTCGTTCGACGCCTCTTTCAAGGTCCGCACGTCGCTGCCTTTAAGACGCACATCGACATCACGGCCCGGCGGACCGCCGCGGGCCTCGCGGATCGCCAGATTATCCATCCCGGCGAGCGGCTGCACGGCCGCGCGCCAGGCGGTGATCAATTGCTCGGTACGGACGTCCCGTTGGTCCGACGATTTCAGCTCGACCACCAGGCCGCCCGTCGTATCACTCGCCGCAACGCCGCGCAGCGCGGCGCCGCTGCCGACCTCGGTGCCGACCTTCTGCACCGTCATGCGAACGAGATCGCTGTCCGGCCCGTCGAGGTCGCGTACTGTCTCAGCCAAAGCGCGATCCAGCTCATCCAGCATGGCGACGGTGTCCGCCCGGTGCGACCCGGCGACCATTTCGACATTCGCGTAGATCTTGTCGGCTTCCGGCGACGGGAAAAAGGTGAAGCCCACGCGCCCGCCCGCCAGCAGACCGATGCAAACCAGGAACGCCCCGAAGGCACAGGCCAGTGTGGCGTAACGCCAGCGGATGCTGAACAGCACCACCTTGCGGTACGTGTTGTCGCGAAACCGGAAGAAACCCGTATCGAACCAACGCCGGTATCGCGCGAACAGACCATCCCCCCCGGCCCGCGGATTCAGCGAGCCGCGCATATGGCCCGGCAGCACCAGAAAGCATTCGATCAGGCTGGCCAAGATCACGGTGATGACCACCAGCGGAATGGCGCTTACGATGTCGCCGATCACGCCTTGGATGACCAGCAGCGGCAGGAAGGCGCAGACGGTGGTCAGCGAGGAAGCGAGGACCGGCGGCGCCATTCGGGTGGCGCCGCTGATCGAAGCCTGCAGCGAAGTCAGCCCCTTCCTGGCGCGCGCCTCGCCATGCTCGCCAACCACGATGGCGTCATCCACGATGATGCCGACCGCCAGGATCAAGCCGAACAGGCTTACCATATTGATCGTTTGACCGGTCAGCAGCATTACCGCAACCGTCGCCATCAAGGAGACCGGAATCCCGAGCATCACCCAGAAAGCGAGCTTGCCGTTCAGGAACGCGAACAGAATCAGAATGACCAGAACAAGGCCCGACACACCGTTCTTCAACAGCAGATCCACTCGATCCTGGATCAACTGGGACGTCTTGTCGTACTGCTCCACGGTCAGGCTGGCGGGAAGGGTCGGGATCGTCTCGTTCAAGTAGGTTTCGACGATGGCGGCCAGTTCCAGCGCATCGGCATTGATGGCGCGTTGTATATGCAACTCGATCGCCGGGTTCCCCAACCGTCGTGCGGTGCGTCCGCCATCGGAGAAGGTGTCGGTCACCGTCGCGATATCGGATAGTTTCAGCTTACGACCGTCTTCCAGGGCCTTCACCTCGATACCGGCAATGCCAGCGGCGTCCCGCAACAGGCCAAGACTGCGGATCTGCCGTTCGCCGTTGCCGATATCGCCGGAGGGCACGTCCTGCGACGTGGTTCTGATCCGCTCCGAAATGTCGTTGAGGGTGAGATCGACCTGACGCAGCGTTCCAGGCGACACCTCGACCCAGATCTCCTCTTCCCGGCCGCCGAAGATGTCCACCTTGTCGATGCCGCGCGCCAGGAGGTCGTCGCGAATGGTCTTGGCCATCGCCTTCAGGGAGTATTCGGGAAACGGACCGGAAATAATCAGACGCGAAATCGTGTCGTACCGGACGATGCGCCGGACCGTCGGCTGTTCGGCATCTTCCGGCAGCGTGGTCACTTGCGCGACAGCGGATTCCACCTGCGACAAGGCCGACTGCATGTCCGCCCCGCTTTCGAACGCAACCGAAATCGAGGCCAGTCCTTCATAGGAATTCGAGGTAACGCGTTTCACGCTGTCGAGGAAACGCACCTCCGGTTCGACGGCCTGCACGATGGTCTGGTCGACATCGTCGGCGGTCGCGCCCGGCCACTCGATCGAGACCTGGATGACGTCGATCCCGAAATCCGGAAAAAACTGGGTGTTGATCCTGGAAAGCGCGAATACCCCCACCAGAATCATCACCATCATCAGCAGATTGGCCGCGGTCGGATGGCGCGCAAAAAGGCCGACCAGACCGCCGCCAACCTGCGGAAGGCGGGCCGCGCGGGGCCCCGGCGATTCGGCCTCGTCCCCTGTCACCGGACTTCCACCTTCAGACCCGGGCCAATCTCAGGAAACCGCCGCGTCACGACCTGGACGCCGTCCGGCAGGGCGCCCGGCTGGTCGGGCAGGATCAATACGTCGCCGCCGAACCGCCGCAGAATGGAAATCCGGGTGCGTTGTAGCCGCCCGTCGACAATCGTGTAGACGGCATTCCCTCCTTCCACCGCGCCGGCAGGCAGGCGAATAATGTCGTCGTATCGGCGGTCGGGAACCGCGATCTTCACGAACGCTCCCGGCCGCACCGGGATATCCAACCCGGCCTTCTTCAGCCGGGCGAACAGAAAGACGCCACCGGATGCCGCGTCGATTTCAGCCCCGATCCTGCGGATCCGTGCGTCGAAGGACAGCGTTGTATCGCCGATCTGCCAGGTCACTTCAGTGAGCCGGTCCAGCACGCCCTCCTGCGAGCCCAGAAGGCGGGCATAATCGCTGTCGGTCAATTGGAACCGCGCTTCCAGACTGCCGGCATCGACGATCCGCCCGACAGGGTCGTTGGTCGACATGATCCGGCCCACGGCAGCGGACGCGTCCAGGATATAGCCGTCGAACGGGGCGGTCAGGCGGGTGTTCTGAAGATCCCGGGTGGCCCGTAACAGAGCGACGTCGGCTTGCTGGATCTGCGCCTGTTGCTGCCGCGACTGCGCCTCCAGGCGCGCCACGGTCTGGCGCCGTTGCGTGAGTTGCTGCAACGCCTCGTTTACCGCGAGTTCCGCGTCGTCCACGGACTTCTGGGTTCCCGTGCCGCGCTGAAACAAGTCAGCACGACGCTTGAAATCCTTCTGCCGCAGAAGGACCTGCTGTTCGGCCGTGCCGACCAGGGCGCGCTCGGCTTGCAGTTCCGCTCTGGTCTGATCCAGCCGCGCGCGGATTTCGGCCAGTGCGGCGCCGCGTTCCTGAACGATGGCGTCATACTCGAACCGGTCGATCTGGACGAGCAGATCTCCCTGTCGCACCACGCCGCCTTCGATCAGGGCGGGCCCGACTTCAACGACCCGACCGGCCACCAGCGGCCGCAAATCGACAGAGGACCCGGCCACGATCTCGCCGAACACCTCGATCTTGGGTGTCAGCGATACCCGTTGCACCGGCGCGGCAGACAGTGTCCAGACCTTTTCCTGAGGGTCCTGCGGCTTTGCGACCGGGCGGCTCGCCACCAACCAGAAGGTCAGCGCTCCTGCCGCCGCCAACACAAGAAAGGGTACGATTATTCGAACGGCCAGAATTGCAGCATCTCCACTTGCTTGACCGGTATACGCAGCATCGACGGGATTGTATCGGCCCATCGTCAAAATCATTCAGCCTTGGACACTGCCCCGGGGCCTGCGCGGCAATGCCGACTCTTCAACCGTCCAGTCCAGTTTACACACTTTATATGAGGACATACGGTTTGTCGCTCAAGAGAAAGCCCAACCGCCAGTGTGGCCGGTGGGCTGTCAGGTCTCCCCGCGCGACGCCGCCAGTGCCGCCTCCAATTCCGCAATCCGTCCTTGCAGTTTCTGGATCGCCGCGGCGACCTGAGGTTCGGGATACATCACCGGGATATGCTGAGGGCAGTTCGGATCCCAGGCTTCCACATTGATAACTAACGCGCGTTCCGGCCGAGCCGGATAATCGGCCGGCATCAGTTTCTCAAGCAGATCCGGGTCGTCCTCCACCACCCTTGCGGTACCCCAGATCTTCACCCTCTGACGGTTCGCATAATCCATCAGAAACAAGAAAACCTTATTGTTCTCGGTCAAATTTCCGGTGGAGATGTACTGCCGGTTCCCTGCGTAGTCGGCGAAGCCAATTGTTCGGCCGTCCAACACCTTCAGAAAGCCCGGCGGGCCGCCGCGATGTTGAATGTAGGGCTGTCCGGTACTGTTCGCCGTCGCCAAATAGAAGGATATCCTGCTTTCGATAAAAGCGCCCAATCCCTCGTCGATATCGTTCCGCCAGCCGCCTTGCTGCTCCATGCGGGCGTATCCGCGCCGGGAACCGCGCTTTTCCTGCTGGCGTTTGACCGCCGGCGTGAAGGCAATATCGCTGATCACCGCGGTTGCCGTTTTGTCAGTCTCTTCAATGCCGTCGGCCATGGTGCCATCCAATCTGTTCGGTTCCACAACATGTGCTGCAGGGGCCGGGCCGCAACAACAGGCCACAGCGGAAACGAACCGCTTCCTGTGACGATAAGTACAGTATCAACAAGCCCCGAATGCTAGCTATCGGTCGTTGGCGTGTCCGCCATCGTTGGTTTACACTTCCCCGATGCCTACATAGCTAGGGTCGGCGGCATTCGTTTGGAGATATCATGCGCTTGAGTGTTCCCGCTATTCGGATTGCAGCTTTTGCAACGGGTTTGACGATGGCCGGCCTTTTGCCGGCAGCCGCCGAAGAAACGGTTGCCCCGGCGGCGGTGGAGGCCCGTTCGCACGCCGGCGCCTACCTTGCCGGCCGGTTCGCGGAGCAGAACAGCGATTACAACACCGCCGCCACGCTTCTGGACAGGCTGCTCGAAGACAGACCCGGCGACTCGGCGATGCAGCGCCGCGCGTTCCTATCTCATCTCAGAGCCGGCAATTTCGCCCGCGCGGAAGAGCTTGCGCTATCGATATCCGAAAAGGACCTTCAGCCGATCTCAACGGCACTCGTCACCCTGGCGGCGGCGGATATTCGGAATAACGACTGGGAACAGGCGCTGCTGAATGCCGAACGGATCCCGGTTTCAGGCCTGGCCCGCTATGCGGCCCCGATGATGAAAGCCTGGGCTCAGGCAGGCGCCGGCAACCCGGAAGCCGCAGTTGAGGCCCTGCAGGAGCTCTCGGACAGCGGCGGCTTCACCCGACTGCGCGCCTTGCATGAAGGGCTTATCCTGGCCCGGGCGGAGCAATATGACGCGGCGCTTAAGGCCCTCCTCGACGAAGTCAGCGATCTTCAAACGGCGCCCGTCCGTCTGGTCCGTACGGTTGCTCAAATCCATCGGATCAAAGGGGATGACGCCGCTGCCGAAACCGTGCTCACCAGCTATCTCGAAAAGCACCCGCAGACCGAGATCGTGGATCAGGATCTAAGTGCGCTGCGCGCGGGTGAAGCACCGATGCCTCTTGCGACACCGGCACAAGGCGTTGCCGACGGCTTCTATCATCTCGCGTCCGGCGTGCGTCAGCAGTCCGACGAAGTCGCCCTGGTTTACGGCCGGATCGCGTCCCTGCTGGACCCGAGTTTGGATCTGCCGCTTCTGCTGGTCGGCACGATCCTGGAAGATCGCGAACGGTATAACGAAGCGATCGCCACGCTGGAGCAAATCAGCGCGGAGAGCAGCTACTACTGGGACGCCCGGCTGGCGATTGCGGACAATCTGATCGACCTAGACCGCGACGACGCGGCAATCGGTCTGTTGGAGGCCATGGCCACCGAACGCCCGGAAAGCACCGATCCGCTGGTTAAAATCGGCTATATGATGCGGGCCGATAAGGAGTATCTGCAGGAAGTGGAGATCTACAATCGGGCAATCGGCCGGATCGAAAGCGATCCCCAGCGCCGTCATTGGCTGCTGTATTACAACCGCGGCATTGCCTTCGAACGGTCCAAGCAGTGGCCCAGCGCCGAGGCCGATTTCCTTAAGGCCCTGGACCTGAAACCGGACGACCCCTTTGTGCTGAACTATCTCGGCTACTCCTGGGTCGAACAGGGACAGAACATCGCGCTTGCGAAGGAAATGATCCGAAAGGCCGTCGATCAGCGCCAGGGAGACGGATACATCGTCGACAGTCTGGGCTGGGTGCTGTTCCGGATCGGCCAGTATGAGGAGGCGGTCGGTCATCTTGAGCGCGCAGTTCAATTGCGCCCGCAGGACCCGGTCATCAACGACCATCTGGGCGACGCCTACTGGCAGGTCGGTCGGCGTAACGAAGCGCGCTTCCAATGGGACCGGGCCTTGAACCTGGACCCGGAAGAGGATTTGATCCCGACCATCCGCAACAAGCTGAACAACGGCATGTCGGCACCGGAAGTTATTCCGATCGCCAACTAGCGGTATCCCGGCGGCCGCTTCCGCGGCCCCGACAACATTGGGGGGCAGGGTATGACGCGTGTGACAGTCCATGCGCCGGTGAAGATTAACCTCTATCTGCACATCACGGGCAGGCGCGAAGACGGTTACCACGAGGTCGACACGCTGATCGCCTTCACCGGTTTCGGTGACGAGATCTCGGCGGAACCGTCCGATATTCTTCAGATCTCCGCCAGCGGTCCGTTTGCCTCGGAGCTTCCCGAAGGCGACGACAATCTGGTGAACCGTGCGGTCAACGCCCTGCGTCAGGAAGCGGGCGAAATCACCTCGGCCCATATCACCTTGTCAAAACGCATCCCCCTGGCGGCCGGCGTGGGCGGCGGGTCCGCAGACGCGGCAGCGGCCATGTGGGCGGTGAGCCGGCTATGGCGCCTCGACACGGAGAACAAAGTCGACCTGTTGAAAGTCGGGAAACCGCTTGGGGCGGATGTACCGGCCTGTCTCTACCGCCGGCCTGCTTATGCTTCCGGAATTGGTCAGGATTTGGTCTCGGCGCCCACTCTCCCCGAGGCGGGAATCCTGTTGGTGAATCCCGGGGTCAAACTATCGACCCCTTCGGTTTTCAAGGCGCGCAGTGGCGGTTTCTCGCCCAACACGGCCGATCCCGGCGCCGAAATCAGCACCGTGCCGAGACTGGCCCGCTTCCTGGAAGACCGGGCGAACGACCTGACCGACGCGGCGATCAAACTATGCCCTGCCGTGGAGGATGTATTGTACGCCCTGGAGCATGTCTCCGGCTGCCGGCTGGCCCGGATGTCCGGCAGCGGGGCCACCTGTTTCGGACTGTTCGACAACCCCGCGGCCGCCGAGAAAGCGGCCGCCGAGCTTGAGGCGCCGGACCATTGGTGGCGGCAGGCGACCAGCCTGGCCATGCCGTCCTTGGTCTAGGCCGGCCAACCCTCACCATGCGCGTACTGGAAGGGAAGAGCGGCAAACCCGCGAAAATCCTGGTTTGCGTCAACCCGATCAGCGGCGGCAACAAGCCTTGCTGCGGCGGACGCGGGTCCGAGCGATTGGCCAAAGCCTTGGAAGAGGGCGTGCAGGCGCAACGGATAAATGTTTCGGTCGAGCGCATTCGCTGTCTGAACAAGTGCCATGACGGACCGAGCATGCGCTACGCCCCGGGTGGATCTTTCCTGCTTGGCGTGGAGGTTTCCGATCTTCCTACCATTCTGGACGATCTGGCGGTCCGGTGCGGCACGCGCGCGGCGGAGGATGAATTTCCATTCGGCGCATTCTACCCGGGCGGCTGACCGGGCATCGGCGTAAATCATCGTCTGGATTTTGTGCGCGACCCCCTTGCCGGACCGGGTCGAAATCCCTAGATTGCGCGCCATCGATGGGGTGTAGCCAAGCGGTAAGGCAGCGGTTTTTGGTACCGCCATGCGCTGGTTCGAATCCAGCCACCCCAGCCAACGAATAGGGCCCCACGACGGGGCCCTTTCTTGTTGGGGTGTGCGCTTCAGGGATGGCTTGGCTATCCGCCGTTGATCAGCAGCAGCCGCAGCTCCTCGGCCGCGCCGCGCAGCCGGTCAAGGTGTTCTCTGGCAGCTTCCAGCGACAGCCGTTGAACCGGGGCATGAAAAGACAAAGTGCTGACCAGTCGGTCCTCTTTGTTCAGGACCGGAACCGCCACGGCGACCATGCCTGACATAAACTCCTCTGCATCCTGGGAGTGTCCGCGTTTGCGGGTTTCGGCCAGTTCCTTTCGAAGTTTCTCGGGATCGGTAATGGTATTGCTTGTCCGGGCACTAAGGTCGGCGCTCTCCAGGTAGCGGTTCAAATGACTGCCCTGCAGCGTGGAGAGGTACATCTTCCCGCTGGCTGTGCAATAGAGCGGGACGCGACTTCCGACGGGAAGTTGAATGCGCAGCGGCCATTTTGTCTCGACACGGTCCAGATAGATCATGGCATCCCGGTCGGGGACCGACAGATTGCAAGTCTCCCCGACCTCAGACGCCAATTTGGTCAGTACGGTGGTTCGTGCCGTGTGGACCCACATTGAAGACAATGCGTTTGACGACAATGTCTGAAGCCTGCCGCCGACGGTGTAGGAGCGGCCATCCAGCTCTCGCTGAAGAAACCCCTCCATTTCCAAGGTTGAGAACAACCTGTGAATCGTCGGCTTAGGCAGACCCAGACGTTCGTTTACCTCCGACGGGGTCACCGGCGTGCCGGCCCGGGCCACGTCTTCCAAAATCATGAGCAGACGCAAGTTGGTCGGAATCGTTTCCGGTTTGCTTACGTCCGCCAGTTTTAGGGCTTCCCTCAAAAATGGTCTCCATCTTGTGGATGTTGGACCGCCTTAATCAGGCAAAAGGACTGTTGCAAGTTCTGGAACCATCGCAACGAAGATCCACACGCCAATCAGGGAAGCCAGATACGGCACCGTGTAGCGCAGCAACCGGAAATACGGCACGCCGGTCACGCCACTTGCGACATAAAGGTTCAGTCCGTATGGCGGCGTCACGAAGCCAATCGATGCGCCGACCAGGAAGATAACCGCGAAGTGGATCGGGTCCACACCGACCGATGCTGCAATGGGTGCAAGAATCGGCGCGAGGATGATCGTGACTGGTAAAGACTCCAGCACCATGCCCGACACGAACACGATTGCCATCGCTGCGAAGAGCACGGGATAGTAGCCCCCCATCGAGGTCAGGAAATGCGTGATAAACTCTTGGGCTCCAAGCAGCGACAAGATCTGCTGCATGACCACCGATATCGCGATGAGGGGGGCCAGAACACCTGTGATCTGAGCCGACCGCATCGTAATGCTGGGGATGTCTTTGACAGTGAAACCCTCGACTACCAGCATCTCGGCATAGGATTTTTCCGTCCAATCGCGATTCATGTCCATTTTGAACACGTGGTTCGCGACCCAGCTTAGAAGGCCCGCGATTATACAGAAGCCAACGGTCACGCCGGCCGCCTCGGTCGGAGAGAACTTGCCGGTGTAGATGCCCCAAAGAACCAGACCGATGGCGAAGAAACCGAGCCACGCACCAAAAGCGGTTTTAAGGACGCGGGTAACCTGCAACTGGATCAAGTGACCCCAGCCGTTGGCGCGGCAAATGATCCAGCACGCCAACTGCATCCCGATAACCATAAGGGCGCCCGGAAGAATTCCGGCCACAAACAGGTCCGAGATCGGAAGGTTGAGCAGGAACCCGTACACAATGAAGATGATCGACGGCGGGATAATGATCCCCACGGTACCGCCCGCCGCCGCCGTTGCGGCCGAGAAGCGTTCGTCGTAACCGCCCTTCACCATCTCGGGATGCAGCATCGAGCCGATCGTTGCGGTGGTGGCTGAGTTGGAACCGGAAATCGCAGCGAAAAGGCCGCACGCGCCTAGCGACGCCATGGCCAAACCGCCTCGTATCCAACCAAGACACGAATAGGCGAAATCGGACAATCTTCGGGCAATGCCCGACTTGTTGATCAGGTCCCCTGTCAGAATGAACAGCGGCATCGCAAGCAGGGCGAACCCTTTGTTAAACACGTTGAGAAGCTCGGCGCCCATATTGTCCAGCGTCAGACCAAGAACGAAGGAACAACCGACGACCCATGTCGCGATGATCAGAAAAACGGGCACGCCCAGCATGAACAAAACTGTCACGCCGAGTGAGATGAGGGTGACTAGAGTTCCATCAGTCATTATTCCCCTCCTCCGATCACGGCCTGGTGGATCAGGTCCTTGCCTTCACGATAATTCTTGAAATCCTCAAGAGTATTTTCGATTACCCGGGCCGCCATCAGCAGAAAAGCCAGCGGTGCGGTGATGATAAACCACCACTGCATGGTGTTGTCTGTCCCCAGCACGATCTGGAAGTTGGCCGCGGAAAGCGCTGCTGCACGTGCAGTCGTCACAATGACAATAATCGAGAATGCCATCCACAGAACGTTGTCCAAGCAAAGACACGCCATCTGCCCTTTACGTCCCATTGCGCTGCGAAATTCGCTGAAGCTTAGGTGCGAGCGCAAGCGAACATTATACGTTGCGCCGAACCACGCCATGATCATGAACAAAAGCGGCGGTATCGTTGTGGACCAGGGTTGCTGATTGGAAAAAACGAACCGGTCGATAACACCCCAGAAAATAATGAACGCGACAGCAAGATAACTGAAAATCATGAATGTGCGTTCTAGGTGCCGGTCCAGTAAAGGAACGCGCTTATAAATCATGGCGATTCCCCAACCGCCAACAATAGCAACGAAGATACCTAGTATCCACGCCGCGTCACTTCTTAAGGCATTCCGGATTGCAAAGGCATCTTGCGATGCCACAGCCGAAAGAATTGCCCCGACGTCGCCAAAATCAGCCATAGACCTCCCCCGCGATTGTTATGCAGTTGTTGCTCCGCTTATTTGCTGCGGTTTAGCAAAAAAGCCAGCCCCTGTTCGGGGCTGGCTTAAATCTACACTGAATACATTATCCTCGCCACCAACGCCGGGGTTCGACGTTCTCGGCCAGTGTATGCGGGTTCTTACGGACCTCGTCATAGATGGACTGGTAGGTATCAATACCACCGGCCCAGCCGTTGATCCGCTCACGCCACTGTTCCCACAACTGAGGCTGGAATTCCGGCGAGCACTTTTCTTCGGCTTTACGAACTTCCGCGTCGGACAGTTTCGCAACGCGAACGTTGTTCTGCGCGAAGATGGTGTCCGGACCCTGGTGCGGATGGGAGAAACCGACGGTGTTGACCAGTGCGGCTTCGTTGGCTGCCTGAACATGAACCTGGGTCAGATAGGCCGCTTCCATGACGGCGTCTTGAAGTTCGCCGCCAAGTTTGTCGAACGACGCGGCCGACATTGCAGTGTGCTCAGTGCCGCAGAAGAACCGAAGGTCCACACATTGGGAAACGACAGGCGACATGTTCGCGTAGGCAACGGCGGATGCCCAAGTCTCGGCACCGTCGATGAGGCCTTGCTTCAACCCATCCAGCGTTTCTTCCCAAGCAACCGGCACCGGGTTCAGGTCGAGCGCCTGCATGGCGATCCGGCCAAGCTGCGTGCCCGTAACGCGGTTCTTTGTACCGGCCAATTGGTCGATGGAGGTGACCGTATCCTTGTCTTCCCAAGACAGACCAAGCTGGATGCCGCGGAGTTCAGCATGGGTGAACAGGAATTTCAGGCCGTGCATTTTTTCGAACGGATCGCGAAGAACACGCTGCGACTCGGGCGAATACATGAAGTAGTACTGGTCCGCGCGCGAACGGAACATGTAGGCGTAGTCCAGCACGTTCAGATACGGTGCACCACCAGCGGAGTTCTGTGTTGACGCCGCATAGATATCGACGATGCCCTGCTGAGCCTTTTCAACGCAAGAGAGCTGGCCGCAGATCTGGTTGTCACCGATGAACTCGACACGGATTTCGCCGTCGGTCCGCTCTTCGAGGTCACGGGCGAACTCCAAGCAGCCTGCCCGTTCGATCAGCAGGTTGCGTTCGTTGAAGCCAGCGGCGCCGAATTTAAGAGTATGCTTCGGTTCTTTGCCGAAACGCTTGTTGTAAGTGCTTTCAGCAGCTTGGGCGAGTTGCCCTACACTCATCGCGCCACCGAATGCCCCGGTCGCCAGCAGCGTCGATGTTATGCCGTATTGCTTCGCCACGCGTAGCAAGTCACGGCGGGATATCCCTGACAGCTTGTTTGATACTTTCATCATGTTCCTCCCAGTCTCGGTTGAGTGACGAAATTATTTTTCATTAATGAGACTTGTAGTCTCAAAAAAACATAATATCATGAGGAATACAACAACAATCTAACATGAGGGGAAGGAAACGGCATCGATGCGCACACTGGAAGCTGATTACGTCGTCGTCGGCGCGGGTTCGGCGGGGTGCGTTCTAGCCAACCGATTGAGTGCGGACCCGGGAAACCGTGTCGTGCTGCTCGAGGCGGGGGGGCGAGACATCAACCCCTGGATTCACATCCCGGTCGGCTATTTCAAAACCATGCACAATCCCAGTGTGGATTGGTGCTACAAGACAGAGCCTGATCCCGGCATTAACGGCAGGCAGCTTGACTGGCCGCGCGGCAAGGTTCTGGGCGGATCATCGTCCTTGAACGGATTGCTGTATGTCCGCGGACAACCCGAAGACTATGACCGCTGGCGTCAGATGGGTAATGCAGGTTGGGCGTGGGACGACGTACTGCCTCTATTCAAGCGCGCGGAGGATCAGGAGCGCGGAGAAGACGATTTCCATGGCACCGGCGGACCATTGGCGGTGTCGGACATGCGGCTTCGCCGCCCGATCTGTGACGCTTGGGTCGCGGCAGCTCAAAAAGTCGGCTACGAGTACAACAACGACTACAACGGGAAGACTCAGGAGGGTGTAGGCTATTTCCAGCTGACCGCACGCAACGGGCGGCGCTGCTCATCCGCCGTTGCCTACCTGAACCCCGTCAAGAGCCGCCCGAACCTGCAGATCATCACAAAGGCGCAAACCACGCGCGTTCTTTTCGACGGAACCAAGGCGACCGGCGTGGCCTATCAGACACCGTCGGGCGAAGAGATGGTCGTCACCGCGAACAAAGAAATTGTCCTGTCATCCGGAGCGATCGGTTCGCCGCAGATCCTTATGCTTTCGGGATTGGGGGAAGCGGCGCACCTGAAAGAGCACGGGATTGAGGTGATCAAAAACCTGCCAGGGGTCGGCAAGAACCTGCAGGACCACCTCCAGGCGCGCCTGGTTCACAAGTGCAACGAACCAACTCTGAACGATGAGGTTCGCAGCCTGTACAATCAGGCCCGGATTGCCTTGAAGTATGCTCTGTTCCGGGCCGGTCCGATGACCATGGCGGCAAGCCTTGCGACGGGGTTCCTGAAGACGCGACCTGAACTGGAAACCCCGGATATCCAATTCCATATCCAGCCATGGTCCGCCGACAGTCCAGGTGAAGGGGTGCACCCGTTTTCGGCCTTCACCAGCTCGGTTTGCCAGTTGCGCCCGGAGAGCCGTGGGGAGATCAAACTCAAGAGTGCCGACTTTCGGACCTACCCGGCGATCCATCCAAACTACCTGGCGACAGAGACCGACAAGCAGACGGTGGTGGATGGCATCAAGATCGCCCGGCGCATCGCCGAACAGGCGCCACTCAACAGCAAAATCGCTAGCGAGTTTCGGCCTGGGCCCAACGCAACCAGCGATCTGGACCTTTTGGAATGGGCCAAAAATGCGGCAACTACAATCTACCATCCCACGGGCACCTGTAAGATGGGATCGGACCCGAACGCGGTTGTCGATGAGAGATTACGTGTACACGGTATTGAAGGGCTTCGGGTCGCCGACTGCTCCATCATGCCGGAAATTGTGTCCGGAAACACCAATGCTCCGGCAATTATGATCGGTGAAAAAGCCAGTGATCTCGTCCTTCAGGACAACGCTCACTGACGCAGAGTCCAGCTATCACGCCTGCCGGCATGCACCGGCGCGCCAGGAAAAGAGAAGGGGTTTGTCGCAATGAAAATGACAACGGAAGAAGCTTTTATCAAAGTATTGCAGATGCACGGTATTGAGCACGCATTCGGGATTATCGGATCGGCCATGATGCCGATTTCGGATCTCTTCCCGAAGGCGGGGATCAAATTCTGGGACTGCGCGCACGAGACGACCGCTGGAATGATCGCCGACGGCTATACACGCGCATCGGGCAAGATGTGCATGGCCATCGCGCAGAACGGCCCAGGCATCACGAACTTCGTGACGGCCATAAAAACGGCCTATTGGAACCACACGCCGATGCTCTTGGTGACGCCGCAGGCCGCCAACAAAACCATCGGTCAGGGCGGTTTCCAGGAAATCGAACAGATGGCCGCGTTCGAGGACATGGTCTGCTACCAGGAAGAAGTGCGCGACCCGTCCCGTATGGCCGAAGTGCTGAACCGTGTGATCGAAAAAGCCTGGCGTGGATGTGCCCCGGCACAGATCAACGTACCGCGCGATTATTGGACACAGGTTGTGGATATCGAACTGCCTCAGATTGTCCGTTTGGAACTGCCAACGGGTGGTCCGGCTGCAATCAAGGAAGCGGCGAGCATCCTTTCCGACGCCAAGTTCCCGGTTATCCTGAACGGTGCCGGGGTTGTCATCGGGGGCGCCATCGGGGCTTCTGCCGCATTGGCTGAAAAACTCGACGCCCCGGTTTGCTGTGGCTATCAGCACAACGATGCGTTCCCGGGTACTCACCCGCTGTCCGTCGGTCCGCTGGGATACAACGGCTCAAAGGCGGCGATGGAACTGATCGCCAAGGCTGACGTCGTGCTTGCGCTCGGGACCCGTCTGAACCCGTTTTCGACCTTGCCGGGCTATGGCATCGACTACTGGCCGAAAGACGCCAAGATCATTCAGGTGGACATCAATTCCGACCGCATCGGTTTGACGAAGAAAGTCACGGTGGGGATCCAGGGCGATGCGAAGGCGGTTGCCGAGCAATTGCTCGGACAGTTGTCGGCAACGGCGGGTGATGCCGGACGCCAGGAACGGAAAGACCTGATCGCCACGACGAAATCCCGTTGGCTCCAGACCCTGTCGTCGATGGATCATGAAGACGATGATCCGGGCACGAACTGGAACGAGCGTGCGCGGGGCCGCGAGCCGGAGCGCATGTCTCCCCGTATGGCGTGGCGGGCGATCCAGGCCGCGATGCCGGATGGTGCCATCATTTCGACCGACATCGGGAACAACTGCGCCATCGGCAATGCGTATCCGACGTTCGAAGCCGGCCGCAAATATCTGGCGCCCGGGCTGTTCGGTCCGTGCGGCTATGGTCTTCCCGCGATCCTGGGTGCGAAGATCGGCCGCCCGGACACGCCGGTTATCGGCTTCGCCGGTGACGGTGCGTTCGGTATTTCGATGAACGAAATGACGGCCTGCGGCAGGAACGATTGGCCGCCGATCACCATGGTGATCTTCCGGAACTATCAGTGGGGCGCTGAAAAGCGGAACACCACCCTGTGGTTCGACGACAACTTTGTCGGCACGGAATTGAACCTGGGCGTGAAGTATGCCGACGTTGCGATCGCTTGCGGCCTGAAAGGTGTTCAGGTGACCAGCATGGATCAGCTTACGAAAGCCCTGCGTGACGCGGTTGACGGTCAGATGAACCGAAATGAAACCACGTTCATTGAGGTTGTCCTGAACCAGGAACTGGGCGAGCCGTTCCGTCGCGATGCAATGAAGAAGCCGGTCTCGGTCGCCGGCATCGATCCCGCAGACATGCGTCCGCAAGCGGGCGCCGCGTAAGCGGGCCCGCCGGCCCGGCGGACGCATCGAGCCACCCCCTGCCGGACGCTGTTTACGCGTCGTCCGGCAGGGGGCGCGGCGAAAACCTGCGGCGAGGGCGAGATATGACGACGCTAGACGAGTTTATTCATCTTGCGAAATCCGATTCAAAACGGATTGCGCTGGCAGAAGGCGAAGATCCGCGGATCGTAGAGGCGGCGATCCGAGCCGCCGGCGATGGCCTGGCAGAGCCGGTTCTGGTCGGGAACCAGGCGGCGATCGTCCGGCAGCTCGATCACCACGACGCGAAACCAAGCCGTTTCCTGATCATCGATCCTGCGACCTCGCCTCTGGCCGAGCCATTCGCCGAACGATACCTCGAAAAACGCAAGCACAAGGGTGTGGACTGGGACGCAGCCCGCGCCGCCATGCGCGACCCGCTGGGCTTCGCAACCATGCTGACAGAGGCCGGCGAGACGCACGGCACCATCGGCGGGGCCGTCGCGACAACCGCCGACACCGTCAGGGCCGCGTTGCAGATCATAGGCCGCGCCTCCGGTGTCGACACCGTTTCAAGTTTCTTCCTGATGGCTTTGGACAAGGAACATCACGCAAAAAACGACCTTTTGATCTTTGCCGACTGCGCCTTGAACATTGATCCCGACGCAACCGCCCTGTCACAGATCGCCGTTGCGTCGGCCGACAGTTACCGGACGTTCACAGGTCTGGAACCACGTGTGGCCATGCTGTCCTTTTCCACCGCCGGCAGCGCGGCACATGCGCGCGTCGACACGGTTGCGGAAGCCGCACGGCTGGCGCGATCCTCTCGGCCGGATCTCATTCTGGACGGCGATATACAATTCGACGCCGCCTTCGTACCGACCGTCAGTGCCGCAAAGGCGCCCTTATCGCCGCTGGGCGGCGAGGCGAACGTCATGGTGTTTCCGAATCTGGAGGCCGCGAATATCGGCTACAAGATCGCCCAGCGGATCGGCGGCGCGACGGCCATCGGACCGATCCTTCAAGGCCTTGCAAAACCGGCAAACGATTTGTCCCGCGGATGTTCCGCGGATGATGTTTACCACATGATGGCAATCACCAGCGTCCAAGCAGGACAAACAACATAGGGCTCAAAAAACGCGAAGATCCCGCACTCGGGCGGGATCTTCGTTCTTCGACTAAACAGTGATGTGGTCAGACTTCAGACAACGTCTTCCTGAACGCGTCGATGATCTCGTCGATATGGGATTTCTCCGCGATCAGCGACGGTGCCACGATCGCCGTGTCGCCGGTGAACTTGCAGTGCGCGCCGTTCCAGAACAGCTTGCCTTGCAGCGCGTTGCCGCGAATCCCCGGCTTGCCCGGTTCCGGATGAACCTCGACCCCGGCCATCATGCCGATGCCGCGCAGATCTTTCACGATCGGCAGGTCTTTCAGCGACCAAATCGCATCCAGGAAATAGTCGGACATTTCCGCAGCACGCTCGAACAGCCCCTCGTCTTCATAGATCTGCAAGGTGGCCAGTCCCGCCGCGCAAGCGGCCGGATGTCCGGAATAGGTATAGCCGTGGAAGAACTCGATGGCGTTCTCCGGCGCGGCCCCGGTGACAGTGTCGTAGATCTCGTCGCTTGCGGCCACCGCCCCCATCGGGATCGACCCGTTGGTCAGCGCCTTGGCCATCGTGATGATGTCCGGCATCACCCCGAACTTCTGCGCGGCGAACGGCGCGCCGAGCCGCCCGAACCCGGTAATCACCTCATCGAATACAAGCAGAATGCCGTGCTGGTCGCAGATCTCGCGCAACCGCTCCAGATAGCCTTTCGGCGGCACCAGCGTGCCTGTGGACCCCGCCACCGGCTCGACAAAAACCGCCGCGATGGTCGACCCGCCATAGGTCTCGCAGTGACGTTGCAGATCGTTCGCCATCTCGACGCCCGACACCGGCTGGCCGCGAACGAAGAGTTCCTCTTCGCTCCAAGTGTGGCGCATCATCACAATGTTCGGCATCACTACGGGGAAGGTCTCCCGGTTTTTCACCATGCCGGAAAGCGACACACCGCCGATATTCACACCGTGATAGGCGCGTTCGCGCGACACGAACCGAATCCGTTGCCCGTCGCCCCGGGCCCGGTGATAGGCCATCGCCATTTTCAGCGCCGTGTCGATCGACTCCGAACCGGAGTTGGTGAAAAACACGTGATTAAAGGGTTCCGGCAGGATCTGCGTCAGTTTCGCGGCAAACGCGAACGCCGTGGGATGGCTGGTCTGAAATGGCGACGCATAATCGTTCTGCTGCATCTGGGCGTAAACCGCGTCGGCGATTTCCTTGCGCCCATGGCCCGCCGCCACATTGAACAGACCCGAACAGGCGTCGATCAGCCTGTCCCCGTTCTGATTCCACAGATACATGCCCTCGCTCTTCGTCACCAGACGCGGGGCGTTCTTGAAATCGCGGTTCGCCGTAAACGGCATCCACTGCTGTTCCAACGAGTTGGTTGCAAATCGCTCAAGCGGCTTGGCGAGCATGTTCATGTCAGAGCACCCCCTGTGTTTGTCGTCTGGCAGAAATTCATTTCGGCGACTATGAGCGAGAGGATTTCCGCCCGATAGAGCCAGATTGACTTGATAATAGGGCCAGGGTGCCGGAAGCTATAGTTTGGTTCGGCGAACCGACGCCAGCCTGGATATGTGAGGTGTCCAACCATGCGGTACAGCCTGTTCCATGTCGAACGGGACACGTCGAAGACGCTGCAGGCGCAAATACGGGAAATGCTGGTTTCGGCCATGCTGGCCGGACAGCTTGCTCCCGGCGCGCCGGTCCCTTCGACACGCGCCATGGCGCGCCGCCTCACCGTGTCGCGCAACACGGTGATGCTGGCCTATCAGGCGCTTGCCGCTGATGGGTTCCTGGTGGCCCGTGAACGGTCGGGGTTCTACGTCGCCGAGGACGCCGGCGCCGGCCTTGCCGAGGCGCCCGCGGAGGAAGCATCGACGCCGGCTCCCAGCAAGCCGGTCGATTGGCGCAACAAATTGAGACTGCATCCCAGCACCCAGAGCAACATCTCCAAACCCTCGAATTGGCACGACTATCCCTATCCGTTTCTGTACGGGCAGGTAGACCCCACCCTGTTCCCCATCGGTGCCTGGCGGGACTGCATGCGACAGTCCATGAGCCTGAAGTGGCTGGACGCCTGGACCGACGACCGGTTTGCCGCCGACGACCCGATGCTGGTCGAACAAATTCTGCAGAAGGTTCTGATGCGGCGCGGGGTGAAGGCCACGCCGGACGAAGTGCTGATCACCATGGGCGCGCAGAACGCCTTGTTTCTGCTGGCCCATATGCTGGTCCGTGACAGCACCCGTGTCGCGATTGAAGATCCAGGCTACCCGGATATCCGCAACATGCTCGGGCTGCGGACGCGCCATCTCACGCCGACGCCGGTCGACGGAGAAGGAATCCGGACCGACATGTTGGGCGACGCGGACCTTGTTTTCGTTACCCCCAGCCATCAATACCCGACCAACGAAACCATGAGCTTGGCGAGACGCCGGACCTTGCTGCAGTGGGCCAACGAGAACGATGCCCTGATTATCGAGGACGACTACGAGTACGAAACCAACTACCGCGGCGAACCGACGCCGGCCTTGAAATCGCTGGACCGTTCAGGGCGGGTCATCCATGTGGGCAGTTTGTCGAAATCGTTGATGCCAGGATTGCGCATGGGCTTCATCGTGGGCGACGCGGAACTGATCCGCGAACTTCGCGCGCTGAGGCGTCTGATGCTGCGGCATCCCCCCGGAAACAATCAGCGGGTCGTCGCCTTATTCCTGTCGCTGGGCGGTCACGACGCCCTGATCAACCGGCTGCACCGCGCCTACCTGAAACGCTGGGAAATGCTGGGGATTGCGCTGGCCGATCACTTCCCGGGTTGGTCTCAGGTACCTGTCTTCGGCGGCACGTCCTTCTGGGTGCGCGGTCCCGAGGACTTTGACGCGCGCCGCCTGGCAACGACGGCGATGGAGCGCGGCGTCCTTATCGAACCCGGCGACATTTTCTTCAGCAATCCTGAAGCGCACCGTCAGTTTTTTCGACTTGGCTTCTCATCCATTTCAGAAGACCGTGTTGAGGCTGGTATAAAATTACTCGCCGAAGCTGCATCGGAGCAGCTTGGACGGTCATCGCCGCGCCAAGCGCCAGCAGCCGAGTAACGGCATTAAAACATCCCGCGGAAAAACCGCGAGGAGTCAGGGTGTAGAGTAGACAAACGGGACTAGGGAGTGCGCTTGGCATCACGATTGATCGACGGCCGCTCGAACTAGCCCCTTGGGCTTCGCACATCTGGCACTACCGGAACGCAGAAATCCGGAACTAACATCGATAAGTCTAGGTTGGAGATAACAGGAGGCTTCTAAGCAAATGAAAAAATCTCTGAATGCACTCACCGCCGGCGTAGCTCTCTCCCTCGGCATGGGGTTGAGCGTTGCGCAAGCACAAGATGAATTGACTGTCGCATATTTCCTGGAGTGGCCGACACCGAACCAGTTCGCCCAGGCACAGGAGATCTACGAGAAGGAACTCGGCGTCAAAATCAACTGGCGTTCGTTCGACGCAGGGACCGCGATGTCCGCGGCCATGGCGTCCGGCGACGTGCAGATCTCGTTCAGCCAGGGCATTCCGCCCTTCGTCGTGGCGACGTCCGCGGGCCAGGACCTGCAAGTTGTCGACGTGGCGGTTTCCTATTCCGAGAATGACAACTGCGTTGTCCGCTCCGCTCTGGAAATCGATAAGAGCAATGCCAAGGAACTGGAAGGCAAGGAAGTCGGCGTCCCGCTGGGAACCGCCGCTCACTACGGCTTCCTGAAGCAGATGGACCATTTCGGTGTCGACGTCTCGACCATGAAGGTTGTCGACATGGCGCCGCCGGATGGCGCGGCCGCCTTCGCAAACGGCAACTTGGACATGGTCTGCGGCTGGGGCGGCGCCCTGCGGCGGATGATGGAGCACGGAAACACGCTGCTTACCGGCGCAGAGAAGGAAGAACTGGGCATTCAGGTTTTCGACGCCACCACGGTGCCGACCGCCTGGGCGAAAGAAAACCCTGAACTGCTCGCCAAATTCCTGAAGGTTACGGCCGACATGAACGCGAAGTTCGCCGCGGGCGAATCCGGCGCCATGATGCCGGTTATCGCGAAAGCAGCCGGTATGGACGTTGACGCGACCACCGCCACCTTGAAGGGCTTTGCCTTCCCGACGATCGAACAGCAGCTGAGCAGCAAGTGGCTCGGCGGCGGCACCCAGAAGTTCCTGAAAGAAGTCGCCGACTTCTTCGTGGCACAGGGAACGATCGACAAGGCGCGCCCGTCTTACGACAGCGCGGTTGACGCCAGCTACCTGGCGGCTGCAGCCAAAATGTAAGGGCCGTAGGCTCGTTCGAGACTGAACGACCTACCTGGAAGCGGCCCGGTACCCACCGGGCCGCCTTCCTCCGTTTCAGAAACGATTGTTGGAGGGGGCCGTGACGGGATTGGCAATCGACGATATCTCCATGCGCTTTGACCTGCCGAATGGAGAAGCCGTCCAGGCACTGAAGAACGTTAGTCTGGACCTTAAAGAAGGGGAGCTGATGTCGGTCTTGGGACCGTCCGGCTGCGGCAAGACTACACTACTGAATATTGTAGCCGGTTTCCTGGCGCCGACAGAAGGCCGGGTAAGACTGAACCATCACGATGTCACGGGCCCGGCGCCGGAACGGGGCATGGTGTTTCAGAAGGGCGCGCTGTTCGAATGGATGAGCGTCCGGAAGAACGTGGCGTTCGGCCCTTCCATGAAGGGCATGCCTAAGAAGGAAACGGACGAGATCGTGGACCATCTGCTGGACACGGTCGGTCTGGGCGCCTTCAAGGAAAAAGCCGTTTACGAACTGTCCGGCGGCATGCAGCAGCGCGTTGCTCTGGCCCGCTGCCTGGCCAATGAGCCCGATGTGATCCTGATGGACGAACCGCTCGGCGCCCTTGACGCGCTAACGCGCGAAAAGATGCAGGGCCTTGTTCTGGAACTTTGGAAAGAAACCGGCAAAACCATCATTCTGATCACCCACTCGGTGGAAGAAGCGTTGTTGCTGGGCGAAAGGCTGGTGGTGATGGCTCCCCGCCCGGGGCGCATTCACAAGGAATACCGGCTGCCCTTCGCAGAAATGGGCGTCGGCGCCGACCTGCGGCAAGTGAAGAAGCATCCGGAGTTCAGCGAGAGGCGCGAAGAAATCCTTTCCATGATTTGGGATATGGAAGAGGAAATCATGGGCCGTCAGGAGGAAACGCAATGACCATCCTGATCATTTATGTCGCCATCTTCATCGGCGCGATGCTGATCTATACCCAGGTGCACAAGTTTGCAGCCAAGGCGACGGACTTCACCAGCCTCAAGACGGTCACGTTCGGGGACGAAAGCGCGATTAACGCAAACCGAACCGCTTCGGTGATCTCTGTTATTGCGATCTTTCTGATCTGGGGCGCCTTCACGGGTTCCTCGCTTGTTCCGATTCATGCACCCGGCCCCTTCATCGGAGAAACCAGCTTTACCTATCAAGCCAGAAACGCGCAGAACCAAACCGATGAGGGGACGGTCTATGTCCGGGTGCACAGGGTTGGCGACTTTGTCGAAGATCCGGAGATCCCCGAAGGCGGCAACACCGGATTTGCAAAAGACGACGCCATCAAGGTCGGCGCCTGGCGCGCCAGTAATCCGACAAGGGTTCAGAACAACGACGAAGGCGGCAAGGAAGAGGGATACGCCATCGTTAGCGTCGAAGGTCAAGCCATCGAACCTTTGAGCCAAGTCGAGGTTCCGAATGGCGTTGTCCGGATGACGGGTAAGGGAAGCCTGGTGTTCGAGCCGGATAAAGGCTGGCAAATGGAACCGATCTGGTTGCCCGCCCCGGAGGCTGTTTGGGGCCGGTTGGTGGAAATCGCCGATCAAGGATACCAGAACGTCACACTGCTGGAGAATCTGGGTTGGTCGCTGTTCCGTGTGGTGGTCGGCTTCGCGCTAGGCAGCCTGGTGGGTATTCCGCTGGGATATGCAATGGGTCTTTCCAGTTGGTTCCGGGGATGGTTCGACCCGATCGTCGAATTCATGCGACCGGTGCCGCCGCTGGCATTGATCCCGCTGGTCATCATCTGGTTCGGCATTTGGGAAACGGGGAAGATCTCCCTGCTCTTCCTGGCCGCTTTGTGGATCATGACCATTGCCGCAAGGGCCGGTGTCTCCGGCGTGAACATTTCGAAGGTACACGCGGCCTACTCGCTCGGCGCCTCGAAGTATCAGGTGCTGACGCGGGTCATCGTCCCGAACTCCTTGCCCGAAATCTTCACCGGGGCCCGTGTCGCCATGGGCGTGTGTTGGGGAACGGTGGTTGCGGCCGAACTGGTCGCCGCCGAGAAAGGCGCCGGTAAGATGATCATCGCGGCGTCGAAGTTCCAAAACACCGACATTGTGATGATGGGCATCATCCTAATCGGCATTATCGGCTACGGCATCGACATCCTGATGCGGCGTGCCGAAAACTGGTTGGTTCCCTGGAAGGGCAAGAGTTGATCCTGTGCTGACTCCAACCTTCTGGTGCCTTTGCCCGTCTCTCGAGACGGGCTTTTTTTTACCCAACGGCGGGTCAGGCAAAGGGCGCGAGAACAACCCGCAGATCCGCAAGCAGTCTTTCCTTGTAGTCGGCGTAGGTTACTTCGTCATTCGACGCCAGATCGATATAGTGCATTGTCTCGAGCCGAAACAGGATCCCGCCGAGGCGTTCGGGATCGCCCTCTGGAACAAGCACACCGTCCTGCTGCAGCGCCCGCAACAGTCTGACGATGCGATCTCTCAGCATCAGATTGTATTGGGAGAAATCCCGGCCGACCGCCGTATCCCGGCGTGCGATCGATAGGCCGAAGAGATGCCGCCAGTTTTCCCTGCCAAGATGGTCCAACGAATGGCGCGTCATGGCGAAGAAGACACTTGAAACCGCTTCGACCAGGTCGGTCGGCGGGGCCTTGATCAGGTCGTCGATCTCCCCGGTAACGAACTCGATATGTTCGGTCACCAGGATCATCAGCAGATCGGACTTATTTTCCACATAGTTGTAAACAGTTCCCACCGACACGCCGGCAGCAGCCGCTATGCTTTCAATCTTTGTATTCTCATAGCCCCGTTCGCGGAACTGACTTTCGGCCGCCGCAAGGATGCGCCGCTTCCTGTCCGCCTTTTGCTGTTCCCTCAATCCGGTCAAGGTCGGGGTCCCCACCGATGTTTTTCTTCAGGCGTGCTGAAGCCGCCATTGGTCACTAGACTAACCAAAACATGAACGCGTTCAAGTTTTTCGTTGACTCACGAATGAAGGATAGGGCATCGAATTAGTCGGGGATCGGTCTTGCTTCGACGAACGTAAGAAATAGGCGAAGCGGACAATGCTGAAAGTGTAGGGAGACAGAGATGAAAACTGCTTTTGGAATTGCGTTGCGGCCTTTGGCATTGGCGGCACCGGTCGCCATGGCGATGGCGCTGTCTGGCGCAACGGCCAGTACTGCCGAAGAATTGAACGCCCTGGTCTGGTGCGATCACACTGACCCGGCTCTGATCGAACCGTTCGAGCAGAAGCACGGCGTGAAGGTGAACCTGAAAGAGTATGAAGGAACCGGCGCTGCCTTGGCGATAATCGAACAATCCCGGCCGGGCGATTGGGATGTCTTCGTCGTTGACGGTGTGGACGTTCCAGGCGTGGTCGCTTCGGGCTTGCTGGCGGAACTGCCGCAGGACCAACTGCCGTTGGATACTGTTTTCGACGCGGTCCAGATGCGCGACATGACCTTCAAAGACGGCAAGATGTACGCGATCATGGAAAAGTTCGGCTACAACGTGATCAGCTATAACAAGGAAAAGGTCGATCCCGCCGACATGCGGGACATCAATTCGCTGTGGTCGGACAAGTACAAGGGCCGGATCGCCGTCTACGACTACTACATCCCCTTGATGAACCTTGTGGCGTTGAAAATGGGGATCAAGCCGTCGGAGATTACCGCCGATATCCTGCCGCAAATGCGCGAGGAACTTTTCAAGCTGAAAGACAATTCGGTGATGGTCGGCGATGTTGTCGCCTCCTCCACCGCGCTCGCCGTCGGCGAAGCGGACATTCTGATCGGCGGCGGCGAATGGGCGGTTTCCGTCCTGTCCGCCGAACAGCCGGAGTTGGACTGGGTCCTGCCGGATCAAGGCGGCATGTTGTGGAGCCAGTCGATTGCGGTTTTCGAAGCCTCCGAGAAGAAGGATCTGGCGATCGAGTTCGTGAAATACATCATGAGCCCGGAAGGGCAGGCCCGTCTGGCGACCTCTTCCTGTTTCTGGGGCATGCCCGCGAACTCGGCGGCCAAGGACAGCCTGACCGACCAGCAACGCGCGGCGCTGCGCTGGGACGAGCAAGCCGGCTTTCAGGCCAATTCGCACCGGTACTTCATTCCGGATCCGGAGTTGGACGGGCTGATGCTCGACGTTTGGACGGAATTCCTGCAGCACTAAGGCCGCCGGGGCCGGGGTCGGCCCGACGCCTTGAACGAACCGGGTCGATTGATGTCACCAAGATTCCCCAGGCTTGCCTCCGACAGGGTGCGCGCCTGGGGTTTTCTGTTCCCGGCCTTGGCGTGGACGGCCGCCTTCTTCGTTTTGCCGCTCTTGATCATGGCGGTCTACAGCTTGTGGAAACGCGTCGGCAGCAAGCTGATTACGGACGTCTCGCTGGGCAACTATGAAGCGTTTTTCGCCAAGTCGTTCCTGCTCCAGTCCTTGATCAACTCTCTGGAGGTGACCGTTCTGGTCACCTTTATCAGTATCGTTCTCGCCTATCCGTTCGCCTATATCCTGGCCGAGAAGGTGCCGGAACGCTGGCAGCGTATCGCGCTGATCATGGCCATTCTGCCATTCTGGACATCCTACCTTGTCCGGTCCTACAGCTGGCTGCTGGTTCTGTCCGAGGGGGGCATCATCTCGAACTTCCTGCTGGACATCGGCCTGACGGCGGAACCGGTTTCCTTCGCCAACAGCCGGACCGCGACCGTCATCGGGTTTGTCCACTTCTTCGTCATGCTGTTGACCTTGACGATCTATGCGAACCTGAAACAGCTCCCCAAGAACTACCGGAGAGCGGCCGCCGATCTCGGCGCCGGGCCCATCCGCACCTTTGTCTACATCGTCTTTCCCCTGACCCTGCCGGGTATCATGGTCGGTGCCTTTCTGACCTTCGTCTTGTGCATCGGCGACTACATCACCCCGGCGATCCTGGGCGGTAAACGCGAGTTGCTGCTGCCGCAGACCATCATGCTTCAGATCGAGCGGCGCTCGGATTTCCCGACCGCCTCGGCGCTGGCCATGATCCTGATGCTTGTGGTCAGCATGGTCTATCTGGCCTGCGCGCGATGGCTCAAATTGGACAGGTTGTAGGGAGCGTCGATGATGATCAGGGCCCTTCCCGCCTGGCTCTACGCCGCCGCGATCTACGGATTCATTTTTCTGCCGGTCGGCGTGCTTGTCCTCTTTTCCTTTCAGGAGTCACGCGTTCCGATACCGCCGTTCAACGGCCCAAGCCTGAAATGGTACAGCGCCTTTCTAAGCGACGGGCGGGTCACCGAAGCCCTGTTCAACTCCATCTTCGTCGCCTTCGCCTCTTCGGCCGTCGCCGTCGCTCTCGGCTTTTTGGCCGCCTATGCCTTGGCGCGCCACAGCGTCAGATACGCCGGCTTCCTGCAGGCACTCCTCACCGCACCGCTCACGGTCAGCTACCTGATCATCGCCATGGGCCTGCTGATCACCTTCAACACGCTCGGTATCCCGAAATCACTGCTCACGATCGGCATCGGTCATGTGGTGATCAACCTACCGCTCTGCTTCGCCATCCTGTACAGCCAGATGGGCGCGCATCAGGCGAACATGGAACGCGCGGCCCGCGACCTCGGGGCGACGGAGTGGGAGGTTATCCTTCTGATTACGGTGCCCCTGCTTTGGCCGGCCCTGTTCGCGGCCTTTTTCCTGTCGGTCACCTTCTCCTGGGACGAGTTCATCATCGCCTTCCTCGTCTCCCGGTTCGACGTCACGCTGCCCGTCGAGATCTGGAGCATGCTGCGGACCGGCCTGAATCCAAAGACCAATGCCGTCGGCAGTTTCGTTTTCCTGGTTTCCGTCGCGGTCGTGTTTCTGCTCGACTTTGTTCTGTTCCGAAAGAAAAAAGCATGACCCAAGCCGCCGTCGAATTCCGGGACATCGAAATGCGGTTCGGCGAGAAAATCGCCGTCACCGGCATCAACCTGACGATCGGGCGCGGCGACTTCGTTGTCCTGCTGGGACCGTCGGGCGGCGGAAAGACAACCTTGTTGAACATGATCGGCGGCTTCCTGGAACCGACCGCCGGCCAGGTGCTGATCGACGGACAGGACGTAACCGGGATCCCCCCGGCCAAGCGGCCGACCGCGACCGTGTTTCAGGACTATGCGCTGTTCCCGCACATGTCGGTCGCAAGCAACGTCGCCTTCGGACTGAAGATGCGGCGGGCCTCGGCGGACGAACAGCGGGCGCGGGTCGGCCGCGTTCTGGATATGGTGGGGCTTGCCCATCTTGCCGACCGGCGGATCCACGAATTGTCCGGCGGCCAACGCCAGCGGATCGCCCTGGCCCGGGCCCTGGCCGTCGAACCCGCGGTCCTGCTGCTGGACGAACCGCTCGGCGCGCTGGATATGAAGCTGCGCCGCCAGATGCAGGACGAGTTGAAAACAATCCAGAAACGGGTCGGGACGACATTTGTTCATGTCACCCACGACCAGGAGGAAGCCATGGCGATCGCGGACACCATTGTCGTGATGAACAACGGCTTCATTGAAGATATCGGCGACCCGGAGCGGATCTACCTGCGGCCCGTTTCCCGCTTTACCGCCGGCTTCATGGGCGAGAGCAACTTCATCGAAGGCACCGTGACCCAGGCCGGCAACGGGCGTGCCTCGATCGACACCGCCCTCGGCCGCTTCGTGGTGGAGGGCGAAAGCCGGACCGGCGCCCAGGTGACCTTGTCTGTAAGGCCGGAGCATCTGAAAACCGACGGGAGCGGGCAGCCGCTTGGACCCGCGGCTGTCCTGGAGACGGGTTTTTTCGGGACGCATCACCAATGTTCGGCGACGCTCCAGGGGCTGGATGAGCCCTTCAAGGTACGCTTGCCGCAAAAGGACATCATCGACCCCGGCAGCACGATCACGCTCTCGGTCGACCCGACCGACCTGGTATTGCTGCTCAAATAAGGACGGAAAGATGGAACGCGTCAGCGCGGATGTTTGGTACGAGACCCGAACCCTTGACGATGGGGTCACCTATATCGGTGAGCCCTATATCAAGGAGTTTTATCGCTGTAACGTCTGGCACATCCGGGGCCGGGATAACGACATGCTGGTCGATTCCGGCATGGGTGTGGTCAGCCTGCGGGAGCATGTGCCCCTGGTAACCGAGAAACCATGCACGGCGGTGGCCAGCCACACGCATTTCGACCATATCGGCTGCCATCACGAATTCGATGAGCGTCTGGTCCATCCGGCCGAAGCGAAAATCATGGCCGGTCCGACTCGCGCCAACACCTATGCGGAACACTATGTGACCGACGAAATCTTCACCAAACTGCCGCCCCTGCCCTACGCGTCGGTGGAATACACGGTGAAGCAGGCCCCGGCGACCCGCTTGATCGACGAGGGCGATGTCATCGATCTCGGCGATCGGCATTTCGAAGTTTTGCACACGCCCGGGCACTCGGTCGGAGAGATCATGTTGTGGGAGAAGGCAACAGGCGTGCTGTTTTCCGGCGATATGATCTATGACGGTCCGCTGATCGACGATGATGTCCCGACCTACCTTCAGCAGATGAAGCGCATCTACGACCTGCCGGTCCGGGTCGTGCATGGCGGACATTTCCCCAGCTTCGACGGTAAACGCTACCGCGAACTGATCCGCGCCTATATCGCCGAAAAGGAAGGGTAAAGCGGCCAAGCGCCGCGGTTTCCGGTTGCCGCGTCAGGCGAAGTAGCAGGCGACCCGATGTCCCTCATTGGGCTCCAACAGGGCCGGGGCGGTCTGACGGCAACGGTCGACGGCCTGGGGGCAGCGCGGCGCGAAGTAGCAGCCCGGCGGCGGGGACAGCGGCGATGGAATCTCCCCGGAGATCGGCTCGAACTCGACTAAGGCATCCTGTTCGAGCACCAGCTTCGGGATGGAGGCAATCAATGCCCGTGTATAGGGATGCGCCGGGCGTTCGAACAACACCTCCTTCGTCCCTTCCTCGACAATCCGCCCCAGATACATGACCGCGACGCGGTCGCTGACATGACGCACCACCGACAGGTCGTGGCTGATGAAAAGACATGTCAGATCGAGATCGCGCCGCAGGTTCAGAAACAGATTGATCACCTGCGCCTGGATAGAGACGTCGAGCGAAGCGACCGGTTCATCGCAAATCAACAGATCCGGTTTCATCGCCAGCGCCCGCGCAATCGCGATGCGCTGCCGCTGGCCGCCGGAAAACTGATGCGGATAGCGGTCCGCATAAGTCGGGTCCAAACCGACGCGGCCGAACCAATCCACTACATAGGCCAGCGCATCGGCACGCGACACCAAACCATGTTCGATCGGCCCTTCGGCGACGGCGTCGCCAACCTTCATACGCGGGTCGAGCGAGGCAAAAGGATCTTGGAAAACCGTCTGGATGCGGGTTGTCTGTTTCTTGCCATCTCGCATCACAGGCTGACCATCGAGCAGAACGGTTCCCGAGGTCGGCGTCAGAATGCCGGCAGCCACCTTGCCGAGCGTGGACTTTCCACAACCGGACTCGCCGACCAGGCCTAGTGTCTTGCCCTTTTCCAAGGTCAGGGAAACGTCGTTCACGGCCTTGACCGACCGCATCTCGACATTGGCGCCCAGTCTGGAGGCAATCTTGTCACCCAAAGAGATCGGCGGATGGAACTCCCGGACGACGTTCGAAATCTCAAAGAAAGCGGTCATCCCGCAGCCCCCTGTATGGCGAGGGGGTGGTGGCAGCGCCATGACCGTTCCTTGCCGTCGGAGGATTGGGCGGGCGCCAGGTCGCACCGCACCGAAGCGACATCGCATCGCGGCTTGAACGCACAGCCGCTGTCCAGCGCCAAGAGGGACGGGGTGGAGCCGGGAATCTGACGCAGGGCTTCCCCCGGCGCAGAGGAACCCGGTAGAGAATCGATCAATCCGCGGGTGTAGGGATGTTGCGGGTTCCGTAGCACTTCCGCGGTCGGGCCTTCCTCAACCACTTTTCCGGCATACATGACCAGCAACCGGGAGGCGAGGCTGGAAACGGTTGCGAGGTCGTGGCTGATCCAAATCAGCGAAGTCCCGGTTTCCTGCGCCAAAGAACGCATTTCATGGAGGATCTGCGCCTGGATCGACACATCCAGCGCCGTTGTCGGTTCGTCCGCCACGATGACCGACGGGTTGTGAAGAAGGGCGATGGCGATCGCCACCCGTTGCCGCATGCCGCCGGAAAACTCATGGGGATAGTTGTCCAGGCGGGCACGCGGGTCAGGAATACCGACCTTGTCCAACACATCGACGCACCGTTGCTCCAAAGCGGACCGCCCCATGGCGGCGTGCGCCTCAAGCGCCATGCTCATCTGCGTTCTTATCGACAGGAGGGGATTTAAGGTCGCAATCGGATCCTGGAAGATCATCGCGATGTCGCGGCCCCGGCGCTTTCGCAATTCCTTCTCGGAAAGTCCGACAAGGTTCTGACCGTTGAGGATAACCTTGCCCCTGTCGATCCTGCCCGGCGCATCGACCAGGCCAAGCAGGGAAAACCCTGTCACCGTTTTGCCCGAACCGGACTCCCCCACAAGCCCCAGGACCTCTCCCTTCCGGAGCGAGAAACTCACGCCGTTCACCGCCTTCACGACCCCGCCGCGGGTGTGAAAATTGGTGCAGAGATTCTGAACCTCGAGAACGACGCTCATTTGCGGAGCCTCGGATTGAACTGATCGCGAACCTGATCGCCGACGATATTGATGGCGACGATCAGGATGATCAGCGCGATGCCCGGAAAGACCGAGATCCAATACCGGCCGCTCATCATGTACGGAAATCCGTTGGAGATGAGCATGCCCAAGCTGGGCTCCGTCACCGGCAGCCCCAATCCCAGGAAGCTCAGGGTCGCCTCGAGGGAGATTGCATTGGCGATCTGAACGGTCGCGACGACGATCAAAGGCGGCAGGCAATTCGGCAAAAGATGGCGGACCGCGACTTTGTAGCCGGGCAGCGGCGTGGCAAGCGCGGCCTCCACATAATCCTTCTTACGTTCCGCCTTGGCGGCGCCGTAGGAGGTTCGCGCGAAATACGCGTATTGCGCAGCCACCAGCGCGGCGATCAACTGACCTTTGCCTTGTCCGAGAATGGCGACCAGTACCAAGGCCAACAGTATGGCCGGAAAGGACAGTTGCAGGTCGATGATCCGCATCAGCACTGTTTCGGTCCAGCCACCCGCATAGGCGGCGAGGATCCCGACCAGCGTGCCCAAGACGAGGGCGATCCCGCCCGCCGCGATCCCGATGATAATTGAAATCCGCAAGCCGTAGAATATGGCGGACAATAGATCCCGTCCCTGCGGGTCGGTGCCCAGCAGATGAACATACCCGCCCGACCCGACAAACCCGGGCGGGCGCCGCGCATCCAGCAGAGACAGCAACGCCATGTCATAGGGATCCTGCGGCACAAGAAACGGCGCCAGGAAGGCGGTGGCGGCCAGCAGAACAACGACCGCGAGGGAAACCACCGCCAGCTTGTTCTCCGAAAACTCCCGCCAAAACAGGCGTAGCGGCGATTGGGTGTCGGCAGTCGACATCATGCCCCCTTGGCCCGAATTCTTGGGTCGATCAACGCGAACACCAGATCGACGGTCAGATTGATCAGCACGAAGAGCAGGGCGGTCAGAATGAGGTAGGCGACCATCACCGGCCGGTCGAGAACGGTAATGCTGTCGATGATCAGCTTTCCAACGCCAGGCCAGGAGAAGATCGTCTCCGTAACCACCGCGAAAGCCAGTGTCGATCCAAGCTCGAGCCCGAATACCGTGATGATCGGAATGGAAATCAGTTTCAGAAGGTGCCGCCGCAAGATGCGCCCCTCCGGGATGCCGGCCGCCCGCGCAAACTTGATCGTGTCGGTCAGCATGATTTCCCGGGTTCCGGCGCGGGCCAACCGGATCATCATGGCCAGCTTGAAAAAGGCGAGGTTGAGGGCGGGCAGGAAGATATGCGACAGCCCCTCGAGGGTCAGAAAGCTCCATTCGATGCCTAAAACGGTCACCACCGGGCCGCGCCCTCCAGCCGGCAGCCAGCCGAGATTGACCGCGAACGTCAGAATCAGGATCAAGCCGACCCAGAAGCTGGGTACCGAGAATCCCAGCACCGACAGCGCCATGATGCCTTTGGCAGCGATGCTGTCCGGACGATAGCCGGCGAAAATGCCGAGTGCGACGCCACATACGGTGGCCGTGACAATGGATATCAGAACCAGTTCCAGGGTGGCGGGCAGACGTCCGAGAATAAGTTCAAGAACCGGCAGATTGTAAATGAAGGACCGCCCGAAATCCCCTTCGGCAAGGTTGCCGAGAAACAGGAAATACTGCTTCCAAAGCGGAAGATCGAGCCCAAGACTGCGTATGGTCGCTTCCCGGATTTCCTGGGTCGCTTCGGGCGGGATGATGATTTCGATCGGGTTTCCGATCGCATAGACCCCGACGAAAACCAAAACGGACATCGCCGCCATGACAAGGCTGGCCTGAAGCAGGCGCTGAATCACAAACCCTAACATGACGGACGGCGTCCTGACCTAATGGCAAAAAGGTGGCCGGAGGGGACAACACCCCTCCGGCCATTCTGTATCAACCTTTCGGCTTGATAAAGAACGCCAGCGTGTCTTCATCGAACCGCGGCGGGAAGGTGAACTTCCCGGCCTTCGCGGCCCAGACCGTTTGCAGCTGAACGATCGGGACATAGACCTGATCCGCCATGGTCAGTTCCATCGCCTCTTCGTACAGGCCGCGGCGCGTGTCCGCGTCCAAGGTCTTCGCGCCCTCTTGCATCAGCTCGTCAACCTTGTCGTTCTTGTACTCGACGCGGTTGAAAGCCCCCAGCTTGACCTCCGGATTGTTGGAGTGGGCCAGGGAGCCCAGCGTGTAGGACGCCTCACCGGTCAAGGTTCCCCAGCCGTTCATGAAGACCGAGTATTCAAGACGCGCCTGAGCGGGGAAATACACTGTCTTCGAGATCGCGTTCACGTTGGTCTTGATGCCGGCTTGGGTGAACATTTGGCCGAGCCCCTGACAAATCGCGCCGTCGCCCGGCAAGCGGTCGGACGTGCAATACAGGTCGATCTGAAAACCGTCCGGGTAGCCGGCTTCGGCCAGCAGGGCGCGGGCGCGCTTGGAGTCGTGCTCACGGGCCGGGATCTTTTCACTGGACCCGAAGAAGCCGGGCGGCATCATCTGGTTGGCCGGTTTCCCCAAGCCCTCGAGGACGATTTCCACCATCGCTTCACGGTCGATCGCCAGGTCCATGGCCGCGCGAACCTTCGGATTGCGGAGCGGGTTTTCCGCCAGCTTCGACCCGTCGTTGGCGTAAACCTTCGGCGTGTCGGCCCGCTGATCCAGTTGCAGGTTCATGATATAGACGCTATCGCCGACGATGGCGTCGACCGACGCGTCGCGCTGCAGGGCGAGATAATCGACGGACGAAACGTAGTTGATGACATCGACCTGTCCGGCCTTCAGGGCAGCCAGGCGCGAACTGTCGTTGGGGATTTCCTTGCGGATAACCTTTTCCCAAGCACCCTTGCCGCGCCAATAATCATCGAAACGCTCAAGGACCAGATCGCCCTTCGGCTCCCAGCTCACCAGTTTGTACGGTCCCGTGCCGACAGCCGCCGGTCCGCCATTGAACCCGGCCGGCGCCGTTTCCTTTGTCGAGTAGTCCTTTGCGGCATCGGCACTGACGATGAACAGACGCACGAAATCGTACGGAAGCGTCGCCGCCGGACCGTTCGTGCGGATGTGAATGGTCAGCGGGTCGATGATCTCGACCGACTCCACGCGGCGGACGTAGATCGTCGTCGTTGTCGGCCCGGTGACGACGGGAATGCGTTCGATGGAGAACTTCACATCCTCCGCGTCGAAGGTGGAGCCGTCATGGAATTTGACACCTTCGCGGAGCTTGAACTCCCACGTCGTATCGTCCAACGGCTTCCAGGACGTCGCCAGTCCCGGTTCGATCTGCAGATCGTCCCCGGACCAGACCAACGTATCGTACATATGTTTGGCGGCCTCGGCATGGCTGCCAAGGGCCGAGAAATGCGGGTCCAAAGACTCCGGACCACCACGGACCCCCATCGTGAGCGTCTGCGCAGACACGCTGGCTGCGGACACTGCAACACCCATGGCGACCGCCAAGGATGCCAACATTTGCTTCGCTTTCATTGCTCCCCCGTCCAAGGTTGTGTGTATAGCGAAAATAGTTCCGAATGGAACTTCAAAGCTTGACGGTGGTATGGACTAGTGCTGATGTCAAGTTCTATATGGAACTAATAAAGTTCCTGTCAGGGGGTGGAAAACAGATGCCATTGCGAAGCGACATAGGCGCAAACCGGCGCAGAGTCGGTGTTTCCGGGCTCGACGACATGACGGAAGCCAAGCTCTGGAACAATCCTTGTCCCATCGCCTTTCGCCTTAACTATCTGGCGCTGCGCTACAACACACCTTGCTATGGCTGGGTACAGAAGACCGAAGGGCTTAGCCGCATCGAATATGTGGTGATCTACTCGATCGCCCTGTGCGAGGGCGGCCAGGCGAGGGATATCGCCCGGTCGTCCGGGTTTCCGAAAAACAGCCTGTCCCGCGCCATGGCCAATCTGGAGACGAACGGCCTGATCTACCGCGAACAGGACGAAACGGACCGCCGCAGTCAGGCACTCTATCTGACCGAAGCCGGCCGGAACCTGTTTGAAAGGACCTTAGGCGTTTTCGAGATGCGCGAACAGGAGATGCTGGAAGGCCTGAACGAGAACGAGTTGAAGACACTTTCGACCCTGTTGGCGAAGGTCGTCTTGAACTGTGCTCCTCTATCGGACGAATTGCCTGAAACGTTCAAACCACAAGAATCGGGGAAAACCGAGATATGATGATAGCTGACATGAACTGGATGGATGTCGAAAAACAGGTCGCAAAGGATCCGCGTTGCGTCCTTCCCATCGGTTCGACGGAACAACATGCGCAACTATCGCTTTGCGTGGATGTCATCCTGTCGGAACGCGTATCCAAGGAAGCTGCCGAACCGCTGGGCGTTCCGGTCTATCCGGTCATTCCCTATGGCCTGACGCCCTACTTCAGCGCTTACCCGGGCACGGTGACGTTGCGGGTGGAAACCCTGATGGCCCTGATGCGCGATGTGATCGGGTCGCTGCGCCGCACCGGCTTCCGCAACATCCTTTTGGTCAACGGTCATGGCGGCAACAACCCGATCGGCGCCCTGGGTCAGGAACTGATGGCGGAATATGGCGACATATCGGTCCGACTTCACAACTGGTGGGCCGCGCCGAAGACCATGAAGGCCGTGAAGGAGGTTCACCCCGTCGGCAGCCATGCGAATTGGATGGAAAACTTCCCCTGGACCAGGTTGCCCCACGCCCCCGCGCCGGAGGGTGAAAAACCGGTGGTCGACATGAATGAAATCAGGGCAGCCACGCCGGCCGGTACGAAGAAACTGCTGGGCGACGGGAACTTCGGCGGCCCTTGGCAGATGCCGGACGATCAGGCGATGAAGGTATGGCAAGCCGGTGTCGAGGAGACCCGCGAAGCCATCGAAGGGCCCTGGCCGAACTGGGACGGCCAGCCGTGACCACGGACGGGGACGGCACGATCCTGATCTGGGGCGCCGGGGCCATCGGCGGGATACTGGGCGCCTATTGGATGCGGGCCGGACAATCGGTCCTGATGGTGGATATCGACGCCGCCCACGCGGCGGCCTGCAATGACGACGGACTTCGCATCGAAGGGCCGGTCGAGGAATTCGTCCTGAAGGTGCCTTGCGTCACGCCCGACAAGGTTTCCGGGACGTTTCGGCGCGTGGTCCTGGCGGTCAAGGCTCAGGCAACCGGTACGGCCATGACCATGCTTTTGCCGCACCTGGCCGAAGACGGTTTTGTCCTTTCCGCCCAGAACGGATTGAACGAGCGTCTTATCGCCGAGATGGCCGGGCCGCACCGCACCATGGGGGCCTTCGTCAATTACGGCAGCGACTGGCAGGAGCCGGGCCGCATTCTTTTCGGAAACCGGGGGGCCGTGGTGGTCGGCGAGATCGACGGCTCTGTGCGCGACAGAACCCGTGCCATGCACGAGCTGTTGCAGCGTTTCGAACCGGATGCGGTGCTGACCAAGGATATCTGGGCCTATCTATGGGGAAAGCTTGGATACGGCGCGCAGCTTTTCGCCACGGCGCTCACGCCGGACAGCATGTCCGCGAACTTCTCGGATCCCGACCGCATTCCTGTGCTGATTGCCCTGGGGCGCGAGGTGATGACGGTGGCCCAGGCGGAAAACGTTGCGCCGCACGGTTTCAACGGATTCGACCCGGCCGCCTACGGCGCGGACGCGGGCGACGAACAGGCGCGCGTCTCCATCGCGGCGTTGGCGGATTTCACCTCCCGGACGGCCAAAACCCATACCGGCATCTGGCGCGACCTCGCGGTCCGCAAACGGAAAACCGAGGTTGACCCGCAAATCGGCGTCATTGTCGACATCGCGCAATCGCACGGGATCCGGGTTCCGGTGCTCCGGCGTCTCGTAGAGCTCATTCACGACATCGAGGACGGAAAGAGGCCGCAAAGCAAGGAGACCTTTATGGATCTGGACACGGTCCTGAGAGAGGCGGCGCCGGCATGACGGTCGCCTTGGTGACCGGCGTGATCGGCGGAATCGGCGCGGCCATCGCGCGCCGACTGCAACAGGACGGCATGGAGGTCGTCGTTACCGACATCCCGGGGGCGGCATTCGAGGCGGCGCAAGCCGCTTTGGCGCTGCCGGGATACCCCGCCGATCTGGGGAACCGACTGCAGGTTTGTGAACTGGCCCGGTCGGTGACGGACCGCCATGGGGCGCCGGACGTTCTGGTCAGCGCGGCGGGCGGCGTTTGCGGCCAGACCCATCAACCGGTCGAGGATGTGCCGGAGCAGGATTGGCGTACCGTCTTCGCCGCCAACACGGACAGCGCTTTCTTTCTGGCGCAGAGTTTCGCGCCCGCCATGAAGGAACGGGGCGAGGGTCGGATTGTCACCATCAGCTCCGGCGCCGGGCTGAAACCCAGCCTGACCAAGATCCAGGCCTACACCGCGGCGAAACACGCCCTGATCGGCCTTACCAAGCAACTGGCGCTGGAACTCGGTCCCTTCGGCATCACGGTGAATTCCGTCGCCCCGGGCTTTGTCTTGTCGAACGAGTCCACGAAACGCCAATGGGAAAGCTATGGGCCGGAGGGTCAAAAGGCGCTGATTGAAAACATCCATCTGCGCCGTCTAGGAGACCCGGCGGATATCGCGAACGCCGTCTCATTCCTGGCCGGCGACCAGGCCGCCTGGATCACCGGACAGATACTTTCGGTCGATGGCGGCCATCGATAGCTTCCCGCACAATCCGTAAATCCCTGCGCACACGCCCCCTGACCGCAGCGGGGTTTACTCCCCCTTCAGATCGAACAGCAACAGTTCCGCCGTGGACTGCGCGACAACCTCCAGAGTTTTCCAGTCCGCGAACGCCAAGCCGTCGCCGGCGGAAAGGGCTTCCCCATCGATTTCGACCGATCCATCGACGATCTGCACGAAACCCAGCCGGCCCGGCACGAATGCATAGTCCGCCGTTGTGCCATCCGCCAGTTTCGCCAAATGGACCCTGGTATCCGAGATTAGGTCGACCGGCGCTTCCGATCCGTCCGGCCCCGCGATCAGCCCGAAGCCGTTCTGGATTCGACCTTCGGGCAGCGCGGCCTGCTGATAGACGGGCGCGCCGCCGCTTCGCTCGGGAATAATCCAGATCTGCAGGAAATGGACGCCCTCGTCTTCCGATGCGTTCGTCTCCGAATGGACGATCCCGGTCCCCGCCGACATCCGCTGAATCTCGCCGGGCCGGATGACCGATCCGTTTCCAAGCGAATCCCGGTGCACAAGCGCGCCGGAAACGACGTAGGTGAGGATATCCATATCGGCGTGCCGGTGGGCCCCGAATCCGGCCCCGGGGATCACCCGGTCTTCGTTGATCACCCGCAGCGCGCCGTGCCCCATCCGGCCCGGATCCCGGAATCCGGAGAAGGAAAAAGTGTGGTAGCTGTCCAGCCACCCCATTTGCGTCCGCCCTCGGTGGGCCTTGTCGTGAATGACGGCCATGGACCGGCTCCTACCTGCCGTCGGTCTCGTGCCGGGCGATGACGTGGGCGGCAAAACCAGCGCCCGCTTCGGTGTAAACATTGAAGACGGTTGTCGCGCCGGCGTTCTTCAACACCTCCACCTCATCCTGAAACTTGGCGGTCGCCGCGATCTGCCCCCGGAACGAAGCCGCTTTGAGCTGCTCCAATACGGCCATGTTGGTTGCGAACATGGGCAAGGCAAGCATCACCAGGTCCAGCTTGTCGGTCGCGTGCAGACGGTCCCAGAAGTCGGCGTCGCTGGGATCCCCCAAAAGAACGTTGCGGCCCGTCGCCTGTTGGTTCCGCACCGTGATGGGATCGATATCCACGCCGACGACCGCGTCGCCGTGCAGGGCCCGCATATTATCGTAAGCCCCGGTTCCGATGCCGCCCATGCCAATGATGGCGATACGCGCACCGGTCACGTCGAGCAGGCGGTCCTCCGCCGATAGCTTCGGGTTCTGCAGACGTTTCCACCAGTCCCGGTTCCGGTCGTAATGATGCCGAACGGTCTTCGCCAGACCGGCGGCCAGCACGAAAGAAAAGGACAGGGCGACAGCCAGAATGATCAGCCATTCGCTCCCGATCCAGCCGTTGGCGACCCCAATTGCGACCACGATCAGCCCGAACTCGCTGTAGTTGGACAGGTTTACAGACGCCAAGAGGGCCGTCCTCGCGCGCAACCGAAACAGGCCCAAGAGCATGAAGAACAAAGCCGACTTCAGGAGGACAATGGGGGTCAGCAGCGCGCCGACGGCGACAGCTTCCAGGGTGATCGCTCCCGACAGGCCGATCGACAAAAAGAATCCCAGCAGGAAAAGGTCCTTGAAGCCCAGCATCGACTTCGCCAGTTCGTCCGCCTTCGGATGATTTGCAATCAAGAGGCCGAGGATCAGGGCGCCAAGGTCGCCTTTGAGCCCGACCAGTTCGAAGGCTTCGGCGCCGCCCAAGGCAAGCAGGAACCCATAGAGGATCAGCAACTCCCCATGCCCCACCCGCTTGAGCAGCAGATGCAGCGCCGGACGCAGCGGTATCAGCAGGATGATCGCAAAGGCCCAGACGGTCGGCAGCTTGCCGATCGAAAAAGCAAGGAACACCACCGCTGCGATATCCTGCATGATCAGGATGCCGACCGCGATACGGCCGTGCAGGGACGCCATCTCCCCCTTCTCTTCCAGCGCCTTCACGACATAAACGGTGCTGGAAAAACTCAGGGCGAAGGCGATCAGCATCGACGTCCAGAAATTGAGTCCCTCGACAACCGGCAGATTGAGCAAGGCCAACAGGTAAAAGACCGTGCCGAACCCGGCCACGACGATACCCGCATGCAGGCTTGTGACCGCCCAGACCTGCGGTCTTACGAGCGTTCTGAGATTGAGTTTCAGCCCGACTATGAAAAGCAGCAGGGTGATGCCGAGATCCGAGAGCTTCTGAAGCATCTCGCCGCTCGCGATCCCTTGCGCGTTCAGCAGAAATCCGGTTGCGAGAAACCCGACCAGCGGCGGCAAACCGAGGGCCCGTGCGGCAAGCCCCAATACAAACGCCATGGAAATCCAGGCGATGTCTCCCAAGGCAATCGCGATCCACTCGAAATCCATCACGCGCAATCCCGCTTCAACGCACAAGAACCGATGTGGCGAGTCCTACACGTCCCGCGATGCCCCGCCAACAAAAACGGCCTAGCCATTGATTGGCTAAGCCGTTTGGTTTGGTTGCGGGGAGAGGATTTGAACCTCTGACCTTCAGGTTATGAGCCTGACGAGCTACCGGGCTGCTCCACCCCGCGTCGGATGCGCCAAGTGTATTTTGATTTAGGGTTTTGGCGCGGGTGTTTTTGGGGGGTGTGATTTGGATTTGGCGAAGGTTTTTTTGTCTCTCTGTATGGAAGGCCTGGC